>ENA-OQCX01000046-OQCX01000046.1-human-gut-metagenome-genome-assembly--contig:-NODE-46-length-55279-cov-11.227027_pt1 | contig 55279 bp, 64 predicted proteins | sample MGYA00242762_ERZ504587 | MGnify/ENA primary metagenome ERZ504587 (study PRJEB26092, sample SAMD00036337) | human gut metagenome | host: Homo sapiens | study: EMG produced TPA metagenomics assembly of...
TTTTTCTTTCAAACCATTTACTACCGGTAATTTTATCTTGATTTTACCACTGCGACTATCAAATATCAAGCAGACGCACATGTTTAATTATCTTCAATTTATTTTCTTTTCCGTCAGCATATTCACTGGTTCCAAAATAAAAACTCCCATGAAAGCCACTAACCGTGACCTCCATGGAAGCTTAATTGTTTATATTGCAGAGATAATAACCCAATAAATATATAAGATATTGTAATTATTCAGTTATAAATTATTTAAAGTATTTCACACCGCTCTCGAATATCTTCATATCCTGCTCGCCGTAGATATTGATTGCTACAGACTCGCCACGGCGCTCTGAATGAGCCATCTTGCCGAGGATTCTTCCATCAGGAGATGTGATACCCTCGATAGACATGTATGAGCCATTTACGTTCCACTCCTCATCCATTGATACATTTCCGTCCAGATCAACATACTGTGTGGCAACCTGTCCGTTTTCAAATAGCTTATCAAGCCACTCCTTCGGTGCTACGAAACGTCCCTCGCCATGTGATGCCGGGTTGCAGTAGGTCTGACCAAGCTTAGCCTGCGCAAGCCATGGGCTCTTGTTTGAAACAACCTTTGTATATACCATCTTTGAGATATGGCGGTTGATTGTATTGTATGTGAGTGTAGGTGACTGTGCATCCTGCTGTCTGATCTCTCCATATGGTACAAGTCCAAGCTTGATAAGTGCCTGGAAACCGTTACAGATACCAAGTGCAAGTCCATCTCTCTCATTGATGAGCTTTTCAACAGCCTCTGTCATCTTCGCATTTCTAAATGCTGTTGCAAAGAATTTAGCTGATCCCTCAGGCTCATCTCCTGCTGAGAATCCGCCAGGGAACATGATAATCTGTGATTTGTCAATTGCCTTTACAAACTCATCAACCGAATCACGGATATCCTCTGCTGTGAGGTTCTTGAATACCTTGACTATTGTGTCAGCGCCTGCTCTTTCAAATGCCTTAGCACTATCATACTCACAGTTTGTTCCAGGGAATACCGGAATAAATACTGTAGGCTTAGCCACTTTATTCTTGCATACATAGATATTCTTTGCATCGTAAAGACCGCTATTTACCTTGCTTGTATCGTCTGTTGCCTTTGTATGGAAAACGCCCTCAAGCTTTGCTGTCCATACCTTGACAGCCTCCTCAACAGGAAGCACCATATCGTCACACTCGATAGTCTGCTTATCGTTTACATAGCCGACTACAGAGGCTGCATCTGAAATACCTGCTGCATCAATTACCTCTCTGACCTTTGAAAGTGCATCAACAGGAACCTCAGCTACGATATTACCAAAGCCCGGTGCAAAGAGTGTATCGCTTGTCACCTCATCCTCGATTGTTACACCAAGCTTGTTACCAAATGCCATCTTTGATACTGCTGCAGCAAGGCCTTTTCCGTCAAGCGCATATGCTGAAACGATTGCGCCATCCTGGATAAGATTTCTGATTGCTGTATAAAGTGTCATAACCTGATCATATTTTGGAAGATCAAACTCATCCTTATCTATTGTAAATAGAACAAGCTGATTGCCCTCTTTCTTGAGCTCAGGTGTGATGATATCCTTTTCCTTTGCCACATCCACTGCAAATGATACGAGTGTTGGTGGTACATCAATATCATTGAAGGTACCTGACATAGAATCCTTTCCGCCGATTGAAGGAAGTCCGAAGCCAATCTGAGCATCATATGCTCCGAGGAGTGCTGCAAATGGCTGGCTCCAACGCTTTGGATCCTCGTTCATTCTGCGGAAGTACTCCTGATATGTCATACGAATTTTGCTGTAATCTCCGCCTGCTGCAACGATTCTTGAGATAGACTCAAGCACTGCATATATAGATCCGTGATATGGGCTCCATGATGAAAGATATGGGTCAAAGCCGTAAGCCATCATTGTTACTGTATCACATTTGCCCTTTAATACAGGAAGCTTTGCAACCATTGACTGTGTCTCTGTGAGCTGGTAACGTCCACCATATGGCATATATACACTGCCTGCTCCGATAGAGCCGTCGAACATCTCAACAAGTCCCTTCTGTGAGCATACGTTAAGGTCTTCAAGCTCTCGCCTCCCAGGCTCCCTTCATATCTCCTGCCTCAACCATCCTGGCTACAGCAGGTGTGCTGATTTTGTCCAGATAATTGTCACTCTCGCAAGGCATCTCAACCTCAACATCTGTCTCCTGGTGAGCTCCGTTTGTATCAAGGAATGCACGTGAGATATTTACTACCTCTTTGCCTCTCCACACAAGCACAAGTCTTGGATCCTCTGTAACTACCGCAACCTCTGTTGCCTCGAGATTTTCCTCCTTTGCGTATGCAAGGAACTGCTCAACATCAGAAGGCGCAACTACAACTGCCATACGCTCCTGTGACTCTGAGATAGCAATCTCTGTTCCGTCAAGACCTGCGTATTTCTTTGGTACCTTGTCAAGCTCTATGCGAAGTCCGTCAGCAAGCTCTCCGATAGCAACAGAAACTCCGCCGGCACCGAAATCGTTACATTTCTTGATGATATGGCTGACCTCTTCTCTTCTGAAAAGTCTCTGAAGCTTTCTCTCTGTAGGTGCATTACCCTTTTGTACCTCAGCTCCGCATACTGATGTAGACTTTGTATTGTGTGCCTTTGATGAACCTGTAGCACCACCGATTCCGTCACGTCCTGTGCGTCCTCCGAGGAGAATGATTTTATCTCCCGGATCTGAGTTAAGTCTCTGGACAGCACGTCTTGGAGCCGCACCCATAACTGCACCGATCTCCATACGCTTTGCAACATAATTTGGATGGTAAACCTCCTTGACATAGCCTGTTGCAAGTCCGATCTGGTTTCCATATGAGCTGTATCCGTGAGCTGCCTCTCTGACAAGCTTCTTCTGTGGAAGTTTTCCTTCAATTGTCTGTGAAACCGGTACTGTAGGATCTGCTGCACCTGTTACACGCATTGCCTGATATACATATGTACGTCCTGAGAGAGGATCTCGGATCGCTCCGCCAAGGCATGTAGCAGCGCCACCAAAAGGCTCAATCTCTGTAGGATGGTTGTGTGTCTCGTTCTTGAAGTTTACAAGCCACTCCTCTGTCTTTCCGTCCACCTCAACAGGTACCACGATAGAGCATGCGTTGATCTCATCAGACTCTTCCTGATCATCAAGCTTGCCCTCTGCCTTTAATCTCTTCATGGCAAGAAGTGCAAGATCCATCAGGCAGACAAATTTGTCATTTCTGTCCTTGTAGATATTTGAAAATGTATTGAGATAATCCTTGTAGGTATTTTCAATCGGTGTACGGTAGAAGCCATCGTCAAACTTGACATTCTTAAGCTCTGTAGAAAATGTTGTATGACGGCAGTGATCTGACCAGTATGTATCGAGCACACGGATTTCTGTCATTGAAGGATCACGCTTTTCCTCATTCTTAAAATAATTCTGGATATGAAGAAAATCCTTAAATGTCATGGCAAGGTTCAATGATAAATAAAGCTCCTTCAGCTTGTCCTCTGCCATATCCTTGAAGCCGTCAAATATGATGACATCAGCAGGGTCATCAAACTCCTGCACAAGTGTCTTAGGCTTTTCCATGCCGATAGCACGCGAATCAACAGGGTTGATGCAGTGCTTCTTAATAGCAGCAAACTGCTCATCTGTGATATTTCCCTCAATCACATATGTGATAGCACTTCTGATAATCGGCTCCTCATTCTCATTGAGAAGCTTCACACACTGCTCGGCTGAATCTGCTCTCTGGTCAAACTGTCCCGGTAAAAACTCTACAGTAAATACTTTTGCATCACCATAGTCAAATGTCTCCTCATAGATATCATCAACAGGCGGCTCTGAGAAAACTGTATACAAGGCTTTCTTGTATGTCTCCTCTGATATATTTTCCACATCATATCTGATTAATACACGTACTGCCTCCACAGTTGTGATTCCCAGATAATGCTTAATCTCATGCTTTAATTCCTTTGCCTTTACCGCAAAGTCAGGTTTTTTCTCTACATATACACGACGTACGTTACTCATATGTTCTCCTTTCAATTCGAGAGTATGTAACCAATTATTCGTTACCGTCCGGCTTTTTGCACAATCGGACTTTAAAACTATGGTTGTAGTATAACACTTTAGCTATGATAAGTATAATTAATATATTTAATTTGTTTTATAAGTTGCGTTAATTATAGTTTTCTTATATAATGATATGAGAATCAAAAGGTATCATCATATTTATACGGAGGATAACAAAATGGATATAAATTATGAGCTTTACAAGGTCTTTTACTACGTGGCAACGTCCCTAAGCTTCTCTGAAGCCAGCAAGAAGCTGTTTATTTCACAGTCCGCGGTAAGCCAGTCTATTAAGACTCTCGAAAAGAAGCTGGGACAGACTCTTTTCATCAGAAGTACAAAAAAGGTACAGCTCACCGCAGCCGGTGCCCTGCTTTTAAAGCACATTGAGCCTGCCATGAATCTTATTGCCCGCGGTGAAAGCCAGCTTTTAGACTCAGGCACACTTGGACTTGGCCAGCTTCACATCGGCGCAAGCGATACCATATGCCGTTATCTGCTGGTTCCTTACTTAAAGCAGTTCCATCAGAGGTTTCCGAATGTGCCTATCAAGGTCACAAATGCCACATCTATCCAGTGTGTGGAGCTTTTGGAGCAAAGGAAGGTTGACCTGATTGTCACGAATTTTCCAAACTCGCACCTCAATCACTCATACAGACAGAAAACCATATGCAACTTTTCCGATGTTTTTGTGGCAAATCCCAATTATTTCAAGCTTCGCAAGCAGGAGATAGCTTTTTCTGAGCTCAATAAATATCCTATCATGATGCTCGACCGAAACAGCACCACCAGTGAATTCCTGCATAATCTGTTTTTACAGCACCAGGTTGACCTGATTCCGGAAATTGAGCTAAGCAGTAACGATCTGCTCATAGACCTGGCCAAAATCGGACTGGGTATAGCATTCGTGCCTGACTACTGCATCAACCATGAGAATAAGGAGCTTTTCGTGCTGAAGACAAAAGAAAAGATGCCTCCACGCCAGATTGTTGTGTCCGTAAACACTACAATGCCCGTGTCAGCATCCACTGAAGAATTTTTAAATCTGCTCCCAGAAGTCGGCAACTAGTTTTCCGACATTTGCTATATTGCATGGCTTTCTGTCACTCCACTCGCGTGGATAGAGCAAATCATATTCTCTCTGCCAGAATCTCTCATCTAATAGCAAAATGACACCTGTGTCCTCCGTCGTCCTGATTACTCTTCCGGCCGCCTGGAGGACTTTATTTATGCCCGGATACCTGAAAGCATAGTCAAAGCCACAGCCGTTTTCGGCATCGTAATAATCCTTTAATATAGTTCTCTCATTGCTGATCTGCGGAAGCCCCGTTCCGACAACAATAGCACCTATCAGTCTGTCGTTTTTCAAATCAATGCCCTCACCGAATATGCCTCCCATGATACCAAATGCCACAAGTGTTCTGTCCGTTTCCTCACTAAACCTGTCCAGAAATTCCTCCCTCTCAGTCTCTGACATATTATTTTTCTGCAGCATAAGCTCTGTTTCGTCTGCATATTTTTCACAGTAAATATCTGCCACATCATTCATCATCTTATATGACGGAAAGAAAACCATATAGTTTCCAGTCTTTTGCGTGACAACAGTATTAATATACCCTGCAATGCGCTCATACTCACTCCTTGAGCGCCTTGTGTACCTCGTACTCACATCGGTTGCCATCGCAAGCAGTCTCTTTTTGCTGTCAAACGTGCTGTCAGCATATATGGCATAGTTGTCTTTTTTTGTGCTTAGCAGGCTCTTGTAATAGTTTACAGGCAAAAATGTCGCCGAAAAAAACACAGCCGACCTGCCTTATCCAGCCTCTTTTGTATATTAAGCGACGGGTCCACACAAAAAAGCTTTAGCATGAACCTGCCATCAGCCTCAAGCTCGGAATACATCACGTAGTGCTCATCCACCAGATCATAAATGTTCAGGAAATTGCGAAGTTCAAAATAAAAATCCATAACATCCTTTTTCCCCGGAAACTCATTAGCCTTCTGCAAAAACTCATCCAGAAGTGTCATAAGCCTCATAAAGGAAAATACCATATTGCCAAACGTATCATATACCGTGTAATTCTCACACTCACGCTTCATCCCAAGCAGTATCTTATTGCACTTTTCAAGCGCTTTCTCAATAGAACGGCTGTGCTCCTTCATAATGCGCTTCACAGTAAGGAAATCCTCCTTATAAATCTGAGCGCTATACATCTGCCTGCTTCTTTCGACCATATTGTGAGCCTCATCAATGAGAAAAATATAATCTCCCTTTATCCCCTCCTGAAAAAATCTCTTAAGATAAACATTTGGGTCAAACACATAGTTGTAATCGCAGATGATATTATCACACCAGCTAGCCGTATCAAGACAAAGCTCAAACGGACAAACGGTATACCTATCCGCCTGTGATAAAATATCATCCCTCTCAATCATTTCACATCTGTGAAGCAGGTCAAAAACCGCATCATTTACTCTGTCAAAATGCCCCTTTGCATACGGACAGTTTACCGGATTGCATTCCATCTCATCACACAGACACAGCTTTTCCTTAGCCGTTATCTGAATGGTTTTTGCCCTGTAACCATTTTTTTCAAGCAGCGCAAACGTTTCCTTTGCGACTGTTGCGGTGATTGTCTTCGCTGTCAGGTAAAAGATTCTGTCTGCCAGCTCCTCACCAACCGCCTTCACTGCCGGGAAAATAGTAGAGATAGTCTTTCCCACACCGGTCGGAGCCTGCATAAAAAGAAGCTTCTGACGCATAATTGTCCTGTAGACATCCGAAACAAGCTTTTTCTGCCCCGGTCTGTACTCAAACGGAAAATTAAGTTCTTTAATTGAAGCCTGTCTTTGATTTTTCATTTCACACTGAAACGTTGCCCATTTGCCATACTCTTCCATCAGGTCATCAAACCATTTTTTTATCTCTTCAAATGAGAACTCCTCGCGAAAATACTTAGTCTGCTCCGTTTCCAGATTGCAGTAGGTCATCTGAATGCCTATCGTTTCCATATTATTTTGCAGAGCAAAAATATATGCATAGCACATAGCCTGCGCACGGTGCACAAAAACCGGCTTTTCAAACAGCTCAACCCTTCTGTACATTCCCTTAATCTCATCGACAAAACACTTGCCATCCTCCGTAAAGATGCCATCTGCCCTGCCCTCGACAGTCAGCTCATACAAATCACCTTCAACAACAAGTGAAAGCGGCACCTCTGCCTGATACTCCTTCCCCATGCTGCCCTGGATTTTCCTGTGAATGCGTGTTCCCTCCATCATGGCATCGGCACTCATAGCTCTGGATGACCGGTTGTCTATGTCACCCTCCCTGAAAATAAATTCCACAAGGTTTCTGACCGAAATATGTAATTGTGTTTTCTTTTCACTATAGTTATTTCCAGCTTCTGTCATGTACTCTCCCTGCATATTCCGGATTATGTCAACGGCTTTATGTTCCGACAATATTTTCAGTCTAACTCCAGACATTTTTAATACACTGAACAAAAAAAAGGGAGAGCTCCAAGAAGAAACTCTCCCAAAGGACCTTATTCAATTGTATTACGCTACAGTGAATTTATCAACCACATTATCAAATGCCTGGTCATCGCCCATATAGCAGACCTTAAAGTCATTGTTTGTACCAATTCCAATCACTCCAAGAAGTGATTTCGCATCAATAAGAATCTGTCTATATTTGAGATCAATGTCAAAATCGCACTTAGAAGCAGCCCCAACAAATTCCTGAACATCATCCAATGTGTTAAGTCTGATTACTGTTTCCTTATTGTACATAGTTAACACCACCTTTATAATCTAAAACATAGTGCTTTCGCACATGTCAATCAATTGTTGCGCCTATTATAACATCTGATATTCATTTGTCAAAAAAATCATAATCCGTCATTTTTCGTCAATTCATGTCATTTATTTTAATAAATAACTTTTGCGTAACCGATTTTTCACTATATTTTCATGCATGTTTTTTTAAAAAACAATATAACTGTGAAATTCTTATAAAAATGGCATGATATTTAATTAATTTAAATTCATTTTTTACAATTTTTCATTTATAAAACTTTATTCTCGTAATTCTTTAACGCATCTATATATATTTCACCGAGCTTGCTAAGCTTCGTGCCCTTGTGCTTGATATAGCCTATATGCATTATTTCACTTTCCTTAAGTGGAATTGCCGCATAGTCATCACCGTTTAAATCCTCTAGAAATAATACCTGAGCACAGTGTAAATCCGTTGAGCCCACCATGAGATTGAGCATTGTGGCTCTGTCATCAGCCTTTATGACACGCTTGTACTCATACGTGCTCATCATCTCCTCCGCATAATAAAAGGAATTGTTCACGCCCTGTTCAAAGGTCAGACACGGGTACTCCTGCAAATCATCAAGTGTAATCTCTTTTTGGCCGGCAAGCGGATGTTTTTTCCAGAGATACACATATGTATTGCATGTGAAGAGCTCTTTAAACTCGATGTCACATTCCTTAAAAAGCTTTCTTAAAACCTTTTCATTGAAATCACTTAAATAAAGAACTCCAATCTCACTCTTTAAGTTCTTTACGTTGTCTATTACCTCTTTCGTCTTTGTCTCGTGGACAGCAAACTCGTACTCATCCATGCCCACCTCTTTAGCAAGCTGTACAAAGGCCTTTACCGCAAATGAATAGTGCTGCATGGAAACCGAGAATTTCTTTTTGGACTCCACATTCAGATACCGGTTCTCAAGCAGATGATACTGCTCCACAACCTGTTTGGCGTATCCTAAAAACTCCTCACCCTCCGCTGTGACTGTAATTCCACGGTTATTTCTCATGAATACCGTGATTCCAAGCTCCTCCTCCACCTCTCGTACTGTGGCGGACAGATTGGGCTGTGAAACAAAAAGCTTCTTTGCCGCCTCGTTCATGGAATTGGATTCTGCAATTGTAAGTACCTGTCTGAGTTGTTGAAGTGTCATTTTCTCTCCATCTTAAATAAAATTGTGTATAAACGACGCCCTGTGTATCGGTGATGGTCCTATCTCCTTTAGTGCCTTGATATGCTCTGCCGAGCCATAGCCCTTGTTTGATGCAAATCCATAGCCGGGATATATGTTATCATACTCAACCATCATCCGATCCCTTGTGACCTTAGCCACAATGCTGGCTGCCCCTATTGATATGCTTTTGGCATCTCCCTTTATAATCGGAACCTGCTTTATATCCACCCCCGGGATTGTGACTGCATCGTTAAGTGTCAAATCCGGTGCCGGATCAAGCTTTCCGATTGCCTGTCTCATTGCCTCATATGTAGCCTGCAATATATTTATCTCATCTATCCTCACGTGCGACGCCATACCTATTCCAACAGAAACCGCCTTTTCCATTATGACATCGTAAAGCTCATCGCGCTTTGCAGCCGTAAGCTTCTTTGAATCATTGATATATAAAATATCACAGTCCTTTGGCAGAATAACCGCACATGCCACAACCGGACCTGCAAGCGGTCCGCGTCCCACCTCATCTATGCCGCAAATATGAGCATATGATGCGTACTCGCGCTCATATTTCTTGAGACCTTCAGTGCGGATAAGCTCCTTCTCATACTTGTCCAGTCGCTTTTTTGCACTGTCTACAAGCTTAATCACTCCGCCCCTTTCATCTGAGCCGTATGCCTCAATGAACTGTCCAAGCTGTGAATCTGTGATGCTTTTCAGTTGTTCCTTAATATCGCCTATTTTTTCTGCTGACATATCCTTGTCCTATCGTCTATTCTTCGTAACTATTCTTCTATATCTCCGGTCTCTCCAGAGTGATATGGCCTAATTTACCGCTTCTGAAATCATCTATGATGAGTGCAGCCGCCTTGCTGTAATCAGGCTCCCCTCCCTTTGAAAGGCATTTTCTGTTGACAGCGACAGCACTTATAAGCTCTATGATATCATTTTCCTCGCTTACCTCATATCTTTGTGCCAAAAGCCCCGGATACTCTGCTTTTAGGAACTTTACAAGCTCCACGGCAAGCTCATCAACATTTAAAATCTCATCCTTTATCGAACCGATTAGCGCAAGTCTAAGTCCCACTGTCTGATCCTCAAATTTCGGCCACAGTATGCCCGGGGTATCGAGCAGCTCAACACTTTTATTGAGCCTGATCCACTGCTTGCCCTTTGTCACGCCAGGCTTGTTTCCTGTCTTGGCACAGGCTTTTCCGGCGTATGAGTTGATAAATGTGGACTTTCCGACGTTTGGAATACCAACCACCATAGCTCTTACCGGTCTGTTTTTGATACCACGCTTTCGGTCTCTTTCAATCTTTTCCTTGCAGGCCTCCATCACGATATCTGTGATGCTCTTCATGCCTGACTTGCTTCTAGCATCAAGACTGACTACAAAAAAGCCCTTTTCCTTGAAAAATGCACTCCACTCCCTGGTGCGCTCCTTGTCGGCCAGATCCGCCTTGTTCATCAGAATGAGCCTGTATTTGTTTTTTCCAAGCTCATCAATGTCCGGATTACGGCTGGATAGCGGAATTCTTGCATCCACAAGCTCTATAACCAGATCTATTAATTTAATGTCCTCCTGCATCTGACGCTTTGCCTTGGTCATATGCCCAGGGTACCACTGAAAATTCATAATTCACCTGTCCTTTATCTATATATGTTATAACTATTGCTACTTGATTGTTCCAAAGCTTCCAAGGCCTGAAAATCTAAACCATGCCTTGCCGATAATATAGTCTCTCTTTACATTGCCAATATTGGCATAGCGGCTGTCCTCACTGTTGTTTCGATTGTCTCCAAGTACAAAATACTCGTCCTTTTCTAGCTCTATAGGATCTGAGGCAAGCCCTGCATCCTCCATTGAGGCAACGTCCGTTGATTCCTTGTACAGCTCATCATTCACGTACAGTGCGCCGTCTTTTATCTGAACAGTATCTCCCGGCACCGCTACCACTCTCCTGACATAATAATGCGATTTATTATTTCCGTTTGGCAGAAATACTATCACGTCTCCTGCCTTTGGCTTTGACATGATATATGCAAACCTGTTCACAAGAATATTATCATCGTTCTCCAATGTCTGCTCCATAGCCTGGCCCACCACATTTGTACGTATACCGAAAAATGACACCAGCACATATGCCAGGCCTATCACTACAATCAGCTCCACTACCCACGAAACAATTTCCTTGAACAATGGCAGATTAAATTTTCTTCTTTGCCTTCTAAAGCTAAGGCCTGCTCGTCTTCTGGACATCTTACACCTCTTGCTAACTGATATTTTATTGCGTAATTTTAATTATATATTGTTTTCATGTTTGTTGCAAGCTGTAACCCTGAAAACTAAAAAGACCATTCTCATACGATTGCTCGCAGAAAATGGTCTCTTTCGCGTAAAAATATTATTTTACAAGCTCTTTAACCTTAGCAGCTTTTCCGATACGGTCTCTTAAGTAGTAAAGCTTAGCACGACGTACTTTACCTTTACGTACAATCTCAACCTTCTCTACGTTTGGTGAGTGGAGTGGCCATGTCTTCTCAACACCTACACCGTTAGAAAGCTTTCTAACTGTGAATGTTGTACGGTTTGATCCGTTCTGCTTTTTGATTACTGTTCCCTCGAATACCTGGATACGCTCACGGTTACCCTCTTTGATTTTTCCGTATACCTTTACAGTATCTCCTACAGAAAACTCAGGTACCTCGGCCTTTAACTGCTCGTTCTCGATGCTCTTAATAATTTCACTTGCGTTCATTTTGTGACCTCCTAATTATTTTGACGTTCTTAATGCTACTACTATTTTCACAACAGAGGACCATCTCTTTTATTCACAACATTAGTACTTTACCACAGATTCATGGGATTTGCAAGTATTTTTTACTATCTTTTGCCTACCTCATGCATTATTTTTAGTCATCCAGTATACGGATGATTTTGAAAAATGCAATCCCATACTCTCCTGCAGCCGCATAGACGCCTCATTGCCTGCAATTATCTGGCCATATGGTATCCATCCGTTTTCCAGTGCCCTGTTGAAAGCATATGTTTCAAGGGCTGTGGCAAGCTTTTGATGCCTGTACTGCGGCTTTACATAGAGCATGCCAATGCTGCCCTCCTCATGGATTCCGATAATCCCCGCGAGGATATTAATGGTATCATCAGCAGTATTATCACTCAAAAAGCTCCGTAGACAGCACCTGCCTCTATCCTGTCTACGATATAATCCGGATTATCAAAGCCGGGTACATTGGCGCAGCCTCCTGTATATCACATGCATCCAGCTTTCTTATAATTAAGCCATTTGGCATCGGCTTTCCATCCGGTCTGTACAGTCCGCTGACAGATAGCTTTTCTTTGTTTGTATACACAGCCTGCCTGCACTCTACAGTCTCATTAAAGCCATTTGCTATAAAGAGCTCAACATACCTATTCTGGTGAAGCACTATGCCATTTACAATCTGATCTGTAACGGTTTCTGGAATATGCTGACTGCTGTATTTATCAACAGACTTTGTCACATTTTCCTGCACCAAATCAACAAGCTTCGACCCGCCCTCATCCGGCCTTGTATGAAAGCATACCTTTGAGACCATGTCACGAAGCAGATATTCGCCATCTGCCTCAAACAGTATCTCGGCGCAGCCCCTGTTTATAAGCTCTATCATATCAATATGAAGCAGTTTATTTTTCATCAGAAACTCTCTGCATTTATCAAGTCTTTTAAATCCGGCATACAAATCCGGTCTGCGCTCCTTTGTGCGCTCAATAGACTTTTCAAAGCGCCATGCATCTATCTTTTTCTGATTGCCTGACATGAGTACCTCAGGCACTTTTTTGTCATGCCACTCAACAGGACGTGAATACTGAGGGTATTCGAGCAGATTGCCATGAAACGACTCTGTCTCTGCCGAAATGTCATTGTGCAGCACCCCGGGAACCAGACGTGAAATTGCATCTATCATCACCATCGACGGCAACTCTCCGCCTGTTAGAACATAGTCACCGATAGAGACATAATCCGTTACCGTCTCCTCCAGCACGCGCTCGTCAATACCTTCATAGTGTCCACATAGAAAAATGAGTCATCACACTTTGCAAATTCTGCTGCCATCTGCTGGTTGAACACGCTGCCCTGTGGAGTAACATAAATCAGACGCGCATTGTGATTTTTTATTTCTTCTGCTGTATTTTTATATGATGTATTTTCACCGGCGATATTTTTTCTTCTGAATTATCACCTTGAATGGACCTTGATTACATTTTATTGATCTTGACCTCACCACACTGCTCACAGCCTGATACACCGGCTCTGCCTGCATAAGCATCCCTGCACCGCCACCATATGTGTAATCATCCACCTTATTGTGCTTATTGTGCGCAAAATCCCTGATATTTACCGTATTGAGTGATATAATATTCTGTTTTAAAGCTCTGCCTGTGATACTCTCTGACAGTCCCTGTTCTATCATCTGTGGGAATAAGGTCAGCACATGAAATCTCATTTCCTATATCTCCTATATCATCCTGTTTTACAGTTTTACGATTTAAAATGTATGATTTTGTTCAATTTTATATCTCATTTTACGGTTTTTGCAGTTTGAGATGCAGCTATCTCAAACCTGCCAGCAGATGCACCTTCATCGTGCCATTTTCCACATCAACGTCCAGTATACAATCCTTTATTGCCGGAATCAGCAGATCATTTGCACCGGCTTTCTTAACAACATACACATCATTGGCACCGGTCTGGAGCACATCATCTATAACTCCAAGCTCCTCTCCTTCGTCTGATGTGACGGAAAGCCCGATAAGATCAGCTATAAAGTACTCATTTTCCTCTAGTGGCACCGCATTTTCCCTTGTCACAAAAAGAGGTGCCTTTTTATATTTTTCTACATCATTTATGTCATCTATGCCCTTAAATTTCAAGATAACCTGGTTCTTGAAAAATTTGACAGAAGTTATTTCCAAATCCCTGCGCTCTTTGCCATTATCCAGAATGACATTTTTTAGCTTTTTAAAACGGGCAGCATCGTCAGTGGTTGGGAACACCTTTACCTCACCGCGAATGCCGTGTGTGCTCGTAATTACACCTACCTGTAGTAAATCTTCCATTCTCTGTCTCCTGATATTAATGATATGAGGGTCAAAAGGTATTTTGCCCCTCATTTATGATTAATCATAACTATTCAGCCAATACACATTCGCAAAGCAATACGATACCGGTTCCGAATAGTTACTATAAATTATAAAAAACAGGCATCTCATAAGAGATGCCCTTATGTTATTGTACTATCTCAACAATAACCTTTTTGTCTTCTTTAGAGGCTGCGGCCTTAACAACTGAACGAATAGCCTTAGCAATACGTCCCTGCTTGCCGATCACTTTGCCCATGTCAGACTGTGCAACACGTAATTCCAAAACAATTGCTTTCTCGTTTTCGGTCTCAGTTACATTAACCTCATCCGGATAATCAACTAAAGATTTTGCAATTACTTCAACTAATTCTTTCATTACGCCACCTCTTTATCCTATTTCTCGATACCAGCACTCTTGAAGATTCTAGCTACTGTCTCAGTTGGCTGTGCGCCGTTTGATAACCATTTCTTAGCTAATTCCTCATTTACATGATACTCGCTAGGATCCTTAGTTGGATCGTATGTTCCGATCTCCTCGATGCATCTTCCATCTCTTGGTGATCTAGAGTCTGCAACTACGATTCTATAGAAAGGAGCTTTCTTCTGTCCCATTCTTCTTAATCTGATCTTTACTGCCATTTTGTTTCACCTCCTCATAGGTTTATTGAATAATATATATCAAAAGTAAAATAAATACTTTTGTTAACAAAACATGAAATTCTTTAATGAAATTCCTTTAATGAAATCCATTAAAACGGAAGTCCTTTGAATAAGCCTCCAAGACCACCGCCTCCACGGCGTCCCTTCTTGCCGCCCATCATGCCGGGCATCTGCTTCATGAACTTCTTTGTCTGCTCAAACTGCTTTACAAGTCTGTTGACCTCTGATACATCCACGCCTGCTCCTCTTGCAATACGAGCCTTGCGGCTTGGATTAAGAAGCTTTGGATTTCGTCTTTCCTCAGGTGTCATGGAATAGATGATTGCCTCTGTGCGGGTCATGCCCTTTTCAGCTTCATCTGTATCAATATCCGGCATCTTGCCTCCACCGATACCCATGCCCGGCATCATGCCCATCACGCTTGAAAGACCGCCCATCTTCTTCATCTGACTCATCGAATCAAGGTACATCTCAAAATCAAACTCATTTTTTCGCATCTTCTGCTCAAGCTTCTTGGCCTGTTCCTCATCAATGTTCTCCTGCGCCTTCTCAATCATGGAAAGCACATCGCCCATACCGAGGATTCTTGAAGCCATACGCTCCGGATAGAACTGCTCAAGGTCTGAAAGCTTCTCTCCCATACCTGCGTATAGTATCGGCTTTCCTGTAACGGCTCTGATTGAAAGCGCCGCTCCACCTCTGGTGTCACCATCAAGCTTTGTGATGACAACTCCGTCAATTCCTATCTTTTCATCAAAGGTACCTGCTACATTTACCGCATCCTGACCTGTCATGGCATCTACCACGAGAATGGTCTGGAAAACATCAGTAGCTTCTTTTATCTCAATAAGCTCTGCCATCATATCCTCATCAATATGAAGACGTCCGGCAGTATCGATGATAACAACATTGAAATCGTTTTTCTTAGCGTGCTCCACAGCAGCCTTTGCGATGTCGGCAGGCTTATTTTTATCACCCATTGAGAAAACCTCAACGCCCTGCTTCTCACCATTTATCTTTAACTGCTCAATCGCAGCCGGACGATACACATCACAGGCTACAAGCAGTGATTTCTTGCCCTTGCTCTTAAGCTTACCGGCAATTTTTGCTGTGGTGGTTGTCTTACCGGCTCCCTGAAGACCTACCATCATGATAACGGTAAGCTCCTTGCCCGGCCTGAAAGCAATCTCTGTCGTCTCAGAGCCATAAGCTTAATCATCTCTTCGTTTACGATTTTGATGACCATCTGTCCGGGATTGAGACCATTCATGACATCCTGTCCGATTGCTCTCTCCTGAACACTCTTTGTGAACTGCTTAACAACCTTGAAGTTAACATCGGCCTCAAGGAGTGCCATCTTAACCTCTTTAAGAGCAGCCTTTACATCATCCTCAGTAAGCTTTCCCTTGCTGCGGAGATTCTTGAAAACGTTCTGCAGTTTTTCTGATAAACTGTCAAATGCCATATTACAGCTCCTCTAATATCTGATTCGAAATAGCTTCGATTTCATTCATTAATAGCTCATTATGTGATTTCTTAAAATCATTTGTCAGCTCATGAATCCTTCGTATGTCACTCTTTATGGACATGAACTTTTCAACAAGATGCAGCTTTGCCTCATAGTCAAGCAGCTTCTTATTGCATCTCTTAATCAGATCGGCAACACCCTGACGGGAAATCCCCTCCTCGGATGCAATCTCACCGAGTGACAAATCATTGAAGACAAAATCCTCATATACCTGACGCTGATGCTCATTCAAAAGCTCACCGTAGAAATCATATAAATATGCCTGTTCAAGTTTTTCTTCCATATCAAGTATCCTCTTTTTCCCTCGAACCTATGGTAGAATAACACATAGTTTGCCCGGTGTCAAGTAAAAATACTTGATACTTTTATTTTTATATCATAGTGCGTACAATTCTTGGCTTATAGCCTTCTTCTCGAGCGCAGCATAATCTGCTCCTTGTGCTCTGTACCAAAACACTCAAGCGTGATGCGAAGCTCGACAGCCGCACTTCTGTTTGTAGTGACAAACTGGTTATGCTCCAGCTTGATTACATTGCCCTGTACATCGGCAAGAGTCTGTGAAACCTTGGCAAGCTCGCCCGGCTTATCAGGCAGAAGCACTGAAACAGTAAAGATTCTGTCTCTGAAAATAAGACCCTGCTGTACAACTGATGACATGGTAATAACATCCATGTTGCCGCCACTTAGGATAGAAACCACTCTCTTGTCCTTTACTCCGAGATGCTTAAGCGCAGCTACAGTCAGAAGACCTGAGTTCTCGACTATCATCTTGTGATTCTCAACCATGTCAAGGAAAGCTACGATAAGCTCATCATCCTCCACTGTAATGATATCATCAAGATTTTTCTTTATGTATGGGAAAATATTTGAGCCCGGTGTCTTTACCGCTGTTCCGTCTGCAATGGTATTTACACTTGGTAAAGTGGTCACCTTGCCGTTCTTAAATGACTCCTGCATACAATTGGCACCGGCCGGCTCCACTCCGATAACCTTAATCTTTGGGTTTAAAAGCTTTGCAAGTGTGGATACACCTGTTGCCAGCCCACCGCCGCCGATTGGAACGAGGATGTACTCAACAAGAGGAAGCTCCTTGAATATCTCCATAGCAATAGTTCCCTGTCCTGTTGCGACAGCTAAATCATCAAACGGATGGATAAATGTGTAGCCCTCTTTCTCTGCAAGCTCATATGCCTTGGCACATGCCTCATCATACACATCTCCGTAAAGCACTACCTCAGCGCCGTAGCTCTTTGTACGGTTTACCTTGATAAGAGGTGTGGTGGTAGGCATCACGATGACAGCCTTGCAGCCATAGCACTTTGCAGCATACGCAACACCCTGCGCATGGTTTCCTGCGGATGCTGTGATGAGTCCCTTTGCCCTCTCCTCATCTGTGAGTGTGCTTATCTTGTAGTACGCACCTCTGACCTTGTAAGCTCCGGTAAACTGCATATTTTCAGGCTTCAGATATACCTTATTGCCTGTCTGGTCACTTAAAAAATCACTGTAAATGAGCTTTGTCTCAAGGGTGACCTCCTTGACCTTCTCACTTGCTTCTTCAAATTTATCTAATGTCAGCATATTTGTTTTTCCTTTCATTTCTGAATAGTTACTTTTCGTTATATTATACCAAAAATTCCGTACAGATATATATAAGCTGATATATCAGATTATTATAAACAATATAACTTATACGCTCAAAGATATTCGCAAATTATTCCGTTTTGGTGTCAAACAATGCATTCACGAACTCGTCCGAATCAAATTTCTGCAAATCATCGATGGTCTCACCGACTCCGATATACTTGACCGGCACTGAAAGCTCCGACTGTATCGCTACAGCGATACCGCCCTTTGCCGTACCATCCATCTTAGTAAGCACGATGCCCGAAATCTTTGCCACATCAGAAAACTCTCTCGCCTGAACCAGTGCATTCTGGCCTGTAGTCGCATCAAGCACCACGAGTGTCTCTCTGTACGCATCCGGATACTCGCTCTCCAGGATTTTATTAATCTTTCCGAGCTCATTCATCAGATTCTTTTTGTTGTGGAGTCTTCCGGCTGTATCCACGAGAAGCACATCTGCGTTTCTGGCCTTTGAAGCTGCAACTGCATCATATACAACAGCTCCCGGGTCAGCACCCTCGGCACCGCCAATCATATCAACTCCGGCGCGGTTTGCCCATTCCTTCAGCTGGTCTCCTGCTGCCGCCCTGAAGGTATCGGCACCTGCAATAACTACCTTCTTGCCCTGTTCCTTAAGCTTTCCTGCAAGCTTTCCGACAGTGGTAGTCTTTCCTACTCCGTTGACACCGATTACAAGCACAACAGATTTTTCATTTTCAAATCTGTAGCTGTCTCCTCCACCTTCATCTGCTCCTTGATACTCTCAATCAAGAGCTCCTTGCACTCTGCCGGCTTCTTGATGTGCTGCTCCTTAACCTTCCTCTGCAGATCCTCGATGATATTCTCCGTGGCTCTCACTCCGAGGTCACCCATGATGAGAAATTTCCTCAAGCTCCTCATAAAAATCATCATCTATATGTGAAAATCCACTAAAAAGTGAATCTATGCCTGAAACAATATTGTCTCTGGTCTTTGTCAGTCCTGAAACGAGCCTCTTAAAAAAAGCCCGGCTTCTTTTCTTCTTCTTCCATTTTAACTCTCCATAAATAAATTTTACTGCGTCAGATCATTCTCTATAAGATTTACTGAAACGAGTGTTGAAACGCCCTTTTCCTGCATCGTGATACCATATAGTCTGTCCGCAGCCGCCATTGTACCACGTCTATGTGTGATAACAATAAACTGTGTGTTCTTTGTAAGCTTGTTCAGATAATTTGCATAGCGCGAAACGTTTGAATCATCAAGCGCTGCCTCAATCTCATCAAGCAGACAAAACGGCGATGGCTTAAGTGCCTGAATGGCAAACAAAAGTGCAATAGCGGTGAGGGCCTTTTCTCCACCGGACATCTGCATCATATTCTGAAGCTTCTTTCCGGGCGGCTGTGCGACGATTCTGATGCCACACTCCAATATATCCTCATCCTCCACAAGCTCCAGGGAACCATGTCCACCACCAAAAAGCTGCTTAAAGGATTTGTCAAACTCTCTCTGAATCTCAGCAAACTTCTCTGTAAACTGCTTTCTCATACCACTGTCAAGCTCGTCTATGATGCCAACCAGCGTCTTTTCTGCCTCGATAAGGTCGTCATGCTGTCCCTTTAAGAACTCATAACGTGTTGAAATCTCCCTATATTCCTCAATCGCGTTGACATTTACATCTCCGAGGTGTCTGATTTCGTCCTTTATGCCTGCAATCAGCTTCTTTAATGAAGACAGGTCATCGTATGCATCATTTCTAAGTTCTGCTGCCGCATGCGGAGTAAGCTCATACTCATCCCACATATAGTTAGTCTGAATCTCTGAAGCCTCCTTAAGCTTTTCTCTCTGGCTGTTCAGTCTGAAAAGCTCCTTATCCAAATCAGCCTGCTTCTTTGAAACTTCCTCCTGCTTTGCAAAAAAGCCTCTGTAATTCTCAGACATCTTTTCCTTTTCGACAAGACTCTCCTTAAGCTCTTCATCAAGCTTTGAATTGTTGTCCTTTGAAGCCAGAATGGTCTGTGTGATTGCATCAATATCAGCCTGCTTCTTTTTAATATCATCCTTTGCAGTAGCTGCACCTTCCACAAGGCTTGCCTTCTGCTCATCTAATTTTTCTATCTCTGAATTGATACGATTAATATTTTCTATAGCAAACTCTGCTGTCTTTGTAATATTTGCAAGCTCAAGTGAAATGGCAGTGGCCTTGCTTGAAGCCTCCTGCTCAAGTACTCCCTGCTTCTCAAGTATCTCACTGTATGAGCTGTTTTCCTTCTCAAGCTGTTCCTCACGCTGCTTTGATGCCTCAAGCTGCGCTGCAATATCCTTCTTGCCCTGATTTATCTCTTCGAGCTGTTTTTCAATCTCCGCATTTTCTGTGCGCAGATCCTCATAGACATTCGCACTCTCCTTCTTCTGCTGTTCTGCCCTGTCAACAGAGATCTGTGCTGTATTCTGCTCAATATACTTTTCCTGTAGCAGTGTCTTTGTGGCTGCTATATCCTCCTCGCCAAGCGCAATAGCTGTTGCAATATCATCCTTTCTGGCTCTAAGCTCTTTAAGCTTTGTCTTAGTCTGATCAACTCTCTTTTCAAGCTCCTCAATCTCACGATTTCTCGCAAGCAGATTGGATGAATTTTTAAACGCACCACCGGACATAGAGCCTCCCGGTGCCAGATACTCGCCCTCGACAGTCACAATATGGAGTGAATAGTGATTTTTCTTAGCAAGCGCAATGGCATTGTCAATTGTGTCCACCACAATCACTCTGCCAAGCAGGTATGCAACAACCTCATCAAACTTCGGATCACACTTCACCAGCTTATTTGCAATGCCAAGCACACCCTTTTCGCCAAGTGCCGCCTCATTTTTAGTATTTCTGTTTGCACGCACACTTGTAAGAGGTAAAAACGTAGCCCGACCAAAATGATTGGCCTTCAAAAAGCCAATCATCTTTTTGGCTGTGGCTCATCCTCAGTGACGATATTCTGGATATTACCACTTAAGGCTGTCTCTATCGCTATCTCATAGCGCTTATCCACCTGGATAAGATCTGAAACCACTCCGAGAAGCCCCGGATTTTTAGCTTTCTGCTCCATAACACGCTTGATGCTGTTGCCATAGCCGTCATAACGCTCGGCAATGTTTTTAAGCGACTCAAGCCTGGAAACAGACTTATGATACTCTGTGGAAGCCTCCTCCATCAGGCGGGCATTCTCTCTGGACTTATCTCTCCACTCCCTGGCCTTTGCCAAAAGAGCCGACTCCTTTTCCTTTAAACCGGCTATCTTTTCATTGACAGCATTAAGCTTCTTATTAGCCTCATCCAATATATCATCAAGCCCTGCTTCCCTTGTCTTTCTATCTAAAAGACGCTTGGTAAGCTCTGCCTTTCTGATATTAATCTGCTCAAGCATAGTGGCAAAACGCTGCTGCCTTGACTGGATACTGCCTCGCTCCTGAAGCAGGGCGATAAGCTCATTCTTGCCCTTTTCCAGTCCGTCATTGCAGCGGTTAACCTCTGCAAGCACAGCCTCATGCTCGTTTACCGCAAGAAGCTCGTTCAGCTTCATCTGCTCTATCTCAGCTTCCAGTGCAGCTTTTTTGTCATCATACTCTTTCCTGCTTTTAAGACGCTCAGCCTTTTCCTTTTCGATAGCTAAAAGACGCGACTGCAGATGCTCATCCGTCATTTCGGCCGTGTGAATCTGCTCCTTTAAAAGCTCTATCTGATTCTCAAGCTTCTGTCTGGTGGATGAAGTGCTTGTGATGCTCTCACGAAGAGACTCGATACGCTCATCCATCTGCTGCATATCGTTCCCAAGCCTCTCATACTCTGCCTTGATGCTCTCGTATGTGGCGTTGGTCTCCTTTAGCTCGTCATCCGCAATAGCGTATTTCTCATCAGCTGACTTAAGCTCGGTCTCAATACGCGCTGATTCAAGCAAAAACATGTTGACATCGTAGTTCTTCAGCTCTTCTCTCTTTTTAAGATATGTATGAGCCTTCTCGGACTGTCTCTGTAACGGACCTACCTGTCTCTCAAGCTCTGTCAGTATATCATTGACACGCACAAGGTTCTCTCGCTCATTATCGAGCTTCTTTTGTGCTGTAAGCTTTCTCTTTTTAAACTTCACAATGCCGGCAGCCTCATCAAACAGCTCTCGCCTCTCCTCCGGCTTTCCACTTAAAATCCTGTCAATCTGACCCTGTCCAATGATGGAATAGCCCTCTTTACCGATACCGGTATCATAGAAAAGCTCCGAAACCTCCTTGAGCCTGCACGGATTACCATTGATGAGATACTCGCTCTCACCCGAGCGGTAAACACGTCTGGCAACCGTAACCTCATTGAAATCAATCGCAAGCGAATGGTCTGAATTGTCAAGTGTGATTGCGACATACGCGTATCCAAGCGGCTTCCTGTTCTCAGTGCCTGCAAAAATAACATCCTGCATGCTGGCACCACGAAGCTGCTTTGCGCTCTGCTCACCGAGCACCCATCTGACCGCATCGGCGACATTACTCTTTCCACTGCCGTTTGGCCCTACAATACCTGTGATGCCGTTGTGGAACTCAAAAACAATTTTGTTGGCAAAGGACTTAAAGCCCTGTACTTCCAAACTCTTTAAATACATTAAAAACTCCTATTCCCTGTTTCTATACAAAAGAAGTGCCTGATATGCAGCCTGCTGCTCCGCCGCCTTCTTTGTATGGCCTTCTCCCTCGCTGACACGCTCGCCGTCCACAAGCACCGCAACTGTAAACTGCTTGTCATGGTCCGGACCGCTCTCATCAATAAGCTCATAGGAAAGCTGCTCGTGTCTGCCCTGTATAAGCTCCTGAAGGATAGTCTTGCTATCATAAAAGAGCTGCTTATTCTCAATATCAGTCATGATAAACCTAAGCACAAACTCCTTTGCATTAGTAAAACCACCATCTAAATAAATTGCTCCAATCACTGCCTCAAGCGCATCAGAAAGAATTGACTTTCTCTTTCTGCCACCTGTATGATCCTCGCCCTTGCCAAGACGCAGGTACTTCCCAAGGTCAAGCGGCTTTGTACAAAGTGCAAGAGTCGGCTCACAAACAATGCTTGCGCGCAGCTTGGTAAGCTCACCCTCAGGCTTTTGCGGATAATTGATAAACAAAAACTCACTTGAAACAATCTCCAAAACAGCATCCCCCAAAAACTCCAGGCGTTCGTTATCAGAATGCTTTTTCATGTGCTTTTCATTGGCATACGAGCTGTGTGTCAGCGCCTGCTCAAGCAGATGTCGATTCTTGAACGTATAGCCTATTTTGCTTTGAAATTCATTTAAATCTGCCATAATTTTTCCTCTATTTCTATATCTATCCATTTTACATATTCCGTGAGTATAACGAAAAGCCCTCATAATAAAGGGCTTTTCATTAGTTAAACATACTACTGCTCGCTTACAGCTTTTTTAATCTGCTCAACAGCATCGCCTACAGTGACGATTTTCTCTGCTTCCTCATTAGGAATCTCGATATCGAACTCTTCCTCGATACCCATGATAATCTGGAATACATCCAGAGAGTCAGCGCCAAGATCATCAATGAAGGTTGACTCCATAGTAACCTCGGTCTCGTCCACGTTAAGTACCTCACAATAATGTCTCTAAGCTTCTCAAATTCCATTTTTAATACCTCTCATTTCTGTTTATAGTGACTAATCATACAGCAGTACTGCTATCTAATCAGCCGGCTTATTAATAATATATTCTTTAATTTTATCATTAATCTCTTTTTCCTTAAATGTAACACACTGGAAAACAGAGTTAGTGATTTCCTTTGCCTTGGAGCTGCCGTGGGTCTTTACCACAAGACCATTCAATCCTAAAAGCGGTGCTCCGCCGTATTCGGTCGCATCAAATGACTTTAGCGTATTCTTAAGAGCCGGAAGTGCAAGTGCAGCTCCTATCTTGCTCTTTAGTGTGCTCATGAGACCCTTCTTTATGACTCCGATAAGTGTGGAGCTAAGGCCCTCGTAGAGCTTTAATATGACATTGCCCGTGAAAGCCTCGCAGACTATAACATCGGCATCTCCCTTTGGAATATCCCTTGCCTCAATGCTTCCGACAAAATTGATGTCTGTGCACTCTCGAAGAAGCGGCATGGTCTCCTTTACCAGGGCATTACCTTTCTCTTCCTCTGCACCGATATTGACCAGTGCAACCTTTGGATTCTTCACGCCGACAACATGCTCCATATAGATAGACCCCATCTTGGCAAACTGTACCAGATGCTCAGCTCTGGCATCCACATTGGCTCCACAGTCTATGAGCAGAGACACACCCCTCTCAGTCGGAATAAGCGGTGCCAAAGGCGGCCTTTGTATGCCCTTTATCCTGCCGACTATTACCTGTCCTCCGACAAGTACAGCACCTGAGCTTCCTGCCGAAACAAATGCATCAGCCTCTTTATTCTTGACCATATTCATGCCAACAACGATTGATGACTGCTTCTTTCGTCTGATTGCCCCAACCGGTGGCTCTGCCATCTCTATAACCTCAGGCGCATCTACTATCTCTATCTGCTCCTTAGGATATGTATACAAAGAAAGCTCCCTCTCTACCGGTACCTTCTGTCCCACAAGAAATATCTTTATATCATTTCTTTTGTTAACCGCATCTACCGCACCCTTTACTACCTCTGCGGGTGCATTGTCGCCACCCATTGCATCGAGTGCGACCCTTGTTGTACTTTGCATTGTGACCTCCCTGTGCCTGCTAAAAAGCAAACTACTAATTGATTAAATAAAATATACTATAATCATAGGTATAAATCAATAACCAATTCACTACTCTATATGGCTTCCATCATTCTCCCGGACTCATTGAAATAACCTTGCCACAGTTCCATAAATCAGCAGTGCGCTTTGCTGCATCAAGTCTGTCATCGTCCGACTTAAAATCAATATTTACTGAGTGGCATCCGCACTCAAGGCATGTCACATAATATGAGCTGCCGCAGTCCTCCTCGAGAATCCCGGCACCGCCACAGAGCGGGCACTCATAGATTTCAACTAAATCGTCTATATTATTCATGATAGTTTGCTTCCTTCTTTCTTTAATATCTAAATATCCTTTCAGTATAATAACATCCCTGCAAGCTATATACAAGCAAAAAGTACCTTCATTTTATTATGGGATAAAAAAGGGATAAAATCAATCAAAAAAGGATTGAACGATATCGTTCAATCCTTAATTTTACTGGTTTTCTACTATTAGTCCTGAGGAATGATTTCTTTTTTGTTGTATGATCCGCAGTTCTTGCAAACTCTGTGTGGCATCATAAGCTCTCCACATTTGCTGCATTTTACTAAAGTAGGAGCAGACATTTTCCAGTTTGCTCTTCTCTTATCTCTTCTTCCCTTAGAAGATTTATTCTTTGGACAAATTGACATTTGTTTACACCTCCTTAAACTTGTTAAATATATCCTGGAACGCTGCCATTCTTGGATCCGGTACAAAACTATCGCAACTGCAGGTGCCTTTATTCAAGTTCATCCCGCAGACTTTACAAATACCTTTGCAATCGTCTTTGCACAGAACTCTCATTGGCCAGTTCACCAGAATTTCGGCGTAGACAAGTTTATCTACATCGAGTTCAAACCCAATCAGGTAGTCAGTTTCCTCCATCTCTTCATCGACTAATGCTCCGTCTGTGATTTTCAGAGTCTTGTCAATGTCAAAATGCATGTTTGTTGGAACTTCTTCCAAGCATCGGCTGCACGGTATCGCTATGTCTATATCTACTGTTCCCGTGATGTGCACTGCTGCATTCTCCACGTTTGAGATATGAAGTGATATCGGCCGCTTTTTCAGAATAGGATAATCTCCTAAACGCGACTCAAATGATGTGAGCGTAAGCTCTGTCTCAATTGTTGTCTCTTTATTGATAGATTTTACAATGGTTGATATATCAATCATAGTTCTCTCCTATTCACACCTAACCAATTATACATATTGGAGTGGTGTTTGTCAACAAAATTTTATAATTTATCCACAACTTTTTGCTTTTTATTAGCCAACAAGCTTTACTGTCTCGCGGCAGATTGCAAGCTCCTCGTTTGTAGGGATGACGCATACCTTTACGCTTGAGTCTGCTGTTGAGATAAGTGCCTCCACGCCGCGTGTCTTGTCGTTTGTTAAACGGTCGATCTTTATGCCGAGGTAACCTAAATATGCCATGATTTTTTCTCTTACAAAGCTTGTGTTCTCACCGATTCCTGCTGTGAATGCGATAGCGTCTACTCCGTTCATTGCTGCTGCATATGCTCCGATGTATTTTGCTACTCTGTAGCTGAATACCTCTACTGCTGCGATGGCACGCTTGTTGCCCTCATTGTAAGCTGCCTCAAGGTCTCTGAAGTCGCTTGATACTCCTGACATGCCGGCTACTCCTGACTTCTTGTTGAGTACATTCATCACACCATCGATATCAAGGTTTTCTTTCTTTGCGATGAACTCCATGATTGATGGGTCGATATCACCTGAACGTGTTCCCATTACAAGTCCCTCAAGTGGTGTAAGTCCCATTGATGTATCTACGCATTTACCGTTTAATACTGCGCTGACTGAAGCTCCGTTTCCAAGGTGTGCTACGATAATCTTTGAGTTATTTAAGTCCATTCCAAGGTAGCTTGCTGCCTCCTTTGATACGAAGCTGTGGCTTGTGCCGTGGAAGCCGTATCTTCTTACCTTGTACTTCTCATAGTACTCATATGGAAGGCCGTAGAGATATGCTTTCTCAGGCATTGTCTGATGGAAGGCTGTATCAAATACTCCTACCATTGGTACATTTGGCATAAGTGCCTGGCATGCTCTGATTCCGATGATGTTGGCGGGGTTGTGAAGAGGTGCGAGGTCGTTGCACTCCTCTACCTGTGCGATTACTTCCTCTGTGATGACTACTGAGTCTGAGAACTTCTCGCCGCCGTGCACTACACGATGTCCTACTGCATCGATCTCTGCAAGTGACTTTACTGCGCCTGTCTTTGGATTTACAAGTGCATCGAGAACCATCTGGATGGCCTCTTTATGTGTTGGCATAGGTGCCTCTGTGATTTCCTTATCAAGCCCCTCTTTCTGATATACGAGTCTGCCATCGATTCCGATTCTCTCGCAGAGTCCTTTTGCAAGTACCTCCTCTGAATCTGAATTGATGAGCTGGTATTTCAGTGATGAACTACCGCAATTAATTACTAATACATTCATTGTTTTGTCTCCTTTGGTTTAAAATTACAATACTATTGTTAGTATAAACTTATTTTTCAAATGCGACAAGGGTGTTTTTGTGGTATTATGGGTTTGAACTCTAAAAAATACATTATCGATTAAAGGAGCAGCAAACATGAAGGTCGCAGGTGTGATTACCGAATATAATCCATTCCACAATGGTCACAAATATCAGCTAGAGCAGATTAAAAGGCAGACATCTGCTGATTATATCGTCGTAGTAATGAGCGGTGATTTCGTGCAAAGAGGTGAGCCTGCCATCATTGACAAATACGAGCGCACACGCATGGCGCTTTTGAGCGGTGCCGACCTGGTGCTTGAGCTTCCATCGGTCTTTGCCACTGCTTCTGCCGAGTTTTTTGCCGGTGGCGGAGTCAGTGTACTCAAAAACACAGGTGTGGCGGACATGCTGTGCTATGGTGTGGAGTCTGTGGACCATGAACTTACAAAGCTTGTGGCTGGCGTGCTTAAGAATCCGCCTGCTGAGTATTCCGCCTCTCTTGCCAGGCTGATTCAGGGTGGGATGAGCTTTCCTGCGGCCAGGAGCAGAGCTCTATGTGAATATTTTCAAGATAACTATGATATTTCTTTAGAGAAATTAGATACTTTCATAGCTTCACCCAATAATATTCTGGCCATTGAGTATGAGAAGGCTTTGATGGACTGTGATATTACGGGATTTCCTATTCAGCGCATCGGGGAAGGATATCACAGCACGGATTCGACAAGTGAGTTTTCTTCCGCTACGGCTGTGCGCGGGGTGATTTCGACCTTAATTGATATAGACAAACACAACACTATTACTAATATGCAGCTTGATAATTCATGGATTTTCACAAAGTTCAGTCAGCTAATGCCATCAGACTGCGCCGATATTCTTGCAGATTGTATTTTAGGCGGTCATATTGTGTTTCCGGATGATATTTCTGAAATGCTTTACTATCGCCTGCTGACCTGGAAGGATAAAGGCTTTGCGCGGTATTCAGACTGCACAAAGGAGCTTTCTGCAAAGATAGTTAAAAAATTATATATAAATATGAAAGTTTTACGCAGTTTTGTAACTTACTGAAGAGTAAAAATCTGACTTATACGCGTATTTCAAGGGTTCTCACGCATATTTTACTTGGTATTGAGAATGATGATTTTAACATATGTATGGATAATCCTTATCTGCGCATACTCGGTTTCAAAAAATCATCTGGAGATCTTATGCATCTCCTCAAAAAAGAGCATCAGCGCCTATTATTACAAAAGTCGCTGATGCTCCGTACGAGCTTATTTCCAAGGATATTTTTGCCGCTGATTTGTATGGCAGACTGTGTCATTCACAGCAAAATGAGTTTACACATGGGGTTGTAATTATTTAATCTACAGCTCCATTATAATTTCTCTTGCCAGACTTTCCTCTATAGGCTTTGCATACACTCCCGGTGCAAACTCAACAGTAGCTCCTATGCCCTTCTGGAGCACGAAGCGCAGCTTGCCGTCTCTCACCTTTTTGTCGGTGTAAAGCTTTTTAACAAGGGCCTCCCTGTCTATATAGTCCGGTATACGTGTCGGAAGACCGGCTCTCTCATAGAGCTTTATCACGCGCTCTGCCTGCTCCTCTGACATATAGCCAAGACGGGCTGACATGAGTGCTGTGCTGCCATTCCAATTGACAGTGCCTCTCCGTGCAGCAGCTTATAGTCGCTGACCGTCTCAATGGCACGACCTACTGTGTGACCCAGATTTAAGTTTTCGCGAAGACCGGCTTCTCTCTCATCCTTCATGACCACATTATACTTGATACGGCAGTTGTTTTCCGCAATATACTCACATGCAAATTTCTTGAATGAATAGATATCATCCAGATTTTCCTCTATAAATTCAAACATATCCTCGCTGCCTAAGCATGCATGCTTGATGGTCTCTGCCATACCGCTTGCCATCTGGCGCTGTGGCAGTGTCTTCCAGGCTGCTATATCTATATATACCTTTTGGGGCTGATTGAACAGACCTATGGTGTTGGTAGCAAGAGGTGTATCAATTGCTGTTTTTCCACCTACCGATGCATCTGCCGCCGCTAGAAGGGTGGTTGCATAGTTGATAAACGGCACTCCTCTGCCGTAGGTTCCTGCAATAAAGCCTGATAAGTCGGTTACCACACCGCCACCGACTGCAATGATACAGCAGTCTCTTCTGTACCCCTTTTTAAGCATGGCATCCTCTATTTTTGCCTTTGTCTCACGTGACTTGCTCTTTTCACCCGCCGGGAAAACAAACAAATCCACTGAGTATCCCGCATGCTTTATTTTCTCACAGATTGGAAGAGCATAAGGATCACGCACATTTGTATCTGTAATCACTGCAAATTTCTTTATCTTGCCCACAAGACCATTTTCCAGGTCAGATACAAGGGTGTCTGAGAGGTTGTAGCCTATCTCAATATCATATGTGTCATCTACTACTTTTTTGAGTTCTACATTGAATATGCTCATCTTTTTCTCCTGTTATGATATATTTTTGTTTCTTTTATGTGGGAAACTGCTACAGTATCCCCACAGCCTGCTTGGCGAGCTTATCTGCCTCTTCGTTGCCCTCTACCCCTGAGTGTCCTTTTACCTTTACAAAAGTAAGCTTTATTTTATCCTTAACTGACATGATGTATTCGTGATAAGCTATAGTGCCTGCCTTGTTTCGCTTCCAGGCCCCTGTGGCCCACATCTCTATGCCCATGTAGTCATAGTATATGACCAGTTTCTTAATTCCAAGCTCTATAGCCTTTTTTACGGCAGCCTCCGCGCCTTTATCTCTCCTGCTACGTTGCGCATTGTGGCCATATCGGCATCATTATCTGCCCCCTGCAGCACGTATTTTTCATGGTCAGTCACAAGAAAGCCTCCATAGCCATAGGTTTGTGTAACCTTGTTAAAGGAGCCGTCGACAAACGCATACGTACTATTTTCGCCGGATGATTTCATTCCCGTAATGGTTTTCTCTCCGTTAATAAATTTTTCTGCCTCTTCTATGGTCTTAAAGCTTTTATACACTGCTCCTTGATATCCGTCAACCATTGCTTTGCAATCATTCCAGTTGAAATATATCCCGGGAACCTTTCCCTTTTTTACCGCATAGTATTTTGATGCCATGCTTTATTTCTCCTATAACACTCTTGACAAAAATTCCTGTAATCTCTCACTCTTTGGTGCGCCAAATACTTCCTCAGGTGTGCCCTCCTCAGCTATGGTACCCTCATTGATGAACATCACTCTGTTGGCCACTTCTCTGGCAAAGCCCATCTCATGTGTCACAACTACCATTGTCATGCCTGCCTCTGCAAGCTCCTTCATTACTGAAAGCACCTCACCTACCATCTCAGGGTCAAGTGCCGATGTAGGCTCATCAAATAGTATGACATCAGGATTCATAGCAAGTGAACGGATAATTGCCACTCTCTGCTTCTGTCCTCCGGAAAGCTGCGCCGGATATGCATCTGCCTTATCGAGGAGACCTATTCTGGTGAGAAGCTCATCTGCCTTCTTTGATGCCTCATCCTTCGTCATCACACCAAGCTTCACCGGTGCGAGCATGATATTTGCTTTTATTGTCATGTTGGCAAACAGATTGAACTGCTGGAAAACCATGCCGATTTTCTGTCTGGTCACATTGATGTCTGTCGACTTGTCTGTCAGGTCTGTTCCTTCAAAAAGGATTTGTCCTGATGTAGGTGTCTCGAGCAGATTGAGGGAGCGTAAAAATGTAGACTTTCCACAGCCTGACGGCCCGATGATGGCAATTACATCACCTCTGTTCACCTCTGTGCTTATGCCCTTTAATACCTCCTGCTCTCCAAAACTCTTGTGCAGGTCTTTTACCTCTAGTATCACGTTATTATCTTTCATTGCTTCTCAGTCTCCTCTCAAGTTTGCTTACTCCGTGGCTTAAAAGCATCACTATAACCAGATAAATAAGAGCTACAGCAATAAGCGGTATAAATGCCTCGTATGTGTTGCTTCGTATGATATCTCCACCCTTTGTCAGATCCATCATACCAATATAACCACTGATTGATGTCTCCTTTAGGAGGCTGATAAACTCGTTAAGCAGCGCCGGAAGTATATTTTTGACAGCCTGCGGTATGATAACAAGCTTCATGGTCTGTCTGTAATTGAGTCCTAAGCTTCGTCCTGCCTCAAACTGTCCTATATCTACAGACATGATTCCTGAACGCACAATCTCTGCCACATATGCAGCTGAGTTGAGGCCGAAAGCAATAACTGCTACAAGTATCTTGTTGGTCACAGATGCAAGTACTACATAGTATATAATAAGAAGCTGTATCATGACAGGTGTTCCCCTGATGATGGTCAGGTATGCCTTGCAAATTCCGTTTAATATGGCAAGACCGCCGTTTCTGTCATGGCTGGTTCTGACTATCGCAATTAAAAATCCCAGCACAATACCAAGCATTACGGCAAATATTGTGATAACTATTGTATTGCCAAGACCCTTTACGATATACATGTAACGATTGTCCTTGACAAAGTTGTCATAGAGCTTTTCCTTTATACCGATTGAAGAGCCTGACTGGCTGTCTTTTACGATAATCTCCTGCTTTGTGGTGATATATGTATCGGTAAAATCAACATTTTTCTGTCTGTCCTCTGTCACTGTAAAGCCTGCTGCCCCGACATCCACCTTGCCTGATGATACAGCGGCAATGATTGCGTCAAACTGCATATCCTCTACCTGCATATCCATGCCAAGCTCATCGGCTATGGCCTGCATGATATCCATATCAATTCCTGTGACCTTGTTGTCTCATAGTACTCATATGGAGGGAACTCTGCATTGGTTCCTACCTTAAGTGTTCCGTTTGACCTGTCAATGTCCTTCTTCACGTAGGGAGTCTTTCCCACCTGATCTTCAGAGCCGATATAGTTGTCGATGATGCTCTGAACTGTTCCATCCTGCTGCAGCTTTTCAAGCGCAGTGTTTACCTTGTCGCGAAGCTCTGTATTACCCTTTTTCAGGCAGAATGCATAGTCCTCGTTGGTAAACTCCTCGTCCAGTATCTTAAGTCCTTTGTTTTCTTTTACAAAGGCAAGTGCCGGCTGCTCATCAATAACTACGCAGTCAATCTTGCCGACCTTTAATGCCTGGACTGCATCAGCACCCTTGTTGTATCTCTCTACCTTGGTGCCTGAACCGTCGTTCTCATAATCAGATACATAGATATCTCCTGTGGTACCGAGCTGGACACCTATTTTTGCGCCCTCCAGATCGTCCACACAAGCGACCTTTTTGCTGTCGCTTTTGCCGCATGCGCATAAGCTAACGATGAATGTAGCCATTAATGCTGCCATAAGCAAAATCATAATCGGTTTTTTCTTAATGGATTTCATATTATTCCTCATTTCTGTATAAATATTTACTCACAATTATATCATATTAGTTTATAAAATAAAAGAGCCTGATTTTATCAGACTCTTTTATACCAAATATTTATGCATCGTGCTCCATGTTGCTTAACTTCTTCGCCTGGTCGGCTGTTATCAGCAAATGTCTCTATTTTGTAGGGTGTACACATATACCATTAAGAAAAGACCAGTAACTCCAAAGAATCACTGGTCTGACTATGCTCATAATATTGATACTCAATTATGCTGTTTTACGTTTCTTTACAAATACAATTACTCCCATAGCTGCAACTGCCATCACAACATATATTGCGATTGGTGTCATATCACCAGTCTTTGGTGATGTAGCTGTTGTATTTACAGATGATGAATTCTTATCTGTTGATACAGTAGTATTTCCAGATGATGTATTATTATCTGATGCAGAAGCATTTCCATCACCAGTCTTTGTATCATCATTACTTGGTAACTTTGGCTCTGTCTTTGTTACAACATAGCTTGAACAATGGTCTTGCTTTACTGTCATATAACCATCAGCATCTACTACGACAGCCTGAACCTCTGCAAAAGTATTGTCAGCATTCATAAGTGAATAATAAAGTGTCTGACCTGCATACTCTGTTCCTGCATAGAAGCGGATGTTTGCTGTTGCTGGTAACTTGCCTGAGTAGTTATAGTTAATCTGTGATACAAAATTATCCTTTGTGATATAGGATGGCATTGTATCCGCATATGCATTCACAATTGATGTAGAGAAATCATACTCTGTCTTGCCATCTACACTTGCCATAGTGCCTTTTGCAAATGTAAACGTTACATTGTTATTTGACTTGATAATAACATCTTTTGTAGCATTCTCAGCCAAAATTGAAGCAAATGTATCCAGTGAAACTACTTGTGATTCAGCCTTTGATAAATCAGTGATATACTTATCTGTTGTCGATCCATCACTTGTTGTACCATCATCTGTATTGGATTCTGAAGCCTTTCTTACTGCATTGATATGGAAAGTGTCATCATCTGTAGTAACTGAAACTGTCCAGTCTGTTACACCATCAGCCATTTTTACATCTGCAACAGGTTCCAGTCCTGTAGCTTTATAATTTCCATTTTCTTTGCCTATAAGATGCTGTTTTTCAGTTTCCTTTACTCCCATTGTTACAACTGCAATATCATTGCCAAATGTATCTTTAAGTGTAACTGAATTATTAGATGTAATATCTGTAAGTTCGTCACTATAGTAATAATAATCTCCAAGAATTTCATCTGTATCGATTGTATTAAATGTTGCATTTAACCCAAACGATGTAACAGATGCATAATATTCATCATTAATAGTTACATCAACAAGACCATTATTTACAAACACTCTCTTTTTTCCAACTTTTGACAATTCAGCATATATATCTCCACCAATATAAATATCTGCATCAAAGCCTGTATCACTATGCTTAAGTTCTTCTGGAAGATACATATCAATTACACCATTTTTATTTGTAACTCTTTTTGAATTTATAAAATACCGTCCGCCTTCAGCCTCTTCTAAATCAAAAGAATTACCATTTCCCCATGTATTATTCTCCTGTATATAGCCAAAACATATCATATCAAGCCAATTATTGCTTCTACCATAAGAACCTTCGTCCACAACACTAACACCTTCGATTGGAACTCCAGCATCTGTTTTTGCATTTAAATCATAATCATAAAATATTTTTCCAGGTGTGGATGCAACAAAGCCTCCACCATTATGATTTTGGGTTTTAGTTAAAATCAATGAACCGTCTGAATATACAAGATTACATCCCCATCGAGTTGTTCCTGTATGTCCACTATAAAAATTATTCTGACTTGTCACATTGACTTCATCACCACTTATGCTGATAGTTCCTTCCCATAATTCGTATGAGTCTCCTGAATATATCTTGATTTCATCACCATTACTGAATGTTACATTAACTGCTCCATCCTTTGACAGTGGATACATTGTATCATTCACCTTGATATTTAATGCTTTCCACGTTCCAAATTCTCTTGAGCCATCACTGTATATCCAGGCTTCACTTGCAACAGATACAGGTAATACCACTGACTCAGAAACTGCCTCCGCCTGAATAGCAATATCAGCATTGGAATTGGCATCTGCGTATACATAATTTCCACCAACTGAAAATGCTGTTACTGCTGCCATAGCCAGAGCAACTGCTGTGGCTTTAAACTTTTTCTTTCTCATAAAACATATCTCTCCTTCTTTTGAATATTATGTAAAACCTTATATTTTACATGTTTTATGCCATACTCACTATATAGTGAGTATCTATATAGTGAGTTATTGTATCAGCACTTATTATATACAATTTATGGTAAAAAGTAAAGGAGAATTTTCATGTGCAACTATGGTTCTTTACACTTACGCATAAATGAAATTCTTGCAGAGAAAGGTATCTCCAAAAATAAAATCTGTAAAGATTTAGATATTCCTCGCAGTAACTTCAACAGATACTGCCGAGATGAATTCCAGAGAATGGACACCAACCTAATCTGTAAGTTATGCGATTATCTGGATGTAGATATATCAGCTCTTATAGAATACAAAAAGCCAGATACTTCTCACCATGAATAATAGATTGTATAAGTAAAGCGACTGAATCAAAACAGTCGCTTATTTTGTGTGCTTTAGGTTATTACTTTGAATTTATCCTGCTCTATAATGATAGCAATACTGCCTGATGCTGGTGGCAACCAGTGACCTTGTAATTGTAGGGCATCGTCCACATAATCTACTTTAAATCTGCTACCTACAGGTTTTGGACTGTACTTATCATCAATAGGCTCTGTAAGCTCTACGATAGTTCCTTTAGGGTATCTTGCAGAATAAACCTCTTTCTTATTGATAGGATATGACATATTACTCTGCCTCCTCATAATCTATCATTTTATCTGGCATCAAAGATATCAAATGACTCTCAATAATAGGAATATCATCTTCTTTTATTGATGTGAATTCGCCCTCACTGTTATGTCTTACACACATAATATTACCAACCAGCATATCGAGAACACCCCCATCACCACTAACCAAGAATCTGTTGATTGGGAAATTCATAATTTTACCTTCATCGTTTGCAATGACATCAATCTCATCAGTAATGCTCAAGACTGTAATCAATCCATGTGGCTCATCATAATTTACATATTTCTGCTCAGCCTCCAAGATGTTATCAACCTCGCAAGATAGCCTTTATAAACTACACCCGACAGCTTATTCACTCTCAACAGATATGCCTGAATTTTCTCCTGCTTCATCTACAACCTCCTCAGCATCATCGCCTTCTGTGTCCATATCTTCAGTATCCACAGCTTCTTCCGTAGGCTCATTTATAAAACTACCCATAGCTGGCGAGTCCTCATCAGTACTTGCTGTAACATCATCAACCTCAGAGTTTTCAGAAGTTATTGCATCCCAAGTCCATGTATCTTCACTTTCAAAAGGTTTGCCTATTTCATCAATATTCCAGCCAAAGTAGTTACACATGGCAGCAAACATAACCTTGAGTCTCTGATTAACATTTACAATTTTTATATTACCGCTACCTGATGCTTCTTCGTAGGCAGGATATAAAGCGTTGGCAAAATCATTGATAAATGCCTTGAAAAGCTCAGGCTTTACATTGTTCTCAAAAGCTATCTTTGACATCACGATTACAATAAGAACATTGTTTTTACGCAGGAATTTATTCTTGTTTTCAAATGCAGAATCAAGGTAATCTACGATTTCCATAATCATCTGCTGTTTTTCTTCATTGTAACTGTTCCTGATACTCTCGGCATATGAAAGCATAGATGCTGCGGAGATATTCTTAAACTCTCTCTGCTCGTGTCGCTGGTCAAGTAATGCCATGCCCTGCATCAGCATTGAAAGGCACTCTCTTTTCTACAATCTCTTCAACCTTGCTTATTTCAAATAAGCCTCCATTAACTAAAACCTTAACCATAATAAGTCCTCCATTTCGTGAGTTTAATTTTTTTCGTGTGTTATCTATCACTCTGTTTGATGTGAATTGCAAGTTGTTTTTGAAATTTTTCAACAGAAAAATTTATGGGATACCCCAAGATTGGCTATTTTACAGGGAATTCCTCTGGATTTACCCTCGTCCTGTCAAAATAGACATCCCTTACTCTGTCAATTAGTGCCACTACTCAACACCTCCCAATGGAATATGAAGAACCACCTTGGCAATCGTAATCATCGAGTAGTATACTCTCATAAACTTTGCACTTTCATTTGGTGGAACAACAAGCTCATCACAAGTGCTGCATATGACTGCATCATTCATACCTTCGGCACGATAATATTTTGCTACTTTTAGGATTTCATCATAATGCCTTGATGTGTTTAAGACCTGCCAGTCCCTCACACGATTTTGCCCATCTCTAGCTTTAGGGAGCAACAGCACAAAAGAATTAGGGTGCTTTTCGGCAATAGTGTTTAACAACATTTTTCAAGTCCTCCTTTCAGAAAAAGTCCCGACAATTCAGGGTTGTGTGTGATGTTAGCTCTAGCCTTAATTTCTGTAAAGATTGTCTTGAAATTATTCTTAAAAAATTGCATGGACTATAAAGTTATTTGCCTGTCTACGAAAAAAGGGCAAAAAATAGAGCCAGTCTTTCGACTGACTCTGCTCTACCCCAAGCACATTACAATTTATTTTGGTAATTCTCTAATTGGTGGAAAATACCAACTACATTTACAACATCTGCTCTCACATCAAAAATAATAATATAATTCATCTGTGGCACAACTGCCTCCCGATACCCTTTCTTTGCCAGATATACTTCTCTACACTCAGAAAACTGAAAAGGATTGACCTCCAACCTGTCATAGATAACATCAATACAATCCAACAGATGCTCCGCTGCCTGTTTATTCTTTAAGCGATAAATCAAATGATACACAAGATTATCAAGCAATTCATCGGCATGCTCTGTAACATTTAATTTATAAGCCATACTTTGCCCTCGTTTCTCTAAGTGCTGTTCTGGCATCCTTTACCTGTCCTGCCTCTATCTGCTTTTCAGATATCTCTATATCTCTGTACATGGCGATTTGTCTCATGGTTGACTCATAAATCTCCATGCTCATAATTACCATATCGCCATAGCCATTTTTTGTAACATAAATTGGCTCCTCTGTCTTATGGCACATATCAGATATCTCCGATGTATTCTTCAAGTCTTTAATTGGAATTATTTGTGGCATAATATACACCTCCTTGTTTATGGTCTAATTATACCATAATTATGTCCTCTTTCAACTTCTTTTATTCGTAAAACATATTAAAAAACATGATACCCCATGAACGTTTGAGAATAATTTCTTGACCTGAAAACTACACTAAAATACCAAGACAATCACATATTTCACAGCCTCATTCTTTCCCATATTAGCCTCCTCATCATTTGCCACTACAATATTTGTAAAGAAAAATTCATAAACTTTATCAATATCCAATGAAACATTTAATGTTACATTGATTACCTCACCAGCCAAAGTAAAAAGTGCCACATATTCCCCCACTCTATCTTTAATTGAGCATGTAATATTCCGCTTTTCAATTTCCTGCTCTACTCTTTCCCTATAAAATTCTAGACGCTTTCTCCACTGATTTGAATTATGGATTAATTCTCTTGCAATCATCGGAGCTATCAAACCATAATTTTTGCTCAAACATGATTTAATATGCACCGCTTGAGACTTTGAATAAGTCCACTGTTCATTGGCAAACTCAAAGCATCTTGCACGCAAGTCAGCTCTAACTCAACTAACTACAGGACTTTTAAATTTGTATATGAATGCATACAATAAAATTAACTAAAGTTAACCATAGGTCTATACATACATCCAAACCCAAAAATAAGGGTGTACAGTGCATCTATACTATATGCCCAAAAGAAAAACGGTCGATGACATGTGTCAAAGACCGTTTCAATTGCTCTTTTATTAAATTCATATATATAGATATTTCTTTAAAACCACAGTAAAATCAAGGCTTTTAGGCTTCAGTCTCCATGCGGCTTAACTTCTTCGCCTGGTCGGCTGCGATACAGGCATCAATTATTTCCTGGATATCTCCGTTAAGAATCTTGTCAAGCTTATAGAGTGTCAGATTGATTCTGTGATCTGTCACACGTCCCTGCGGGAAGTTGTAGGTACGAATCTTCTCAGCACGGTCTCCTGTACCGATCTGGCTTCGTCTCTCCTCTGCCTCTGCATCCTGCTTCTTCTGAAGCTCCATGTCATAGAGCTTTGTACGAAGAAGTGCAAAAGCCTTTTCCTTGTTCTGTATCTGTGACTTCTCAGTCTGGCTGTAGATGACAATACCTGTTGGATAATGTGTCAGTCGGACTGCTGAATCTGTTGTGTTGACACACTGTCCACCGTTTCCGGAAGCACGCATTACGTCAATTCGGATATCCTTGTCATCAATCTTGACATCCACGTCCTCCGCCTCAGGCATTACAGCAACTGAGCATGTAGAGGTCTGGATGCGTCCCTGCGACTCTGTCTCAGGCACTCGCTGCACACGGTGTACTCCCGACTCATACTTTAGGATAGAGTATGCACCTGAGCCCTTTACCATGAACTCGACAGACTTCATACCGCCGATTCCTGTCTCATCGGCATCAAGTGTCTCCACCTTCCAGCCTCTGTTCTCTGCGTAGTGCACATACATACGGTAGATTTCCGCTGCAAAAAGTGCTGCTTCCTCTCCGCCTGCACCGGCACGGATTTCGACGATTACGTTCTTGTCATCGTTAGGGTCCTTTGGCAGAAGAAGTATTTTAAGCTCCTTCTCAAGCTCCTCCACCTGCTCCTTTGAATCCTTAAGCTCTTCCTTTGCGAGCTCTCTCATCTCTTCATCTGATTCCTCATCCAAAATAGCCAGTGAATCCTCGATATTCTGCTTACACTCTTTATATTTTTTATATGTTTCAACTATAGGAGCAAGGTCACTCTGCTCCTTCATAAGCTTTTTAAATCTGTTTGCATCATTTGCCACATCCGGCTCGCTGAGCAGATTCATCAGCTCCTCATAATGGTGTATAAGATCTTCTAACTTATCAAACATGTTTTTCCTCCTTGCTGTCAAACACTCCCGATACTACCCTGTCATTTCCCGCCAGGTCCTTTATCACATGTACATCGCTAAATCCGGCAAACTGCATCATCTCTGACACCTGTCTGCCCTGGTCACAGCCTATCTCAAAAAGCAGCCTGCCCTGTGGCTTTAGATTTGCCCTGCAATCCTTTATGATGCGCCTGTAAAATAAAAGTCCATCCTCAGAGCCGTCAAGAGCCTCATGCGGCTCAAATACCGACACCTCCGGCATCAGATGCGGTATCTCGTCGCTTCTTATATATGGTGGATTGGATACTATCACATCATACATCTCATCGACACGCTCGAACAGATCGCTTCTCTCAAAATCAACAAACACGCCGTTAAGCCTTGCGTTTTCCTTTGCCACATTGAGCGCCTGCTTTGAGATATCACAGGCTGCACCGTCCACATTAGTCGTGTTCTTTAAGATGCTTATAATTATACAGCCGCTTCCTGTACACATATCAAGCACTCTCATACCCGGCTCTATCACCTTGAGTGCCTCCTCTACAAGAGTCTCTGTATCCTGACGCGGTATGAGCACATTGCTGTTCACACGGAATTTGAGTCCCATAAACTCCTGCTCTCCGACTATGTACTGGAGCGGAATACGCTCAGCGCGCTTACTCAGCAATGCTTGATATTCACTTATCTGCTCCTGCGACATTTCCTCATCCATATGCACATAGTAATATGTGTGATTTATCCTGCATGCCATGGCTAAAAGCAGCCATGCATCGTTTTTTGCATCAACTATCTTTGCTTTTTGTAATATGCTTTCCCCAAGTAAAATTGCTTCTCTATATGTCATATATACCTTCTATCCGGCGGTCAATGTGCACACACATTGTTTTCCTCCTGCCATTTCTTCCAGTCAAACACAGCCTCAACCGATGCGATGCCAACCTCTATCATTTCATCATCCGGCTCCTTTGTGGTCATTCGCTGCATTAAAAGCCCCGGGATACTAAGCATGTTGACAACCGGATTGTCATATCTGCCCGCAAGCCTGATAAACTCATAAGATACCCCTGCGATTACAGGAATAAGCACAAGTCGTAACAATAACTGAAGCGGCTTTGAATCCACGCGGATAAACATGAAAAACAGTATGCTTATGAGCATTACTATAAGCAGAAAGCTTGTACCGCAGCGTTTGTGATGCTTTGAGCTTTTTCTCACGTTTTCCACTGTAAGAGGCAGTCCGTGCTCTATGCAGTTGATGCATTTATGCTCAGAGCCGTGATACATAAATGTGCGCTTAATATCAGGGGTCAGCGATATAATTGCTATATACCCCAGAAATATTGCCAGTCTTATAACGCCCTCTATGAACGCTATGAGCATCTGTGAGCTTATCACCTTTTTAAAAAACCCCGAAAGAAAATACGGCAATGCAAAAAAAAGTGCGAGTGCTATGACAATTGACAGTACCACTGTACCTCCAAGCATGGCATTTTCCTGTTTCTTTTCTTTGGCATGCCCTTTTTTCTTTTCTTCCGCTGCTGAGTTCTTTCTTCTTTTTCTTGAAGCCAAGGTACCTTCATCATCCTCGTCCTCGAAAAATGACGCTGAATACATCAGTGTGCTCATGCCCAGATAAAGCGAATCGACAAAGCTCACCACACCTCTTAAAATAGGAATCTTTCTAACTGCATCAAGCGTCTTTGAATTCTTACGCTTTGACACCTTGACATCTATTTCATGGTCAGGCTTCCTCACGGCTACTGCGTATGTGTCCTTGTTCTGCATCATTACGCCCTCCATGACAGCCTGACCGCCAATACCTGAATACTTCATAAAACCTCTCTATATTCCAAAAAGTTGAGGTATATTGCAACCTCAACCTTTCAAGTAACTATATGATTCTATTTCATACCATATTTCTTATTGAACTGCTCAATACGTCCACGAGCCTGGTTAGCTTTCTGCTGACCTGTGTAGAATGGATGGCACTTTGAGCAAATCTCTACGTGGATCTCCGGCTTTGTAGATCCTGTAACGAATGTGTTACCACAGTTACATGTAACAGTTGCCTGATAATAATCTGGATGGATTCCTTCTCTCATGATTTTCACCTCTTTTATATTCTTATCGTATTTCTTTAGCTTCACTCTTTATACCCGTATGCCCGATCCGCATATGATACTTGCTGCAAGAGCGACACGTTGCGTCCGTTTACATCCCGATAAACAGCTTAGTTATTGTAGCACATGAATCTGTCAATTGCAAGACATTTTTATAAAATTCTGTTTTTCTTTACAAGATTAACAAATTCCTTGTTGCTCTTTGTGTGTGCAAACATGTTGAGTACGTTCTCAACAGCCTCATCAGAGCGCATGCCGTTGAAGGCTTTACGCATATTATCGACTGCTGCCTGCTCATCCTCATCAAGGAGCAGATCCTCACGCCTTGTTCCTGATTTTACTATATCTATAGCAGGGAAGATTCTCTTCTCGGAAAGCTTTCTGTCGAGCACAAGCTCCATGTTTCCTGTTCCCTTGAACTCCTCAAATACTACATCATCCATCTTGCTTCCAGTATCAACAAGAGCTGTTGCAAGTATTGTCAGACTGCCGCCGTTTCTCATATTACGTGCTGCTCCGAAAAATCTCTTTGGCATATGAAGCGCTACAGGATCAAGTCCTCCTGAAAGTGTACGGCCTGATGGTGGAACTGTCACATTGTAAGCTCTTGCAAGCCTTGTTATGCTGTCAAGGAGTATCATGACATCATTACCATGCTCTACAAGGCGCTTTGCTCTCTCTATTACCATCTCTGACACTCTCTTGTGATGCTCAGGAAGTTCATCAAATGTAGAGTAGATTACCTCGACATTGTCCCCCTCTATAGCCTCCTTGATATCTGTAACCTCCTCCGGTCTCTCATCAATAAGGAGAATAATAAGATGCATCTCAGGATTGTTTACAGTGACAGACTTTGCAACCTCTTTAAGTAATGTGGTCTTTCCGGCCTTAGGCTGTGAAACGATCATGCCTCGCTGTCCCTTTCCTATTGGAGAGATAAGATCTACAACTCTCATCGCAACACTTGCTCCGGGTCTTTCGAGACGCAGTCTCTCATTCGGGAATATAGGCACAAGATCCTCAAAGCTTGTACGCTTCTGTGCTACATCCGGTGTATATCCGTTGACAGTGGTCAGGTATAAAAGAGCCTGGAATTTCTCACGCTCAGACTTCACCTTCATATTACCCTTTACGATATCACCTGTCTTTAAATTGAAGCGGCGTATCTGCGCAGGTGCCACATAGATATCATGATCTCCCGGCATATAATTATCACAGCGGATAAATCCAAAGCCTCCGGCATTACCTCAAGTATGCTTCTGCCTCTTCTCCACTGTCGAGCGCTGCATAATCATCTTTAAAAGAGTTGGCACGCTCCTCGGCTGTACCGTTTTTCTCAGCCTCCTCAGCCTCTTTTGCATCCTCCTCGAGCATTCTTTCAATAATCTGTCCCTTTTTCAGTGATGAAACGCCCTTAATTCCTCTTGCCTTCGCCAGATCCTTAAGCACAAATGCCGACAAACTTTCATATTTTTCTCTCATCTGTTCCATTTCGTCTTCTCCTTAAATTTGATAACAGTATTTATTCAATTCGTCTAAACAATATTATTTAACAAATATATCTGTGTAGCTATTGGGAAATAACGCCTGAATTGACTTTTGAATTATTAATTATTGATTATACATCATTTCTTTAAAAATATAAAGCGATTTCTTATTTTTTATCATATTTTTATATAATCGGTTATCTGCATAGTTACTTGATTTAAATCACCTGCAATGTTATGATTATTCAAAAGAATTTTTAGAGGGAGACTTACCATGGATAATAAAGAAAAAGCACTGAAATGCCACGAAGAGTGGAACGGAAAACTCGAAACCATCGCCAAATCAAAGGTTAATTCGAGAGAGGACCTTGCAATTGCGTACACCCCCGGTGTTGCTGAGCCATGTAAGGTCATAGCCGAGGATAAGGAGGCTGCATACAAATACACCTGGAAGGCAAATACCGTTGCCGTAGTGTCAGACGGAAGTGCTGTGCTTGGTCTTGGAAACATCGGTCCTTACGCTGCCATGCCTGTCATGGAGGGTAAATGCGTACTTTTCAAGGAGTTTGGAAACGTAAATGCTGTTCCTATCTGTCTCGACACTCAGGACACAGAGGAGATTATTGCTGCAGTCAAAAATATCGCACCGGGCTTTGGCGGAATAAACTTAGAGGATATTTCTGCTCCGCGCTGCTTTGAGATTGAGGAGAGACTTAAAGAGATGCTCGATATTCCTGTATTCCACGATGACCAGCACGGAACTGCAATCGTCGTGCTCGCAGGTATCATCAACTCTCTGCGCCTGACCGGTAAAAAGAAAGAGGACTGCAAGGTTGTTGTAAACGGTGCAGGCTCAGCAGGTGTTGCCATCACTAAACTTCTTCTGACATACGGCTTTACACATGTGACCATGTGTGACCGTCTGGGCATCATAGGAAAGGACTATCCAAACCTCAACTGGATGCAACAGAAAATGACAGAGGTTACAAACCTTGAAAATGCAAAGGGTACTCTCGCAGATGCTTTAAAGGGTGCTGACATATTCGTTGGTGTTTCTGCTCCAAATATCGTCACAGCAGAGATGGTTTCTTCCATGAACAAGGACGCTATTCTTTTTGCCATGGCAAATCCTGTTCCTGAGATTATGCCTGATGTGGCAAAAGCTGCAGGTGCCAGAGTGGTCGGAACCGGAAGAAGTGATTTCCCTAACCAGATAAACAACGTGGTTGCATTCCCCGGAATCTTCAAGGGTGCCTTAGAAGGACGTGCCACGCAGATCACTGAGGAAATGAAGCTTGCTGCCGCAGAAGCACTGGCTGGTCTTGTTTCTGACGAAGAATTAAATGATGATTTTATTATGCCTGAGGCATTTGACCCGCGTGTTGCCGCTGTTGTCAGCGAAGCTGTAAGTCACATATTTAATATGAGATACTATTCACTCAACAGATACTGCCGCGATACATTCGGTGAAAAGCTCTACAAGCTCTCTTTAGATGGAGGCATGACCTGTCCAAACCGTGATGGCACACTCTCATCGCTTGGATGCCTGTACTGCAGCGCCGGTGGCTCCGGTGATTTTGCGGCGGACCGTAGCCTTTCCATAAAGGAGCAGCTGTCTGCCGCTAAGGAAAAGGTTGCTTCAAAGAGCAGCTGTGAGCACTTTATCGCATATTTTCAGGCTTTTACCAACACATATGCGCCGGTAGATTATCTGCGGCGCATATTTTATGAGGCTATAGAAGATCCATCTGTCGCTGTGCTGTCCATCGGCACAAGAACAGATTGTTTTTCTGCTGAAATTTATGATCTGCTCTCAGAATTAAACAAAATAAAGCCCGTCTGGGTTGAGCTGGGCCTTCAAACCATTCACCGGTCTACTCTTGATGCCATGAATACACATACATGTGTTGAGGATTTCATCATTGTAACGGATGAACTTAGACGCCGTGGCATAAAGGTTATTGCACATCTCATACTCGGGCTTCCTCATGAGACACGGGGCATGATGCTTGAATCCGTTGATTTTGTTGCTAAAAGCGGTATTTTCGGAGTTAAGCTTCAGCTGCTGCATGTGCTAAAGGGCACACCACTGGCTGATATATATATTAAACAGCCATTTGAGCTTTTTACGCTGGATGATTACTGCGATTTTGTGGTAGACTGTATAGAAAGACTTCCAAAGGATATGGTTATCCACCGCATGACCGGTGACGGACCACGTTCTTTACTTGTTGCACCTCTTTGGAGCACAGATAAAAAACGGGTTCTGAACACAATCAATAAAAGATTTGAAGTTCGAGACACATATCAGGGACGATTAAACTTGTTTTAAAGGAGAAAATCATGGCTGAGCCATTTACCATATATAAGCTTACAATTTTATACATGCTCGACAAAGCGGGCTTTCCGCTGTCAAACACACAGATTTCCAATTTCTTTTTGGAAAAAGAATACACCGACTACTTCCGTGTACAGGAGGTCATCGGTGATTTAGTAAATGCTGATTTAATTAATTTCGAGTCTACTCATTCCAATACACAGTACACTCTGACTGCTGCCGGAAAAGAGACTCTCGGTTTCTTCAAAGACAAGATTACCGACGGTATTGAGTCCGATGTAAAGAGCTTCTTTACTGACAACAAGCTCGAGTTCAGGCAGGAAAACTCCATTCTTGCCGACTATTACAGGACAACTGACCGCAAATATGCAGTACGTTGTCAGGTGCGCTCAGAGAGCACCACCATCATCGACCTGACTCTCTCAGTCGGCACAAAGGAGCAGGCCGAGGCCATCTGCAGCAACTGGAAGAATCAGAACGAGGATGTGTACGCATACCTCATGGATATGCTGCTTCGATAGATTATTTTTTAGTTTTTCTTACAGAGTAGCCGAAACTTCCGAGCTTTTCTCCAAAGCCAAAATACTCTCCGTGCGAGTACATCACGAGGCCGGTATCATTTATATGAAATTTTCCGGTCCCGTCCATGTATTTATCATCCACTGTCACGCCGACGACGTCTGCTATAAACATTGTATGGCTGCCGAGCTCCTCGATTTTTCTTACCCTGCACTCAATATTTACCGGGCTTTGTGATATTCCGACTGCTGACACATGCTGCATCGCAAGCGGTGTCAGATGCAGTTCTTTAAATTTGTCCACATCCCTGCCGCTTTTCACTCCGCAGTAGTCGCAGGCTCTAAGCAGCTCCCCGGTGGTCAGATTTACCACAAACTCTCCGGTTTCTTTAATCATGTTATAAGAAAAGCGCTCCGGCCTTACAGATATCGAAAGCATAGGCGGATTAGTGCACACCGTCCCCGCCCATGCCACTGTTATTATATTGTTATTTCCGGCCTTGTCAGTGCACTCACCATCACAGCCGGCACCGGGTTTAGCATATTGCCCGGCTTCCAGTTTTGTTTTCCCATATGTTAATTTATCCTTTAATTTTTCTTTAATAGCCTTTTATATCCACTAATTTTTCTTTAGGTTTTCCACGCTTTCTTTAAGCCTTGCACGGTTTGCATCCTCAAGCTCCGTGAGCGGCAGACGAAGTCTCCCACATCATATCCCAAAAGCTTCATAGCCGCCTTTACAGGAATCGGATTCACCTCACAAAACAGTGCCTCTATTAAATCCAGGTATTTAAGCTGAATATCAAGTGCTGATTTAATATTTCCATTCAGGTATTCCATTACCATATCGTGCACTGCAGCCGGCATTACATTAGACAGCACTGATATCACACCGATTCCACCGAGTGAGAGTATTGGGATGACCTGGTCATCGTTTCCCGAATAAATATCGAGGTCATCTCCTGCCAGCTTCCTTAGCTTTGCAACCTGCGATATATTGCCACTTGCTTCCTTGATTCCTACTATATTTTCAAAATCCCTGCCAAGCCTTGCCGCAGTCTGTGGAAGTATATTGCAGCCTGTGCGCGATGGCACGTTATACATAATGATCGGAAGCCCAACCGCCCCTGCTATCGCTGCATAGTGCGCATAAAGACCATTCTGTGTGGCTTTATTGTAGTAAGGCGTGACAACAAGCAGACCGTCTACACCAAGCTTTTCAGCCTTCTGTGAGAAATCTATCACATTTTGTGTACAGTTGGCACCGGTTCCCGCTATTACAGGAATCTGCCCGGCTGTCTCGTCTACCACACATTTTATTACCGAAAGCTTTTCTTCCTCTGTCATTGTGGCAGGCTCACCAGTCGTGCCACACACGATAATTGCATCAGTGCCACCGTCTATCTGCCTTTTCACCAGTGTCCTAAGCATTTCATAGTTTACACTGTTATCCTCATTGAAAGGAGTAATTAGCGCTACTCCGGCGCCCTTAAACAGAGACATATATACCTCCCAAATACACTATTTTACTGAACTATTTTATACTAAACTATTTAACCTATACTAAAATATTAAAGTCTGATGCCAGGGTCTTCTTTTATTATATCAGCAATTAATTCTCTCTCATCCATGTGATGCTTTACACCCTTTATCTCCTGATAATCCTCATGGCCCTTTCCTGCAAGCACTATGATATCACCATCTTGGCATTCTCCATGCAGTATCTGATAGCCTCCTTACGGTCAGGAATTGTCACATACTCTCCATCTGCCTTGTGTACACCCTGTAAAATATCATTAATTATGTCCATAGGCTCCTCATCTCTTGGATTATCGGATGTGACAACAGTAAGGTCTGCAAGTCTCGATGACACCTCTCCCATCTCATAACGGCGTGACTTTGCCCTGTTTCCGCCACAGCCAAACAGGCATACAAGTCTGCCCGGCTCATACTCCTTAAGAGTGGTGAGAAGGCTTTCAAGCGCCATCGCATTGTGTGCATAATCAATCATAAGGGTATATCTCTTTGTAACAGGAACAATCTCTATTCTGCCCTTTACACTCACATGATGAAGAGCCTCCCCGATTGCCTTTTTATCCACATTGAAATGATGGCAGATAGCAATGGCTGTTAGTGAATTGTATACTGAGAATTTGCCCGGCACATTGACCTCCACATCAAAATCCAGAAGCCCTGATACATGGTATTTAATGCCGAGTGCTCCATGTTCCTTTTTAAGCTCAACATTTTCTGCTACCAGGTTATTTGTGGACTTGTAGCCGTAAGTCTCCACCTGGCATGTGTGTCCCTTCATAATACCCTCTAAGTGCTCATCATCTCCGTTAAAGATACCAAGCCTGCACTGTCTGAATAAAAGGCTCTTGCAATGCATGTAGTCTGCAAAATCCTTGTGCTCATGCTCTCCGATGTGGTCAGGCTCAAGATTTATAAATACACCAATATCAAAGGTAAAGCCCGATACTCTGTGAAGCATGAGAGCCTGTGATGACACTTCCATAACAACTGCATCAAGGCCTTCATCCACCATCTCCTTAAACAGCTCCTGAACTCTGTATGACTCAGGTGTGGTATTTGCTGACGGAATTCTCTTGTCACCACATATAGACTCTATTGTACCGATAAGTCCTGTCTTTATGCCGGCTGACTCAAGAATTGACTTTACCATATATGTGGTGGTGGTCTTACCCTTTGTACCTGTAATACCGATAGTCTTTATTTTCTCGGCCGGATAATCAAAATAAGCTGCTGACATACACGCAAGTGCAAGCCTTGTATCATCTACCTTAATATATGTCACCCCTTCGATAGGAGTCACATCTTTTTCGACAACCACTGCCGCTGCACCTTTCTTTACCACATCAGGGATGAAATCATGTGCATCTGACACAGCTCCCGATATGCACACAAATACCGATGCCTTCTCCACCTTGCGCGAGTCATACACGAGTGTGGAAATCTCTATATCTGTGCTTCCTGCTAATACTTTATAATCCATTCTTTCAAGTAATTTTTCAAGCTTCATTTTATTTTCTCCCATATTTTATTATATTTTTGATATATATTTTCTGTTAATTTTGTTTCTTAAAGATTTGTAACTATTCAACCACAGACATTCGCCAAACCGCACAATACTTGTGCTTTATATGATATCAATTTCTCCTGAGAAAACCTCAGTAGCAGGTCCAGTCATAAACACATGATTGGTCTTTGGTATATACTCGATAGTCAGATCTCCGCCTCTTAGATGCACAAGCACCTTGTTGTCAGTCTTTTTGTTGAGTATACATGCCATGACGGTCGCACAGGTTCCTGTACCGCAGGCCCAGGTCTCAGCGCTGCCCCTCTCCCATACTCTCATTTCGCCTCATTCCTTGAAAGTATCTCTACAAACTCCGTGTTGGTGCGCTTTGGAAACATCTTATGATTCTCAAAAAGCGGACCGTATTTCTCAAGCTCAAAACCTGCCACATCATCGACAAACACTACCGCATGAGGATTTCCCATTGAAACACAGGTCATGTGCCACTCTCTATTGCCTGCTGAAATCGGTTCATCTATTACCCTGTAGTCATCATCATAAGCACTTCCGTCTGCTTTCACAACCGGAATGTCCCCAGGCGTCAGAATAGGCTCACCCATATCCACGCGCACCTGTGATACCTTATTTTCCTCAACATATAGTGTAAGGTACTTAATGCCTGCTCCTGTCTCAACCGATATTTCAGTCTTGTCAGTAAGTTTGTGGTCATACACGTATTTCGCCACGCAGCGTATGCCGTTTCCACACATCTCGGCTTCCGAACCGTCTGCATTATATATCCTCATTCTAAAATCAGCCTTGTCTGACGGACCTATTGTGATTAGTCCGTCTGAGCCTATTCCAAAATGCCTGTCACTGACATATATTGACACCCTTGCCGGGTCATCCAACTTCTCCTCAAAAAGGTTTACATATACATAATCATTTCCACAGCCGTGCATTTTTGTAAATTTCATAGTGATCACCTCGTTATTGGTTTTATATTGGTAACTATATTATACAGCGCACTTTCTTGTTTTTCTATAGCATTTTGTGCGTTTTATGTTGCGTTTTGTGCTGTTATAGATTATGCTTAGATTATGCTTATAGTAACATTTTATCATCAAAGGAGCATATCATGGATTCAAATTATACAAAAGCAGGCTACCTGACAGAGCCTTTTAAAATATTTCATCTAAGAGATGAACACAAGCTAAATATAGATTTCCATTACCATGATTTCCACAAAATTCTGATTCATCTGCACGGCAATGTATCCTACTGCATTGAGGGCCGCAGCTATGAACTCAAAGAACATGATATCGTGCTTGTCAATGCCGGCGAGGTTCATAAGCCAATATTAAATGATGATTCAATTTATGAAAGAATCATTATATATGTGTCACAGCAGCTTATTGACGATTATGTGAGCAAAGGCTATGATCTGGCATGCTGTTTCAAGCAGGCCTATGCTAACCAGTCACATGTACTAAGACTCGCTGCGACCAAGGGCAGCCGTCTGGCTGATACAATCAAGGGACTGGACTCTACACTTAGAGAAACCACTGAATACGCAAATGAGCTGTATCAGAAGCTCCTGTTTTTAGAGTTTCTGATACAGCTCAATCGTATCACCCTGCATGGCGGTATCGAATATATTAACACATTTTCCTCAAACAAAAAAATTGTAGAGATTTTGGATTTCTTAAATAAGAATTTAACAAACCGTATAACTATTGATGAACTGGCAGATAAATTCTATATGAGCAGGTATCACCTGATGCACACCTTCAAGGAAGAAACCGGCTGCACCATAGGTTCATATATCACAACAAAGCGTCTGCTGCTCGCCCGCGATATGATTCGCGACGGAAGCAGTGTGTCTGCCGCCTGCGATGCCTGTGGATTCGGAAGCTATTCCTCATTTATCCGTGCATACCGCAAGCAATTCCATTCTACCCCTACAAATACATAAAAGCTTCACGATATATCACAGGAAGCTTTTAATTATTTTTAATGCTGCATTATCTCTCATTAATCACATTTATAAGCTCAGGTATGAGCTGCTTCTTACGCGACACTACTCCCTTAAGCATAATTCCATCCCTGCTCTGTGGCAGATTGTATGCTGAAGCTGCTATTGACGCTGCCTCTGCACCACTGTAGATGAGATATGTAGACTCATTAAGTATATCCGTGAGCATAACAAAGAGCATATCAAGCTGTTTTTCCACCTGCATCTTGTCAAGCAGAGGCACCACTCTTGCCTGTACCTTATCGAGCTCTGTTCTCGAAAGAGCAGAAATCTGCGATACTCCAAATGTATAATCCCCTGAATGAAAGATTTTAAAATCCTGATTTAATATTTCCTCTTCTGTCTTGTTAGCAAAGTTACTTCCTGCCTCGAACATTTTCTGGGCAAACTCTTCTACATCTATCTGCGCAATCTCCGCCAGGATAAGTGCTGTAGATTTGTCAACCTGGGTACATGTAGGCGAACGGAACACTAGCGTGTCAGAGAGTATTGCAGCGCACATAAGCCCCGCCATCTGAGGAGTAACCTCCACACCCTTTTCCATATACATCTGATAGATGATGGTTCCGGTACATCCAAGCGGCTGATTTCTGAAATACACAGGCCCTATTGTCTCAAGAGAACCAATTCGATGATGATCAATTATCTCAAGAATCTCAGCCTCATCAATATTGGCAACTGCCTGTGAAGTCTCATTATGATCCACAAGTATCACCTGTTTTTTCCTTGCATTCATCAAATTTCTGCGTGAAAACATACCGACATAATTCTGGTTTTCGTCGAGTATCGGGAAATCCCTGTGTCGGATTTTTGAAACAGTATCACGCACATCATCCACATAATCATCCAAATCAAAATGAATAAGATTCTCTCTGGTCATAAATGACTTTATAGGCATGCTCTGATTTATAAGACGTGATGCCGTAAATGTGTCATATGGTGTGCTAATCACAACCACATCTTTTGCGTTTGCAGCATTTATGACATCCTTTGATATATCGAAGCCACTTGTCACGATGATACAGCTGCAGTTTGCCTCAATACATATAAGCTGTGACTCCTCACGGTCTGATATGATGACAAGATCATCCTCGCACACATTGCCCTTTAAGGTTTCAGGCGTACCTGCTCCGACTATAACCTTTCCTTTCACAAAATAGCCATGCTCATTGCCTGCGACTATCTTTCCGTCAAGTGTCTCTATAATATTCCTGTACTGGGTCCTAGCCTTTGCCAGGATAGAATTGTCATACACATCCATATACGACTTTGCAATATCACTTGTCACAATAAGGCCTTCAAGCTTGTCCCTCTTATTGACAACCGGAAGAGTGACTACGTTGAGTATCTTCATCATCTCCCATGCTTTTTTCATGGATAGATTACTGCTGACACCCTCAGTCCTTCTGATATGTATATCCTTTATCTGTGTTCCCACATCTTTCAAAAGCGCAGGTGTATCAGCCTTGAAATAATCCAGCACAAACGCTGTCTCTGCACTGATGCTGCCTGCTCTCATCGGTATATATTCCACTGCATCGTCTGTATGTGATTTAAGGTTTGCATACGCTATTGCCGCACAAATAGAATCAGTGTCGGGATTTTTATGACCAACAACTCTTACTATCTTTTTTGCCATATAATGTTCCTCTCTGTCTGCCTTATAAAATGTCAAAATATGGTGCAACTCCTAAACTAAGAATTGCACCACCCTATTACAATAATATTTATTAAAAAATCGAACCAAAAAAACCGAATATATACAATGCGATTGCAACAAAACCAAATGTATTGATAATAGCCAGCACAGTAGAGATGACTGCAAAAGTCTTTGTTGTTCCTACCTGCTTCTCAAGCTCAGAAACAGTATCTACCTTGTCTCCCATTACCTTAAAAAGATCCTGTATATTTCTAAAGCACTTAACATTCTCTGTATGTACCTTATCAGAAAGCTCAGCCTTAATCGAAACAAGCTGATCATTAAGCTCAGTGAGCGACTGCAGCATGTGGGCATTTGCCTCATTGACCGCTGATGTAACTGCCGCTGTACCCTCTTCAGTGATACGTCTTGTCTGCTCCAAAGTATCCCCAAAATCAAGGCTCTGGCTATATTCTGGCTGATACCGGATATCTCACTGCCAAGTGACTGTCCGAGATTTCCAATCTGTCCGGACACCGAACTACCAAGATTGTCCATATTGGCATTTACCGAGCGTCCAAGATTATCCATATCTGAGCTTACCTGACGGCCTAAGCTGTCCATGCCTGCATTCATAGATTGCTCTATCTCAGCCATCTTTTCATGAACACTTTCTATAAGCACATCTATCTGCTTAGCAACCTGTGCAGTGATTCCATCGGCTTTTTCCTGTCTCTCGTCAAGTATCTGCTGCAACTCCTCTGCCTTAGCTTCCCTCTCCTCAACTATGGTTGAAAGCTCCTCTGCTTTTGATTCTTTCGTATTGAGCATCTCCTGAAGACGCTTTGCCTTTTCACGAAACTCATCAATTTGTGTTAACAAAAATCATCTTTATCCATTTGTATATTATCCTCTTTTTTCTGCACTCTTTCACTACGGTTAACATCGTCTCTTGCTACACGGGATGCCATTACTGTTCTTGAAGGCTCTGCCCGCTCCCCTTGTTCTGTCGATATAAATCTTTTTGCACGTCTATCAAATATGCCTGACATTCGTATTCCTCCGATGGTTCAATTAAATACCATTAATATATATATTGTACCATTACATATTGTATTTGTAAACAAAAAAACCACGAAATATAGTGTAATCACAGGAGAAAAAACAAAAATCCCACAGGGCAAATGCCCTGTGGGATAAAATATATACCGTGACTAATGAATTAGTCCTCTCCGTATAATTTAACGAGTTTCTCAAGGTGTGTATAACGTGCCTTAGCTGTCTCCTCAGACTTAGCAAAGAGTTTCTCTGCTCTCTCTGGGAATGGCTTGATAAGACGAGTATAACGTGCCTCGTTGTTAAGGAACTCCTGGTAAGATCCGTCGCCGGCCTTTGATGTAAGAGTGAATGGATTCTTTCCTTCAGCCTTGAGTGCAGGGTTGAATGAGAAGAGGTTCCAGTATCCAGCCTTAACAGCCTTCTTCATCTCATCCTGGCAGTGGTTCATACCACCCTTAGCGATACCGTGAAGCTCGCAAGGTGCGTATCCGATGATGAGTGATGGTCCGGATAAGCCTCAGCCTCTGTGATAGCCTTAACAGCCTGTGCTGGGTTTGCTCCAAGAGCGATCTGTGCAACATATACATATCCGTAGCTCATAGCGATCTCTGAAAGTGACTTCTTGCTTGTCTCTTTACCAGCTGCTGCGAACTGACATACCTCACCGATGTTAGAAGCCTTAGAAGCCTGTCCACCTGTGTTAGAGTACATCTCTGTATCGAATACCATTACGTTTACGTTCTCACCAGAAGCAAGTACATGGTCTAATCCACCGAAACCGATATCATATGCCCATCCGTCACCACCGAAGATCCATACAGATTTCTTTCCGAGGTAATCCTTCTTAGCAAGTACCTCTTTAGATTTCTCACATCCGGCTGCTGCTGCCTTCTCTAACTCTGCAATAAGAGCTGTTGTTGGCTCAACATTTGCCTTTGTGTCATCCTTTGTCTCAAGGAACTTATCTGCTGCTGCCTTGAACTCAGCTGTAGCCTTGTCTGATGCAGCGATCTCTTTAACAAGCTCAATAGCCTGGTCACGGAGATATCTCTGTCCAACTTCCATACCTAAACCATGCTCAGCATTATCCTCGAAGAGTGAGTTAGACCAAGCTGGTCCCTTCTTAGAGTTGATATTTACTGTGTATGGTGATGTAGCTGCCGGGTTACCCAGATAGAAGAACATCCTGTTGCGTTAGAGATGTACATCTGCTCACCGAAG
>ENA-OQCX01000048-OQCX01000048.1-human-gut-metagenome-genome-assembly--contig:-NODE-48-length-55038-cov-4.191419_pt1 | contig 55038 bp, 53 predicted proteins | sample MGYA00242762_ERZ504587 | MGnify/ENA primary metagenome ERZ504587 (study PRJEB26092, sample SAMD00036337) | human gut metagenome | host: Homo sapiens | study: EMG produced TPA metagenomics assembly of...
AAAACAAAACAGTTGAAATTTGCCCACAATGCAGAAATAAAGACAACCCAAAACGCAGTTATTTTTTTGATAATTACAGATGTCCATTTCTTGAAATAGAGAAGTGGGGAGTTTGGTGTGTTTTCTCAGGATATAGGTAAAATCAGTTAGCCGTTACTGAATTATGACATTTATAAAAATTTTATGTAACACACTGACTCCCATATAAATAAAAACGGTCGGGCGACAATGGTTTGCAATCTGCAAAGTTGCCGTCCGACCTTGTTTTTTCCATTTACTTTAGTCTTACATTCAAAAATCTGAGTTTAAAGGTTGAGCCGACGCCGAGTTTGGAATCTGCGGTAATATATCCGCCTGTTTTTTCAACAATTGATTTTGCAAGCGACAGACCTATGCCGACGCTTGACGGGGATGAATTCTGTGCTTTATAGAACCTCTCAAAAATGTGGGGCAAATCCTTCGGGCTAATTCCGCAGCCGTTGTCGCTTATGATGATTTCCGAATACATGCTGTTCCTTTCGGCAGAAATTCTGACATAACCGCCGTCGGTATGCTCAATACAGTTCTTTACAATGTTTGAAACCGCTTCGCAAATCCAGCGAAAATCGCAATTAAGATTAAAATCATTTTTGACGGTTTTTTCAATTCTCACATCACGGATATCGGCAAGAACCTCTGTGCGTGAAATGCACTCGTCAATTATTTTTTCAACCGACACATCTCCAAACTTCAATTCAACAGTTCCCGAATCAAGCATTGAGAGCGTGAGCAGATTTTTACAAGGAAATTTATCGAATGGGCATTATGCGCTATGTCCATAACAAAATCCCGTCTGATTTCAACGGGCATATCATCGTCATCAAGGATATTTTCGGTTGTAATCAAAATTGAAGTCAGCGGTGTTTTAAGCTGATGTGAAATGTCGGCAAGCGAATTTTTGAGGATTTCTTTCTCTCGCATTGAATTGTCGGCATACTCACGAAGCATTACCGTTGTTTTTTGAATCTCCTGCTTTAACAGCGACATATCGTCGTCGGTTGAGCCGTCAAGGTCGAGGTCATACTCTCGGTTGTTTATTTTTTCAAGACATTTTACAATTTCAAGTCGCTGTCGCTTTTGCTTTTTGCAGTATCTTATGAACACAACGCAGAGCAAAATTCCGAACACACAAACACCTGCGGTTGCAATCACAATTGTAATCGTTGCATAACTTCCGCTCTGAATGTCAACCCAGCCGCTGTCGGATTTTATTCCGTACTTTGCAAAGTCGCCTTTTATGCCGGCAGTATCGCTGTTCAAAATTTGAGCAAGCTCCTTTTCCGAAATGTCGGGATAATTTTCCTTAACCTTTTCCGCAACGGCAATTATCTTTTTATCCGTGCTTTCACGAACAGCGTTAAAGCCTGCACCGACGCCTACTGCAACGGCACAACAGAAAAGTCCCGTTATCGCAAGCATTACCGCAAGAAATTTTGATGTGTTTTTCATTATACCTCCAGCCTGTAACCAAGGCCCTTTACGGTTTTAATCATATTTGTATCAAGTTTTTTGCGAAGTCTTTTTATGTACACGGTCAGCGTGTTGTCCTCAACATAATTTCCCGACAAATCCCATATGCGTTCAAGAATCTGTTCACGGGTCAGCACCTTGCCGCTGTTTTTGGCAAGCATTGCAAACAGGCGGTATTCAAGCGCCGTAAGCACAACGGGATTGCCGTTTTTGCAAACCTGTTTTTTGTCAAAGTCAATGCTGATGTCGCCAAAATTCATAGTCATAGTTTTGTCGAGCTTTTTGGTAATTCGTTTAATTCTTGCAAGAAGCTCACGGCTTGAAAACGGTTTTGTTATGTAGTCCTCCGCTCCGAGGTCAAAGCCTTTTACAATGCTGTCCTCATCGTCAAGTGCTGTGAGAAAAATCACGGGAGTTTCGCACACTCTTTTTATCTCGTCACAAAGTTCAAAACCGTTGCCGTCGGGAAGCGACACATCAACAATAAAAAGGTCAAAGTCACCGCCGAGAGAGTTAAGGGTTGATTCGGCATTTTCACACAACGCAACCTCAAAGCCGTTTTGTTCAAGAGTGTAAACAAGTCCTTTTGAAATTGCACGGTTGTCCTCAATAAGAAGAATTTTCACAACAAGTCCTCCAAAATGAAATTCGGGCGGATTAAATCAATAATCCGCCCGTCAGCAATGAAAACATACAAAATATTGTGGTATCTGTTGTTACAACTACATTATAACAGAGTGTAAAACTATTGTCAACAAATTTCAACAAAATACAGTCTGTTGGCTGAATATGACGCTCAGATATTGTCATTTCTGATTGTTTCAATAATATTTTGCTTGTTAACCTTTGAGATTGAGTATTTCATAATCAGCCATACTACAATAATTACAGCCGCAATACTAATCAATATAGCTTTCCACGGGAATACAAAGCTCATTGGAACATTGCCTCTTGAAAATGCCGAGAAGATTGCAAATACACCGAGAACGCGAGAGGAATACCGATAATCAAAGATTTTATGCCGTACATAAGGCTTTCAAGGCGAATCATACGGTTAAATTCTTTCTTTGTCATACCGATAGATTTAAGCGATGCAAATTCCTTGCTCCTCAACTGCATATTGGTTGAGATTGTGTTGAAAATGTTTGTAAGTCCGATAAGCGAGATAACACCGATGAAGCCGTAAACAAATATTCCGACAATCAGCATAATGGCATTGAACTGTCTTACAATTTCTTCATAGTCAAAAATAGAAATATAGCTTTCCGAGTCACCTGTACCCGACATAGACTCAATACGATTTGTAAGCGAAGTGTGGTCTGATGTATTGGCATAGAGGGTAATACCGCATCCGTGTTCACCAAGCTGAGGGGAGATTACACCCTGTTCGCCGATTATCAATCCCTGACCGAAAATTGTTCCTTCGCCGATTACAGAATCAGCCGACTTTGGAATTTCGTCAAACAATGAGGCAACCCTCAACTTGCCTGTTTTCAGCTCGTTTCCTTCCTCATCATTTCCGTGAACGGTAAACTTTGTCGGAGCGGTTTTGCCGAACAGTTTCATTGGCTTGGAAGAGTTGCCACTCTCACTGTTATCGGGGGTTACCTGAGAATACACAAGTACACCGCCCTTAACCTTGTTGTAATCAAGTTTTAATTCCCTGCAAATCTGAACAAAGGTATCGTGTTCAAACTCAAGAAATTCCACGCTGAATGACTTTGTACCGTCAGCATTGTCATAAAGGAAATTTTCTCCACATTCATTAACAGGCACATCTGCCGACACATAACCGTACTGCAAACCGACTGTCAGATAATTTTCGATTTCGGGCATTTTTTCAATTGTCTGAGCCTGCTTTGAATCAATTCCGACAACCATATAGCTGTAATCGGCATTGCGTAGTAATGGTCTGTAAATGTCATTCCGTAGTCCATAAATGCCGAAACTGCAATGAACATTGCAACGCTGACTACAATTGAAATAACAGTTGTGCGGTACTTTTTCCTACTGCGTTTAAGGCTCTTTGAGGCGATTTCACCGCCTACACCGAAAAGCTTTTTGGTAAGCTTGGATGTGCGGTACGGTTTGTTATTCTTTACCTTGATATCCTTGTTGCCTCTGATTGCAACAAGGGGCGGGATTCTTGACGCACGAAGTGCAATGAAGAATGATGAGCAGAATATAGTAACAGCCGAAAGAACAATTGCGCAGATAATCGGAATTGTAGGGGTTACAAATACAAATGATGCACCGCTCAGCACATCACCGAGAACGCTGTTGAGTATTGCAATAAGAATTGCGTTTACACCGAGTCCGAGAAGTATTCCGAGAGGAATACCGATTAAGCCGAGAATGAATCCCTCAAAAAGCACATTTCTGCGGATTTGTCTTTTGGTTGCACCGACCGACGCAAGCATACCGTACATACTCGTTTTCTCGGTAATTGAAATTGCAAAGCTGTTGCGGATTACAAACACGCTTGCAAGCATTACTATAATAATGATAATAACGGCAAGGCTGAAAATCATTACATTTGTACCGTCACTTCCGCCGTAGCTTTCATACTGAGAAGTACGAAATTGAATTCGTATGCATTTATTCCTGAGGTCTGCTGATCTTCGGGTGAAATTTCATCGCTGATTACATTACTCATATCATCAGCTTTAAAGCCTAAAATATCCGCTGTATTTTGAAGATAATTGCCTTCGCTCTGAGGAGTATAGGCGATATACAGCTTATTCATATGCTTTGTTCTGATTGCCTCAACAGGTGATTCCTCATCAGAAACGGTATATATTTCGAAACAGGAGGAAGGATTGTTCAGCTCTCTTGTGTTCGGATTTTCGATAATTCCTGTTATTGTATATGTCTTTTGCTTTTTATCGGTTATTTTAGATTCTTTGAATCTCTTTGGCGACAGGTCAAGCAACTCGCTTTCTCCAAGAACCTTTCCGTCTGTACCTTTAAGCACTCCGAGTTCAAGCGTAATTTTATCACCGACTTTTACATCTTTTCCGTCAGTGTTTTTAAATGCACCTGTAACAACAGCTTCGTTTGAATTTGTCGGGAAACTGCCTTTTTCAAGTTTTAACTTAAAGCAACCGTCAAATGCATTTTCGCTGATTGCGGTAACGGCATATCCGTATTCGGCATTATCGGCAACTGTTGCCTTGGAAAATCCCAGTCTTTCCTTATAAAAAGCATTTTCAACATTACGGTTCTGTCGGATTTTATCAATTTTTGCGGTGTCGATAATATCAAGTGCAACATCATAATTGCCCGACCATTCCGTCTGACCGTCAATCATAGTCTGTCGGCCGCTGAGTGCCATTCCCGAAACAACCGTAATAAGTGCCGCCGAGAGCATAATGCCAATGATTGTAACGGCGGTACGCACCTTGTTAAGTCGCAGATTTTTAAGCGTAAGCTTGTTGAGAAGTTTCATAATTAAACCTCCTCAACGATTTTACCGTCACTTATTGTGATAATTCTGTCAGCCTGTTTTGCAATGTCGAGGTTGTGCGTAATCATTATAACAGTCTGTCCGTAACTCTGATTGCACATTTTGAGCATACTCATAACCTCTTCGCTTGACTTTGAATCAAGGTTGCCTGTCGGTTCATCGGCAAGCACAAGAGACGGATTGTTAATGAGTGCTCTGGCAATAGATGTTCTTTGTTGCTGACCGCCCGAAAGCTGGTTTGGAAGGTGTTTTCTTCTTGCACGCAGTCCGAACGAATCAAGAATCATCTCAAGTCTTTCTCTGTCAACACCTCTGCCGTCAAGGTCACAGGGGAGCGTGATGTTTTCTTCAACAGTCAGAATCGGAATAAGATTGTAGACTGATAGACAATGCCCACCTGTCTGCGGCGGAATACAGCAAGCTTGTCATCATTCATTTTGCTTATATCGTTGCCGTCAACAAAAATTTTTCCGCTTGTGGGACGGTCAACACCACCGATAAGGTGAAGAAGAGTTGACTTGCCGCTGCCGCTTGCACCGACAATGGCAAGAAATTCTCCCTTTTCAACCGAGAACGAAACATCGTCAACCGCATTGACAAGGTTTTCACCGCTTCCGTAGGTTTTTGTAAGATTTTCAACTTTCAGAATTTCCATAAAATATACCTCCAAATTCATTTTACACCCATATTATAGTGACGCAAAATGACTGTAAAGTGAATCCTGCAAACAAATTTTTCCGTAGGGTAGCCCACTTGAATACAAGCAAAACCTTTTTTATTGTGTTTACCATAAAGAAATAACCGCCCTGTACTGCGAATACAAGGCGGTTACCAAAAATAATTTGTCTTAAAAGCGGAACAGCTAAAGCCGTTTCCTTATCTATATATTAACATCTAACCATTAATATGTCAATCATTTTTCGGTGTGTCGCTTCGTTGCACACCGTTTTTTATTTCTCGTTTTTATTTACAATCTAAAAGTAACGCTCGGGCAAATATGTTTTGCATATTGCAAACTGTTTTCACGAACCGACAACGGTGGCACACCGCCGACCGTAATTTTCCATTTTCAATTTTCAACTTTCAATTTAAAAGTAACGCTCGGGCGATAATGCTTGAACTATCGCAAACTGTCTTCACGAATTGGGCGTAGCGACACGCTACCTGCAGTTTTGAAAATATATTTTGATGAGATTGTTCGGCTTGTCGGCAATGCCTATGCCTAAAAAATCACCATCGTGGGTTTCATTCTGAAAAGCTGACCGTTCTCGTACCCCGACTTGGCAAGATATGTTCTGTCGGCACTCAACGCACCGCCGTTTGCAAATCGTTTTGCCTGTGCAGATGATACGGCAAGATAGCCCAAACTCATAAACAGACTTCAACGGAACGCAGTTTTTCTTCAACATTTCCGTTTTCGCAAATGCTTTTCAGCTCGTCAAGCGTTATGCACTCGTCAAGCGAAAATCCGCATGCCGATGTTCTGCAAAGTGCCGTCATAACCGCACCGACACCGAGAGCTCTGCCTATGTCATCAATTATCGTGCGTACATAAGTACCCTTTGAACAGGAAATTTCAAGCGTGCCTGTCTGCGTTTTTTCGTCAAAATTCGCAAGCAAAAGAGAATAGACAGTAACCTTTCGGCTCTCACGCTCAACCTCAATTCCCTGCCTTGCAAGGTCATAAAGTCTTTGACCGTTCTTTTGCACGGCAGAGTACATCGGCGGAATCTGCTCAATTTCGCCCGTGAAATGGGAAATTACTCTGCGGATCTGCTCCTCTGTAACCGAAGATTCGCATTCTCCCGTCACCGTACCCCAGATGTCGAGGGTGTCGGTGGTTTTGCCAAGCTGAAATTCTGCCGTGTATGACTTGTCGTGGTTGAGAATCAAATCCTGTGTTTTCGTTGCAGTTCCGAGCAAAATAGGCAGAACGCCCGTTGCGTTCGGATCAAGTGTTCCCGTGTGACCGAGCTTTTTCTGTCCTGTCAGTCTGCGAACAACGGCAATAACATCAAACGAGGTGAATTCCTTCGGCTTGTCAATCAGCAGAACACCGTTAAGATTGCTCATGATAAAAACTTCTCCGCAGCTTTTTCAAGCGTTGTCTTTACGGTTTCAAGGTCGCCCTCAATTGAGCAGCCTGCCGCCGCAGGATGACCGCCGCCTCCGAACTGCGAACAGAAATCCGAGGCATTGATATTATTGTTTGTACGAACGGAAATCTTGAAGAATCCGCCCTCTTTTTCACGCATTGTAATTCCGATGAGAACACCCTCAATCTGACGGGGAATAGAGGCAAGTCCCTCCATTTCATCATCACCCGTGTTGAGCTTTTTGAGCATATCAAGCGTTGTGTAAATTATTGCGCACCTGCCGTCTGCACAATAGGTCATTGAGTCATAAACGGCTCTTTCAAGCTGAATTTTGTTTTTCGACTTTGTTTCAAACATCGCCTTGTTTATGTATGCGGTGTTACAGCCAAAGTCCATAAGACTTGCGGCAACACGCATGGTTTCGGCGGTTGTGTTTGTGTATCTGAAACAGCCGGTGTCGGTTGAAATGCCTGTGTAGAGGCAGTCTGCAATGTCCTTTGTAAAGTTGATGTGCATTCTGAGGAACAGCTTGTAGAGAATTTCGCAGTTTGCCGCCGCATATTTGTCAACAAACTTTTCCTTAGCGGTAAATGTGTTTGAACCGTGGTGGTCAATGCACAAATCAACCTTGCCGATATATTTGCCCATATTTGAACCGAGAAGCTGTCAGCCGCAACATCAACGCTGACAACCGTTTCGGTTGTAAAATCTTCTTCCTCTATGTTTTTCTGAAGATAGGTAAACTTTGACGGAACACCTGTTGTGATAACTCTTGCTTTTTTGCCGATTTGGCGGAGCGCAAGGCAGAGCGCAAATCCGCTGCCGAGGGTGTCACCGTAGGATAAGCGTGAGTCAGAATATCATAATTATCGTGTGCCTCAAGAAAACGGGCAACCTCATACAGATTCATCATTTTCTTCCTCGTCTTCCTTAATGTCAAGGCTGTTGAGAATACGGCTGATGTTTGCGCTGTATTCTATGCTGTCTGTTGCGTGGAAAATGAGTTCGGGAACATGACGAAGATGAAGTCTGTGTCCAAGCTCTCGTCTGATAAAGCCCGATGCAGACTTTAAGCCCTTGACAGCCTCTTTGGCTCTATCAAGACCTTCAATTGCGCTGATCTGTACCGTGCAGTATGAAAGGTCGTTTGTAACCTCAACTCTTACGATAGAGATAAACGCCTGCTGAACCCGTGGGTCTTTTAATTCTCTGAAAATAGCAGTAAGCTCTCTTTTGATGTCCTCTGTTGTTCTTTCAATTCTATGGCTTCCCATGCTATCACATCCTTTTATCTTATTTCCGTAGGGGCGGTCATCGGCCGCCCGCTTTGATGAAATGTTTTGTTATTTTACAGCTACTGACTTGAACTATACAATATTTATTTAAACTGAAAATTTCTGCCGTTACTTGCGGGCGGCCAATGACCGCCCCTACAAAATAACGGTGAATTTGTGCCGTTTATAAAATTTGGTTTAACATACAAACTTTAATCTCTGTATTCTTCGATTGTATAAACCTCGAACATATCGCCCTCTTTGAGATCGTTGAATCTTTCAAGACCGATACCGCATTCGTAGCCTTCGCTAACTTCCTTGACAGCGTCCTTAAATCTCTGGAGAGATGCAATTGCGTCATCTGCAATAACGATACCGTCACGGATAACTCTTACGCTTGCGCCACGCTGAATCTTACCGCTCTTAACATATGAACCTGCGATTGTGCCGACTGACTTAATCTTGATAACATTACGGCACTCAGCCATACCGAGAACAACTTCTCTTGTCTTAGGAGCAAGCATACCCTTCATAGCAGATTCGATTTCGTTGATACAATCGTAGATAATGCTGTAAAGACGCATATCAACGCCCGAACGCTCTGCATTTTCTGCGGCAACCGCATCTGGACGAACATTGAATCCTACGATGATTGCGTTAGATGCCTCTGCAAGCATTACATCGGACTCGTTGATTGCACCTACTGCGCTGTGAATTACATTTACTCTTACCTCTCATTTGAAAGCTTTTCAAGTGACTGCTTAACAGCCTCGGCAGAACCCTGTACATCGGCTTTAACGATAATCTGAAGTTCCTTGATTTCACCGAGTTTCATCTGGTCAAAGAGATTGTCAAGAGTAACCTTAGTCTGTGCGTTGAAGATTTCTTCCTTCTTAGCGGCCTTTCTCTGGTCAACAAGCGTTCTTGCAAGACGCTCATCGGAAACTGCGTCAAAGATATCGCCGCCAACCGGAACTTCGTCAAGACCTGTGATTTCAACAGGAACAGAAGGACCTGCCTCGGTAACTCTTTCGCCCTTATCGTTTGTCATAACTCTTACACGACCTACGCAAGTGCCTGCGATGATTGTATCGCCCTTGTGAAGTGTACCGTTCTGAACGAGTACGGTTGCGATAGGACCTCTGCCCTTGTCAAGTCTTGCCTCGATAACAGTACCCTTTGCGGCTCTGTCGGGGTTAGCCTTGAGTTCTTTCATCTCTGCAACAAGAGTAACCATTTCAAGAAGATCGTCAAGACCTTCCTTTGTCTTTGCGGAAACAGGGATACATGGTGTATCGCCGCCCCACTCCTCCGGAATAAGTTCATACTCTGTGAGCTGCTGTTTAACATTTTCGGGATTTGCGCCGACCTTATCCATTTTGTTGATGGCAACAATAACAGATACACCTGCGGCTTTTGCATGGTGGATAGCCTCAACTGTCTGCGGCATGATACCGTCATCGGCGGCTACAACGAGGATTGCGATATCAGTAACCTGAGCACCTCTTGCACGCATTGTTGTGAATGCCTCATGTCCGGGTGTGTCGAGGAATGTAACAGGCTTGCCGTTTACCATAACTCTGTAAGCACCGATATGCTGTGTGATACCGCCTGCCTCGCCTGCTGTTACATTTGCGTGACGGATAGCGTCGAGGATTGAAGTTTTACCGTGGTCAACATGACCCATAACAACAACAACCGGAGCTCTCTCAACGAGATTTGCCTCATCGTCCTCGCTGTCATCAATAATCTGTTCTTCGATTGTAACAACAACTTCCTTTTCAACCTTTGCGTGGAATTCCATGGCGATAAGTGACGCTGTGTCAAAGTCGATTGTATCTGTTGCCGTTACCATTGTACCCATAAGGAATGCCTTTTTAACAACCTCGGCAACGGTAGCCTTGAGTCTGAGAGCAAGCTCCGAAACTACGATTTCGTCAGGAATCTGAACTGTAATCGGTTTCTGCTTACGCTCAAGAGCAATACGGTTCAGACGCTCCTGCTCTGTTTCACGCTTCTGTCGTCTGCCTTTTTGACGCTGGGTACGGTTTGTGAATTTCTGCTTTTTGACAATGTTGTCCGTGCTTCTGCCCTTTGAGCTGTCGCTTGCAAGGTCATCATACTTCTGGTTGTAACGCTCAACATCAACATTTGTTGCACGGGTGTCAATTACTCTGCGCTTGCGGGGAGCAGACTCCTCAACGCTCTTTTCCTGAGTAACTTCAACCTTTTCCTGTTTTGATGCAGGCTTTGCATCCTTGTTGTTAGGCTTTTTGTCGTTTTTATCGGTCTTTTTCTTCTGATTGTCAGCCTTTGCATTCTGCTTTGCGGGCTTATCTTCCTGCTGTGGCTTGCTTTCGTTGTCAAGCTTGTTGTTGCGTGCCGCAAAGTATTCGTCAAAGTTTTCAACCTTGTTCTTCTTTGTGATTACATCAAAAATCACATCGAGTTCGCTTTCCTCGAGTGTTGTCATTGTTTTCTTTGTAACACCGCAATGTTTTTCGAGAATCTCAATAATTTCCTTGTTTGAAACTCCGAGATCTGCTGCTGCGTCCTTTACCTTATATTTTATCATACAATTCTCCTCCCGATTCGTTTTCAATAAGCTGTTCAAGCTTATCTGCAAAGCCTTTGTCTTCGGTTGTCATAACTCCGCAGATTTTTCCGAGAGCAAATCCGATTTCCTCTTTGCTTCGGTTCATTGCCAATGTTTTCACATTGCATTCATCAGCGGCTGTCTGCACGCTTTTCTTACTGCTCTTTGAAAAATCATTTGCAAAAATAACAAGCTTTGCCTTGCTTTTTCGTATTGAGTCAATCGTCGTGTCGGCACCTGTAATCAGCTTGCCTGCCCTCTTGCAAATGCCAAGCAGCGACAAAATCCTGTCGTTCATAAAAAATCCTTTCGCCTACTCGCTGTCTGCTGCGGCAAGTTCACTTTGCATCTGCTCATATACTTCATCAGGGATTTTACAGCTTAACGAGCGTTCAAAGCGGCGTGCCTTGCGAGCCTTTTCAAAGCAGGCAAGATTTCTGCACACATATGCGCCTCTGCCTGCCTTGCGACCTGTGAGGTCAAGCGAAATTTCGCCTTTTGCAATGATTTCACCGTTTTCATCTTTGGTGTCGGGTGCTTTGACAACACGGATAAGCTCACGTTTTTCTTTCATCTCTCCGCAACCCGTACATTTACGCAACGGCATTTTTCTTTGCTTCATAAAATCCCTCTCTGTTTAATCTGATTATTCCTCTGTTTCATCCGAAACAACTGTTTCGCCTTCTGTGCTTTCGTCAAGGTCGAGAACATCTTCGGCCTTTTCTTCTGTCTTTGGTTCATCGTCCTCATCTTCGCCGTAGAAACCGCTTTCGGGACGGATGTCAATTCTCCAGCCTGTAAGTCTTGCGGCAAGACGGGCATTCTGTCCTTTGTTGCCGATAGCAAGTGAAAGCTGACCGTCGGGAACGGTTGCACGGCAGCTCTTTGTTTCTTCATCTGTAATTTCAACCTTGCAAACGCTTGCAGGAGAGAGAGCCGCCGAAATGTACTTTTCGGGATCATCGCTGTAAAGCACGATGTCGATTTTCTCACCGCCGAGTTCTTCAACAATCTTGTTTACACGAGCGCCCTTGTTACCAATACATGAACCGATTGCGTCAACATCGGGATTTGAGCTGTAAACAGCCATTTTTGTACGGCTGCCTGCCTCACGGGAAATTGATTTTATTTCAACAACGCCGTCATAGATTTCGGGAACTTCCTGTTCAAACAAACGCTTTACAAGACCGGGGTGTGTTCTTGAAATGATTGCGTGAGGACCTCTTTCGTTGTCTTTGACATCTGCAATATAAACCTTAATGTGGTCGCCTTCTTTAAGGTCGTCATGACCGAGCTGTTCGCTCTTTGGCAGAGTAGCTTCGCTCTTGCCGATTTTGATTGTTGCAACGCCTGACTTAGGATCAATTCTTTCAACGGTTGCAGTAACAATTTCACCGAGCTTGCTCTGAAACTCGATAAGAGTCTGACCTTTTTCGCCCTGACGAATACCCTGACGGATAACATTTCTTGCAGAAGAAACAGATGTCCAACCGAGGTGCTTGGGATCAATCGGAACTTCAATCTCATCGCCGACAATAAATTTCTTTCTCTTGTTAATTTGCTGAGCCTCCTCAACAGTAACCTCAAAGTTAGGATCAAAAACCTCGTCAACTACTGTTTTGACAAGCTTTGCGTCAAAGCTGTTCTTTTCCGGATCAACCTTGAATACAACATTTTCATTACCGCCGTAGTAGTTCTTGCAGGCAACGGAAATTGCCTTTTCAATGTTTTGAAGCATATAGTCCATAGGAATGCCCTTTTCCTTTTCAAATGTTCTCAATGCCTCAAATAAATCTTTGTTAGTCATTTTCCAAATCATCCTTTTCTTATTTTTCGGTTATATACAAATTGTTATGCTGTTATGTGTATCGGTAGTGTTCAAACTGCAATTTTTAATCAAAATCGTCAAGCTTAATCCATGCGGCGTCCTTTTTGCTGATTGTGATTTCATTCTCACCGCTGTGATCCTCAATTGTGACCTTACCGTCGGAATAATCCTTTAAAACCCCTTTAAATTCTCTGCCTATGCCGTCAATGGGGCGGAGCATCTTAACCATAATATCCGCACCGATGAACTGCATAAAATGTTCGTCACGGATAAGCTCACGCTCAATTCCGGGGGAGCAGACCTCAAGACAGTACGCCTCCTCAATCGGATCAAGCTCATCAAGAGGACCGTTGATTGCACGGGAAACATTTTCGCAATCGTTAATGTCAATGCCTTCGGGCTTGTCAATGTAAACACGCAGGAAACGGTCTGCACCTTCCTTGACATAACGCACATCCCAAAGTGAAAGTCCGAAGCCTTCAACAATCGGCTGACAAAGCTCCCATACTTTTGATACGGTTACACCGCCTTTGCTTTTTGCCATAAATTCACTGCCTTCCTGTCTGCAAAAATACTCTGTGCGAAATATTGCAGACAGATAAACCGCACCGAGGAACAAAGTGAAAACTAATAAATAAGGAGCGGGTTTGTTGCCCACTCCTTTAGCTTTCATTATTTACAAGAAAATTATAGCACCAAAACGGCTTATAATCAAGTGTTTTTCAAATCTTTTCGTATTTTTTACAAAAAAGTTTAAAAAAACATTTGAAATCACCGTGCAAATGTGTTATTATATTTCGTGGACACTTTACATCACGATGTTTTTGTGATATAATCACCGTGGTTTTGCGACCGTGTGAAAAAAGTAAAATTAATTTTGATTTTGTTATTGTTGGATTTTTACTGTTTTTTATATCAATGATTTGGTTGCTAATGTCCGAAGTTTTGTGAGATTAACATTATAAAGGTTGCAACCTTACAATTAAATATGCTGATATAGCTCAGTAGGCAGAGTGCGTCCTTGGTAAGGACGAGGTCACGGGTTCGAATCCCGTTATCAGCTCCATAAAAGGGTATTGGTTAAAAAGACCGATACCTTTTTATTGTTGCTTAGAAAACAATACCGTTGACAAATCCAAACTGATTAATATTATTCTTGTACAATCTATCTTGCATATACTGCAATTGCGTTGCGGTCATACTGATTATCGCTTTTCCCTTTCCTTATCCTGTGACTATATTATACTACAATGTTCAAGCGTATAATTTGTGCATATTGGTACTTGTTAAGTGTAAAGAGGTATGCTATAATAATATTTGTAAAGGAACGGTGGCGGCTGTTTCAGCTCCCTTGCGAAAGGGGGTGTATTCCAATGGCAGAGATTACATACTTGTTTGTTCTCGCAATTGTTTTCGTGGCTTTTAATGAAGTCATTAAGAATATAAAGAAATAACCGCCCTGTGTAGCAGCACAAGACGGTTAAGTTGAAAAATTTAATCTAGTTGCAAGCGAAACAGCTAAAGCCGTTCCTTTTCACCTATATTATACAACAACAATAATTTGATGTCAATAGATTTTAGGCGGTGAAGAAATGGCAGAAAATAAGAACAGCAGGGCGAGAATTGAGCAAACAACCGATATAACGCTAAAGCATATGACCGTATCAATGTTGCTGTGCCGAAAGGTCGAAAGGATATTATCAAAGCCCACGCAGAAAAGAACGGCGAAAGCGTGAACGGCTTTGTTAATCGTGCTATTAATGAAACAATGCAGCGTGACGGTGAGTAATTCCACAAGGCAAGCTCTGAAATATGGGCTTGTCTTGTTTTGTTTTAACTGACAGGTTTCTTAACGGATTTAATTTTCCAAAACAGTTAAATGAAAGTATTTTTGAAATTATGTAAAATATACTTGACAATAAGTAACTTTTAATGTACTATAATGGTACAGAAAGCTTTTTGTATGCATTGTGGATTTTTAAGTATTCACATCTAAATACATAAAATTTTTTAATATTATTTGCGGATTATCGGTTGGACGAATAAATCTGCAAATTGGCTGATTTATTTGGGAGATGTTATTATGGAAGAAAAATACTATTGGGTGCTTGGTTTTTGTTGCGGTTTTATCGCCGTAGTTATTGTGACGCTAATTATCGCAAACATTAAAAGGAAAAAGAACACTTACACAGAATACGATGAACGACAGGTTCTTGCACGGGGCAAGGCTTATAAATCGGCATTTTTTGTGCTTATCGGGTACATAATTGCCTGCGCTTTAGTTAATGTTTTGGAGATTAATTGGGCTGAACTCAGCGTTCAAATGTTCATAGGACTGTTTCTTTCAACCGCCGTATTCGTCGGAGTAAGCATTTTCAATGACGCATATTTCACATCGAATAAAGGCAGAAAGAGTCTTTTAGGCCCCTTGGCATTTGTTGTGGGAGCAGAATGTTTGGGAATTGCTTTCGACAACAAAATCTTTGTTACAAACGGAATAGCAAATCTTGACATTATTCCTATCATTGTAATGATTTGGGCAATAAGTATTTTTGTGATGGTTGTCATCAAAACAATAATTGACAAAAAGGCAGTTGAAGAATGAAGAATTTAAGATTAAAAAGCGCCCGTGCCGCAAAGGATTTGTCACAGCAACAGCTTGCGGAACTTGTAAAGGTGTCAAGACAGACAATAAGCGCAATTGAAAAGGGCGACTACAATCCCACAATTAACCTTTGCATAGCAATATGTAAAGCGCTTGACAAAACCCTTGACGAATTGTTTTGGGAAGAATAAGCAAACTTTAACGGCAATCGGTGATTTGTTTCACGGTTGCGTTTTATTTTACCGTTTCAAAATCAAACGGAAAATTGCCACGGGAAATATTACAATGTGGGGGAATTGTAAAAATTAACGAAAAATGCTTGAAAAATGTCGGGTTAAGCCGTATAATATAGGTGTTTGAGGATTTCGGACTCATACAATTTATTGAAAGGAGAAGTACACATGATTTATTCAAAAGAAGTTGAAAATATGTGCACTGTAGCAAAGGGACCTAAGCACGGTCCTGCACCTATTCCCGAAGAGGGCAAATGGGTAAAATCTTATGACATTAAAGACATTTCAGGTCTTTCACACGGCATTGGCTGGTGTGCTCCTCAGCAGGGTGCCTGCAAGCTTACACTTAATGTTAAAGACGGTATCGTTGAAGAGGCTCTTGTTGAAACAATCGGTTGTTCGGGTATGACTCACTCTGCAGCTATGGCAGCAGAAATTCTTCCTAACAAAACACTCCTTGAGTGCCTTAACACAGACCTCGTTTGTGACGCTATCAACACAGCTATGAAGAACATCTTCGAGCAGCTCGTTTACGGCAGAAGCCAGACAGCTTTCTCAGAGGGCGGTCTTCCAATCGGCGCAGGTATGGAGGATCTCGGTAAGGGTCTTCGCAGCCAGGTTGGTACAATGTACAGCACAAACGCTAAGGGCGTTCGTTACATGGAAATGGCTGAAGGCTATGTTCTCAAGACAGCACTTGACGAGAACGATGAAGTTATCGGCTATCAGTCGTAAAGCTCGGCAAAATGCTCGAGGACATTCGTCACGGCGTTGAGCCAAACGAAGCATACAAGAACAACATCGGTCAGTACGGTCGTTTTGACGGCGCAGCTAAGTACATTGACCCTCGTGAAGAATAATTCGGTAAGGAGGACACCATAATGGCAGTAACATTTGAAGGTATGGAAAGAAGAATGCCTAAAATTGAGAAGTGCCTTGCCGAATACGGTATTGCAAATCTTGAAGAGGCAAGAAAAATTTGTAACGATCTTGGTTTTGATCCCTACGACATCGTAAAGGGCGTTCAGCCGATCGCATTTGAAAACGCAGGCTGGGCTTACACACTCGGTTGTGCAGTTGCAGTTAAGAAGGGCGCAAAGACTGCTTCAGAGGCAGCAGAAGCTATCGGTATCGGTCTTGAGGCTTTCTGTATCCCCGGTTCGGTAGCAGAGCAGAGAAACGTTGGCCGCGGTCACGGTAACCTCGGCGCAATGCTCCTCAGAGATGAAACAAAGTGCTTTGCATTCCTCGCAGGTCACGAAAGCTTTGCAGCAGCAGAGGGCGCTATCGGTATCGCTCGTAACGCTAACAAAGCAAGAAAAGAGCCGCTCCGTGTTATCCTTAACGGTCTTGGCAAGGACGCTGCTTACATTATTTCAAGAATCAACGGCTTTACATATGTAAAGACTCAGTTTGACTATTTCACATCAGAGCTTAAAATCGTTGAAGAGAGAGCTTTCTCAGACGGTGAAAGAGCTGCAGTTCGCTGCTACGGCGCTGACGATGTTCGTGAAGGTGTTGCAATCATGCAGCATGAAAATGTAGGTGTATCTATCACAGGTAACTCTACTAACCCGACTCGTTTCCAGCACCTCGTTGCAGGTACATACAAGAAGTGGGCAAATGAGACGGCGTTAAGTATTTCTCGGTTGCATCAGGCGGCGGTACAGGCCGTACACTTCACCCCGATAACATGGGTGCAGGTCCTGCATCATACGGTCTTACAGACTCAATGGGCAGAATGCACGGTGACGCTCAGTTCGCAGGTTCATCTTCTGTTCCTGCTCATGTTGAAATGATGGGCCTTATCGGTATGGGTAACAACCCGATGGTTGGTGCTACAGTTGCTTGCGCAGTTGCAGTTTATGAAGCTGTTAACAAGTAATTACCAATCTTTTCAATAAATTAAAAAGGGGTCGGCTCTTTGAGTCGATCCCTGATTTTTTTGTGCAACGAAAATACCCGATTGTATCGGCATTTTAACAAGTTGGAATTGCAAATACAAAAAATATTAAGCTGAATGATTCCGCCGCCCCGACCGGTACGGCGAAATTTTTATGCGGTTTTTGCTTTAGCGAGCTTATGCTTACGGATATTCTTTAGCCGTTTTCCTTATGGTGCATATGTTACTTATTTGCAGGTGCCTTTTTAAACCAAAAGAATCGACTGACTTTCAGTAACAGCTTACTCTTTCAGCTTGTTAAGCTTTTCAATATGCTTCATACGCTTGTAGCGGTAGAGAATGTTTTCTGCCCATTCACGGTCAATTTTAAGAAAACCCTTTAACTTTTTGTCCTTATATGCAAGCGAATCGACAATTTTCTTCGATTTAACATAAATTTCAAGTCTTGCTGTCTGAACATACGGTGTATGCTTTTCGCCTGTAAAATATGTAAATCCCATTGTGTTGCGTTCACGATCGTACATTGAAAGGTATCCGTCATGAATTTCCGCACCGTTAAGCTTTTTTGAAACCGTTTGGCTGATTGCAAGCTTTGTAAGCTCAACCGACATATCGTCAAGTCCCGACTCAAAGATAAAAATTTTCTCCTTGAACGAATTGAAGGTCGGAACAATTCGTTTGCTTATGTTGCGGAGATTGCTGTATTTTTCTTCAAGCTCGTTGTCGCAGAGCTGAAAATGATCAATTTTGGGAATGAAATACACCATAAAACGATTCTTCATATCATTGTAGAGAATCGGATATGTGAGCCTTGCGGAGTATCCGCATGACGGACATTTCCACGCAAAAAGCTCACCGTCAAGCGCTCTTCTGCGCACACCCTTTGTTACGGACGGGTTGATGCTGGTGTAAACATCAGCCTTGCTCATTTCACCGCACATTGGGCAGACGATTGCCTTGGTAATTTTCTTTTCAGGCATCCAAACCACCTCTTTAACACTCTATGAAACTAATTATAGCAATTGACCGTGATTTTAACAAGTAAATTTTAAAAAAATGTTGATTTTATCAAAAAAATCTGTCATAATAATAGAAATAAGTTTAATATTATTCGCCACGGCAGAATGTGTCAGAGTGTTTGTGCCAAAGCGGTTTTAAAGGAGAAATTTACTATGACGATACTTGACAGTGTAAAAGGAACAGTAAATACAGCCGTTGATACAATTTCATCGGTAGCTCAGACAATAGTAGAAAAGAACAGAACAAACGCAAAGCTCAACAGATTAAGACTTGTTATGAAAAGCGAAAGCGAGCTTATGAACAGAGCATATATTGCTCTCGGAAAGGTTATGTACGACAGCAGAAAGAAAGGCACTGAAATTAATGATGCCGAGTGCGAAAAGCTTTTGAAGGTTATTGACACTTCAAAGGCCAAAATCGCAAAAGCAAGAGAGTGTTACAGAAAGATTGTCAACAGCTCAAACGATATTTTCTACGGCAATCCCGAGGTTGCTCCCGAGGTTAAAGAGGATGATATTGTTGATATTACAGTAGCTTGCTCAAATGAGAGCGACTACAAGTCCTCTCCTTTTAAAGAGGAAAAGCCTGTTGAAAAACAGCCCGAGGCTGCCGGCGAAGAAAAGGCAGAACCCGAGCATCTTACAAACATCTGCGACCTCAAGGCAGAGCTTGAGGCAAAGCGTGAAGAAGGATTCTCCGAGTCCGCAGATTCAGACGAGCAGATGACGGTGAAGCTCCCCACGGTGAACTTTTCTGATAATTTAAATACTTAAAGCTGAAGACCTGCCGATTTCGGCAGGTTTTTCTGCATTTTTAAGATATATTAAAGTCGGAACAATGCTCCGCCTTGCTTTTGAGGGCAAATTATATGCAATAGATTATACATTATGTCCTTTATGTGTATTGAATTTTTGTTATAAAAATGGTAAAATTCATCAAAGGTGAAAATATTCTGAATTAGAATTATTTTCTTGGCAAAAAATACTATAATTAATTAGATATGCACAATGAGATTACTATGTATTGATTTCGGAGGCACAAGTTGAAATTAGGATTGGATATTGGCTCAACAACAATAAAATGTGTTGTGCTTGACGACGAAAACAAATTAATATACAGCACATATGAAAGGCACTATTCCCGAATTACGGAAAAGATTGCAGAAATTCTTGCACTTGTACGGACAAGGATTGACGGCGTTGAAAATGCTCGGTGGCTCTTTCGGGTTCTGCCGGAATGGGTGTTGCCGAATCTGTCGGCGTTGATTTTATTCAGGAGGTTTACGCAACAAGAGTTGCCGCCAATACTTTTATTCCGGGTACAGATGTTATAATTGAACTCGGCGGTGAGGATGCAAAGATATTGTTCCTCACAAACGGACTTGAGGTAAGAATGAACGGTACCTGCGCCGGCGGCACGGGCGCGTTTATTGACCAGATGGCAACACTTCTGAATGTTAAGCTTGAGGATATGGACGAGCTTGCAAAACAGCACGAAAAGACATACACAATCGCATCAAGATGCGGTGTGTTTGCAAAGACCGATATTCAGCCGCTCCTTAATCAGGGTGCGAGGAAGAGCGACATCGCAGAGAGTATTTTCAATGCGGTTGTAAGCCAGACTGTTGCAGGTCTTGCACAGGGCAGAGAAATTGAAGGTCAGATTGTATATCTCGGCGGACCTCTTACATTTATGAGCGAATTGCGAAACTGCTTTGACCGCACGCTCGGAACAAAGGGCATCTGCCCCGAAAATTCACTTTATTATGTTGCCTGCGGTGCGGCTTTGTGTGCCGAAAAGACTATTGATTTTGACGAGGTTATCGAAAAGGTAAAGAACTACCGTGGCAGCGGTAACTTTGCATTCAATCAGCCGCTCTTTAAAAACGAAGAGGAGTACAGGGAATTCTGCGACCGTCATGCAAAGGCTGATGTTAAGCAGAAGGAGCTAAAGGGTTACACAGGCAAGGCTTATATAGGAATGGACGCAGGTTCAACAACCGTAAAGGGCGTTGTCCTCAATGATGACGGCGAGCTGCTCTATTCAAAATATCTGCCATCAAAGGGAAACCCTGTTGAGATTATGAAGCAATTCCTTGACGAGGTTTACGAAATAAATCCCGAAATAAATGTTGTTTCTTCTGCCGTAACAGGTTACGGAGAGGACATTGTAAAGAACGCATTTGCGGTTGATTACGGCATTGTTGAAACAATCGCCCACTTTACCGCCGCAAAATACTTTATGCCCGATGTTGAATTTATTATCGATATCGGCGGACAGGATATCAAATGCTTTAAGATACATAACGGTGCAATCGACAATATATTCCTTAATGAGGCTTGTTCATCGGGTTGCGGAAGCTTTTTGCAGACTTTTGCAAACGCTCTCGGATATGAGATTGCCGACTTTGCAAAGCTCGGACTTTTTGCAAAGCGTCCCGTTGACCTCGGCTCACGCTGTACCGTATTCATGAATTCAAGCGTTAAGCAGGCTCAGAAAGACGGTGCTACAATTGAAGATATCTCGGCAGGTCTTTCACTCAGCGTTGTAAAGAATGCCCTTTACAAGGTTATTCGTGCGTCAAGCCCCGACGAACTCGGCAAGCGTGTTGTAGTTCAGGCGGTACTTTCCTTAACGACGCTGTTTTGCGTGCATTTGAACAGGAAATGGGCGTTGAAGTTGTCCGTCCTAACATTGCAGGACTTATGGGTGCTTACGGTGCGGCTCTTTACGCAAAGAAAAAATCAAAGGGCGTTGGCAAGAGTACAATTACCGACAAAAAGGGACTTGATGAATTCGTTCACGAAATCAAGGTCGCAAACTGCGGTATGTGCAACAACAACTGCCGCCTTACAATAAATTCATTCGGTAAGGGCAGAAAGTTTATTGCGGGAAACCGTTGTGAAAGACCGATCACAAAGAAGGCTCCTGCAAACGATATGAATATGTATGCCTATAAGCTGAATCTCATTGATTCCTACAAGCCTGTTGAAGGCATAAGAGGTAAGCTTGGAATTCCTATGGCGCTCAATATGTATGAGCTTTATCCGTTCTGGTACAGATTCTTTACAGAACTTAAATTTGAGGTGTTCCACTCACCGTATTCAACAAGAAAGCTTTATCAGAGAGGTCAGCAGACAATTCCGAGCGATACCGTTTGCTTCCCTGCAAAGCTTGTTCACGGTCACATTCAGACTCTTATTGATATGGGTGCAGAAACAATTTTCTACCCCTGTCTTTCCTATAATTTTGACGAGCATCTCGGAGATAACCATTACAACTGTCCTGTTGTTGCTTACTATCCCGAGGTTATCAAAAACAATATGAAGGATATACGCAAGGTTCACTTCATAAAGGAATATTTCGGTATTCACCGCCCGAACGATTTTCCTAAGAAAGCCTATGAAAGACTTTCGTTCCACTTCCCCGACCTCACTCTTAACGAGGTCAGAAATGCGGCTAAGCTTGCATATCAGGAACAGGAAAATTACAGAAAAAAGGTTATTGACAAGGGCAACGAGATTATTGCCAAGCTGAAAAAGAGGGCAAAAAGATTTTTGTTCTTGCAGGCAGACCATATCATATTGATCCCGAAATTAACCACGGAATCGACAGACTTATCTCAGGCTTTGATGTTGCAATCGTCAGCGAAGATGTTATTTCTCCGAGAGTTGAACATTTCCGGACTCATGTTCTCAACCAGTGGACATACCACGCAAGACTTTATGCGGCGGCAAAATATGTTACAACAAGAAAGGACATGGAGCTTGTTCAGCTTGTATCCTTCGGCTGCGGTGTTGATGCGATTACAACCGATGAGGTAAGAGAAATTCTTGAAAGCAAAAATAAGATTTACACTCAGATTAAGATAGATGAAATTACAAACCTCGGAGCAGTTAAAATCCGAATCCGCAGTTTGCTTGCTGCGCTTGAAAACGATTGATGAAAGGAAATTCTGTTATGGCAGAGTTGAAGTATGACAAAAAAACAGGTCGTTTGCTGTTTACAAAGCAGATGAAAAAGGAATACACAATCCTTATGCCCAATATGGCGCCTATTCATTTTAAAATACTTGAAAAGGTGTTCAACTACTACGGCTATAAGTCTGATTTGCTCGACACAACAGGTCCGGAGATTGCGCAGACAGGTCTTAAATATGTTCACAACGATACCTGTTATCCGGCTTTGCTGGTTATAGGTCAGTTCATCAATGCTCTGCAAAGCGGAAAGTATGATGTTCACAAGGTTGCCCTGATGATTACTCAGACAGGTGGCGGATGTCGTGCGTCAAACTACATTTTCCTTTTGAGAAAGGCTCTCAAAAAGGCAGGCTTTGAGTTCGTTCCCGTAATTTCGCTTTCATTCGGTATGGAGCACAACAGCGGTTTTTCGCTCACACTTCCGCTTATCCGCAGATTTGTCGGCGTCTTGTGTACGGCGACCAGTTAATGCTGCTTTCAAACCAGACAAAGCCCTATGAGGTGAACAAGGGTGAAAGTATGGCGCTTGTTGATGAGTGGACGGATAAGATTTCCGATATGCTCATACAGGGCAAGGGCTACACTCTTGAAGAAATTGACGAAACTCTTGATAAAATTACAAAATCATTCACAAAAATAGAGCTTAACAAAGTGCCGAAGGTTAAAGTCGGTATTGTCGGCGAAATCTATGTAAAATACTCCAAAATGGCTAACAACGGTCTTGAGGACTTTCTTGCAGATCAGGATTGCGAGGTTTGCGTACCTGGTCTTATGGGTTTTGCATCGTTTAAGGTTGATAACCGTATTGAGGACTACAAGATGTTCGGAGGAAGCAGAGTTAAATACAAATTCTGTTCGATGCTTCTTAACTACCTCACAAAGCTTGAGGGACTTATGGTTGATGCCGCTGAAAAGTACGGCTTTGTTCCGCCTCACAGATATGCTCACACAAAGGAGCTTGTAAACGGTGTTATCGGCTACGGCAGTAAGATGGGCGAGGGTTGGTTGCTGACAGCCGAGATGATTGAGCTTGCCGATACAGGCTATGAGAATATCGTATGCACACAGCCTTTCGGTTGTCTGCCGAATCATATCAACGGTAAGGGCGCAATCAGAAAGATTAAAGAAATCAGACCGAATGCAATATCGTTACCATCGACTATGATCCGGGTGCGCCGAAGGTAAATCAGGAGAACCGTATCAAGCTGATGCTTGCTGTCGGCAAAGAGGAACTCAAGAAAAAGCTTGAGGCTGAAAAAAATGGCGAAAAAACCGAATCGTCAGAGAAGTCAGAAAAAAAAGTAATTTAATATCAATGCTTATGAGTCATCGCAGATTGCGGTGGCTTTTTTATTTTGCGGTAATATCAGGCAGAAAAAGCTAATACAATTTTACAGGGGTTTATCTCGTTTTTAAGGAAAAAATAAGTGTAAAAATCGGGGGATATTATGAAAAAACGACTTAAAGGATTTTTTCAAAGGCTTGCACGGTGGCTGAATGTGCGTGAGATGCGACAGCACAAGGTTAAGGCAGGCGTTTACATCATAATAAGGCTCATACTTGTGTCACTTTTGACTGCCGGCATTTTAAACGGAAAATGGGAGAATGTCATGACCTGCGTGTTAACGCTCGGACTGTTGATGCTTCCGTTGTTCATCGACCGAAAGCTGTCGGTAGCGTTGCCGAGTGTGCTTGAAACGATTGTTGTGCTGTTCGTGTTTGCGGCAAATGTTATGGGTGAGCTCGGTGCGTTCTACGAAAAAATTCCGATATGGGATTCATTGCTCCATGCCGTGAACGGCTTTATCTGTGCAGGCGTCGGTTTTGGGCTGACCGATATTTTGAACAGAAGCGAACGGGTGAAATTGAGCCTCTCGCCCATGTTCGTGTGCCTGTTTTCGTTCTGCTTTTCAATGACAGTCGGTGTTGTGTGGGAGTTTTTTGAGTTTGGTGCGGATATGCTTTTTGAAAAGGATATGCAAAAGGACACCGTAATCACGGCAATACATTCTGGCTTGATTTCGGGCAAGCCGAATGTGATAATGCACATCAGGGATATAACATCAACCGTTGTGAACGGTGAAAATCTCGGCATTAACGGCTATCTTGATATCGGTCTGATTGATACAATGAAAGATTTGCTTGTTAATTTTGTAGGAGCGGCAGTTTTTGACACCATAGGTTGGTTTTACCTGAAAGGAAGAAGTGCAGTTTTTTTGCGGAATTTTATCCCAAGGAAGAAGTAGCGGCGATCACGGCGAGCCGCCGTTCCCAATTCGTGCAGACAGTAGCGGCGATCAGTGATCGCCAATCGGTTTGGTTGTAAAACCAAACGAACAAACCGCAAGTCAATTTTGTGGTATTATTATCTGCTAAAGCAATCATATAATGTCGAACCAATTTTACAATTGGTTCGATTGGCGGTCAATGACCGCCGCTACGGGAATGCACATTATTTTCAGACAAACAAAAAGGCAGTCACATTGCCGTGACTGCCCTCTTGCTTTTGGTGATATTCTTATATTAAAATTACTTATCTTCCTGAAGTGTGATTTCAACCTCACCGTCGCCCGATGATGAGCTGTAATATTTAACCTTGATTTTGTCCCCCGGCTTGTGGGTTTCAAGAATCGCATAAACATCTGCAAAGCTTGTAATTGTTTCGCCGTCAACCTCTGTGATGATATCGCCTTCTTCAAGGCTTGTGCCGTCACACGGACCGCCCGATACGATACTCTGAACATAAATGCCCTGCGGAATGTTGTAATTTGATGCCTGATCGGAGGTTACTGCAATGCCCGAAATGCCGATTTTACTCTGCCTTCAACATAGCCGTTCTTTACAAGTGTGTCAACAATGCTTTTTACTGTCTGTGACGGAATTGCAAAGCCCATACCTTCGTAAGTTTCGGAAACAATCTTTGAAGTTGTAATTCCGACAACCTGACCGTAGTAGTTTACAAGCGGACCGCCCGAGTTGCCCGGATTGATTGCAGCATCGGTCTGAATGTACTTTGTAAGGCTTGATGTTGAAAGTTTTCTGTCAAGTGCCGAAATAACGCCCTTGGTTGTTGTGTTCTGGTAATCAAGACCGCCCGGATTGCCGACTACGATAATATCCTGACCAACCTCAAGCTGTGACGAATCACCGAATGTTGCAGGAGTAAGTCCCTTTGCATCGTCCATTTTGAGAACCGCAATATCGGTTCTTGAATCGTAACCTACAACACCTGCCTTGTATTCCTTGCCGTCAGATGTTACAACTCTGATTGTATAGGCTGTTTTGCTGTTGCCGATTACATGAGCGTTTGTGATAACATAGCCGTCCTGTGAGAAGATAATTCCGCTTCCCTGTGAAGATGCGGTTGTTGTGTCAGCCTGATCGGGTACATCGCCCGAGTAACAGAGAATGCCGACTACCGAGTCGGAAACCTTTTCTGACGCTTTTGCGGCTGTGTAGCTGTCGTTTGTTTTTGTGTCTTTCGGATTGCTTTCAAGCTTCATACCCGAGTAATCCTTGTTTACCTTGTCACTGTAGTCCGACTCATCGTGAGTTTTACTCTGTGAAGATGTGTCGGGAAGGGTTTCAAACGGTGTTGTGCTGTCTTTATTCGGAAGTCTGAACGAATTGCCCGAATCACTTCGGTTGTTGTTCAAATCTTCTTTTATGTCAGCCGAAAATCCGTACACCATCATGCCGATAAAACCGATTGTAAGAAGTGAACAGAGAACGATAATCAATGCAATTATTCCGCCCTTTGTTTTCTTTTGGGGGTACTGTGCAAACATCTGCGGATTGTATTGCTGATTGTATGTACCGTTGTTGCCGTAGGGAGGCTGTCCGTACATATTCTGCTGATACGGAGGTACATTCTGATTGTATCCTGTGTTGTTTTGATACTGTCCGTACTGCTGATTGTTCTGATTATACTGCGGATTCTGTCCGCTGTAGGGATACTGACCGTAACCGTACTGCCACGGCTGAGCGTAGGTGTTCGGATTCGGATTTTGGTTCTGCTGATACGGCGGAACATTTTCAGTCGGATTTGCATTGTTTGCCGTGTTTTGATTGTTGTTGCCGAAAATATAATCACCGTAAGGCGTGTTGCCGTTCTGCGGCTGAACATTCTGAGTCTGTTCTTCCTGTGTTTCGGGTTCGGAAACGGGAATTGTCTGTTCCGTGTTCATATTATTGTTTTGTACGGGCTTTTCGGTGAACGGCTTTTGCGGTTCAAACCCACCCATATTGTTGTTGCCAAAATTGTCCATAAAAGTTACTCCTACATTTATTTGTTACCGTGGGGTACAAACTGCGTTTGTCCTTAAGTAATGAAACAAAATTTTTTGCAAGCAAATTGCCGAAATGAACAAATATTTCGTAGTGGCGGATATCATCTACCCCTACGGGATAGTTTACAAAAAATATTATCATACAACGCTTGACCAAAATCAAGTATTGTAATTTACATTTATATTATACCTTTTCACAAAATCAAAATCAACCTTGTTGTGTTACGGAAGTGTGAGTTTATTTTGAAAGTTTAGTGATAATTGACTAAAACAGGACAAAATGAAAATTTTTTCGACTAATTGTTAAAATTTTCACTAAATCTTCTTTTTAGGTCTTTATATTTTCAAAAATATATTGTATAATAAACTTAAATCGGCAGGTGGGAACGCTTGTCTGCTGAAATTTTTTAAAAAAGGAAGATTAAAATGCCATTAGTAAACGCTAAAGAAATGCTTACAAAAGCAAAGGCAGGCCACTATGCAGTAGGTCAGTTCAACATCAACAACCTTGAATGGACAAAATCAATTCTTTTAACAGCACAGGAACTCAACTCACCTGTTATCCTCGGTGTATCTGAGGGTGCCGGTAAATATATGTGCGGCTACAAAACAGTCGTTGGTATGGTAAACGGTATGCTCGAGGAACTCAACATCACAGTTCCTGTTGCTCTCCACCTTGACCACGGTTCATACGAAGGCGCTAAGAAGTGCATCGAAGCCGGTTTCAGCTCAATCATGTTCGACGGTTCACACTATCCGATCGAAGAAAACATTGAAAAAACAAAGGAACTCGTTGCAACTTGTAACAAGCTCGGTCTTTCACTTGAGGCTGAGGTTGGTGCAATCGGCGGCGAGGAAGACGGCGTAGTCGGCATGGGCGAATGCGCAGATCCTAAGGAATGCAAAATGGTTGCAGACCTCGGCGTAACAATGCTCGCAGCAGGTATCGGTAACATTCACGGTAAGTATCCTGCAAACTGGAAGGGCCTCAGCTTTGAAACTCTTGACGCTATCCAGCAGCTTACAGGCGAGATGCCGCTCGTTCTCCACGGCGGTACAGGTATCCCTGCCGACATGATCAAGAAGGCTATCTCACTCGGCGTTTCAAAGATCAATGTTAACACAGAGTGCCAGCTCGCATTTGCAGCAGCTACAAGAAAGTACATTGAAGAGGGCAAGGATCTCGAAGGCAAGGGCTTCGATCCAAGAAAGCTCCTCGCTCCCGGTGCAGAGGCTATTAAGGCTACTGTTAAGGAAAAGATGGAACTTTTCGGTTCGGTTAACAAGGCTTAATTGTAAGCACGCAAACTTAATCTTTACAAAAATTTCAGGGACAGCAAAACGCTGTCCCTGTTTTTGTGTTCTGTTTGGTTAACTCAGTTGTATTATAAGACGGTTGTAAAGTCAATTGTTACATCAAAACGGATTGTAATTGTCACTTTAAAACATAAATCGGGTTGACAAATGCGATAATCGGTACTATAATAATTGTCAACCGATAAAACAATTTGGTTGACAATCTGCAAAACATAAGAAGCGGTTTTGCAAAGGAGAGGTAATTTTATGACAGAAGCAAAAACAAACAGTAAATCAAAAAGTAATGTATTAAGCCTTGTGTATATGGCGATGTTCGTCGCAATCATCACAGTGTGCGCACAGATTCAGATTCCGATGACAGTTCCGTTCACACTTCAGACTCTCGGCATCTTTATGGCTGCGGCTATGCTCGGTTGGAAAAGAGGACTCATCAGCGTTGCGGTTTATGTTCTCCTCGGTGCAATCGGTGTTCCCGTGTTTGCAGGATTCTCAGGCGGAATCGGCGTTCTCGGCGGTCCGACAGGCGGTTATATCATCGGTTTCCTCTTTACGGCACTTATCGTTGGACTTATGACTGATTTTCTCGGCAGAAAGCTTTGGGTGCTTGCGGTTTCAATGGTTGCAGGTCTTGCAGTATGCTACCTTTTCGGTACAATCTGGTTTATGATTGCAATGCATACAGAATTTGTTGCCGCACTTCTCACCTGCGTTGTTCCGTTCCTTCTTGCAGATGCTGCAAAGATTGTTGTTGCAACAGTTTTGGTGAATCGTCTTGACAAAATCGTTAAGCTTTAAGTTCAGACCGCATCACAGCCTTTGTGTGCAGTTTTTTGAAGGCAAGGGTTACAGCGATGAATTTGTCTGCGGAATGGCAAAAATAGTGTCGATTCTTGAAAATAACAACGCAAACCTTACGCTTACGGGCGGTTGTGACGAAATTTGTTCATCGTGTCCGAACCGTGACAACGGCAGCTGCGATGTTACGGGCAAGGCGTCATGCTATGACAAAAGATGTCTTGATTTACTCGGAATGAAAATCGGTGATACTGCCGATTGGAAAGAGCTTTCGAGAATTGCAAGAGAAAATATAATTTTAAAAGACAGGCTTTCGCAGGTGTGCGGCGACTGCAAATGGTCGCATATATGCCGTGATAAAGCCGATAAAATGAAAAGTCTTCATTAATCCTCATAGATATATCATGATAAAAGGCCTCACGAATTTCGTGAGGCCTTTTGTTTACGGCGAGCCGCCGTTCCCTGTTTGTGCAGACAGTTTGTATATTTTAAAACATATTTTGCCCGAGCAAATATTTGTAATTGTCTTTGCAATTTGTGTTGTAGGGGCGTTCATCGGACGCCCGCCTTGATGAAACATTTTGTTTAGTCACATATGTTTTGATGTGATAAATGTTGTGTATCGAATTTGCACGCAATGCGTGCAAACCGTGTGCATTGCACACGGTTTGCACCTACAATATAACAATTGTTTTGCGGCATTTATAAAATTTAATCTGTTATGAAAATTCTGCCGTTACCTGCGGGCGTCCGATGAACGCCCCTACAGTTTGGTTTGTACAAACTGTCTTTACGAATTGGCTGCCGAGCACTCGGCTACAAAGTTACCTTAATATAGAAAATAACGCTCGGGCATTAAAGTATTTGACTTAAAAAACTATCTTCACGAATGAAAATATTGACTTTTGGAGGAAATTGGATTATTATTTAAACTGTATAACTTTAAGTATGCTTATTTTTAGGACAGATGATTTGTGAAGGAGTTGAAAAAAGTGCCGGATCTTTCGATAATTTTCGATATGGGTGTTGTTGCACTGCGTTTTCTTATGCCTGTTTATGCAATAATAATTGTGTACCAGTGCTTTGCCGCAATGCGCCGCCGCCGCCGTCCCGAAACTCCTTTGATTTCACTTTTGAACCTGCAACGGGCGAGATGCTCCCCGTGCTTTTCTGGGAAAATTCAATCGGCAGAAGTAAAAGCAGTGATGTAACCGTTGATGACCCGACGGTTTCAAGAAATCATTGCGTACTCCTTCGCCGTAAAGACGGTTGGTATGTAAGCGATACCGACTCAAAGAGCGGCACAATGCTCAACGGCAAAAGAACAAGAGGCAGAGCAAAGGTGCTAATTGACGATACAATAACAATAGGCGGTACAAGCCTTATAGTAAAAAGAGGCGAGGAGTTCCAACAGCCGTTGCAGTCGAGCTGGTTTTTCTCAAAGGTCAGCGATAAGCCTGCAATGAAATCGTGGAAGCTTATGCTTCTTATTACATTTTTTCACTTTTTTATGTGCGTTCAGGCAATGTTCTGGAATGACGGCACAAATACAATGGCTCCGCTCGTGCTGTTCGGCGCTCTTGCGGGTGTTGAATGGGGATTCTTCTTTATCTCCTATTTTGTAATCCGCAGAGTAAATTTCGAGCTTGAATCGCTTGCCCTGTTTTTGACGGGCATAGGCGTAATGATGCTTATCAGACAGTCGGAACGCTCGGCTTATGTTCAGCTTGTTGCCGCCGCAATAGGTATGATTTTCTTCTGCGTAATCATCAAGCTGATTGAAGATCCCGATAAGGTAAATAAACTCAGACTTCCGGCAATGATTTGTGCGGTCGGTCTTTTGGGTGTAACAATTGTATTCGGTAAGATTACAAATGGTGCTGCCAACTGGATTTATATCGGCTCGTTTTCATTTCAGCCGTCAGAGCTTGCAAAGATTATTTTCATCTTTATCGGCGCAAGTTCGCTTGATGTGTTGATGACAAAGAAGAACCTGCTTGAGTACATTATCTTCTCGCAGTCTGCGTCGGCCTTTTGGCTCTTATGGGTGATTTCGGTACTGCGCTCATCTTCTTTGTAACATTTTTGCTCACAGCGTTTATGCGCTCGGGCGATTTCAAGACGATTATTCTTGCTGTTGCCGCCGCAATTTTCGGCGTAACCTTTGTCCTCAAGTTTAAACCGTATGTTGCCGACCGTTTTTCGGGCTGGCGTCATGTGTGGGAACATACTCAGGACAACCTCGGTTATCAGCAGGCAAGAGTTCTCACATATATGGCAAGCGGCGGACTTTTCGGCGTAGGTATCGGCAACGGTTTTTTAAAGCAGGTTGCCGCATCCGAAAGTGACCTTGTTTTCGGACTTGTTTCGGAAGAAATGGGAGTTATCGTTGCGTTCACACTTGCCGTGGCAGTAGGTGCAATGTTTATTTATGCAAGGGCAATTACAACCCGAAGCAGAAGTACCTTTTATTCAATTTCAGCGTGCTGTGCGGCAGGACTTTTTGTCGTTCAGCTTTCTCTCAATGTTTTCGGTGCAACCGATGTCCTTCCGCTTACAGGCGTAACATTTCCATTTGTGTCTGCCGGCGGTTCAAGTATTATGTCTTGTTGGGGACTTGTTGCATTCATCAAAGCCGCAGACGAGAGAACTTATTCGGTAAAAAGATAAGTTTAGTAAATTGAAAACTTGTTTTTCATATATGTACTTTGGTATTAAATAAAATTAGTGCCTTTACTTGCGGGCGTCCAATGAACGCCCCTACTGATACACAGGGTGGTGTAAGGTTTGAAAAAAATACTTCGCAGAAGTACACTTATATATATAGTTGCGCTTGCGTTTATCGGCGGACTCGGCTATCTTGCCTTTGAGCTTGTAACAGGGGCAGACGATTGGGTTGATCAGGCATATAATGCTCATATAGCAGGTGACGGCGGCCTTGCACAGGCAGGAGCGATTTATGACCGCAACGGCACGGCTCTTGCACAGACGGTTGACGGTAAAAGAGTTTATAACGAAAGCGAGAGCGTAAGAAAATCTCTGCTTCATGTTGTCGGTGATGACAGCCTTAACATTTCAACGGCTGTTCAAAGTATGTATCGTTCTCAGCTGATAGGCTATAACCTTGTTTTCGGACTTAATATGCCGGAATCATTGCGTGCCTCTCACGATATAAAGCTGACAGTCGATTCCGCAACCTGTGCGGCTGCTTATGATGTTCTTGCAGCTTATAACAAAAAAGGTGCATGTGTAATATATAACTACAAAACAGGCGAGGTTATCTGTTCCATAAGCACCATGGCTTACGATCCGCAGGCTCCCCCCGAAATTACCGAGGACAACGAAAGCGAATATGAGGGCGTTTACCTTGATAATGTGCTTTCGTCAACCTTTACCCCGGGTTCAATCTTCAAAATCGTTACATCTGCGGCGGCAATCGAGAATATTCCCGACCTTTATGACCGCACTTGGGTTTGTAACGGAAGTGAGAACATAGGCGGAAGTGAAGTTACCTGTACGGAAACTCACGGAACGCTGACATATAAAGAGGCAATGGCACATTCCTGCAATATTGTTTTTGCAAAGCTTGCCGTTGAACTCGGAAGTGACACAATGACAAAAACTGCCGAGAAAATCGGCATTAACAGCTCCTTTGATGTTGACGGAATTAAAACCGCAAAAGGTTCATATGATGTCAGCGATGCCAATGAAAACCAGCTTGGCTGGTCGGGCGTAGGTCAGTATAATGACAAGGTAAACCCGATGCAGATGGCAATTATCTGCGGTGCAATCGCAAACGGCGGTAAGGCTACAAACCCTACCCTTATCAAAGATGAGTCCATACTCTCCGCACTCGGCATAAACTACAAGAGCAGCGGACAGGAGCTTTTTTCATCCGATACGGCGGCAAAGCTTGATGATGTTATGAGATACACCGTTTCGGATTACTACGGCGACAACCTTTTCGGCGGACTTACAGTCTGTGCCAAAACAGGTACGGGTGAAGTCGGCGATGATAAGAACCCTAACGGCTGGATGGTCGGCTACTCAAAAGATGAGGACTGCCCTCTCGCCTTTGCCTGTGTTGTACAGGATTCGGGTTTCGGTTTCCAATATGCCGGTCCCGTGGTTGAGGCCGCAATGATTCAGGCTGCAAAAAGCCTTGGAGCGTCTGCGGTGCAGTAAAATTAAAATTATATTATTGAAAATACAGTTTGACCGATTTTTTCGGTACATTGAAAGGAAGAACCCTGATGAATTTTTTAAAGGCTATGTTCGGCAACTACAGCAAGCGTGAAGTTAAGCGTGTGCAACCAATCTGTGACAAGGTGCTTGCACTCGAAGATAAATATGCGGCTATGAGCGAAAGTGAACTCAAGAACCAGACAACAATTCTTAAAGAAAGACTTGCCAACGGCGAAACAACAGACGATATTCTCCCCGAAGCATTTGCAACCTGTCGTGAGGCAGGCTGGAGAGTGCTTGGTATGAAGCACTTCCCCGTTCAGATTATCGGCGGTATCGTTCTTCACCAGGCAGAATCGCCGAGATGAAACCGGTGAAGGTAAAACCTTGGTTGCTACCCTCCTGCATACCTCAACGCTCTTACAGGCGAAGGTGTTCACATTGTAACAGTCAACGATTACCTTGCCCGTCGTGACTCAGAGTGGATGGGCAAGCTTTACAGATACCTCGGTCTTTCGGTCGGTCTTATCTGCCACGACCTCGATAATGATGGCAGAAAAAAGGCTTATGCCGCAGACATTACATACGGAACAAACAACGAACTCGGTTTTGACTACCTCCGTGACAACATGGTAGTTTACAAGGAAAACAAGGTTCAGCGCCCACACGCATTTGCAATTGTCGATGAGGTTGACTCAATCCTCATTGATGAGGCGAGAACTCCTCTTATTATTTCGGGTAAGGGCGACAAGTCAACAGACCTTTATGCAAAGGCAGACGCTCTTGCAAAAACCCTTAAAGTTCAGCGTTTTGCAGAACTTGACGCAAAAGAGGATATGGAGGAATATTACAAGGAAAACGACATTGATTATGTTGTTGATGAAAAGCAGAAAACAGCAACCCTCACACAGAGCGGTGTTAAGAAAGCCGAAGAATTTTTCGGTATTGAAAACCTTACCGATCCTGATAACCTTACAATTCAGCACCATGTAAATCAGGCTATCAAGGCTAACGGCGTTATGAAGCTTGATGTTGACTATGTTGTCAAGGACGGCGAAGTTATCATCGTTGACGAGTTTACAGGTCGTCTTATGTACGGCCGTCGTTTTAACGAAGGTCTTCACCAGGCTATTGAGGCTAAAGAGGGCGTAAAGGTTCAGAGCGAAAGCAAGACTCTTGCTACAATCACATTCCAGAACTACTTCCGTCTTTACAAAAAGCTTTCTGGTATGACAGGTACTGCTCAGACAGAGTCGGAAGAATTCCAGGAAATCTACAAGCTTGATGTTGTTGAAATTCCTACAAACAAGCCTGTTTTAAGAAAAGACCTCCCCGATTCGGTTTATAAGACAGAAAACGGCAAGTTCCACGCTGTTATTGACGCAATTGTTGAGGCTCACGAAAAGGGACAGCCTGTCCTTGTCGGTACAATTTCAATTGAGAAGTCGGAGCTTCTTTCAAAAATGCTCAAAAAGAGAGGCATCAAGCACAATGTCCTCAATGCAAAACAGCATGAAAAAGAGGCTGAAATTGTTGCTCAGGCAGGTAAACTCGGTGCGGTAACAATCGCAACCAATATGGCAGGTCGTGGTACCGATATCATCCTCGGCGGTAACGCAGAGTATATGGCAAAAGCCGCAATGCGTAAGCAGGGCTTTACAGAGGAGCTTATTGAAGAAGCTACAGGTTATGCGGAAACCGATGATGAAGAAATCATCAATGCAAGAAATACATTCAGAGAACTGAATGACAAGTATAAGGAAGAAATTAAGGGCGAGGCTGAAAAGGTAAGAGAGGCCGGAGGTCTTTACATTATGGGTACGGAAAGACACGAGTCACGCCGTATTGATAACCAGCTCCGTGGTCGTGCAGGCCGTCAGGGCGATCCGGGTGTCAGCCGTTTCTTCCTCTCAACCGAGGATGACCTTATGCGTCTGTTCGGCGGTGACAGAATGAAAATGATGATGGAGCGTATGAATGTTGCCGAAGATATGCCTATTGAGAATAAGATGCTCACAAGTATTATCGAAGGCTCACAGGAAAAGGTTGAGCTTCGTAACTTCGGCATTCGTAAGGATGTCCTCCAGTACGACGATGTTATGAACAAACAGCGTGAAATCATCTACGGTCAGCGTGATCAGGTTCTTAACGGTGAGGATCTCCACGAAACAATCCTCAAAATGGTTGAGGATACAATCGCAACTTCAATCAAGCAGTACCTCCCCGAAGGTCCTGCAGAACATTGGAACTTCCAAAGCCTCAAGGATTACTACGCAGGCTGGCTTATCAGAGATGATTCTAAGTACGATTCAGTCTTGAGGATCTTGAAGATATGGAACCCGAAGAGATTCAGAAGATGCTCGTTGATGATGCTCTTGAAATCTACAAGGAAAACGAAGAACTTCTTCCCGAGGAAACAATCCGTGAGATGGAGCGTGTTTACCTCCTCAAGAATGTTGATACACATTGGATGGATCACATCGACAATATGGATCAGCTCAAGAGCGGTATCAGACTTCGTTCATACGGTCAGCACGATCCTGTTGTTGAGTACAGAGTTGAAGGCTTCGATATGTTTGATGAGATGATTGAAAGCATTCGTGAAGATACTGTCAAGATGATGCTCATTATGCCAAAGCGTGTTTATGAGATTCAGAAAAGACAGGATGCAATTGCAGCGGCAAAGAGAGCAGCTCAGAGGCTGCCGCAGCGGCACAGTCTGCATCCGATGATGAAGAAGCTGTTGAACAGTCGGACGCCGTAAAGCAAGCGCTTCACCGTGAGCAGGTTGCTCAGCCTACAGAAACTTCTGCAGACGGTACGGATTCTGTCAACAAGACTATCCGTAAGGGCAAGAAAATCGGCAGAAACGATCCCTGTCCGTGCGGCAGCGGTAAAAAGTACAAGAAGTGCTGCGGCAGAGATCTTTAATATGTTTGCATAAAGCGGTTTGTATAATTGCGATTTAAGTGAATTACATTTTGAGGGGCAGAGAGCAATACTCTGCTTATTTGTGCCGAATTTTCAAGGTATTCGGTGATTAATTTTATCGGATATAGAAACTGATTATAAAAATATATCTGAAAAATTCTGCAAAATGCTGGTTTTGGGGCATTTTAAAAGCAGCAATCGCAAAATAATACATATTTCCGCACGCACAGCTTGGAGTAAACCTGCATAAAATTTTTGATATTTTTGAAAAAAGAATTAAAAATCAACAAATTTAGTGCCGAAATTGACTTTTTAACTGCCTGTTAAGGTTGTATAATGGGTATAATTTATCTTAAACACAAAAAATGGCGATAAATAAGTAATAAAATCACATTATGGTCAAAAATATTAAATCGTGCTTGCAGATATGCAAAATAGCCAAAAATATTACCCAAAGTTTGGCTGTATTGCCTCTACAAATATGCAATAAAATATTATATACTTGTATACAAGTAAAAAAGAAGAACAAATTCAAAAAATTTGCGTTTCATAATTAGTTGGCAGATATATTGGACTGTCCTATGCAGTTCTGTTTAATTGTACTTTGACTGCCAAAACAAAGTAATCGGCAATGAAGGAGAAGAAAAAATTATGAAATTAAGTAAAAAGCTTTGCATAACCGCAAAGAAAAGCTTTTCCCTTGTGCTTGCACTTACCCTCATGCTTTCGATATGTGCCGTGTCGGGTATGTCGCTTAATGTGTTTGCGGCAACATCTTTGGATCAGAAGATTTACATTAACCTGAACAAGAATAAGGAATGGAATGGTTTTTCTTCTGTTACATGTCGTTTTGCTCAGGATGACGGCACGGTTCTTAAAACAGAAAAGGTAAGCAAAGATCCTTCGTCGGGAGTTTTTGAAGCCACTGCACCATCCGGTGCAACAAGAATTGAGCTTTCTTCCGGGGTTAATTTTACTCTTCCCAAAACGACTGTTGCAAAAGATTTTCGCCGTATCTATCTTTATAACAGCAATAATACCTATAATGAAGCTTATGCATATTCTTGGGTAAGCGATACTGACTTCAACGCAGAGTGGCCGGGTGCTGCAATGACTAAGACATCTTCAGACAGCGATTACTACTATGTAGATGTTAAGTCATCCCATAAAAATGTAATCTTCAGCAACAAGGGCGAAACACAAACAAGCGACCTCGGTATTAACGACTCATACAGTAAAGATAATGCTCTTTATGATGCCTCAAAAAGTCAGTGGACTAACCCGTTCATCAAGACCATCGACATTTCGGGTGCTACGGGCGACACAGAATTTTATCTTTCTACCGACGGCTCGTTCAAAGAAAGTAAATACCTTTCTGTTCAAGCTCCCGACAAACAGTCAAAGGCAACATATAAAACAGTTTATGTTTCAAACGATGACTGGAAGTCGCTTTCAAAGATTTATGCAACTTTTGACTACAACGATGCCTATGAAGGAACAGTTGAGCTTACAAAAGACACCATAGACACCAAGGTAAGCGGTTCTGTGGTGTTCAAAGGTGAAATTCCGGCGGGTGCGCTTTTAAGATTCCATCCGAACGAACATAACCTCAACGGTGCATCTTCCGCAACTTCATATCCGACAGGTTCGGGATATGATGATTCGGGCTACAGCAAGAACACGGCTACATATGTTAAGACAGCCAGAGGCGAAGGCTGGACAAAATTCTCGGAAATAGACAATGTAAACTATGGTGCTGTCGTTGAAAATTCATTCTCAAATAATCCTGACATCGTAGGCGTTGACGCAACATACTTTGACTACTGGTCTGATATGGAGCAGGAGAAAGGGTATCTTCAGTGTCAGGGTAAGAACAACGATGGTGATATTGAAAATTACTGGTATCAGTTTGATAACTTCAACAAGTACATAAGCGACATTGCTTCAAACTGTAAGTCTGACTGGAAGTATCCTCTCTACTTCGGCAATATGTATAATGGTGGTAATTGGTACAGTATATTTGAGACCCACGCAAAAGGACTTACAAACATCAACAATTATAAAGATAACTATTACTATGCAGTAAACAACTCCAACGGTATGAAATGGGGTGGCGGTGATTATAACCAGTCCTTACAGGGTCTTATGTACAACAGGCTTGACAGTAAGGGCAATCTTCAGGTTGCAAATGGTGTCAAGGCTCCTTACTTTGATGCTGAGGCACTTTCAACCGCTAAATATAATGATGCAAAAGTTAATGATGCAAAAGTTGCCAATGTTTATAAGTCATCTTTCCCGTTCCGTACAACTACTGACGATGCAGGTGTTACTACTTATGAATTCACTTCAAAAAATGCAAAAGATAACATCTACTTTACATGGAACGGCCTCACACCTACCAAAATTAACTACGGTACGGGCAAACAGTATGGTGTACAAGATGCATTGACAAATTTCGGCGGTACACAAGGTAACGGTTATGGTATTTTCCCATTTAATAACACAACGGGTAAAGGCAGTGACGCACAAAAGAACGATACACTCAATACTATTGATACTTCAGCCGGCAAGGGTACAAGTTACAACCATAACTATGGTTTCGGTATCAGACTTGATATAGACTTCAGAGTTCCGAAGGACGGTTTACTTGCAGACAACGAACCTGCAACCTTTAACTTCAGCGGTGACGATGACCTTTGGGTTTATATCGGTGAGGATTCAACAGGTGCTAACGCAGAGCTTGCTCTCGACCTCGGCGGTGACCATAAAGAGGCAAGCGGTTCAATTGACTTTAATTCAATGACCGCAACTGCCAAAAATGTATTTGCCGATTACTCAACTCCGTCATCGACTTCATCATCATCGACAACAGTTACAGTTCCGAGTGATGAGTTTTGGGTTGGAACAGATTCCGCTTATAAAGACTTCTGCGTTTATACATGGGGTTCGGAAACTAAGTATGTTCAACCGTATAAAGTATCAGACGGTTTCTACAAGTTTAAGCAGTCACAGTTTGGAAGCAACACAGGTGCTATTTTCTGTAAGCAGAAGAATGTAGGTGGCGATAAACTTTCAGGTGACCTTACACTTTCAGATCTTTACGGTAAAATGTGGAACGGTAACGGCACTCAGTATTCTGCAGACGGTTCGTTACATCATACAAACCTTGGCACCGTTACAAAGACAATCAACAATGGTGTTCAGCTTGATCCTAACAAGACATACCATATGGTAGTATTCTATATGGAGCGTGGTGAGGCTGAGTCTAACTTCTCAGTAAACTTTACAATGACACCTGCCAACAATGACCTCAAGGTTACAAAGGCACTTGATACAGGCGATGTTGTTTCTGAAATTTCAGATGACCTCAAAGCTAATGAAACTTTTGATTATACAATCAAAGAGAACGGCAAAGATACCTCCGGTAAAAGCTACAAGCTTACAAAATCAAGACGAAAGCATAAGCAGTGAAACTCTTTCAAACAGCGGTTTCACACTTAAAGATAATTATATAGCTGACTTTGACAACTCATTCAAGACCGGCAACGATATGAAGGTTAACGAGTCAACAGACAGCAGTAAGCTTAAATACACAACGAACTGGGAACTTGTTAACAACAGAGTCGGTTCAATAATCAAGAGCGGTTCAGCTACGGACTCGGAATTCAACCTTGTAGATCCCACTGATAAAAAGGCTTATGCACAGCTCCAGCTCGACTATACCAACAAGATAGTGACAGCACCTCTTGAAATTTCAAAGAATGTTGTTGATGAAAACGGTACAACCGACTACGACACAAGTCAGCAGTTTACATTTGCAATTGCTCTCGACTTTGACGGCAAAGGTTCAACCTATGACTACAAGACCTATCCTCTTGAGTATCAGCTCAAAGAGAAGGGCGCAAGTGATTATTCAAGCACAGCTTACCGTACACCCTTGGACGGTTCGTTCACAATCAAAAAGGGCGAAAGCATTAAGCTTCTCAATATTCCTGTAGGTGCAACCTATAAGATTACAGAGAAAAATGTTATAGGTTATGTTCCCTACAAAGTAGGCGATCAGAACTTCAACGGTACATTTGTCGGTACTCTCGCCGAAGCAGGAAATGCGCTTAACTTTATCAATAAGGTTAATCCTACAAACATTGCCATTTCGGTAAATAAAACTCTTGACGGTCAGGCTTACAGCGGCAGCAAGTTCGTCTATACATTGACAGGTCTTGGATCAATGGATACAACAAAACTTGATACCGACGGCAAGACTTTTATCAAGACAAACAGCGCAGCAACAGTTTCCACGAATTTGAAAACACCTGACAAAAAAGGTAAGGTTGAATTCAAAAACCTCAAATTAGTCACTGCGGGTGTTTACAGATTTAAGATTACCGAGCTCTTGCCGAGGGTGAAAATGCATCCGATTATATAATGGATACGAACACCTGGCTTGCCGAGATTGAACTTCTTGAAAACGGTAAAGTAACACCGCCTACGTATATTAAGGTTAGTAGCTCGGCTATTAAAGACAAAACCGATGCTGAGCTTGCAGGTTACTTCAACGATCCTACTTCTGTTAAAGAAAATGAAGCCCTGTTTGCAAATGAAACAACACACGGAAGCGCAACAGTAAACAAGAAGAACCAGACAGGCGGTAATGTAAGTGATACGGAATTTGCGGTGATGAAGGTATCTAGTGAGGATATCTTTACTGCAGATGATATCAATACAATCATTAATGATGCCTCAATGAAAACTCATATGGTTTCTAAAAAGACAGACAGCAACGGTCAGGCTGTGTTTGACAATCTGACAATCTTCAAGGACGGTCAGGGCGAGTTTACAAAAACAAACGGTAAAGTTGTATGGAACGAAAGTTCCGACAATTATATAACAGGTACTTCAAAATATCAAACATACTGTCTGTTTGAGTACAAACCGTCAGATGGTTACACCCCGAACTACACACTTTCCTACTTCACACTTCCTGTTGAGGGTAAGTACGATGTTACATATAATTATGTTGACGGTGCAATTACAATGCCACAGGCGAGCGGTGAAGGTATGAACGGCTATGTTGTTCTCGGTTTGTCGGTTGCAGGTCTTGCGGTGACAATGTTCACGGGCTACGCAATCTATTACGGAAAAGTTCGTAAAAAACGCAGAGCAGGACGCAGAAAGTAACCCGATATGATTTAAATTGTTAGAACAGATGATTTTTTAATCAGATGTTTCTTTCATAGAAAACCTCTTTGACTGCTACGGGCACCGTTGTTAGCCGGTGTCTGCCATGCAGCCACCCCAACCCGTTTAACCATTCGGTTAGAATATAATTACATATATTAAATCAAACACAAAGGAGAAAGAAAAATGAAAACTACAAAGAAAATCTTTGCAGCTGTTCTTGCAGTAATGATGATCACTCTCATGATTCCATTCTCAGCAAGCGCTGCTACAACACTTACAGTATCATGCAACCCTAATGCCGATACAACAGTTAATAAAGCCGACTATGTTGGTACCTATGAGTACAAATTCTTCAAGCTCGCAACGGTTGATACTACAACAGGTACAGTAACAGTTGAAGAGGCTTATGCAAGCAACACTGACCTTGTAAACGCTCTCAATTCAACAGAAGCAAACAAGAGCCAGAAAATCATCACAATTTGTGATGGTATGTCATGGACAGGTACCGCTGCTAAGACTGTTACATTCAAATATGACGGTTCAGCAGATGTTCCTACACAGGAGATTACAGACCTTGCAGACGGTATCTATTATGTATACTGCTCTAAGAAGCCTGGTACAGTTAAGTCTGTACAGGGTTCACTCATCTCACTTCCTTTCTTCAATGGCACAGACTGGACATATGATTATGAAACAGTAAACCTTGCTTCAAAGATTAATGTTTCAGGTATCACAGTTACAAAGACAGTTGAAGACAGCAAAGTTGGTACACAGAAGAACGCTGAGTACACACTTACAGCTTCAACAGCAGGTTCAACAACTAACAAGGTTGGCACATATGCAATTGTTGATAACATGGACAACGCTCTTTCACTCATTGACAGTACTGTAAAGGTTTACTTTGTTAAGGATGGTGTTGAAACACCTGCAAAGGACGGCGACTTCGAAGTAGTTCCTGGTTATGCTTATAAAGATGCCACTGGCGTTGATGCAACAGCTACATTCGCAGTCGTTGCATCAGAGGCACTCCTTAAGGGTGACGAGTTCTACAGTTATGATACAGTCAAGGTAACATTCTCTGCTAAGGTAAAAGCTGATATCGCTGACAAAGTTACTACAGACCTCCCCAACACAGACGGTCTTTACTATGGTAATGAAGGCAACTTCACATACAAGCCAGGTAATGATACTGTAAATGTTGCAACTGCAGGTCTTGATGTAACAAAGGTTGACGGTAACACAACATCAACAAAGCTTGCAGGCGCTGAATTCACACTTTATAAGGATTCAGCATGCACCGAGGCAATCGTAGTTGAAGGTGAAACTGTTAAGGCAACAACAACAACTAACGGCAACGATAAGTTCTACTATGGCACACACGAGTTCTACTTTACACCTGGCGTTGATTACTTTGTAAAGGAAACAAAGGCTCCTGCAGGCTACAACATCAACTCTACTATATTCAAAGTAACAGCTGTTGCAAAGGCATACACAGCAGTTGGTACAGTTGGAAACGGTGCTACAGTAGTTAAGGATTACCCTGTAACTGTTCCTCAGACAGGTGGTATGGGTACAATGATGTTCTATGTTGGCGGTGCAGCACTTATCGCTTGTGCAGGCGTTCTTCTCTTTGTTCTTAAGAGAAAGAAAGCAGCTAAATAATTAATCGAATATCTTTATCTTAAAATCTGTGATATGATATATGTAATTTTCAGGGGATGCGGCAACGCATCCCCGTTCTATTTTGGCTTTATTTAATGAATAATGAATAATTAAGGTGGCGGTGTTCCGCACCGCATTTGTATATGCTAAAACCGCCTCCCCCCGTCCGTAACAGTGCAAATTATGTGTTAAACCAAATTTTATAAATGTCGCAAACCACCACAATGTTACGCTCGGGCGGAATATGTTTTGGTATTGCACAAACTATCTTCACGAATTGGGAACGGCGGCTCGCCGTGCTACAGATTTGTGGAAACAATTGCAATGCTACGCTCGGGCATAAATGTTTTTTGACATTACAAACTATCTACACGAACAGGGAACGGCGGCTCGCCGTGCAGTTGCGATAAATAGTAAAATATAGTATAATAACAACGGAACAAAAACACGTAGAAAAGGAAAATTTTATGAAACGAAAGCTGTCAATTTTACTAATAGCTTTAATATTTGTTGCGGGAATCGGCATAATGAGCTATCCGCTTGTCAGCTCCGCAATTAATAACTATGTCAGTCGAAGCATGGTTAAGGAGTACACCAACAGGGTTGCTCAGATGCCGAGTGAGAAAACTCAAAAAATGTTTGAAGAGGCTGCTAAGTACAATAACAGCCTTTCAAATAATATGATAATTACCGACCCGTTCGACGAAAAGGCTTTTCAGAAAATCGGCGCAAATTATGAGAAAACTCTCAATGTTGATGATAACGGTCTTATCGGCTATATTGATGTGCCGAAAATCAATGTTTATCTGCCGATTTATCACGGCACAAGCGAAGAGGTTCTTTCCAAAGGCGCAGGACATCTGCAAAATACTTCCCTGCCTGTCGGCGGTACTAGCACACATTCCGTAATTTCTGCCCATTCGGGTTATCCGGGCGAAACATTTTTTGATTACCTCACCGATATGAAAGTCGGCGATGAGTTTTATGTTCATATCCTCGACAGAACGCTGAAATATGAGGTTGATCAAATCGAAGTTGTTCTTCCCTCGGAAATCAATTCCTTGCGGATTGTTGACGGCGAAGACCTTGTAACGCTCCTCACCTGTACCCCATACGGCGTTAATACTCACAGACTTCTCGTGCGTGGCAAGCATGTTGCATACGATGATACTAAATATGTTGAAACAGGTGTGTCGCTTGCGAAGTTTGACAACGGTTACATATTCTTTCTCGGTTACAAAATCCCTTATGCAGTCGCAATCGGCATAATTGTCGGCTTTGTTGCACTTGTTGTGTTTGTGGTTGTATTTCTGCTCAAGCGTAAAAAGAAGAAGTCAAACGGTGCAAAACGGCTGAGAGATGACTCGGCTGACGAAAATCAGAATGATTCGGGTGGTGATTCCGATGATTAAAAAAATACTTACGGGTGTGGCAATAGCAATGCTCGTTGTCGGAATAGGTCTTGTCGCATTTCCCCCCATATCAAATTTTATCGGAACACAGATTTCAAACGGTGAGGCTGACGGCTTTGACGCCCGTGTTGAAGAAGCTGAGGACGGCTCTTTTGAACAGGCGGTCAAGGACGGCAAGGTTGACGAAGATGGTTACAAAATTGACAGAGAAGGCAAGCGTACTTCCAAACAGCCCGTTGTTTTCAAGGCTGACCTTGACAGACTTTTCCATGACAGTGTTGCCTACAACAAAAAACTTGAAACGAACCAGTATGAAATGCTCCGCAACGATACCTATTCGCAGGCTGCCGTCAATCTTGAGGATTACGGCATAACGGACGGCATTTACGGCTATGTTACCGCCGAAACAATAAATATGCGTCTGCCGATTTACCTCGGTGCGAACAGCTCAAATATGAGCTACGGTGCGGCACATATGAGTGCAACCTCATTGCCGATCGGCGGTAAGAATACAAACGCAGTCCTTGCAGGTCACACGGGATACATCGGTCGAATATTCTTTGACAACCTCCGCAACCTCAAAATCGGTGACAGGGTTTCAATCACAAATTATTGGGATACACTCAATTACAAGGTCGTTGAAACCAAAGTCAATAAGCCGAGCGAATCAGGCGACTGCTATTTGCAGAAGGACAGAGATTTGCTCACGATGTTTACCTGCATAAGTGACGGCAACGGCGGTTTTGACCGTTACTATGTAATATGTGAGCGTGCATCATAATTTACAGCAGACTGCATCACGGTGAAGATGCAACTGTTTTGCAGAAATATGTTGTCGGTTCGGACAGATAAACAATAAAAACGGAGGAAAAACAATGAAAAGTATAATCAAAAAATTAACTGCAATCGCAATGTGCGGTGTGCTTACTGTCGGTTCGGTTCTTATGACAGGTGCGGTAAGCGAAGATGAAAATCACAAGGACTTTGAAGTTACAGGTACAACGCAGAAAATTTCAAACAATCAGCTTTTTGTGACAACAACGGGATACACTGAAAATACCGATAAAAATTTCGGTGCAAAGTTCAGAACAACCAACGAAAAGGATTACGATATATGGTTTAAAGATTGTATCAACGCACCGAGATTTTTAAATCTTCCAAAGGGCGAAAAATTCGTAAAATATATGATGACGCAGGGGCACGGTTATTTCGGTAATGTTCAGACATTCTATCAGTTTGACAAAACAGGCGGTGAATATGTTAAGGTAAAAATCAAGCTTTCCGATTTTTCCTATCTGTTCAATGAAAACGGAACAATGCCTTCTGAGCTTAGCGACGGTTCTTACAAGGATTTTGATTTTACATACGAAGATTTCGGAACTAACAGCATCGGTGTTAATTGCTATGCGGAATCCGGTGTATATGCAACAAGCGGAGGTGCGGTAACATCCTTTGCTCCCGATAAGGACGGCTATGCTGAAATATATGTTTCAAGACAGCTTGGCGAAGACACAAAAGTAATGTCGTACCGCTATTGCAGACTTAAAAACGGAGCTAATTGCGATTGCGGAAGAATCGGAGATACTCTGGTCGGTTTAACTTGCGGTGATACGGATTTAGACGGATACATTTCTGTTGCGGATGCAACGCTTGTTCAGAAATATGTTGCAGGTATTGAGGACTTTGACAAGCTTCAGCTTTTTAACAGCGATGTAAACCATGACGGTGAAATCAGTGTTGTTGACGCAACCTTGATTCAGAAACATATTGTCGGTTTGGACAGCTGAACAATATAAATAGGTGTAAACAATGAAAAGTATAATCAAAAAATTAACTGCAATTGCAATGTGCGGTGTGCTTACCGTCGGTTCGGTTCTTATGACAGGTGCGGTAAGCGAGTATGAAGATCGCAAGGACTTTGAAGTTACAGGTACAACGCAGAAAATCTCAAACAATCAGCTTTTTGTTACAACAACGGGATATACCGAAAATACGGCAAAGAATTTCGGGGCAATGTTCATATCAACGGATTATCAAAAGTACAGCGTGATGTTTAAGGACTGTATTGATGCACCGAAGTTTGTAAATCTCCCGAAAAATCAGGAATTTACTCGCCATATGATAACAGCGGATAATCGTTATTTTGGTAATACGGGTATGAAATTCAATTATGATTCAACAGGCGGAGAATATGTTAAGATAAGGATTAAACTCTCCGACTATTTTCCTTATGGCTTTAATGATGATGGCACAATGACCGGAAAACTCAGCGATGGCACATACAAGAATTTTGACTTTACATATGAGGATTTCGGTACAGACAGCAGCGGCAAACCTTGCTATGCAACCTCGGGCGCATATTTTGTCAGCGGAGGTGCGGTAACATCTTTTGTCCCCGATAAGAACGGCTATGCGGAGTTTATATTTCAAGACAGCTTGGCGAGGATACGGGCCTTATGGCTTATAAATATTGCAGACTTAAAAACGGCGCAGAGTGTAAAACAACGATTGGTGGCAAATTGAACTGCCTGACTTGCGGTGATGCATATCCAGACGGAAACATTACGGTTGTAGATGCAACATCTGTTCAGAAATATGTTGCAGGTATTGTAAAATTCGGCAAGACTCAGCTTTTTAACAGCGATGTAAACCATGACGGTGAAATCAGTGTTGTTGACGCAACCTTGATTCAGAAGTATATTGTTGGGTTGAGTTAAATAAAAATTACATATAAAAGCAAATTGACGAAGTAATGGTACAAATAATATCGTAAATTAAACGATATGAATGTTACAAATTACACACAACTTCCATTACATCAACTGATTTTGCGAAAACATAAAATTCAATCAAAACGGGCGTCCGATGAACGCCCCTGCTGATTAAACAAAAACAGTCGGGAAGACAATGCTTTGCATTTCGCAAATTGTCTTCCGACTTTAATTTTACATTTTTAGTTATAGAGCTCTGCTCGGGCATTTTATTTTCGCCCTTATAAATACTATCTGCACGAACTGGGAACGGCGGCTCGCCGTTAGTGTCCGTATTCGTTTAAGATATCGTCAATTTCGCTTTCGTTCGGATCTTGCTTTCTGTCAATACCGGAAAGGTACTTGTCATAATCAAAATCATCGTCATCTGCTGTTTCGGTTTTCTGCGGTGCAGGCGACGGTTTGCGTGCAGGCTTGCGTTCCTGTCTGTAAGGTACTTTTCTTTCGGACTTTTTGCTTGATGAAGTCATGTTCTCAAGCTCTTCTTTTTCACGGCGCTTTGCCTCAAGAAGCATTTCCTCTGCTTCCTCCTGTTCTGCCTTTTCTTTCTGACGGCGCTTGTCACCGAAAGCAAGGTCGCCGAGGAAAAGTCCGAAAATTCCGGCAACAAGATAAACTACAAGGAGAATAAGGTTTGTTGAAAGTGTGCTTGAAGAAAATCCGCCGTTGTAGATGAGCATACTCGGAAGATAAATAATCGGCGCAATGAGCGCAAAGAGGAAGTCAAGTCCGTGTTTTGAGCAGTAGTGTGCCGAACAGCCGATTGCCGTAATCGGGAACACAAAGTCATATGCAACGGGTGAAAACTTCTGCATTGCGCCCGGAATAAACACAAGCGGCAACAGCATATAAACAAGCAAAATTATTACCGCATAGGGAACATATTTTTTAACCATATCTGTCATAACGGTTAATCTCCAATCTTTGAAATTTTATTTTAAATCATGCATATTTATTATACATTGATACACATCAAAAAGCAAGAAATATTATACCGAATTACCAAGCCGTTACAGAGAATAATGCAAAATGTTTGCAAAGTGGATTTTTAGCGGATAAATCCGTTGACATCGGACATAAAAAAGAATAAAATAAATATGTACGGGCTTTTGCCCGAATTTTAATGCGAATGAGGTGAAAACTTAATGGACGCAGACGGTAATAAAGGCGCTGTACCCGGGCGAAGTTGCAACAGAATGTGCGCTTGTGCGTTCATTTTGTTTTATTGATTTTGCTTTGTATTTTTATTTTAATTTGAATTGATTTAATTTAATACTCAGGGTGACACCGTCTTTACTTCCAATTTAATTAAAAAGGAGGAAAAGATGATGGAACAGGTTAATGTAACCCTTACCGAAACTATCAAAGTGTTGCTTGATGACAAAAAGTTCAGCACTTTGCGGGACATTCTGATTACGATGAAACCGTTTGATATTGCGGCGGTTTTTGAAAATCTACAGGATGAAAAAATGCCGATTCTGTTTCGTATTCTGCCAAAGGAGCTTGCGGCGGAAACCTTTGTCGAAATGGATGACGAAACTCAGGAATTTCTTATCCACGGCTTCAGCGACAGCGAACTGAAAGAGGTCGTCGATGAGTTATTTGTCGATGACGCCGTTGACCTTATTGAGGAAATGCCTGCCAATGTTGTAAAGCGTATTTTAAGACAGGCTGATAAGGATATGAGAAAGCAGATTAACGAGCTTTTGAAATATCCCGAGGACAGCGCAGGCTCGATTATGACAACCGAGTTTATTGTGCTTCGTCCCGATATGACGGCTGAAATGGCTATTAAAAGAATCAGAAGAACAGGTGTTGACAAGGAAACAATCTACACCTGCTATGTAACCGATGCCAACAACAAGCTTATCGGTATTACCACCGTAAAAGACCTTTTGCTTGCCGAAGATGACGAGCTTGTAAAGTCGATTATGGAGGAAAATGTTATCTCGGTAACTACTCTTGCCGATCAGGAGCAGGTTGCCCAGATGTTCTCAAACTATAACTTCCTTGCTCTTCCTGTTGTTGATAACGAAAACCGACTTGTCGGTATCGTAACAATTGACGACGCTATTGATGTTATTCAGGAAGAGGCTACCGAGGATATCGAAAAGATGGCAGCCGTATTGCCTTCTGACAAACCGTATATGAAAACAAGCGTTTTCGGTCTGTACAAAAAGAGAGCGCCGTGGCTGCTTATACTCATGCTTTCGGCAACCTTTACAAGTGCGATTATCTCGTCATTTGAGGCTGTGCTTGCAAATGTTTTGATTCTCTCATCGTTTATCCCGATGATTACGGGTTCGGGCGGTAACGCAGGCTCTCAGGCATCGGTTTCCGTAATCCGTGCGTTGTCGCTCGGTGAAATTCATTTCAGAAGCATTTTCCTTGTGCTGTGGAAAGAATTCAGGGTGTCAATTCTTTGCGGCATTACGCTTGCGGTGGCAAACTTTGTAAAACTGCTTTTGTTTGATCTCAACGGTCAGGAAAACGCATTTATGATTGCCCTTGTAATTTCGCTTACGCTTGTCGGCACAATTATTATGGCAAAGCTTGTCGGCAGCAGTCTGCCTCTTTTGGCAAGCAAGGTCGGCTTTGACCCTGCCGTTATGGCGAATCCGCTCATTTCAACAGTCTGCGACTCGCTTTCATTGCTTATCTATTTCGGCGTTGCAAAGTTGATTTTGCATCTGTGATTTTTTTAAAATTGAAAGTTGAAAATGGAAAATTGAGGTCGGGAAGACAGTTTGCAAAATGCAAAACATTGTCACCCGACCGTTTTTGTTTAATCAGTAGGGGCGTTCATTGGACGCCCGCCTTGATGAAATAATTTGTTAGAACATAAATTTTTGATTTGATGAAAACGGTGTATAGTCTGTAGCGGCGAACGAGGTTCGCCGCTACAAAATATCAGTAACTTTGTGATTTTTATATAATGTGATTTGACATCAAATTTGTACCATTGCTAACGGGAGAACACGGTTCTCCCCTACATCATTTAGGTAATTGTATCTCATTTATATGGTTTATTTTTATCAAAAAAAATTGTGTCGTTACTTGCGGGCGTCCAATGAACGCCCCTACAGTATAATGGTGAATTTGGTTTGTTAACAAAATTATAATTATTGTAAAACTCTTTGGATATAATTTTTGATTATACCCAAATCTCCCAAAAAATGATAGCCTTAAACGACAAAACCCACCAAAACGGTATTGTATGCAAAAATTATTTATGCTATAATTAATCAAGTTTAACAAAACCATTACCGAGGTGTTTATATATGAAAATAAGCAATTTATTTAACAGCGGAAAAACAGTTTTTTCTTTTGAAGTATTTCCGCCTAAAAAGACCTCTCCGATTGAATCGGTTTACGGCAAGCTTGAAGAAATTTCGGCTTTAAAGCCTGATTTTATCAGCGTAACATACGGTGCTGGCGGCAACGGCTCAAAAAATCGCACCTGCGAAATCGCATCAAAAATCAAGAGGGATTTCGGAGTTGAATCCGTGGCACACCTCACCTGCATTAACAGCACAAAGGCTGATATTGACAGCAACCTTGCGCTTTTTAAAGAGAACGGCATTGAGAATATTCTTGCACTCCGTGGTGACAGGGTTGAAGGTGTTGAACCGCAGAAGGATTTCACTTATGCAAGCGATTTGTGCAGATACATTGCGTCACAGGGTGATTTTGACATTGCCGGCGCTTGTTATCCCGAGGTTCACAGCGAGGCAACCGATGAGGTCGAGGACATTCACAACCTTCGCAAAAAGGTTGAGTCGGGTGCAAGCCACCTTATTTCACAGCTTTTCTTTGACAACTCCGTTTACTATGCTTTCTTGAAAGAGCGAAGATTGCAGGCGTGAATGTTCCGATTGAGGCAGGTATTATGCCTGTAACAAGCAAAAGTCAGATTGAAAGAATGGTTTCAATGTGCGGTGCAAGCCTTCCTGCAAAATTTGCAAAGATTATGCAGAAGTATGATACAAGACCCGAGGCTTTGCGTGACGCAGGCATTGCATATGCGGTTGACCAGATTGTTGACCTTATCGCACACGGTGTTGACGGTATCCACCTCTACACGATGAACAACCCGTATGTTGCAAGAAAAATTACGGAGGCGGTGTCAAGTCTTTTATGATAACGCTTGACAGATTAAACCGAAAAGAGGCTATACGCTACCTCGGCGGTGCAGGAATCAGCCTTAATTACCGCATGGATGTGCTGATGGATGAATGTGAAAAAAAATATTGAAAACAGCAGAGCCGAGATTTCTCTATCTTGAACGCAAAGCTCCGTTTGACGATATTTTACTCGGCAATGATATAAAAAGCACCTTGAGGGTTGCCACACAGCCGTTATGATGTGTGCGACAATCGGTTCGAAATTGACAAGCTTATCCGTATAAGTCAGATTTCCGATATGGCAAGGGCGGTTGTGCTTGACAGCTTTGCAAGCGTTGCCGTTGAACAGGTGTGTCAAAAGGTTGACGAAATCCTTGCCGAAAAATACAGCGGAAAGTATATGACCTTCCGTTTCAGCCCCGGCTACGGGGACTATCCTATTGAGATGCAGAAGGAGTATCTGAGAATACTTGATGCTCCGAGAAAAATAGGACTTACAACAGGCGACAGCTGTCTGCTTGTACCGTCAAAGTCGGTTACGGCGGTTCTCGGAATTTCAGACAATCCGATTGAAAGAAGAAAACGAGGGTGTGCAATTTGCAGTATGAAAGGCAAATGTCGCTTCAGAAGAAATGGGGAACATTGTGGTGTTTAAGAATTTTTCAAACTTTAGTGAATATCTCAACCAAAAGAATTTTATTCTGCTTGACGGTGCAACGGGAACTCTCATTCAGAAAAGCGGTGTGAAGTACGACCATGTGCCTGAGGTGCTGAACATTACCCACCCCGGGCTTATCGAAAGCTTTCACAGGAGATACATTGATGCCGGCTCTGACATTGTGTACGCAAACACCTTCGGCGCAAATGCCTACAAGCTTCAGGACAGCGGTTACAGCGTTGAAGAAATCATCGGTGCCGGTGTTAAGATTGCGAGAAAAGCCGTTGAGGGTACAGACGCTCTTGTTGCCCTTGATATCGGTCCGATAGGTCAGTTGCTTGAACCTGCCGGTTCAATGAAATTTGACGAGGCTTACGAGTATTACAAACAGCAGATTCTTGCCGGTAAGGATGCCGATGTCATCGTTTTTGAAACAATGACCGACCTCTACGAGCTTAAAGCCGCAGTCCTTGCCGCAAATGAAAACTGTGACAAGCCTATCCTCACAACAATGACCTTTGAGAGAAACGGACGAACATTTACGGGTGTATCCCCTGCCTGTGCGGCTGTCACTCTTACGGGACTCGGTGTTGACGCTCTCGGTGTAAACTGTTCACTCGGTCCGGATGAGCTTGAACCCGTTGTTTCCGAGATGTCGAAATACACAAATCTTCCCCTTGTAATCAAGGCTAACGCAGGTTTGCCCGATCCTAACAGCAACGAGTACAACATTATGCCCGACAAATTTGCCGAGTGCGTTTGTTCACTCCTCAAATACGGTGTTAAGGTTATCGGCGGATGCTGCGGAACGAATCCCGATTATATTGCAAAAATTAAGTCAGAGGTTGCTGACAGAGAATATCAGCCTCAGACAAAGAGCGTTGACACAACCGTTTGCAGTTCAACGACGGTTGTTGAAATCAACGGTCCGAGAATTATCGGCGAAAGAATTAACCCCACAGGCAAAAAGCTGTTTAAGCAGGCGCTTGTTGAAAATAATATTGACTATATCCTCACTCAGGCTCTCAGTCAGGTTCAGGGCGGTGCGGAAATTCTTGATGTCAATGTAGGTCATCCCGAAATTGACGAAAAAAAGATGATGGTGCGTGTTCTCAAGGCTATTCAGAGTGTGTGTGATGTTCCGCTCCAGATTGACTCCACAAAGCCCGAGGTTATTGAGGCCGGACTCCGCTACTACAACGGCAAACCGATTCTGAACTCCGTAAACGGTGAGGAACAGAGCCTTGCAACGGTTCTTCCTCTTGTCAAAAAGTACGGTGCGTCTGTTGTCGGACTTGCACTTGACGAAAACGGTATCCCGAAAACCGCCGAGGGCAGATTTGAGATTGCAAAACGAATTGTTGAAAGAGCCGAGGCTGTCGGCATTGACAGAAAAGATGTATATATCGACTGTCTTACTCTTACGGTTTCCGCAGAACAGGCGGCTTGTCGTCAGACTCTTGAGGCCTTGCACAGAGTAAAAACGGAACTTGGCTGTAAAACCTGTCTCGGTGTATCAAACATTTCGTTCGGACTTCCGAACCGTGAGCTTGTCAACAGAACTTTCCTTACAATGGCTATGGAACAGGGACTTGATTTGCCGATTATCAACCCAAATGTTGAGTCGATGACAGGCGCTGTAAGAGCATTCCGTGTGCTTAACGGCATTGACAAGAACTCGCTTGAATTTATCAACGCATATAACGATGCTGTTCCTGCCGCTCCCGTTAAAAAGGCAGACAGCAATGTTGATATTTTTGCGGCTGTTTATAACGGACTTAAAAACGAAGGTGCAGCCGCAACCGCAAAGCTTCTTGAAACAACCGATGCAATGCAGGTTGTAAACGAAATGCTTATCCCTGCACTTGACAGAGTGGGTGAAGATTTTGAAAAGAATAAAATCTTCCTCCCACAGCTTATCCAAAGCGCAAACACAGCTCAGGAGTGCTTTGATGTAATTAAAAAGCACCTTACAAAGACAAGCGGAACTCCCGTGAGCAAGGGTAAAATTATTGTGGCAACCGTAAAGGGCGACATTCACGATATCGGCAAGAACATTGTAAAGGTTCTTCTTGATAACTACGGCTACACAGTTGTTGACCTCGGTCGTGATGTTGATCCTCAGCTTATTGTTGATACTGCCGTTGAACAGAATATTACAATGATAGGACTTTCGGCTCTTATGACAACAACCCTCAAGAGTATGGAAGACACGATAAGGCTTGTAAGAGAATGTAAGGAACTTCAGAATCCCGACGGCTCAAGCAAATGCACAATATTTGTCGGCGGTGCGGTTCTTACAAAGGACTACGCTATGAAAATTGGCGCTGACTACTACTGCCGTGACGCAAAAGAAAGCGTTGACACGGCAAAGCTCGTTCTCGGCTGATTTAGTGACATATATCGTCAAATGTTTATTGAATGTACGCCCTGCCTGTGATAAAATGGTGGAAGGATGATTTTTGTAATTACCGCTTTTTGCGGAAAGGATGAACTTTATGCGAGGATTATTTAACAGATTCGCCAATTTTATGCAGGGCAGATACGGCACGGATAAGCTCAACAATGCACTCTGGGTGCTGTTGCTTATACTATGGTTCGTGAATATTTTTGTGTGGAACCGTGTTGCAAGATACATCATTGACGGAATAATGCTCTTGATTATCGTGCTTATCTGTTTTCGTATGTTCTCACGCAACATTGTTGCAAGAAGTGCCGAAAACAGAAAATTTCTTCCGATTTACAATGCGGTAACAGGTTGGTTCAAGCTGACCTTCAAGAAAATTCGTGACCGCAAGGACTACCGTTATATCAAGTGTCCCGTGTGCAAGGCGCAGCTTCGTGTTCGCAACAAAAAAGGCAATCATACTGTTCGCTGTCCGAAATGCGGAAGTGAATTTAACAAAAGAATATGACCGCAGAATCTGCGACTGCAACGGAATGATTTTGTGATAAAACTAAATAAAAACAGAGATTTGACCACAGGCAGTATAACAGGCGGCCTGTGGTCTTTTGCAGTACCGCTTATGCTTGGCAATGTGTTTCAGCAGTTTTACAACCTTGCCGATACATGGATAGTCGGAAAATATGTGGGCGACAATGCCCTTGCGGCAGTCGGCTCGTCATATGATAGGTTTTTTGTGTACGGATTTACGCGAAGCATAAAGCATTTATAAATTAAAAATTACGGCGAGCGCCGTTCC
>ENA-OQCX01000050-OQCX01000050.1-human-gut-metagenome-genome-assembly--contig:-NODE-50-length-54754-cov-7.236440_pt1 | contig 54754 bp, 54 predicted proteins | sample MGYA00242762_ERZ504587 | MGnify/ENA primary metagenome ERZ504587 (study PRJEB26092, sample SAMD00036337) | human gut metagenome | host: Homo sapiens | study: EMG produced TPA metagenomics assembly of...
TCATCTTAGAGATTTGTTCGACAAATCGAATTTCAAAAATATCAAAGAGCTAAATGATTCAAGTGAATCGAATTTATTTAATTTTTAACCGACTAGTGACCAAAAAATTTTTAGTGGACACTAGTGAAGTATTTTTATTAAAATGATTGTTTGGCGGTTCCGGGGAAGGGCATCATCCTTTCTTTCCTCTCGCCTCTTCGCCAAAGTTACTGCCTGCCGAGGGCGTTTTGCAAGCCATTCTCCGATTATTCTTCAAAAATCATTCCTGCTGACAAACATACCTATTTATGCTGCGGAACCCTTTATTTTCAGTATATTTGCACGGTTCCTTACAAGTGAACGACCCGGGTCGTTCAATCGACCGACCGAGGTTGTTCAATCGAACGGCCCGGGTCGTTCGTTCGGCCGACCGGAGTCGTTCACTTACAGGAAGACACTTCCGAGGGAAGAAACAAATACGTTGAACGCACTAAAACCTATTGATATGGCAATACTATATGACTGGTACGAGAATCCGGGCACCAATGAGGAAGCCCCGGAAGAGAGAGGCCTCCATCCCCGCCCGTTGCTCAACGGGAAAGTAACCATGCGGCAGCTCTACAACCGCGTGCATGCCCGCAGCTCGCTCACGGTGGGCGACGTGATGAACGCGATAGACTGCCTGACGCAAATCTGCGGCGAAGAACTGCGCAACGGCCACGAGGTGCACATCGAAGGCTGGGCTACTTCGCCCCCACCCTGGAAGCCACACAGAAAGTGACCCGCAGCACCCCGAACAAGCACCTGAAACTCCGGCTGAAGAGCATCAGCTTCCGTCCCGACGTCAGGCTGAAACAAGCGATGACGGGAGTCAGTGCCATCCGCAGCAAATACACCCGCCACTCCCAGAAGCTTTCGGAAGTGGAGATAGACATGAAGCTGAAAGAATACTTTGCCGACCACGACGTGCTGATTCGCAGCGATTTCCAGGCGCTGTGCGGCATGGCGCGCACCACCGCGAACGTCCACCTGAAACGGTTGCAGCAAGAGGGCAAGCTGAAGAATGTGGGGAAGCCCACGCAACCCATCTACGGGCCATGCCGGGGTACTACGGTGTGTCGCGCGATGCAAAGGCGGGGCGGTGAGGACGGAAAGCGGTTTCACCGGGAAAGCCGATGAACAGGAGGATGGAAGGAAGAGGTGAAGGAGATGCAGGGATAAAAAGAAACATTCTGCGCCCTGACATCAGGGGTAATACAAAAAGGAATGTGAATTGCATCCGGAAAGGCAATAGAGAATGAATGCGAAAAGGCGAATCTCACGACCCGCCTTTTCCTGATTTAACCATTAAACAATTGTACTATTCGGTTAATGCATTACAATTATCCGATGTTACGGGCGACCAATGAGGTCGGGGGTAACGACAACTGCTTTGGGTTGAATAGCTTATCTATAAATCCAAATTACTTTTAAAGTGCCTCCTTAGAAAATACAATAGAGAAGAATGACGCAGGAACTGTGAAAGACCTACCTGCAGAAAGCGGTTGTCTAACATTTCCATACTCCAAATAAATATAATTTCCATTGGTAGCACTCAAAGATTTTATAGTGTATGTGCCTGACTTAATGTAAAAGTAATGAGCACCGCCTATATGTCCGGTATAATTAAAGATACCATATTCTTTTTTGTCAGAATCAACCAACACCCCACCGCCGTTTGTCTCTATTCCATACACTTTCATTATATTGTAACCTACTTTGGAAGGAGGAACATTATCGTCAGTACCAGGTGCTTGAACTATGCTTTGAGTATAAGGAACCTCTCCTGTATAAACCAAATTGATATATCCTCCTGAGGCTTCGAAAGTACTTCCTACGACAAGCGTTCCCCAATTAGACTGTGTCGTACAATTCTCTAATGCAATCACACGATAAATTCCACAAGCCAAGAAATAGCAATATGGAGGAACTCCTGGTTCACGCGCTGTCAAAACATATTGTTTACCACCTTCGTCACAAACCGTTATACTCGCGTTAACTGGAACATATACACCACTAATCGGAAGCACAATTCGTCCATATCCTGCTGGCGTATCAGGCACATTACTATCCATTATATATGGTCCCAAGACATCTGCCTTTACTGATAAAATGCAAAAAAGCAAAAATACGGGAATACACCAAAAAGTTCGTTTCATCTTTTGATTTTTATGTGATTATTAATTGAGGAATACGGGCGGATATTACCCGCCCGCACATCCAATATTGACTATTTTCTCTTGAAATTCCAGAACCATGCAGTACCACCTCCAGAAGTCACCCCTGGCTCAGGTGCACAAAGCCGAAGTTCATCCTCTGTGATTTTCAAAATGTGATATACATACTGACGTGCATTTCCTTGATTAGGTTGTATACCCAACAAAGGAATAGTACCAGAAAATTCAATTGTACCTACATCCCATCCGGATTGTACCATATCTTCTGAAACTTTTACAGAGCCACTTTCACCACGACTTGTCTGGACACCTGACAGGCTAAGCGAGAACCAACCGTTCAATCCGTCATCAGGTAGTCCCGCACCTGTAACCTGTCCATCAATTTCTCCACTACGGATAACCCACCAACCGGGACCTGTATTTGACAGAAATCCACCATTACCCCAGCAGCCGTCTTCGGCTTCTGTATTCCAAGTCCAAGTTGTTGTGCCATAATCACCATCCGGAGTTGTACCAAAGATATCTGCATAAATAGCGGGAAGATCTGTATACTCCGTTACTGCTATTGATTTGGAAGCCGATTTTGTTATGGAGCCGTCCGAATTAATGGTTGTTACATATACTTGCAATTCTTTATTAGGAGGAGCTACTTGAACCGACGGAGCCGTACCTTCTGCCAACTTGGTATCAGACGTAGCATCATAAACCTTCACATAACGTGACGGAGTAGGAACAATCTGAATGTTGTTGTTTCCCTGGTTCTTGGCCACAAGTTCAAAAGTAAGATTTTCCGGTGTGACATTGGGATCCGGACTGATTTCATCCACTATCGGATCGCAAGCCACCAGCAGCATTGCAAACAAAGGTATTGCGAATAATATCTTTTTCATATCTTTTTTCATTTTAAATTCATATTCTATTCTTGCCAACCATTATACTCAGCACTTGCATCCGTATAACCTTCATTTTGTTCTACCTTTCCTTCATTCAAGAGGACTTGGTTTTCGGGAATCTTCTGGAAACCTGCCGTAGCCTTATAACGTGCGGCATAACCACCGTTCTGCGCCACATTACGGCTTTCAGCCCCATTTGTATAAACCTTTGCTCCCGTCTGTCTTTCAAGGCATCGGCAGCAATATGCCAACGGCGAATATCGTTCCAGCGAGTACCTTCAAAACATAGTTCCCAACGGCGTTCATTCTGCAATGCAGCCAACGAATATGTACCAATAGGTTCAAGTCCGGCACGACTACGCACTCTGTTTATACCGGAAACATCTTCCTTCAATTCAGACTGCATCAACAATACATCCGCAAAACGAATCAAAACCAAATCATGAATAGAACCGGTTTGCATCAGATTATCATTAATCCAGCCGTCGGCACCATACATTATCTTCTCAAATACCGGTTCAATCGTTTTATTTCCAGCCGCATCCGTACTATAAGCCATGATAGAACCTATTTTCATCTGATAATAATCCGTTTCTTGGATAAAGCCGTCACCACCACCTTTATTATAACTCGGCATATCCTCCGTCTTGAATACGGAGGCCGGACGACGGGCATCATCTTGTTCTGCCACACTCCAATCATTATAAAGATTGGGAGCTACAGGACCGGCACCCCATCCTTGTCCGAAGGGGAAAGAATTGGCCTGATCATTGCCACGTACACCAAAATGCAGAGCATAACCGTTACCATAACCGATAGTAGTGCTCCAAGATGCAAGTTTATTATATTTAATGGCAAACATGGATTCGGGATTTACCGCTGCATCATCTTCTACCCACTTCAATCCCTGACCGGCAGTAAACGGAAAATCTTCTACCGTACATTTATTGGTATATGCCCACAAATTACGAAACTCAGGAACAAGACTATAACCAGAATTATTCACACAATCATCAATATACCCAACCACATCCTGCTTGGTCAAAGTTGTCCCATCAGGCAAATCAACTGAAGTCAACGGACTATAGTTCGTACTAACCAAATCGTTCAGAGTTTCACCATTGCCATACATACCAGTATAATACAACCAGGCACGTCCTAACATAGCTTCAGCCGTATATTTATCAACATGCCCATCCGACTTGCGAACAGCCGGCATATTTGCAGCCGCATCGCGAAGATCCTGCAGAATCTGCCCCCAGATAACAGCGGCAGTCGGAGGGGTAGTATCTTCGGGCAACAAAGCAGTAATCACCAAAGGTACGCGCCCATACATGGAAGCCAACTCGTAGTAATAAAAAGCACGAAGGAACTTGGCTTCGCCCTCAGCCTGCGCTCTTACTTCCGGATCTATTTCAATACCAGCAAGAGCCTCCAACAACGTATTGGCACGGTTGATTCCTTGATAGCGAGCCACCCAGTAATCCTGCGTAGCATTTGTACCCGTATTACAAATAAGGTCCAAAGATTGCATCAACTTATCATTGGGACCACCACCACCCAACATATCATCGCAAGCCAGCAGAGAATTATACAAGAAAGACTGCTGTGGAAAAGCATTGACATTATTCAGGTTCTGATATATGGCAGCTAAAGCCTGATTGGCATCTTCAGCCGTTTTAGGAAAATTGGTCGTATCTTTTTCCGTCAGACTCATCGAGTCCAAGCTACAAGAAGCAAACATTCCTGCTATCATCAAAGCTGCACCTATTAAATATGCTATTTTTTTCATCGTGTATCAATTTTAGAATTTAACATTAACACCTACCATATAAGTACGAGGTTGAGGATAGTTACCTACATCAACACCGGTTACCCACGGTTCTTTGTCATTGAGGGCTCTACCATTCTCCGGATCCATCCCTTTATAACCGGTAAAAGTAAATAGATTCTGTGCAGCAGCATACACACGAAGTTGCTGGAACGGACAGTTCTTCCAAATTCTCTTGAAATCGTATCCTATAGTCAGATTTTGAATGCGAACATAGTCGGCATCATCAATATAAATATCTGAAATGGCCTGGAAATTCTGTCCACTATTTCCCGGCGCAAGCAGCGGATATCTGTTTGAGGTTCCTTCGCCATGCCAGTAATCGTAAACTTCTGTCGTATAGTTTTCATACTGTCCATCTGAGAACTTTCGCCAAGAGCGAGCTACCTGTGCACCAAAAGCGCCATAGGTTGTTACAGAGAAATCAAATCCTTTATATTCCGCACTTAACGTAAGACCCATTGTCACGTCAGGATGAGGATTACCCAAATCAGTCTTATCGTCATCATTAATCACCCCATTTCCATCAACATCCACAAACTTCAAATCACCCGGTTTAATACTTGCACCTTGCTTAGAGTTTGCCGCATTTCCTTTACAATTCTGGTCAAGATATGCCTGCAAGTCATTCTGGTTCTGAATGACACCATCCGTCTTATAACCATAAAAATAGCCAATAGGATGTCCTTCTTCCATACGGACAAACCGACCCGTACTTTGAGCCAACAAATCATTACCGCCTTCAATAAAATGATTGGCGTTATTAACCTCCGTTACTTCATTCTTATTATAGGCCATATTGACATTCACCCCATACTTGAACTCCTTACCAATCTGATCTCTCCAGCCCATTGAAAGTTCAAGGCCAGTATTCTTTACCGTACCAGCATTTTGATATTGAGTAGCGAAACCGGAAGCCGCATTGGTACCCACTTCCACTAACAAGTCTTTCGTCTGCTTGCTATACCAGTCCATGGTAAAACTCAGACGGTTATCCAAGAAACGGGCATCAATACCGATATTGGTCTGTTCTGAAGTTTCCCATGTCAAATCGGGGTTAGCCAAACGATTCGGGTAAGCTCCGGTTGTACCTCCATTCTTATCCGAGCCAAATGTATAAAGACCATAATCGCCAAACTCGTAACCGGCACGCCAATTTGAATTAGGGATATTGTCATTACCATTCTGTCCCCAACCAGCACGGACTTTCAAGAAACCAAGCCAAGAAGCAGTATTCTTCATAAAAGCCTCGTTTGAAATAACCCAACCAGCAGAGAATGATGGGAAATATCCCATTGATTGCCTTTCGCAAACTTAGACGAGCCATCGGCACGAATGATAGCAGAAAACATATAAGTTTCCTTAAAGTCATAATTCAAACGTCCAAAATAAGACATCTTAGAACCATAATCCGAGGGATAACCATTTACTGTAGCAGTAGCTTTACGTTCTGTATTATGCAAATAAGCATGTGTAAAGTCACCAAAAGCACTATTATAACCGGTTGCCTCTACTGATTCGCCATAAGTTGGTCTTGATTTAGAATACTCTGTACCAGCCAAAACATCAAAATGATGTAAGTCTGCAATATCAAACCGATAACTCAACGTATTAGTCAAACTCCAGTTCCAACCCAAAGACACGTTATTTATCGTTTGGTCTTTATCACGCTATCTCCTCGATTATTAATTTGGTAAACGGGAAGATATGAACGCCATGAACTTGACCATTGTTTGTAACTAACCTGACCTTTATAAATAAGATTCTTAAGTGGTTGTACTTCCAGATATGCCGCTGTGTTCAGATTAAAATTCTTATTCTTATTATTCCCAGCCTGATTATATACATGTGAGCCATCGGATTAGAAGCATATGCAGTATAATCAAGTATACCATTAGCACTCGTTCCAAAATTCTTCAAATCATCATACATGAAGAAATCACCATTTTCATTATATACAGGAATCAGAGGAATAGCACGCAAAGCATTAGAAAGGTCATTCGAATATTGATTACCTAACTGCACACCTTGATTCTGTTTGTGCTGATAATATATATTCTCACCAAACTTTATCACATCCACATCTCCCTTACGATATATCACATGCTCAGAATTAATGCGGAAAGTAAAACGACGATAGTCAGTCTTCACCGGACCACCGAATGCACCATCCTGATACTGATAGCCTATACCTGTCGAAAATTTGGAGAATTCAGAACCACCTGTTACATTCAACGCATGATTAGTAACCACAGCATTTTTATTCCGGAATTCTTTTACCCAATCTGTACCAGGATTGGTACCATTCTGATAAGCAGTCAGCAAATCAGCATCTACGAATTTTGACCAATCATACGGTTGGCCTCCATTATTATAGGCCACTTGATCCATTACCGCCATATATTCTTTGGCATTCAACATATCAGGCATCTTATATATATTTGCCCAACCTATGTTCCATCATAAGATACAGAAACCTTTCCTACCTTACCCTGCTTCGTAGTAATAAGGATAACACCGTTGGCACCGCTCGAACCGTAAATTGCACAAGATGCAGCATCTTTCAACACGTCAATACGTTCAATATCGGCAGGATTCAAGGCGTTAATATCGCCACCGGCTACACCATCAATAACGTAAACTGGAGCTGTATTTCCGTTAGTACCAGCACCACGAATATTAATTTTAAACCCATCACCCGGCTGACCGGAAACGGCCTGAATATTTACACCCGGAGACTGGCTTTGTAAAGCGCCCAATGCCTGCGTAGTATTTAATTTTGCGATGTCTTCGCCTTTTACCTCAACCGTAGCACCTGTCACCAGTTTCTTCTTCTGTACACCGTAACCCACTACGACTACTTCATCCAACAATTCCGTATCTTCCTTTAGCTGAATCTTGAAACTAGTCTGGTTACCTACCACTATTTCTTGCGGCTGATAACCGATAAAAGACACAACAATCGTTGCTCCCGGCTGAACATTCAATGTGAAATTACCGTCAATGTCGGTAATGACACCATTTGTGGTTCCTTTCTCCAATACATTGGCACCGATGACCGGTCCCATTGCATCTGTTACAGTACCTGTGATTTTTTTTGCTTGCTGCACAGCATCTATTGCATCGACCGATGCGGCGAAAAGTTGCGGAGTATAAGTCAGGCTGACAGCCGAACAGATACCCACGAGCAGCGCGGTTCTTCTGAAATTTAAATTCATACTTGTATTTTTCTTAGATTAATGAATTGGTATTGCCTGGCGGCATCTACCGTTTAATATAAGGTTAAACTTCTCTTTTTGAGGAAAAATTAAATATACCTTATTCTATAAAGTGGTTGGTATACATATCACTCCTTTCTCATAGGCATTTTTCATTTCATTAGCGGTTAAACATTATATGATTATTATCAAATTTTAATTAGGCTTGACAAAAGTAGACTTTTAGCAGCAAACCTTATAATACTATTTTATCAAATAACGACACTCATTTAACATCCATTACTATTTTTCCTAAAAAGTATAAAGCATGAATTCTATAACCAACAACTAAAAGCTATAAAAGACAGAAAGGGTTGCCCCGATACTAACCAGAGACAACCCTTCCCATTTTATTATTAAAAATGCTATTCCATAGAAGGAAGATCTTCACGGGAAACAACAAATTCCTGGCTCATAGCATCCTTCCACCATGCTTCATCAGCATGGACTACCGGGCTACCATCCTCATTTGTCCCGTCATACCACGGCATGAACCAACTCCAACGTGCACCAGATGCCCATTGTTCGGAAATAAGTCCGACCGTACCACATTCACTCAGCGAAACAATCTTGTTTCCATAATTTTCGGCAATGGAAGTATATTCTGAAACACAATCTGCAGTTTCCTTATTATAAACATCACGTCCCACGATGTCTACATATTGATCTCCCGGATACCAATCGGCATCATTGCCCTCGGTAGTCCAAACCCAGATAAGATTATCCAATCCTTCAGTCTTGAAGTAATTGAACATAGCAATCCACAGAGATTTAAAACTGGCAGCATCCTTACCCCACCAGAACCAGCCACCGGCTGCCTCGTGGAATGGACGCCACAATACCGGAATATCCGCATCTCTCAATAGCTTCAAGTAAGCGGCAGCATTTTTCAAATCTTCGGTAAACACCTTGTTTTCCCAAGTGCCTTCACTGTGGCATTGGTAGCATCAAACTCCGTATCTGCCTTATAAAAGGCATAATCCTTATTCGGGTCGAGAGCTGTACCGTTATTTTCAAGATAAACAGCAACTGCTGTATAATCATGTCCACCAATGATGAGACCACCTTCTTGCAGGGATTTCAAAACATCTTCGGTAATCACCAATGTATAGTCCCCGGATATGTCAAAATAATCAGTTCCTGAAGCAATCTCGCTCCAACCACTGTTTTTGAACGAACCTTGTGCACCCGCTGCCACATCCTTCACAGCCACGCGTATCACCTGACCACTTGTGCATCAGCAAAGACAGCTTTTGCAGCATCATCCGTCATCTGTACATTTCCACTCCAATCACCCGGCATTACTATCTCTCCTTCCCATATTTGGGTAGAAGAAGCCTCGCCTACAGCTTTCTTGGGTACATTCCAATGCCACATGGCAGCTACGATGCCACCTTTGTCAGACCAATCCTTAACAGGAGTAATGTCACCGTAATTAATCCAGTCTGCTCCAGCTACAGATGCCGGCAGATGAACATAGTCGAAACAGTTGATAGCCGGATATTTTCCAGTCCATCCATACACCTTTTCGGACATTTCCGTATTCCAGGCAACATTGGCCATCATAGCTGAAAGTGTCTTCGTCTCAAAATTATCCAGTAGATAATTGTACAGTTTCACAGCTTTGGCCGAAGTGGCAGCAACCAGCGTCTTGTCCAAAGCAACAGTAGAGAACTGAACCGATACAGCCGGAGCAGGCATCTGGTTCGGTCCGGTTACTATTCCCTCGGAGATAGAGAGAGAACAAGCCGTCTCTCTCCCGGGAACATTCACTTTTACAGTCAGTATATTGCTTGCGCCAAGTACATCGGCACTTATCAGTTCACCACCGGTAAACTTGATTTCGCTCAGATTGTCTGTTGCAAAGAATATATTCTTGTCATATTTCACCTCAATAGTGATTTCTCCCGTTTTCACTTTGGCTGCTCCACTTTCAGGAGTAGTAGACACCAATACCGGTGCATCCACTGCTGGGATATCATGATCGACATCAGTATCGCAGGAGGCAAAAGTAAAAGCTGCTATCAACGAAAGCATCCATTTTATATTCAGTTTCTTCATCTTAATTATGATTTTATTTCATTCTTAATCAGGGCATCCATAGTCACATTCTTCAAGCCACAATTCATCAATTTACAATCGTTATTTTTGTAAACGTCAAATCACTGCCCTGAATAATGATACCTACATTTGTCTGGTCTTCACAATCTCCTTGTTTAGCTTGAATATTATCAAGTATCTCCTGAGTCAACGTCAACTCCATCACACGGCTCTCGAAACTCCAGCCGTAAATGTCTGTCGGTACCATAGTCGTATCAAACAAAGAGAAAGCTATGCCACTCCAATCGCCATAGTTAAACTGAGCCTGTGCCCAAGTCTGGTCTTTCTGATCAAAATAGACTTTCATGACAGTGCCTGCCGTTACCTTGGCAAAAGATACAGCCGGTACCAACACACGTCCTCCATCACCCCAACTAATATCGAGCGGACCAGCCCAAACTGTTTCTTCATTGGCAACTACAAGAACATCATAAGCAATTTCACCATTTGAAGAAATCAGTTTTAGGCTATAAGTTCCATCCAGCTCAGCCGGTACATTCAACATCAATACCCCTTTAGCTGCATCATTGATATACTGAACAGCAGCCTCATTCAGCAATACATTTGTCAGCTTATCAGCATTAACAATCTCAAGTTCCACAATTCGTCCCCGAACCAATTTGTCAGGCAATGCCGGCAAATAGGCACATACCGGTTTCTCTATTGTCAAAGACGGTGCTTCCACAGATTCACCATTGGCCATCTTCAAGAGTAAGGCCCCGGTTTCAGCAGTTGTGGGTACAGTCAAGGAAATGGCAGTAGCGGTGGCATCGGATACGGTAACCTCCACATTACCACTGAATACAACAGCCGAAACTACATCCATATTTACTCCTTTGACAGTCAAAGCCTCTCCTGCCGGGACCGTCGCCGCACTATAAGAAATGTTTTCCGGCTTTGCCGTTGCAATAGATACGGCAGTTGCTTTTCCACTATTTGTATTCAATTGCAAATCACCACTAATAGCCGCAGCCGGCATCAAGACCTTTATTTCAGTCGAGTTTTGTGATTCCAATCTTACTGCTTCTTCTACACCAGGGAACGTTACATCAGTCACCAAATCCATATTGGTACCTTTCAAGGTAATCATATCTCCACCACGCAAGTTTACAGCAGGAACAGCCACTACGTTCGAAGGCGTAGCTACTACAACAGTAGCAACCACAACTTTTACATCCGAAGCAGGAAGTACCGTAACTTCTCCGTCCGAGACATTATCCGGCAATGTAAAAGTAAGTTCATCTCCTTCGGAAGAGGCAGTCATCGTAAATTCAACTTCATCCCCATTCGGCATCTGCACTTTCTTCACCAAATCAAAGTTTTCACCAGAAACTCGAATGACATCCCCCGGCTTCTTATCTACCAGGTCGAGTGGAGCCTCTACCGATGGCAAAGTAACCTCCAGTTCCCCTTCAGAATAAATCCAATTGGGGATTTCAGCTCCATCAGACAAGATGAACTTACCGGTCTGAGCAGAATCAGGAACAATAACTTTAATCTCCTGACGGCTTTGACTGACAAACTCATCAGCAGGCACTGTTACCTCGTCAGCAAATATCACTTCTTTAATCAAATTCAAATATTCACCAGTAATGGTCAATTCACTACCAGGCTTTACTTCTGCCGGTGCAAAAGCCTCCAAAGCAATCGGCTCCGTAAATGTCAACTCGGTTTTTGTTGTAATATCCCCTTTCGGAGTCTTCAAGACAACCAACCCCGGCTGGGCTGTCTGAGGTACAGTGACACGGATTTCCGTATCACTGACTACTTCGATGTCTGTTATATCGTCGCAACCGGGAATAGCGACCGCAGTCACTTTATCCATGCCACTGCCTAGGAAACGGAGTACACCGCCGCGGGATACGGGACTCGGTCCGAATACATTCAGACTGATTCCCCCTTTATATTGGTTGGTATCTTCATCATCCCCATTGTCGCAGCCGTAAACGTCAAGCAACTGAAGAGCATCAGGCACATCATCCACAGTGCCGGAAATTTATATGTTTTATTCATATCAGTATTCTATTTAAAAGGTTATTCAATAGGTACCACACGGATGTTGTCAATCATAATCACCGGATTGCAATCCTTACCTTCCACACCACCTGCCCAGACAAAGAATGTCAATCCGGTCAGCATAGTCTTGTCAAAAGTTCTATCACACTTATTACCTTCATGCGTCTTGTTGAACTCGGACAGATTCATGGAAACGGTTGTCCATTTACCACCCGTATCATACGAACCCGTATTCTTCCAAGGCAACCACAAACCGCGCGGCACATTCGTATCACTAAAATAAGCATTAGTTCCCGTCGCATAAGTCACCACATCATTACCCGTAAACATCACTTGTAGAGCGCAAGACTGCCACGGATTGGAAGAAGGAATATTCACCTCGAATTTCAGTTGCAAGCCATTGACGCCATACTCCTCGAGCAGTTCTGCAAACTCAGGACGTGCAGAAAGTTCGGGATAACCGGCAGACGGTTCCGGCCAATAGTTGAACGAGAACTCATCTTCTGCCAAGTAGCTCCGATAGCACCGTCAAGTGCTCCGGTGAGACAGATATAAGCACCGTCAATACTGTTTTCATCGGCTTCTCTCAACACCTTGCTACCATCACGCCAACCGTGGGCAATAGCCATACCGCCATGAGAACCGTCCCAGTCAAAGAGAATGTTACGTGTATCATAATAGCGGAACTTGGAACGTCCGGTACCATAAATGGACTTCACGTTGATATAGCCTGCAGGAGCATTGTCCGGAAGAATAAAGCTGACCGCAGTCTTGGTTATGTTCGTAATATTAGTCACTTCCACATTACCGGCCATCGTAATGGTCAGCGGCACATTCGGGTCATCAATGAAATAGTCACCAATCAGTGTCACCTCACTACCCGGCTTTGCAAACTCACAAGAAATGGAGTTCACGGTAGGAGCCGGAACCAACACCTTGAAATCATAATCTATGGTATCCTTTGCTTTGGTCACCATATAAATCTTATCAGTCACTACCGAAGGAATCTCTTTCGGAACATCTACCATAAGTGTATGGTCAGTGATGTAACTGGTATTAAGTATCGCCTTCTGGTCATTGAAATAGAGCTCGTAAACACTCCGCAGATTCTCACCGACCAGACAAATCGTATTCGCCATATAAGCCCCCGTCAGCAAAGAGTCTGCCGCTGCCGGATCAGGGACACGAACATATTTCAAGGTAGGCTTTCCCCCTGCCACTTCATATTTATCCGGTTCATCCTCACAAGCCGCCATGGAAAAGCCTGCTACAACAACAGCTGCCGCGAAGAACCAATTCGTATATCTATTATTTTTCATCTTTTCAAGCATTAAATTAATAACTGAATTCAGAACGTACATCTACGTGTACCGGGTCTTTCATCAAATTAGGATTGAACACCACGTCTTCTGTCGGGAACGGCAATGTAAAGCTGGAGACTGTCACATTCGGCGCCTTTGCATCCGGATTGTAACGGGTCTCGTCCGGATTCACCGTCCAACTGCCGTTTTCATAATAAGCCTTATAAGTAGTACCCAGACTATAATAAACATCACGGCGCTGTGCCTTCAGCTCATTGATAGCACGCTGGGAATCATAATATGCCAAACGTACATAATCATACCAACGGTCGCCTTCGCAAGCCAGTTCCAGCCGGCGTTCCTTCCAGACGTCCTCCCAAGTAATGGAGGTTTTCGGAGTAACTCCCGGAATGGCACGGCCACGTACTGCATTGAAAGCATCCAGTGCACTCTGGTCTGTAGTAGAGGTAGCCAGTCCCATTTTCGCCTCGGCATATACCAGATAGATATCGGACAGGCGCAGGATATGGGTTGCCAGGCCGCTGTACATATTACCAGCCGATACGCCCAAGCCCAATACATGGTCATTATTGTTACCATAGAGATGCTTCACGTGATTGGCACCGGTAGGAGACTGGTAATCGCCATTAGGTCCTCCCTTACCATATTCGGCATCATAAATAAACCGCAGATAATCAAATCCGCCCTTGTCCTGCCAGAAATAATCGTATACATCACCTGCCATCATCATAGTAGCCTTACGACGGGTATCCGTATCCGAACGCGTCTCAGGACTTTCCAAAGCGGAAATTCCAAATGCATCCTGCAAATCAACCGACGGACCTGCATAGCCGCCCCAGCAATCACCAAATTCATCGAATCCCACCATTGCCAAGTCCGACTGCAACGTATTCTGCTGTGTCCAGGGGTCACGTCCTGCCGACCAGTGCCAGGAGAAGAGACACTCTTCATTCTTGTTGTTTGCCAAACGGAAAACATCGGAATAGTTAGCCAGCAAGTTACGGCCGGAATTATTAATTACATCCTTGGAATATTCTGCCGCTTTCGCCAAATCATCCGCATTGCGGGTACCGGAAAGGCCACTCTTAGTTAGATACACCTTAGCCAAAAGACCTTCGGCACAATAGCGGTCAATACGTCCCGTTTCACCTCTGGCCGGAAGCAACTCCATAGCTTTCTCCAGAGTCATAATGATATATTCGTACACATCTGCTGCCTCCACTTTGAATTTGGAGTTATAATTACCGGAATTCAATTCGTCCGTATTATCATGGATAATGGGTACTGCGCCAAAACTACGTACCAAATAGAAGTAAGCCATGGCTTTCCATGCCAGACACTCGCCCATACACTGATTTTTCACTGCTTCTGACGCATTTGCCGTCTTCAAACGAGTATATACAGTATTGGCATGGCCAATCACTGCCCATAGAGAATAGGACATGTTCACAAGGTTTTCATCCGTACCATTCACCGTAAAATTCAAGTAAGGGCTGTTTCCCTCGTATACGTTTCCGGACAAGATTTCACCGACTTTAATAAAACCGCGCTGAAAGTCATACCAAGGTGAGTTATAAAGATAATTAACCCCCTGCACACATTGTTCGTCATTCTGATAGAAGTTCGATTCGTTATAATTGTCTTCGGTAGGACGGTTCAGGAAATCCTCGCATGAAACTGTTCCCATACCGAGTACAGCTGCAAACGCCCAATATTTAATATATCTGATTTTCATGTTTTCTTCAATTTAAAGTGTTAGAATGAAACATTCAAGCCGAATGAATAAACTGTAGGAGACGGATAACGTCCGTTGTCCAAACCATAGACATTGACGCTTGAAGTGCTGGCACCAATTTCAGGGTCATAGCCGTCATAACCGGTAATGGTCAGCAGGTTCTGGATATTGGCATAGATACGCAAGTTGCTCAGTCCCAGTTTATCAATCGTCTTTTTCGGGAAAGTATATCCCAAAGAGATGTTCTTCAGACGGATATAAGAACCATCTTCAATATAACGGTCACTGATACGGTCGTTGTCATTCGGGTCATTGATAGTGGCGCGTGGAATGGAAGCTCCCGGGTTTGCCACCATGACGTTAGACACATCATTATACCACATCGTTCCATCTTCGTAGACCTTGTTCGGATTGATAGGAACAAGCTGTGCACGTCCGTTTACAGCATTCAGCTGGTTAGTCCAGGGAGAGTTCATATGTGTCAGCTTCATGGAAAGGTAGTTGTACACCTTGTTGCCATAGGAACCGTTGATGAAAACAGACAAGTCGAAGTTCTTGTAACGGAAAGTATTAGTCCAGCCAAAAGTAAACTTAGGCATCGGAGAACCGATATTGGTCTTGTCATAGTCGTCGATAACGCCATCGGGCACACCGTCAGGACCACTGATATCCTTATATTTCACATCACCCACCCATACGGTATTGGTACGGTCGAATACACCGTTTGCCGGATACTTGGCAGGTTTCGGAGAAGTCTGAAGATCCTCCAGGTCCTTGTAAACACCATCACAAACAAATCCATAGAAGTTATAAAGTGATTCGCCTACACTGGATACACTGACTACATCGGTCCACTGTCCGTAACCCACAATCTGCGCATTGGCTGTACCAGCCAATCCTTTCAGTTTGTTCTTGTTGAAAGAAATCTGGAAGTCAGAATCCCATTCAAACTTACCCGTAATAGGATGTGTGTTCAGAGAGATTTCAAAACCGGTATTCTCTATGTCACCATAGTTACCTTTCGGAGCAGCCAATGCAGAAGAGGCATTACCGGAAGTACCCATATAAGAAGGCAACTGCAACGGCATCAACATATCACTGGAAGTTTTCTTGTACCACTCTACCGTCAGGTTGATACGGTCGTGCAGGAATCCCAAATCCACACCGACGTTCCATTGCTCCTGGGACTCCCATTTGATGGAAGTATTCGGTATATTGGAGGGGCGATACCCCATACCCAGACCGGAAGGCATACCACTCATGGATGTACCCCAAGCATAACCACCGATGTTGGCATTACCAGTTTGTCCCCATCCCAGACGCAACTTACCGTTACTGATGACCTTCTTCAACGGTTCAAAGAACGTTTCGTTGGAAAAGCGCCAGGAAGTAGCCAATGAATGGAAGCCTGCCCAACGGTTCTCGGGACCGAAGTTTGAAGAGCCGTCATAACGATAGGTATAAGTACCCAGATAACGGTCGGCATAGTTATAAGTCAGACGTGTAAAGAAAGATGCCATAGACGAGCTTCCAAAACCTGCATTGATAGTCGGGGTTCCCGTACCCAAGGCAGGATTGTGCACTTCATCCGAAGGCAGACCGCTATTGAACACACTCGTGAAGTCATAGCTGGACTCCCAGCACTCCTGACCCACCATGGCTGTATAATGATGCTTGTCGCCTATGTTTCCGGAATAGGTCACATAGTTCTTCAATTGCCAGAATTTACTGCTGTTTTTCTGGATATTGCTTTCATTACTGGAACGTACCCATCCACCCAAATCAACCATCGGCTTGTAGCGCTCACCTTTGCTGGAACTGATGTCATAACCCAATTCGGCATGCCATACCAGATTTTTAATCGGAGTAACCTCAAAGAAAATATTACCCGTCAGTTTCTGACGGTCCAGCAGAATGTCATCCATCATGGCAAGGGCAATCGGGTTAGGATTCGTGTAGCCTTCGCGAACAACGGTGGCATAGCTGCCATCCAGATTATAGATAGGTATATCAGGAAGAGTGGTCAACGAGTAGTTAATCAAACCTTCATCACTGTCTGCCAGTTTCAGGTCATCACCCGTTGCTGTATAGGTGGCGGTCAAACCGAGTTTCAACCACTTCTTCAGTTGGGCATCCAAGTTGGCACGGAAGCTGTAACGGTTAAAGTTTGAACCGATGATGGTACCGTCCTGATCCATATAGGAAGCTGATACGTAGTATTGTATCTTCTCTGTACCACCTTGTGCCGAAATCTGGTGCTGATGCTGCAAAGCAGTCTGGAAGATGGCGTCCTGCCAGTTTGTACCTACTCCCAGCAGAGAAGGATCGGCATAATAATTACTAGGGTCAGAGATTTCACCCATGTTTGCCAAATCATTATAATAAGTGGCATACTCACGCAGATTCATCATATCCAGACGCTTTGTCTGCGTTGAACGGCAAACATACCGTCATAAGTAAACTTAGCCTCACCCGCCTTACCACGTTTGGTCGTAATCAAAACCACACCATTGGAACCTTGCGCACCGTAAATGGCGGTTGCCGAAGCATCTTTCAGAATTTCCATACTGACGATATCAGCAGGGTTGATGGTGGAAAGCGGAGAAATGGTGGAAACCGAGCCATTACCCAGTGCATCGCCCAAACCATAAGATGAACCGCTTTGTCCCTGACTCTGTACAATCACACCGTCAATTACATACAACGGCTCGGCATTAGCATTGATAGTGGCCTGACCACGTACGCGGATAGAGGAGGAAGAACCCGGAGCACCGGAAGTGCTGACTGCCGTCACACCGGCAGCACGCCCTTGAAGGGACTGGTCGAGATTGGTGATAATAGAACCCTTAATCTTGTCTTCACTCATGGAAACGGAAGCACCGGAAAGGTCGCTTTTCTTCATCGTACCGTACCCCACAACCACCACTTCGTCCAACATCTCGGAGTCTTCCTTCAGCGTGATGTTCACTGTTGTCTGGTTCGTTATCTTTATTTCCTGGCTGACATAGCTATAAAGGAGACTACAATGGTAGCTCCCGGTTTCACATTCAAGGCAAAGTTACCGTCAATGTCGGTAATTACACCATTCGTTGTACCTTTTTCCAATACATTGGCACCGATAATAGGCCATAGCATCACTGACGACACCCGTAATTTTCTTTGTTTGCTGCACTGCCTCAACGGTATCCGTCGATGATACTGCGAAAAGCTGAGGAGCATAACCCAGACTGAACACCGAGCATATCCCCGCAAGCAGCGCTGTCTTTCTAAAATTCAAATTCATACTGTATTTCTTAGATTTAAAACAAACACAAAACCTCCCAAAAGAAGATTTTTTTAGTTAACAAAAATGAGACTGAGTCAAAAAGCCCTGATATACTATCACAGCCTTGACATTTAGGTTTACTTCCAAACAGTCCATGTCTTCATAGTTCCGTTTTTCCTTTTTTCCCATAGGCACAATTCTTTTTTTCTTAAATTATTAATGGTTAAATCATATTGCTTTTTCCCGAAAGTCATTTCTTCAGTTCGTCCCGTACCATTCTTCCCCATTCCTTCATATCTGCATCTTTCCAGTTTCCCTCGGAAGAAGCCGACGGATAGAACATGGAGCAAGTCTCATCCTTGTCAGACAAAGACCAGGCCACCCAGCTGATGGAATGCCGCTGCATCCAGTCCAGCCAATTCCCCCACTCTTCTTTACTGATGGGCCGTCCCCACTTGCTTCCATACCGGCGCATTCGGAAACGAAAATCGGCAAGCCCTTGCCCAGAGCATAGTCGGCGCGGTCGCGCAGCCACTGTCCGTGGGTGTTGGCATAAAAGTGGAGTGTATACATTATATTGCTATATCCGGTAATAGGATCGTCCGCTGCCAAATGGATGTCCTGGTCCCAATGCGGACAACCAACGAGGATAACGGCATCCGGTTCTATGGCACGAATCGTCTTGATAACCTCCACAGAGTATGACTTCACCTGCTCCCAACTGTCTTCCACCGGTTCGTTGAAAACCTCATAGATGACATTAGGAACCCCTTTGTAACGGGTAGCCATTTGGGTGAAGAACTCCTTTGCTTCTTCCTGCCGCAGATTGTGGCTATGCCAGTCGATGATGACGTAAACGCCGTTCTCGATAGCAGCATCCACCACTTTCGTAACACACTCAATACCGAACTCGGGCTTGTTCACATAGCAGGCGCTATCCAAATCCACTCCCATAGAGGCCCGAAGCACTTGTGCGCCCCAGTCATTGACCAGATAAGCAACCGAAGAGGCATTGTAGAAACGGGGCCAGAACTGATGCCAGCCATAGCTGACACCGTGCAATACCACCGTGTCTCCTTCGGTATTCATCAACTGCGTACCATTGACCACCAATGCCGGTAGCGTTTCCTTTACATTTTCATTCTTCGACGGGTTTGTTCCACAACCAATGGTCATACCTAGGCAACAAACCGCCAACATAACTTTCCATATGCTTTTCATATCATACTTAGTATTTAGAGTAATAATCTTTCTTATATAACGGTACAAACGCTTTGTACACGCTTACATTCTAATTTTCAGGCAGGGATTACACGGAAAAGCACAGATAGGTTCAATTTTGCAGCTTCCGGTTTTCCGCTTTAATTATTTCAATAGTGCTGTCTGTGGCAAAGACAGAGTTCAGTCCTTGTTGTTCTTGAGCCGGGTCACCGGTATAGTCATCTCCCTTTTCCCAGAATACATGGTCGGGATTTTGTCCGGCAAAACCACCCCATGCCCAGAAGTTGCATCCGGCAAAGAGTCCGCCGCTCTCACGGTCCTGGCGGATGAGGTCGAATACATAACGGTAATATTCATCGCGGGCAGTGGTCGGTGCCTCTTTGGAAAAGCTGAAACCGTCACGGGGAAAACCGAACTCCTCCAAAACAATCGGCTTGCTGTACTTCCGAGCAATGACCATGTGGTCATCTATATACTTCTTAGTATTTTCCTTGGCACGCGGAAGAAGTTCCTTCAGGCTGTCCGCCTTCACCCAACTCCAGTTGTAAGGCCAGATGTGGATATTCAGATAATTGATGTTGGGGTCGGCATGAATCTTCTCGAAAAGATTCATATCCATTTCGCATCCCCACGAGCCTCACTGCCGGAAGACACCATGTGGTTCGGGTCAAGTGACTTGATTTGTGCAGCCACATCGGCCATCCAGCGGGCAAACGGTTCCTTGTTCTCGTCAGAGAAAGCGCGAGGCTCGTTACCAATCTGCCAAGACATAATAGTGGGGTCATCCACATATTTTATCTGATTATACCTATTGGTGCGTGAAACAATATAATTGACATGATTGGCAAACAAGGCCTTCGCGCTGTCCGATTGGGGGAACTGCTTGACATACTCCATATAGGCGGGCCATCCGTCTACGGCAGGTACCACGGCATCACCGTGTCCGGACCATTGCAGGTAAACGGAATAGCCACCGCTCCATTCCCAGGAATTGTTCAAATAGAGGACAGCTGTCATATCACGTTCACGCAGTTCATTCATAAAATAATCCAATCCGGCTAAAATAGTATCATTATAGACGCCCGGTGCCACTTGTAAAGAGGCTCTACCCGCGTCTTTATGCCATTTTCACCGTCAGCACCCACCAATACGCGCAGGTTGTTGATGCCAATACTTTTCAGAAAGTCCAGCTCCTTATGCAACCGTTCACGATTGCCGCCTTCACCTTCGGAACCAAGAATGGCACCGTACCAGAAATTGGCACCTACAAAATAATAGGGTTTTCCGTCGCGAACGAACTGTCCATCGGCATTGACCTTAATAAACGAATGCTCCGCAGGCTTAGGGGCACATGCCCCCAAAAGGAATAAAAGTACTGTCAGCAAAAGGAATTGTTTCTTCATATTATCAGTTTTTAAGCGATACACAAAGATACGCGGCTCATATCATAAAAAATGATACTATATTATCAGATTAATGTGCAATGTGATTAATCACATTGGCACATTAAGTTGTCTCCGTATCCAGTCCAGCCATTCATCCACTGTTCCTGATACCAGTAATGCCCGGTTTCCAGATAAGGATGCAGTTCCTTCGGAGAAGAAATCACATTGTAGGCTGCATACATGGAAGTGGGAGGACAGACCTCATCGTTATACCCCCAACTGAACCAACCGGGCACATTCAGCAGGCGGGCAAAGTTTTCCGTATCATAATAGCGCACCGTTTCAAGCTGCTTTTCATCGGGAGCACCGTAATAATAGAAATAATGGGGCCAGCCGCAAGCGCGCTTCTTGAAGAACGCTTCGTGGTCGCATAAGGCAGGATGAACAGCCGCCAGGAAAGTAACGCGCGAATCAAGAGCCGCCGTAATCACAGACAAGGCACCGCCCTGGCTGGAGCCCGTAACGCCCAGCGCCTTCCCGTTGTACTGCGGCAGCGAACAGATAAAATCCACAGCACGCAAAGCGCCTACCACCACACGGTTATAGTAAGAAGCATCCCGGCTGTCGCGGCCGAACGTCCAGTAATTGCTCAGCGCCCCACCTGCCAGCGCATCATATACAGACTGCTGCATCGTGACGGGAATGCCGTGGATACCCACCTCCAATGTAATCACCTTTCCAGGAGCCGTATACGTATCTCCCGCATAAGGGCGGACACCCGCACCGGGCACACGCAGCAAAGCCGGATACTTCCCTTCTTTCTTGGGAATACTGAGAATACCGTAAAAACGTCCTCCCCAAGCTTTTGTCTGGAAGCTGACCTGATATACATTATCCGTTTCCGTACAGCGTTCGGGAAGCAGCGTCATAAGGGGATTCAACGGAGTCTTGCGCGCCTCTTCCAAGGTCTTGGCCCAATAATCCCGAAAATCGGCAGGAAGTTTCGTCACAGGTTGCAGCTGCTCGGGAGCATAGGCCGATGTAGCCAGCCCTTCATAAGTCCGGCCGTCCACATGCGCCTTGACCTTGCAACGCAAGAAGCCTGCAGTCTTCATCGTGCCTTGCAACTTCAAGGTACCATCTTTCAGCACCACGTCTTTCTTTACTTCAGTAGGATACATCTCGGGGCCCAGTTCATAGTCAATCTTGACATCGGACAAGAGGTTCTGTGCCTTCAGCACCCGGACGGTAAACGTACACTTCTCATTCAGACGATACACCCAATCGCTATGGTCAGGTGAAACGACTACACGGATTTCATTGCCGCGTATCTGCGCCGTCACAGCACATACACACAGCAGACATAAAAATAAGGAAAAAACTCTTTTCATGATATCAGATATTAGTATTAATCATTGGTGCAAAAATAGGCACTTTCAATGAAGAATACCAATACTTTTTTATCATATCACCAGCTTCTTTTTCCGATAATTCTCACGGAATTCCTTCGGCGAGCATCCCTTCTTCCGCTTGAACATACGATTGAAATTGGACAGATTGTTGAAGCCGCAGTCATAGCACACCTCTGCAATGGTACGCGTGGAATCTACCAACATACGCGTGGCAAAGCCCAGACGGATATCAATAATGTAGTCGGAAAGCGTCTTGCCGGTGCGCAGGCGAAAGAAACGGCTGAAAGAGACCGGGGTCATGCCCACCATATCGGCCAATGAAGCCAACCGGATATCCTCCTGATAATGGGTGGAAATGTATTTCTGCACCTTCTGTACCCGGCGGCTGTCAGAGAAAGTCTCTATCTTGGCAAACGAAGAACTGGACAACACCCGGGCATTGTCATAGAGGGAAAGTTCGTAAAGGATACGGAGAAAGTTCATCACGGCATAAAAGCCTGCTCCTCGGAAGCCAGCTTATCCAGCCAGTTGTACACCTTCATGATGGCCTGCATGGGGAAACTAAGTCCGCACTGTGCACGCTCCAGCATCCGACGGATACTGTCGAACTGGTTCTTGTTGACAACGTTCCCGAAGAACAAGTCGGGAGAGAACTGAATGGTAATCTCCCGAATATCCCCGGAGGTACATTCATGTTGCTCCCATACATGCTCCAACTCCTTACCGGTTATCAGCACCAGGTCATAATCACCGATAATCTCGGCAGAATCGCCCACCACACGACGTACGCCGGAAGCATGTTCCGTGAAGTTCAGTTCATACTCTGCGTGACAATGGATGGGGTAGGTAAATTCTGTTTTGCGACGATCGGCAATATAGAAACAGTCACGTTCCGACAGAGGGGTTATTTCCCTCATGATATAGTTCTGGTTTTCCATAGGCATTGGTTAAAAAAATATCATGCCACAAATATACTCATTCTTTTTAATCCCACAACAGTACCATTTGTTACATTTAGAGGTAATAATTGTTATATATGAGCAGATACCCGGGAAAGTCCCACCCGGAAAAGCAAAACTTCCGTTCTTCTCCCCCTCAGGCTCTAATGTAAGGATGTATGAGATGCGCATCTCGTACACTTACACACTATAGTTTGAGGAAGAAAGAAGCGGAGATCCCTCTCTTGCCCCATAGACAAGAGAAAGGTCTCCGCTTCGCCGGATGATATAAATGATAAGCCGCTTACTTCTGCAACTTCAAGACACAGGAAGTTTCCGGCAGGTTTTCCGAAACGACCGTCAGTGTGGCTTCTCCCGCTTCGCCGGTACTTTGCAACAGCACCTGTGCAAGTCCGTTGAATGCCTTTACCTGATAGGTGCGGGCATCGGCGTCGGCCGGACGTTCCGTAGCCTGATAAGCGGGGTCTCCATTCCCCACCCCAAGGATGCGTACCGGACCGGAAACGGTTATCGTCAAGTCGTTGCAGGCAGTGGGGACAAAACGTTTCTTTTTGTCCTGCAACTCAATATTACACACTGCCACATCCCGATTGTCTGCCTGAATGACGGGACGGTCTGCCGTCAGGGAGATACGGGCAGGAGCACCGGTAGTCTCCACAGTACGGGCCAATATTTTTTTGCCGTTCTTATAGCCTACAGCCTTCACTGCACCGGGCTGGAAAACGGCTTTCCAGGAAAGATGGCCGTTTCGGGGCATCGGTTTGCGATCCAGTTTCTTGCCGTTCACAGTCAGTTCCACTTCATCGCAGTTGCTGTATACCCAAATGTCGATGCTATCACCTTCGTGACCTTGCAGATTCCAGTGAGGAAGGATGTGCAGCACCGGCTCATTCGTCCACCAGGACTTCAGATACCAGGCTTCGTCCTTGGGGAAGCCACAGTAGTCCAGAATGCCGAATTGTGAGCCCGTAGCCGGGAACTTCATGGGGTTGGGCTCGCCGCGGTAGTCGAAACCCGTCCAATAGAAAAGACCTGCCAGATAGGGGCGTTCGTCATAGAATTTCCAGCCACGCTCGATGCAGTTCAGCAGGCTGTCAGGCCCGTTCGGTTTACGGTTGTGCGCCACCATGTGGCCTTTGCCGTGGGCATCAAAGTAGATGCCGCGCGTACCACAGCCCGTGGTCTCTTCCGAACCGAGCGCCCGGCGACCGGGATAATCCTTGCGGTGCTGCTCCACAGGTTCTGAAGGATGTAGTTATAACCGGCCACGTCTGCGGGAATCAAGATGGCAGGGCCACTGCTCGAAGCAACGGTCATGAGGCGCGTAGGGTCGAAACGGTGGCAATATTCGCGCATCGTGGCAGCAATGCGTGTACCGCTTTCTTTCCACTCGATGCCCCACTCCTCGTTGCCTACGCTCCAAAGGATGATGCACGGATGGTTGCGGTCGCGGTCTATCATACGTTTCAGCAGGCGGGTATGTTCCTCGTTGACGCCCGTCAGACGGTTTTCCTCTATCACAAGAATGCCGAGGCTGTCGCAGGCATCGAGCATTTCGGGAGTCATCGGGTTATGGGAAGAACGGCAGGCATTGCAGCCGAACTTCTTCAGTTCCTTCAGTCGGTACACTTGCAGGGCATCGGGAATGCCGGCACCTACTCCGGGGTGGTCTTGGTGCATGTTCACACCTTTCAGTTTCAGAGGCTGTCCGTTCAGGAGGAAGCCCTTGTCGGCATCGAAGCGGATGTCGCGAATACCAATCGGGGTGGCCACCACGTCCACCTGCCTACCGTTTTGCCAGACGCTGGTTTCCATTTTATAAAGGTAAGGATGTTCTGTACTCCATAGCTGGGGATTCAGCACTTTGGTACGCACCTTTACGCTACGCGTTTCTTGCGGCAGCAGGGTTATCTCTTCCGCCTCGTCCTCCATCTGCACTTGTCCGTCGGCATCAAGCAGACGGCACCATACTTTGCCGGAGACGGGGTCTTTTCCCGAATTCTTCATCTGCACTTCGGTCACCAGCACAGCCTTGTCGAAAGGAGCTTCCAGCGTGGAAGATACAAATACGCCGAAAGGAGCTACATGCAACGGCGCCGTCTTGTTCAGCCATACATGGCGGTAGATGCCCGCACCCTCGTAAAACCAGCCCTCCTCGAGCGTGGCATCCGCACGGACGCAGATAAGATTCTCTTCTCCGTAATTCAGGTATTCCGTAATGTCGTATACCTGCGTGGCATAGCCGCTGGGTTCGTGTCCCAGGTAGAAACCGTTTATCCAGATACGGGCATCACGGAAGATACCGTCGAACTGAAGATAAAGATGCTTGCCGAGGTCCTCTTGCGAACAGTGATACTTTTCCGATACCATCCCACAGAGTTTTCGGGGAATTTATAGCCGACGGCTTTATAACCATGACTGTGGCTCGCCTCTTTGGCATAAGGCAAATCAACCACCCAGTCATGCGGAAGGTTGACCGTCTTCCAGTCCACGCCCCACTTCTCCGGATTGAACTTGGGGGAGTAAGGACCCTCGTTATGGATAGAGGCTGCCTTGGTCAGATAGTTGAAGTACTCCGTTCCGCAGCCGAAGTCTTTCTCCGGTGAGGAAGCATTGCCAAAAGCAAACTGCCAGCCGTCGTCCAGCAAAATACGTTCGCGGACGGATTGGGCAGAAAGAGAAAAGGTAATTCCAAGAAGGAACAGAAATGCGAATAAGTGTTTCATATCGGTTAATCATAAAATGTGTTTACAAAGATAGAGCGAAAAAGATTCGTGCGGTGATACTTTTGTATCATTTTCCGGTACTTCATGTTTCCGAGGGGAAAAAACACGCCGGGCAAACAAGGTGATAGGAGAAAAGTTTTTAAATTTGAAGCGTGCTTCCGGGAAAATGGCCGGATGGCACAACTAATGAAGAATGTATCAAACTAAATACAAGAAATAATATGCAAGACAAAAGATTCGGATATTTCGATGACGACAACCGCGAATACGTCATTACCGACCAAGACACCTTGGCCATGGATTAACTACCTGGCAATGAAGATTTCTTCTCACTCATCTCCAATACTGCCGGAGCTATTCCTTCTACAAGGACGCCAAGTTCCGCCGCATCACCCGCTACCGCTACAACAACGTGCCGATGGACAACGGGGGACGCTACTTCTACATCAATGAAGGCGGCAACGTATGGTCTCCCACCTGGAAGCCCTGCAAGACTGCACTCGACAGTTACGAGTGTCGCCACGGCATGAGCTACACCCGCATCACCGGATCCAAAGACGGCATCGAAGCCAGCCTGCTCTTCTTCGTCCCACTGAAGACCTGGGGAGAGGTGCAGAAGCTGACCTTGCGGAATACTTCTGCCAAAGTGAGAAAACTCAAACTATTCTCCTTTGCCGAATGGTGCTTGTGGAATGCCGCTACGGACATGGAGAACTTCCAGCGTAACTTCTCCACGGGAGAGGTGGAAGTGGACGGGTCTGTCATCTACCACAAGACGGAATACAAGGAACGCCGCAATCACTACGCCTTCTACAGTGTCAATACACCCGTAGACGGTTTCGATACCGACCGCGAAACATTCGTGGGACTCTACAACGAGTTTGCCGACCCGGAACGGGTAGTAGAAGGCAGACCGGGCAACAGCATTGCCCACGGTTGGAGTCCCATCGCCTCGCACTATCTGGAAGTAGAACTGCAACCCGGCGAAAGCCGCGACTTCATCTTCCTGCTGGGCTATGTGGAAAACAAGCAGGAGGCAAAGTTCGAGGAACGTGAAGAATCTCTGCATGAAGCGTTCAAGCAGAGTGTACCCTCTTCACCTATTATAAATAAGGTAAAGGCTAAGGCGATGATTTCGGCCTTCGACACTACCGCCAAAGTAGATGCTGCCTTTGCCGAACTGAAAGCCTACTGGGACCGCCTGCTGGACATCTACGTCGTGAAGACCGACGAAGAAAAACTGGACCGCATGGTGAACATCTGGAACCAGTATCAGTGCATGATTACCTTCAACATGTCCCGTTCCGCCTCTTTCTTCGAGAGCGGCATCGGTCGTGGAATGGGTTTCCGCGACTCCAACCAGGACCTCGTGGGCTTCGTGCATCAGATACCGGAACGAGCCCGCGAACGAATCATCGACATAGCTTCTACCCAATTCCCCGACGGAGGATGCTACCACCAATACCAACCGCTGACCAAACGCGGCAACAACGACATCGGCGGCGGCTTCAACGATGACCCCATGTGGCTTATCTTCGGTACGGTGGCATACATCAAGGAATCGGGAGACTTCAGTATCCTGGATGAGCCCGTCCCCTTCGACAACAAAGAAGGTTCGGAAGTGTCTCTGTTCGAGCACCTGCGCGTCTCCTTCAACCACGTCATCGAGAACCTCGGCCCCCACATGTTGCCCCTCATCGGCCGTGCCGACTGGAACGACTGCCTGAACCTGAACTGCTTCTCCTGGGATCCGAATGAATCCTTCCAGACCACGGAAAACCAGACGGAAGGCAGCCAGGCAGAATCGCTGATGATTGCCGGCTTGTTCGTGGTATGCGGACGCGACTACGTGGAGCTGTGCCGCCGCCTGGGTAAAGACGACGAAGCAAACAGAGCGCAAACCTACATAGACAATATGGTGGAAGCCGTAAAAAAACACGGCTGGGACGGAGACTGGTATCTGCGCGCCTACGATTACTTCGGCCACAAGGTAGGCTCCAAAGAGAACGAAGAAGGACAAATCTTCATCGAATCGCAAGGCTGGTGCACCATGGCAGGCATCGGACTGGAAGAAGGCATGGTAAAAAAAGCGCTGGACTCCGTAAAGGAACGCCTGGACTGCGAGCACGGTATTGTACTCAACAATCCACCCTTCACCCGCTATGTTGTGGAGTATGGAGAAATCTCCACCTATCCCGCCGGCTACAAGGAGAACGCAGGTATCTTCTGCCACAACAACCCGTGGGTCATCATCGGAGAAACCGTACTGGGACGGGGTGACCGTTCCTGGGAGTATTTCCGCAAGATATGCCCGTCGTACACCGAAGAGCACAGTGCCCTGCATAAAGTAGAACCTTACGTATGCTGCCAGATGGTGGCCGGCAAGGACGCCGCCCGCCCTGGTGAAGGCAAGAACAGCTGGCTGACTGGAACGGCTGCCTGGATGTGGTATGCCATCACGCAATTCATACTCGGCATCAAGCCTTCGTATGAAGGTCTGGAAATCAATCCTTGTATCCCGGCAGGCTGGAAAGGCTTCAACGTGAAGCGTAGGTTCCGCGGGGCAGAATATCATATTACCGTGAAGAATCCCGATGGTGTGTGCAAAGGCATCAAGTCCGTCACAGTAGACGGCCAGCCGATAGAAGCAATGTGGTGAACCATCTGCCGGGCACGCATACAGTAGAAGTAATAATGGGATAACCCACAAAATACAATATCATGATAAACCCTATTTATTCTCCAGCGCCCGAACGCTATGACAACGGCATGAAATTCCGCCGTTGCGGGCAAAGCGGCATCCTGCTGCCGGAAATATCACTCGGATTGTGGCACAACTTCGGCGACATGAACACATTTGCCAATTCCCAGGCCATGGCGCACTATGCCTTCGACCGTGGAATCACGCATTTCGACCTCGCCAACAATTACGGTCCTTCCTACGGTTCCGCCGAAGAGACTTTCGGAATGATTATGAAGAAATCCTTCATGCCCTATCGGGACGAACTGTTCATCTCCACCAAGGCCGGACACGACATGTGGCCCGGCCCCTACGGGGAGTGGGGCTCACGCAAGTACCTGATGAGCAGCCTCAACCAAAGTCTGAAACGGATGAACCTGGAGTATGTGGACATCTTCTACTCCCACCGCTACGACCCGGATACTCCGCTTGAAGAGACCCTGCAAGCACTGGTTGATATCGTACGGCAAGGCAAAGCACTCTATGTAGGAATCTCCAAATATCCCAAAGAGGCGGCCGAGTTTGCCTACAAATACCTGGAAGAACGGGATGTACACTGCCTGCTCTATCAAGGCAGATACAATCTCTTCAACCGCGAACCGGAAGAAGAAGGTATCCTGCAGCAAGCCAAAGGGAACGGAACCGGCTTCATCGCCTTCTCCCCGCTGGCGCAGGGCCTGCTGACCAACCGCTACCTGAATGGTATTCCCGAAGATTCGCGCATGGCAAAGGGGGCTTTCCTGAAGAAAGAAGCACTGACCGACGAGACGCTGCAAAAAATCAAGGCACTCAACGAAGTTGCTGCCTCACGCGGGCAAACCCTTGCCGAGATGTCACTTGCCTGGCTGTTGAAGGACGACCTGGTGACAAGCGTCATCATCGGAGCGAGCTCCGTTGCCCAACTGGCAGATAACTTGAAAGCGACTGAAAATACAGACTTCTCTGCCGAGGAACTGGAGAAGATAAAGAAAATCATTCAAAAATAAATCAACATGAAAAGCCTCCTTATTCAAACCTTTTGTTTATTATTCCTTTGCTTGGGCACGGTCCGTGCACAGCAATACCAACTTGCATCACCCAACGGAAAACTATCCGTTACGGTAGATGCCGGAGAAGCCCTCACCTGGCAGATAGCACACGACGGAACCACGGTGCTGCAACCCTCTGCCATCGCCCTGCAAGGCAGAGATGAAAAATCAGCCAAGAAAGCAATAACTTTCGGTAAAAATGTAAAAGTAATCCGTGCAGAACGCAAGTCCGTGGAGTCCTCCTTCCCCACTCCCCTCTATAAAAAAGCAAGTGTGAAGGATGTCTACAACCAGCTGACACTGAAATGCCGCGGAGGCTACAGCGTACAGTTCCGCGCATACGATGACGGCGCTGCCTACCGCTTCATTTCCGAACAGAACAAGCCGTTTATCGTCCTCAACGAAACTGCGGACTTCAATTTCGACAAGGATTACCAGGCATTTGTACCTTACATAAACGACAACCGCAACGGTGAGCGCTATTGCTTCTCTTTCGAGTCTTACTACGACGAAGCCCCGTTGTCCAAAATGCACACCGACTCACTCTCCATCACCCCACTGATGTTTGCCTGGACGGAGGAAAGAAAGCCGTTATCATGGAAGCCGGATTGGAAAACTATCCCGGCATGTTCCTCACTGCAAATCCCCAGACACGTCAAGGAGTGCAGGCAGCATTTGCCCCCTATCCGCTGGAAGAAACAATCGGCGGACACAACCGGCTGAACCTGATACCGACAAAACGTGCAGACTACATCGCCCGTTGTGCCAAGCAGGAGCTCCCCTGGCGTGTGGTGCTCGTCACCGAAAAGGACACGCAGCTTGCCGACAATGACATGGCACAGCGTCTTGCCCCCGCCTGCCGCATCAAAGACATTTCCTGGATTAAACCCGGCAAAGTGGCTTGGGACTGGTGGAACACCTGCAACTTGACTGGCGTAGACTTCAAAGCCGGCATGAACACCCCGACTTATAAGGCATTCATCGACTTTGCCGCCGACAACAACCTGGAATATATCATCATCGATGACGGCTGGAGCGGAAACGAATCCTTATTGAAAGACCTGAATCCGGATATCGACTTAAAGGAACTGGTAGCCTACGGAAACCAGAAGGGCGTCGGCATCATTCTCTGGGCAAGCTGGCGAAACTCTGCCAAAGATACGGAAGCTGCATTCAGCCACTATGCACAGATGGGTATCAAAGGCTTCAAGATAGACTTCTTCGACCGTGACGACCAGCCACTGGTACAGTCTGTAGAACGTATTGTAGCCTGCGCCGCCGAGCACCGCCTGGTATTGGACCTGCATGGCTCAAGCATACGGTATACAGCGCACCTATCCCAACGTCCTGAACTTTGAAGGTGTAAAGGGATTGGAGAACGCCAAATGGGAACCGATAGTGAACGGAGCCCCCCTCCACAACTTTCCACGCTATGACGTGACTGCTCCCTACCTGCGTATGCTTATAGGCCCGATGGACTACACACCGGGAGCCACAATGAACGCAACCCGCGAAACCTTCCGTGCCGTCAACGACCATCCGATGAGCCAGGGTACGCGCGTCCACCAGATGGCGATGTACACCCTCTTCGAAGCCCCGCTGCAAATGCTTGCCGACAGCCCCAGCAAATATATGAAGGAGCAGGAATGCACGGACTTCATTGCCAAAGTGCCTACCGTTTTCGACGAGACCGTGGCACTGGACGGTGAAGTAGGCGAATACCTTACACTGGCACGCCGCAAGGGAGACGTCTGGTACATCGCCTCCATGACCGACTGGACACCACGCGACTGTACCATCGACCTTTCCTTCCTCGGAGAAGGAAGTTACGAAGCCGAAATCTTTTCCGACGGCATCAATGCCGACCGGGAAGCAACCGACTACAAGAAAGAAGTACGCACCGTGACCTCGGGAGACAAGCTGAACATACACATGCACCCGGAGGAGGATGGACAGCACGGATATGGAAAAGATGATAGGGTGATAAAGTAATGACATGATAAGTGCAATAGGGTGACAGTTACGTTAAAAGTGCTGTCACCCTATTCCTTTATCACTTTTAACATACCTCTACGTGAACCTTTTATATCCTATCTTGTTTTTTCTCACAAAAGCCTAAGGTACCATAGGGCAGGAATTTATATTAAACCTAAACAATTATAAAAGTATGAAGAAATTTATTCCCCTATTATTAGCGGTCTTTGCAGTGACGCTTGCATCTTGCGAAAAAGACCCTGACATGGATAAGCTGGACAATAATTATCTGGTTTATACCAACTATGACAAGAAGGCGGATTTCAAAACCTTCGAAACTTATTACTTGCCGGACAGCATTCTGGTCATCGGTGATAAGGAAAACGCCGAATACTGGAAAGATGAGAATGCCCAGGAAATTCTCAGCGCTTATGTTGCTAACATGAACAGCCGCGGCTACATCCGTGTGGATGACCGGGAAGAAGCCGACCTTGGCTTGCAGGTAAGCTATGTCAGAAGTACCTATTACTTCACCGACTACGGACGTCCCGAATGGTGGTGGAACTATCCAGGCTACTGGGATGCTCCTTACTGGGGCAACTGGGGCGGATGGTATTATCCCTATGCCGTGAACTATTCCTACAGTACCGGTTCCTTTATCAGCGAATTGTTGAATCTGGAGGCGCCGCAAGGCCAGAGCGAGAAACTTCCTGTTCTGTGGACCAGCTATATGAGCGGCTTGCTGAGTGGTTCTACTTCTGTCAATACCAAACTTGCCGTGCAAGGTGTGAACCAAGCTTTCACTCAATCAACTTACCTGACTAACAAGTAGTGACAAGCTACGAGCTATAAGTGACAAATGACGGGTTACCCAATATTAAGGTAACAAGAATAATACGGCAGCATCCTTTCCGGACTGGGAAGTTGCCATTGAACCAAAAAACAAGAACAAAGTATGAAAACAATAAAATATCTTTCCTTGAGAGTATTTGCGGTTGCCGCTCTTGCTCTCGTCTTCGCCCTACCGACGAAGGCACAGATGACCGATAACGGTTATGCCAATATCGACTGGCAATATAACTTTCCCCTCAGCAACAACTTCGCCGACAAATCAAGCGGCTGGGGTATGAATTTTGAAGGCGGTTACTTCCTGACAGACAATTTTGCATTGGGAGCTTTCTTGAACTACCATAGCAACCATGAGTATTTCGGTCGCCAGACACTTCCCGTAGGCGAAGGCGGCAGTCTGAATACCGACCAGCAGCACACTGCATTCCAGTTGCCTTTCGGTCTGGCCTCCCGCTATGTATGGAACCGTGGAGGTGCATTCCAGCCGTATGCCGGTGTAAAACTGGGTGCTGAATATGCACAGTTGAAGTCAACTTTCAACGTATTCGAAGCCAACAAAGATACATGGGGTTTCTATGTATCTCCTGAAATTGGTTTCAATGTGTATCCTTGGGCTTATGGACCGGGCTTGCATTTCGCAGCCTATTACAGCTACGGTACGAACAAAGGTGACCTCTTTACGTACAGCGTAGACGGTTTGAGCAATTTCGGTCTGCGCGTAGGTATTGCGTTCTGATAAGACACACACTTAAAGCTTAACAGATAGAATTTAATTGTTTCAAAATTGAAGAAGAAAAGAGCCTTTCCTGCGTGAGCAAGGGAGGCTCTTTTTAATTGTACCAGTTATTTTTTTCCTCCCAGCATCGCCTTATATACAGCCTCCTGAATCCCCGTCCTTATATCCAGCCTCATCAACTTGTTATTCCACACATCCGGATAGGTGCGGTTGCTCAAAAAGACATAAACCAAGCCATTCTCCGGGTCTGTCCAGGCGCAAGTGCCCGTGAAACCGGTATGGCCGTAGACAGAAGCAGGGGCAGACTCTGCGCAGGGACTCTTCTGGGGATTACGCTGGTCGGGCTTATCAAATCCCAGCCCCCGGCGGCTTATCCTTGAGACGGTGGTAGTAAATACCCTGCAAGTCTCCTTGCTCAAATAGCGCTTACCGTCCAGCTCACCCCCATTCAGCAACATCTGATAGACTTTTGCCACTTCTTCGGCAGTGGAAAACAGCCCGGCATTACCGGAAACGCCGCCCTGAAAAGCTGCAGATTCATCATGTACAAATCCTTGCAAGGTAGTCTTACGCAAGAAAGGATCTGTTGATGAAGGTACAATATCTTCCTTCTTCAAGAAGCGCAGAGGAAGATACCCCGTACGCTCCAATCCCATCGGAGTATAGAATTCCTTGGCCAAATATTCGTCCATAGACATGCCGGTGCGCGCCTCGACCAACTGCTGCAACAAAATAAAGCCCACACAACTATAACGGTAACGTTTATCTCTAAGCGGAGTATCCACAATCTTCTGCAAGTACTCTTGCTTGAAGGAACGGTTCAGCCAAAGGCTGTCGGACACTTGCATTGTATGTTCCGGTGTCTGCACCTTCGACGTCAGTCCCTGGCGGAAGCGGAACTTAGGGTTCGCCCAAGTCTGCCGTCCGATGCGTGCAGAATGCCGGGCATCGGGACGTGCCTTGAACAAAGTGCCGGTGTAGCTCTCTTCATCAATCGCTTCCTGATAGAACAGCAAGGTGGAAGGCAGACCGGACTCGTGCATCAATAGCTCGCGTACCGTAATATTCTTCTTGTCCGTATCCTGCAGGAAAGGCAGATAGGTTGACACCCGGTCCGTAAGGCTGAGACGTCCGCCATCGTACAACTTCATCACAGCAAGCAGTGTGGCCGTGGTCTTTGTCAGCGAGGCGATGTCGTACACATCCGTTTTCTTCACGGGAAGCGCCTTGCTTCCGGCCTCGTTCCAGACGTGGGTACCGAAAGCTTTATTATACATCTCCCTGCCATCCTTCAGCACCACCACCTGGCAACCGGGGTAAGCCCCTTCACGAATGCCTTCTTCAGCTATCTTGTCTATTTCAGCCAGCAGACGGGAATTCATACCATGCTCTTCGGGTACAAAGCGGGGGGCGCTTTGAGGAGTCAGCGTCACTCCCGCACCGGCAGCAAACCGACTACCGATACTGGCAGACAAGCGTCCCTCTGAACAAGCGCTGCCATAAACAATCCGGGCAACCTGCCGCTGTACCTCCTCGTTGGAGGAGTGTGCCAAAATCACCGCTTCAGCAGCAGCGTCCCCTTGTTTTATCTGCAATACCTGCTTGCCAGGAATAAAGAACAGATAAACCACCGGTACGTCAGGAGCGAACTTTGCAAAGAAATTCTGATAGGGCGTCAAACGGTGTTCGGTGACACAGACCAGAATACGTTTGTACTTGGCCAGCGCATTCCTCAAACGGTTCCCGTCAGCCTCCGGCAGATTCTTGCCCAAATGGAACTCCACAGGACGGGTATACTGCGACAGTTCCTTGAGGAACGGCCGGATTTCCTGCGCTTCTCCCACATTGAGCACGGCAACTTCACCGATGGAAGGGTCCAGCGGAAGTACCTCGTCCCGGTTATCCAGCACAGTGATGGCCGCCAAGTTCAGCCGGCGCATCAAATCACGCGTTTTCGGAGTATTGATGCGGGTCCCCAAACCTGAAAGCTGTACATGGGGTTTCTTTTCCAACCCAAGGGCATATTTATATTTCAGTACTTTACGGCATTTCGCTCTATCTCTTTCTCTGTCAGCTCCCCTTTTTTCACAGCGGCAAGCACAGCCTCCACTTCTTCCTTAATACGCCGGGGGACAAGCAGCAAATCATTGCCGCTTTCAGCGCCTGCAAACAGATGCTTTCATTGCCCGATACCCCTTTCATGGCAAGGGCATCCGTAAAGACAAGCCCCTGAAAGCCGAGGTCATTCACCAACAGACCGGAAACTACCTTACGCGAAAGCGAAGACGGGAGCCCCTTTTGCGGCTCTATGGTAGGCACCTCCAAGTGCCCCACCATCATTCCTCCCAATCCGGCACGAATAGCTTTTCTGAAAGGATAAAGCTCTATACTGTCCAGACGGGCACGGGTAAAAGGCAGCACGGGCAACGCCTTATGAGAATCCACATCCGTATCCCCATGTCCCGGAAAGTGCTTGCTGACAGAAAGCACACCACCATCCTCCAACCCTTTGGAGTAGGCAACAACCTTGTTCGCCACATTGAACGGACTTTCACCGAAGGAACGGGTATTGATAACCGGATTCTTGGGATTGATATTCACATCCGCTACGGGAGCAAAATTCACTTGCACCCCCAGTTCACGGCATTGGCGGGCCACCTCGCGCCCATATTCATAAATCAGTGTATCGTTCTGTATGCAGCCCAGCACCATGTTTCGCGGAAAGTTCGGAGTACCGCGAAGGCGCATAGCCAGCCCCCATTCACCGTCAAAGGTAATCATCAGCGGAACTTCCGCCATCCGCTGCGCCTCATTGGTCAACATCACCTGGTTCTGCATCAATCCGCCGGAGAATAACAGACCGCCTACCTTATAGTCCTCCACCACCTTACGCAGCAGTTCCTTGTTGGCCTTGTCCTGCTGGGGGGCAATCGTATAGATGAACAGTTGTCCGATGCGTTCTTTCAGAGTCAGACGCTGCATGACGGAATCCACCCACTGCCTGCACCGCACGTCACTGTTCAAGAGACGTACAAGCGAAGGGTCGTTCGGCGGCACCGGAGTAAACGGCATCGGGCCAAGCTGCGCTTTCAGAAGCGGACAAAGACAACACAATATAGTGATATAGGCAAGCAGTATATTCTCTTCATTCCTTATAGATAGATTGTTTTTAGGGGATTTGCGGAATAATACTTTTATAAATCAATTCCTGGACATCTCTTCTTATATTCATGTCACCCAGTTTCGTGTTCCATACATTGGGGCACAAGCGGTTGCTGAGGAATACATACACCGTCTTGTTTTCCGGGTCCACCCAAGCACAAGTACCGGTAAATCCGGTATGTCCATATACCGCTTCCGGAGCGGAAGGAGCACAAGGGCTGCGCTTCACAATGGATACATCCGGCTTGTCGAATCCCAGACCGCGACGGCTGATGGCAGATTTCTCCGTCGTAAACAAACGGCAGGTTGCCTCACTCAAGAAACGCTTGCCATTGAATTCACCGCCGTTCAGCAACATTTGATAAACCTTTGCCACCTCTTCGGCCGTAGAGAAAAGTCCTGCATTACCGGACACCCCACCCATGCAGGCAGCAGTCTCGTCATGCACATATCCGCATATATCCTGGCGACGCAGGAAGTCATTGGATGCCGTGGGCATGATTTCCGCTTTGGTGAACTTCGTCAAAGGCAGAAACATAGTACGTTGCAATCCCATCGGGGCATAGAACTCACGGGCAAGGTACAAATCCATCGGCAGCTCCGTCACCTTCTCCACTACCTGCTGCAACAGCACGAAGCCAAGGTCGCTGTAAACATAACGTTTGCCATCCAACTCGCACTTGGCTATCCGCTGAAGGATAGAATTCTTGAAACTCTTGTTCAGCCACATGCCATCTGCCATGTGCAGGGTATAGACCGGTGTATTCTTGTCGGACACCATCCCTTTCCGGAACTTAAAATCGGAACAATAATAGCTATGCTCGCTTACCTGCGTACGATGCCACTCGTCCACCCAACTCTGGGAGTACGGGCCGTGTACCGAATTCGGGTCTATGATGTCCAGGTAGAAGCGGATATAGGGAGGAAGCCCCGATTCGTGGAACAGAAGTTCGCGGATGGTAATGTTCCGCTTGTTGCCATTGCGCAAGAAGGGCAGATAAGCGGAAACCTTGTCATCCAGTTTTATCTTGCCCTCATCATACAGTTTCATGACGGCAAGCAACGTAGCCGTAGTCTTGGTCAGCGAAGCCAAATCAAAAAGGTCCGAAGAACGGACAGTAGTGGTATCCTTATCAGAGTGGGTTCCGAAGCCTTTGTCATATACCGGCAGTCCGTCTTTCCACACCAGCACGCGGCAACCGGGATAAGCTCCCGCTTCCAGTCCCTTTCGGGCAACGGCATCGATACTTTGCAGCACATACGACTTCATGCCGTAATCTTCCGGAACAGTCTTCCCCGGTTTCATGCCCGGCTCAATCATACAGCCCGTTCCCGCTGGAAACAGTTTACCGATACTCATCGACATTCTGCCACTGGCCAGCTTTTTGGCAAAAAGAACATCAGCCACGTATTGCTGCAAATCCGTCTCTGCCGAATGTGCCAGCACCACAGCGCTGGATTTGGCAAGTGCGGGCATCAGAGGTTGCAATGTACGGTAAGAGGTAAAAAAAGTATAGACCAGCGGAGCACGCAGGTTCAAGCCTTCCAGAAAGGCCACATCACGGTCGCTGACATAAGCCGAACCGGTGATGCTGATAACCACGCGACGGAAAGCAGCCAACTGCCCCTGCACTTCCTGCCAGAGAGCCTCATCGGCATTCCAAGGCAAGTGGAAATGGCTGATGCCTGCATTCTTTTTCATAGCTTCCACAAAGGGAGCATCCGCCTCCTTCTCTCCGATGCTGAGCACGGCAATATCACCTTCACCGGTGCCAGCGGGAGGACATCGAAATAATTGTTCAATACAGTCACTGCCGAACGGCGCAACTTGGCAGCCAACACCTGCGCTTCCTCCGTATTGATGCGATAGCTCATTCCGCTGACCCGAAGTTGCGGCTGGCGGTTTCTCAAACCAAGCATATACTTGTACATCAATACCTTGCGGCACTTGGCATCAAGTTCGTCCTTACTCAGTTGTCCCGACTCCACTGCATCTACCAGCTCCTGCACCGCATTCTTCGTATTGAACTGTACCAGCACCATATCATTTCCCGCCAGCAGCGCTTTGGTAGTTACCTGCGGAATGGCAGACACCCCCTTCATGTCCAAGGCATCGGTAAACACCAGCCCTTTAAAGCCGAGTTCATCCTTCAACAACCCGGTCACCACATTCCGCGACAAGGAAGAAGGAGTCACCCCGTCCGGTCCAGCGCCTGCACTTGCAGATGGCCTACCATGACACCCCCCAATCCGGCACGTACCATTTCCTTGAAGGGATAAAGTTCCACACTGTCCAGGCGTGCACGGTCGTAGTGCAAGGCAGGAAGCGCCTTATGAGAATCCACATCCGTATCGCCATGCCCGGGGAAATGCTTGCAAACGGAAAGTATGCCCCCGCTTTCGAGCCCACGGCTGTATGCCACCACCTTTTCCGCCACCCGCTGCGGGTTCTCGCCAAAGGAGCGTACGTGTATCACCGGGTTCAGCGGATTCGTATTGACATCCGCATCGGGTGCAAAATTGACGTGTACCCCCAATTCGCGGAACTGGCGGGCCACCTCACGTCCATATTCTTCAATCAGGCCATTGTCCTCGATACATCCCAAGGCGGCATTACGGGGATAGTCCGGAGCGCCTTTCAGCCTCATTGACAGTCCCCACTCTCCATCGAAAGTAACCATAACGGGAATCTTGGCATCCTTCCGGGCCATATTGGTCAAGATAGCCTGCTCTTCCGGAGTACCTTCGGAAAACAGCAAGCCACCGACCTTGTATTTCTTTACCAGCTCGCGCATCTGCTTTTTCGTGGCCTTGTCTGCTCTGGCCGGAATGGTGGCAACGATGAGCTGCCCCACTTTTTCGTGTACATTCAGACCTGACAACACGGAGTCCACCCATTGCCGGCACCGGTTGTCTGCAGCCGAAGGAAGAAACGGGCCTCCCGTCTGGGCGTGAAGTGAAGATAATCCCAATATAAACAATCCTGCAACCCATAAAAGGAGGGTGAGTCTTTTCATCATGCTATTTTTCAGTTAAAGTAAGTACCATTTCTCCTACGTAGATGCCACTCTTTCCGGTGTGCAGCACGGGAACGCTCTTGCCGTCCGCATTCAGATAAACGGCAGGCTTTTCCATAAAAGTATGCGAATGTCCTCCCAAAATGACATCAATGCCACGCGTCTTGCCTACCAGGTTCTCGTCGGAAGCGCCTTCGGGATTTGCACTGCGGATACCCAAATGAGACATGCAAATCACAACCTCGCAATTCTCCTTCTCCCTGAGAAGGTCTGTCATTTCCTGGGCCACCTTTATCGGGTCGTTGTAGACAATGCCTATGCATTTATCCGCCTGCACCAGCCCTTCCATCTTAGGGGCCAGGCCGAAGATTCCGATTTTCACCCCTTCGCGCACCAAGGTGATATAAGGCTTCACCAGCCCTTCGAGTACCGTACCCGTCACGTCATAATTGGAACAGACCACGGGAAAATCCGCCATACGGAACAATTCCGCCATATTCTCAAGTCCGAAATCAAATTCATGATTACCTATCGTCATGGCATCATAGCCCATGAGGTTCATCATCTTGACCTCCAGCTCGCCTTTGAAAAAGTTATAATAAGGGGTGCCTTGCGAGATGTCTCCGCAATCCAGCAGCAACATATCCGGATGCTTGCCGCGAAACTGCTTTACAAAACCGGCACGGCGCACCACACCGCCCATCCCGGCATACTCGTCGGCAGCCTCGGCGCTGATGGGTTCTATACGGCTGTGCGTATCGCTGGTGTGCAGGATAAACAGTTGTTTTCCGGATTGGCCGGACGATACAGAATCGGCGGACACCAGGCAAAGGGGTTCTTCAGTAATGACACGCTCCTCTTGCTGTGCCGATGCGGGGAGCATGAAAAGCAGCAGGGCTGCCAAGGAATACATATGTTTCATAGAACTTCTGTTTTTTTAATGCTTACTCTTTAACGACCACTCTTCCCTCCATGCGCGAAGTCACCTTCTTGCCGGCTGCCGTCTGCTTCTCCACATACTTCATGAACAGACCACGCAGTGTAGCCCCATCCGGGCACTCCCTTTTATCCGCCTGCAGGAAAGCCGTCATTCCATCGTTTCCATCAGCCAGATAATCAATCGTGGCAACCGTATAGTCACGGTCATCCTCCACCGGCTTGCCGGCAATGGAAGCCTGGAGCAGCTTGCCATCCTTGCTGATTTCCAACTGTATACCACTCACCCTTCACCAAGTCTCACCGCAATGTTTTCAAACAAGTGCTTCATGGCAGAGCCTTTCATCGTCAGCACACAGAGCGAATTCTCAAAAGGCAATATCTCATAGATGTTTTCGGTAGTGATGTCTCCTTCCGTCAGGGAGTTCCGGATTCCACCGATATTGATTAGCCCCATATCGGCCGGTTTGCCCAGCACTTCCACCGCAGCCTCACGCAGTACATCTGCAATCAGATTGGATAAAAGGCTTTCGGGCCGGAATCTGTCCATCGACATTTCTGCGGTTCCCACCACATGATACATAACGCTGTCCATCCGGGCCTTGTAAGGCGCCAGCAGAGCCACGGCTTCGGCATCCGGCTCGGCATCCCAGACAGAGTTCATGGGAATTCTGCCTCCCTCTACCTTGGTCACTTCGTAGGAAGAATGGCAGGAAACCAATAGAAGTGCAACCGCCAACACTGCCCCCGCAAGGAGACTGAAAGTTTGTTTCTTCATATTCATTTAGTTTTAAATTGCTACAAATATACTTTTCTTTTGCGACTGAGCCACACAATTAACCGATTATTTAGACTTGCGTTTAGCAGAATGAAACGCTCAAAAATCATCCCAACTGGCGAAAAAAAGCTTGAAGCACTTGTGTATCTGGCAAATAATTCGTTCCTTTGCACCGCTTTCGCGCAATCGCTGTCAGGACACCAAGAGAGAAGCCTGGTATGTTGCGTTGTAACGATGAAACAATTTAATAATAAAAACAATGGATTTAATTAAAATTGCAGAAGAAGCATTTGCTACCGGAAAACAGCACCCGAGCTTCAAGGCAGGTGACACTGTAACAGTAGCATATCGTATTGTCGAGGGTAACAAGGAACGTGTACAGCTGTACCGTGGTGTTGTTATCAAGATTGCCGGACATGGAGACAAGAAGCGTTTTACAGTACGTAAGATGTCAGGAACCATAGGCGTAGAACGTATTTTCCCGATTGAATCACCGGCTATCGACAGCATCGAAGTGAACAAGGTGGGTAAAGTTCGTCGCGCTAAACTGTACTACCTGCGCGCTCTTACCGGTAAGAAAGCAAGAATCAAAGAAAAAAGAGTTAACGGTTAATTCCAGACTCCTATTTCGAAATAAAAAGGGAAACTGACAATGTCGGTTTCCCTTTTTTAGTGATATACACAGTAGGCATACACACCATGCGATACTCTACTGCTACTCCCTCATTCAAAACATTGTAAGCCTGCGCTCCTTTCCTTTCACATAAGCCTTCCTTCTTGCTGATATGTTAGTTTATCAGCGCCCAACGGCCGTGAGACGCTCTGCTAACGACCGTCAACAAGGTGCTTTATGGCCGTTAGGCGAACGCCTCACGGCCGTTAAACAGCTCTCATATGCATAGCTTGCCTATACTGAATACCTATCTTATCCATACCAAAAACCTGACTTCCACCTATTATCGCACGGGCTTTTACGAAGTTAATACCGTGTTTGCAGGAAACCAATAGCTTGTTTACACGATATTGGCAAATTGCCCCATATCCTATTAATTTATTGTACTACAAGACATTAATAGATTATTTGGCGTAAATTTAAGGTGGAAGCAAAAGTTGCTTCCACCTTTTCAAGTTGCTTCCACAGCATCCGCAACCCCGATGAATAAAGGGATACAGAGAATGGGTGGAAGTGTGGAAGCAACTTGTGACATAACTTTATTGCTGAGGAATATGTGCCACCAAAGAAAAAAAGGTGTGTCGAAACTCTCATAAACTAAAAATCACCCTCGCCACAGATAGGTGTAGCGAGGGTGACTTCGATAGAAGGGGAGTTTTGACATATCCCCTCCTTTATCAGTTTCCCTAATATTGATTACTTGATATCTCTCAGCTCCCAGCCCAACGCACTGGCACCCAGCACTGCAGCATCAGAGTCCTTCAACTCGGAAGCCAGCAACTTGGTCTTACCTTTGTAGATATTCAATACATTGTCGTCAATAGCTTTCTGGATAGGCTTGAAGATATAGTCTCCCGCTTTTGCCAGACCACCGAACAACACGATAGCTTCCGGACTGGAGAAAGCGATGAAGTCAGCCAAAGCCTCACCCAAGATGGTTCCGGTAAACTCAAAGATGTCTTGAGCAATCTTGTCACCCTTCACCGCTGCATCATACACATCCTTGGAAGTAATGTTTTCTGCCGGAATGTCGCGCAACAAACTCGGTTCGGTACTCTTGGTCAAGAACTCACGTGCAGAACGCGCCACACCCGTAGCCGAACAATAAGTTTCCAGACAGCCGTGACGTCCGCATCCGCAGAGACGTCCGTTTTCACGACGGATAATAGTATGTCCCAACTCTCCGGCAAAACCGTCATGGCCATATACCATCTGACCGTTAATAACGATACCGCTACCTACACCGGTGCCAAGAGTTATCATGATAAAGTCTTTCATACCACGAGCCGCACCGTAAGTCATTTCACCGATACCGGCAGCATTGGCGTCGTTTGTCAAAGCGGTAGGGATACCCAAGCGCTCTTCAAACATGGCAGCCAAAGGAATTACACCCTTCCAGGGAAGGTTCGGGGCAAACTCAATAGTACCGCTGTAATAGTTTCCGTTAGGAGCACCGATACCGATACCTTTTATCTTGTCTACTCCACCGTTGGCAATAATGAGCGGCAACAGATTCTTGCAAACTTCGTCTACGTAATCATTGACGTCCTCATAAGCTCCGGTTTTGATGGAACTGCTTGCAATAATAGTTCCGCGTGCGTCTACAATACCAAAGACGGTGTTTGTTCCGCCTATGTCAATGCCCACTACATAGGGCTTTTCCATGTTTGAATTCATGATATTACTTTTGTTTAAAGGGTTAGTTAATCACATTCATGGTTACAAAAATCACAAAGAAAAACGACACTGCAAAATCTTTTTTTAAAAAAGTTTGCAACTTTTGCAACTTTTCGTAGCATTGCTGCGTCTAATAGTGAAAATTAATAAGAGTAAAGCAATAAACAGGGAAAACAGTGATACAACTAAAAGACATTAACAAGACCTACAACAACGGAGCACCGCTGCATGTGCTCAAAGGTATCAACCTCGACATTCAGAAAGGCGAATTTGTTTCCATCATGGGCTCATCGGGTTCGGGAAAGTCCACTTTACTCAATATACTGGGTATTCTGGATAGTTACGACACGGGGGAATATTATCTGAACGGTACCCTCATCAAGAACCTCAGCGAAACGAAGGCAGCCGAGTACCGCAACCGTATGATTGGTTTCATCTTCCAGTCCTTCAATCTCATTTCCTTCAAGAATGCAGTGGAGAATGTGGCGCTTCCTCTCTTTTATCAAGGAGTGAGCCGCCGCAAACGTAATGCGCTGGCACTGGAATATCTGGACCGCCTGGGGCTGAAAGAGTGGGCACACCACATGCCAAATGAGATGTCCGGTGGACAGAAACAACGTGTAGCCATCGCCCGTGCCCTCATTACCCAACCGCAGATTATCCTTGCCGATGAACCTACCGGCGCGCTCGACAGCAAGACTTCCGTAGAGGTGATGCAGATTCTAAAGGAACTGCACGATACGGGCATGACCATCGTAGTCGTGACCCACGAAAGCGGTGTTGCCAACCAGACGGACAAGATTATCCATATCAAAGACGGTATCATAGGTAGCATCGAGACGAATCTGAACCACGATGCAAGCCCGTTCGGAAAAGACGGACTCATGAAATAATAAAGGAAGAGCCCCTCCCCCTTTAATTTTTAATTCTTAATTCTTAATTCTTAATTTTTAATTATCAATGATAGACCTTTGGCAAGAAATATACGGAACCATCAAACGCAACAAACTGCGTACATTCCTGACGGGCTTTGCCGTGGCATGGGGAATCTTCATGCTCATCGTGCTGCTCGGAGCCGGAAACGGTATCATACATGCCTTCGAGCAAAATGCGTCGGAGCGTGCCTTGAACTCTATCCGCATCTTCCCCGGCTGGACCACCAAGTCATACGACGGTCTGAAAGAAGGACGCCGCGTCCAACTGGACAACCGGGACATGGATGACACGGAGAAGCAATTCACTGAAAATGTCATCAGTGCCGGTGCCACCGTGCGTCAAAGTAATGTAAACGTCAGCTTCGGACAAGAATATATCAATATCTCTCTGCTGGGCGTATATCCCAACTACACCGAAGTGGAAACCGTGAAAACAGCGGACGGACGTTTCATCAACTACAACGACCTGAAAGACCGACGTAAAGTCATCATCCTCCATAAGAAATCTGCAGATATCCTTTTCGGAAAAACGCATACTGAACCCATCGGACAATTTGTCAATGCCAGTGGAGTGGCCTATCAAGTAGTAGGCCTCTACAATGACCAGGGAGACCGCGAGGCAAACGAAGCGTATATCCCTTCTCCACCTTGCAGACCATCTATAATAAAGGAGACAAGCTGAATAACATCATCTTTACAACCAAGAACCTGCACAGCATAGAAAGTAACGAAGCCTTTGAAAAAGAATACCGCAAGGCTATTGCCACCAATCACCGCTTTGACCCCACGGATGAGAGCGCCATATGGATATGGAATCGTTTCACCAACTATCTGCAGACACAGAATGCAATGGGTATCCTCCGGACTGCAATCTGGGTTATCGGTATCTTTACACTGTTGAGTGGGATTGTCGGCGTGTCGAACATAATGCTGATTACCGTGAAAGAACGTACCCGGGAATTTGGTATCCGTAAGGCATTGGGAGCAAAACCTTTCTCCATCCTTTGGCTGATTATTGTGGAAAGCGTGACTATCACTACGCTATTCGGTTATATCGGTATGGTGGCAGGCATCGGGGTGACGGAATGGATGAACTCTGCTTTCGGTAGCCAGACGATGGATGCCGGCATGTTCCAGCAGACCATGTTCTCCGATCCCACCGTAGACCTCAGTATTGCTATCCAAGCTACCCTGACCCTTATCATAGCGGGTACGTTGGCTGGGTTCTTCCCGGCTAAGAAAGCGGTAAGTATCAGTCCTATTGAAGCACTTAGAGCAGATTAAAGATTATGAGAATAGACATAGATACGTGTGAGGAAATCCTCATCACAATAACAAGGAACAAAACGAGAAGCCTGCTTACGGCGTTCGGCGTATTCTGGGGTATCTTTATGCTGGTGGCGCTTATCGGTGGCGGCCAGGGCATGCAGGAAGAACTAAAATCCCAGTTCGAAGGATTTGCAACCAACTCGGGCTTTATCGCTGCACAAAAGACAAGCGAGGCTTATAAAGGTTTTCGCAAAGGACGATGGTGGGATTTGGAGATGGAAGATGTGGACCGTGTACGCAATGTGGACGGTGTGGCGCTTGCCACGCCTTCCATTGCCTTATGGGGACAAGTGGCTGTCTACGGAGACAACAAGTACGACTGTAGTGTGAAAGGCTTGTATCCCGAATATGAACAGATAGAACATCAAGAGATGACCTATGGACGTTTCATCAATGATGTCGACATTAAAGAGTCGCGTAAAGTGTGTGTAATCGGCAAACGTGTTTATGAAAGCCTCTTCAAACCCGGTGAAGACCCCTGCGGCAAATATGTCCGGGTAAATGGTATCTATTACCGGGTTATCGGAATGTGTTCATCCGAAGGCAATGTCAATATACAAGGGCAGGCCTCTGAAGCCATTACATTGCCTTTTTCCACCATGCAACAGACCTACAACCTCGGAAAAAAACTGCATGTAGTATGTTTCATCATGAAACCGGGAGTAAAAGTGAAAGACGTGCAGCCCGAAGTGGAACGTCTTGTAAAAGCAGCGCACTACATTGCTCCCGATGACAAACAAGCCGTCATGCTTCTGAATGCGGAAGCTATGTTCTCCATGATGGACAACCTGATGATTGGAGTGCGCTTTCTAATCTGGATGGTAGGTTTGGGGAGCTGTTTGCCGGAGCTATCGGCGTATCGAATATCATGATGGTAACCGTCAAGGAGCGTACAACGGAAATAGCATACGCCGTGCCATAGGTGCCCGTCCTAAAGACATTCTGCAACAAATTCTTTCGGAAAGCATGGTGCTAACCACTATAGCGGGTATGGCAGGTATTTCTTTTGCCGTATTTGTACTGCAAATACTTGAAAAGGCCGCCAATGACCCTGGAGTTATCAAAACCCACTACCAGGTTTCATTCGGACTGGCTATCGGAACCTGCATCCTCCTCATCGCATTAGGAGTGCTTGCCGGACTGGCACCTGCCTATCGCGCCATGGCAATCAAGCCAATTGAAGCCATCAGGATGAATAAACTTATAGAGAGACCACTAACCGTAAGCCATGAAATAATGGCTATATCAATCGTAAATAATTAAATCGTAAATATAAGATGAAACAAAGAAAGTTTCTGAAATCGACATTATTGGTAGTAATTGCTGCCTTATTCATTTGGACATTCGTTTTTCTGTACCAGAAGTCCCAACCTAAAGTAACAGTATACGAAACGATAGTTCCGGAAGTGACAGACCTTGAAAAGACTACCGTAGCCACCGGCAAAGTGGAACCGAGAGATGAAGTCCTTATCAAGCCGCAGATTTCCGGTATCATTGCCGAAGTATACAAGGAAGCAGGACAAAGTGTGAAGCAAGGGGAAGTGCTTGCCAAAGTAAAGGTGATACCGAACTGGGACAATTGAACTCTGCCGAAAGCCGCGTACGATTGGCGGAAATCAACGCTGCCCAAGCCGAAACGGATTTCGCCCGTACCCAGAAACTGTACAACGACAAGCTTATCAGCGCTGAAGAGTACGAAAAAGGGGAAGTAAGCGTGAAGCAGGCACGCGAGGAACTACAGACAGCAAAAGATAACCTGGAAATTGTAAAGGAAGGCATCACCAAGAACAGCGCCTCTTTCAGTAGTACCCTGATCCGTTCCACCATTACCGGTCTGATTCTGGATGTACCCATCAAAGTCGGTAACTCGGTTATCATGAGTAACACTTTCAATGACGGAACCACCATCGCTACCGTTGCCAACATGAACGATTTGATTTTCCGCGGCAACATTGACGAAACGGAAGTGGGCCGTGTGCACGAAGGCATGCCGGTGAAACTAACAATCGGCGCCCTGCAGAATCTTTCGTTCGATGCCACACTGGAATACATATCTCCGAAGGGTGTGGAAGAAAACGGTGCCAACCAGTTTGAAATCAAAGCTGCCATTGCCGCACCGGACAGCGTACAGATACGTTCCGGCTATTCTGCCAACGCAGAAATCGTATTGGACCGTGCCCAGAAAACGCTTGCCGTACCGGAAAGTACCATTGAATTCAATGGTGACAGCACCTTTGTATATGTAATGACGGACAGTGTACCGGTACAGAAGTTCGAACGCCGCCCCATCCAGGTCGGCATGAGTGACGGCATAAAGATTGCCATCAAAAGCGGTATCAGTGCCCAGGATAAGATTCGCGGTGCAGAGAAAAAGGATTAACAAACGGAATAGCTTAAAAAGATATACGATATGAATAAAAAGATATTCTTATACCTCGCAATATTCGGCAGTATCTCAGTGCAGGCGCAGGAACGATGGTCTTTACGCCAATGCATAGACTATGCCATCGAGCATAACATCAGTATCCGCCAGACAGCCAACGCTGCCGAACAGAGTGCTGTCGAAGTAAATACAGCCAAATGGGCACGACTGCCGAACCTGAATGCCAGTGCCGGCCAGAGCTGGAACTGGGGACGTACGCAAACAGCCATCAAAAATGAGGATACGGGAGACTATTCCACTGTATACGTCAACACCAGCAGCCACGGCACTAATATGTCTGTCAATACCAGCATACCTATCTTTACCGGTCTGGAAATTCCCCACCAGTATGCATTGGCCAAACTAAACCTCAAAGCTGCCATTGCCGACCTGGACAAAGCCAAGGAAGACATTGCCATCAATATAGCTTCGGCCTACCTTCAGGTGCTGTTCAATGAAGAGCTCCACCAGGTGGCGTTGGGACAAGTGCAATTGAGCAAAGAGCAATATGTCCGCATCAGCCGGCTTGCCGACTTGGGAAAAGCCTCTCCGGCAGAACTGGCAGAAGCCAAAGCACGTGTGGCACAAGACGAGATGAATGTAGTGCAGACAAACAACAACTATAAGTTGGCCCTGCTCGACCTTAGCCAGCTTATCGAACTGGAAACACCGGAAGGGTTCAATCTGGAATCTCCGGCAGTCAATCTGGATTTAGTCCCTCTCACTCCTCCGGATGAGATATTCCAAACAGCCATGGTGAGTAAGGCTTCCATACAAGCTGCACAGTTCCGCTTGGAAGGCAGTAAACACAATATCCGTATTGCCCAGAGCAACTACTACCCGCAACTGAGCCTGAACGGTAGTCTCGGTACGAATTACTATTCTACCATCGACCGTACTTTCAGCCAGCAGATGAACGATAACTTCAACAAATATGTAGGATTCAACCTCAGCGTACCTATTTTCAACCGTCTCTCTACCCGTAACCGTACGCACGGCACGCCTGCAACGTGAAAACTATGCCTTGCAATTGGATAATGCCAAGAAGACACTTTATAAGGAAATCCAACAAGCATGGTACAACGCCGCTGCTGCCGAAAGCAAATATACCAGTAGCCATACAGCCACCGTTGCCAGCGAAGAGTCTTTCAAGCTGATGAGCGAAAAGTATGAGAACGGAAAAGCAAATGCCGTAGAATACAATGAAGCAAAACAGAACCTTATGAAATCCCAATCAGACGAATTGCAAGCCAAGTATGACTATCTGTTCCGTACCAAGATTCTGGATTTCTATAAGGGAGAACCGATTGAATAAAAAAAGAAGTATAATTTTAGTTGTTGTGTTTGATTCTCCCTCTCCCTGCCTCCAGGCTGACAAGAGGGGAGTTTTTTGTTCTTCTATCTCCTTTCCGAAGAGCGGGAAGAGCTACTGCCGGTAGAACTGCGGGTAGTGCTTGAAGAGCTGCTGCGACGGCTTTCGGAACTCCGTACGCCGGAAGCATTTCTTCTTTCCTTGCTTGCCGTCTTTACCCTGCTACGGCTGGGGCTCTTATCATTATTTTTAGTTCTTGTGGCTTCTATTTTCTCTTTACTCGACTTTCTGCCACTATCCACACTACTACGTCGCGTACTGCTGTTACGTGTACCTGTGCTAATGCGATTATTACTACCGTTACTACGTCGCGTGGTATATACATCATCCCTGCCTGCCGGACGCTTATGCGAATTAGGGCGGATGTTCACCGAACCGAAATCTGAACGGCGGCTAGTGTGGTACGACTTATCATTCCGAATACTCCACGAACCAGTATAGTGCGGATGATGGTAACGACCGCGATAATAGCTGTTGTGATAGTGCGTACGATAATGCCCACCGCAATATGTACGGTAATGATACGGCCGCGGGAAATAGAAATGATTATGGTTGGTGTAAGTGATGTAAACCCTAAAAGACCAACGACCACCACTTACATAAACCGGACGGTAAAAATAGGCGGCCTGCATGAAACGGCCGTACTGCCGGTTATTCAGCACCCATCGAAGGTCGTCATTGCGCACATCCAGATAATCGTAATAGCGATTCAAGCCCATTCCTCCCCCCGAAGAACGTCATCCATCAGATAACGTATACCGGAAATGAAATCATAGTTTATTTCGTACACGTCATTATACTGTTCTGTACTCAGGTTCAATTCATAGGCCATCTTGTCCGTAAGAAAACGGGTCTCTTTACGCACTTTGCTGTTGCTCATTGCCGCACTACAAACAGCTGTACTCATCATAGCGGCAAGAAATATAAATATAATCCGTTTCATAATCCCTCCTTTTTTTAGTTATTCTTCTCATGATATTGTTTGATGAAGGCATTTATCTCGTTCTTGTCCGACGAGAAGGTCAGCTTGTCTATCGCATAATAGAAATTCGGTTTATCGGCTATTTTAGGATAAATCTTCTTCATCAACTGCTTCTTTTCACTGTCGAAACGATAAAAATCCATCAGACGGATACACTGGTCAGTAGTGAACCAAGAGGTCAGCAAGGCATGGTCGAGCACTTCCTTACGGTCTGAATCGAAACTCTGTTTTTCCATCAGCCCCATAAACTGTTCGAAGGCAGATGGTGACATCACCGGTTCATGCTGCTCGCCTCCTAACGGTCTGTCACCGGGTCTGCCAGGCTTGTGATGATTAGAAGTACCCCAGTTTCCACCAGGTCTTTTGTCCTCTGGAATGAAAATATCTTCCACTTCATTGATGGAGCAATGCACACGTTCATCATATAGGAGTTTTCCTCTTCGGGAATTCTCCCCACGGGATGGCGCTTCATAAACCTCTACCCGACAACTACCACGCAGATTGGCTACAAAACAACTGAAAGTAGGCAGGCAAACCTGCTGTCCGTCGACCAGTACCAGCACTCTACGATATGGACTTTCTATACGGATTCCGTCTATGGGCGCCGCTTTTATTGCGGGAAACGCTACCAGAACTAGACAAACACTTAATATCAAATGACGTATCATGACTTTTCTTTTTTTATTGTACGACAAAAATAGGGAGAGGAAATTCCCCTCCCTAATGATTGTCTCTATTTACAAGTAGGGAAATTCCTAATGACTGGGACTAATTCCTAATCCTGATTCCATCTTCCTCCAATACAACCAGATGTTTTTTGTACAAATCTCCCACAGCCTTTTTGAAGGTTTTCTTGCTGACACCGAAGTTGCATAGATTTCTTCTGCCGGACTCTTGTCATTCAAAGCTATCCGTCCGCCCTGTTCACGGATATAGTCCAGCAACGTAGCTGAGAAATCTTCTACTTTAGCCTGCCCCGGTTTTTGAAGCAGCAGGTCTATCTTGCCGTCTTCACGTACCTGCTTCACATAGGCTTTCATCCTCATGCCCGTGTGCAGTGGCTGAAATATCTCGCTCTCATATAGCAAGCCGCTATATTCATCGTTGATGATCGCCTTGAATCCCAAATCCGTCTTCTGCCAAATCAGGATATCCACCTCCTGCCCCGACTCATAGGCGGCCTTCTCTTTGGAAAGATAACGGTCTACCTTGCCGATGCCACGATACGATAGCTTTCATCATCCAAATGGGCATGAACCACATACTTCTTTCCCACCTGCATCTTCATTTTCTGTTCGCGGAAGGGGACGAAAAGATCCTTCATCAATCCCCAGTTAAGGAAAGCACCATACTGGTTTATCCACGCCACCTCCAAGCAGGCAAACTGCCCGACCTGCACTAACGGTGTCAGAGTAGTGGCTACCAGACGTTCTTCGTTATCAAGATATATAAAAACGTTCAGTTTGTCTCCCACCTTACAGTCTTGGGGGACATAACGCGACGGAAGCAGAATTTCACCTTCTTCGCCACCGTCCAGATACATGCCGAAGGCTACCTCCTTCACCACTTCCAGCGTATTGTACTTTCCTAACTCAATGCTCATAGTTTCTTACTTATCTTCATTTTCCCAACAAAGATAAGTAATTTAGGTACAATACAGCAGTTCGGAAAGAAGAAATAACTTTTTGCTCTAAAAGATAACTTTTTTCTATGAACAACTCTCTTCAAAAAGGGTTATCTTTGTATCGTGACAATCAGCAAGAAAAGATATTACTCACCTTTAAATAAAAAAGATTATGGAATTTCTGACAAATGACAAATTGACAATCGTCGGCGCAGCCGGCATGATCGGTTCAAACATGGCACAGACTGCAATCATGATGCATCTCACTCCCAACCTATGTCTGTACGACCCTTATGCTCCCGGACTGGAAGGGGTGGCCGAAGAGCTGTTCCACTGCGGATTCGAAGGAATGAACATCACATTTACCTCCGATATCAAAGAAGCGCTGACCGGCGCCAAGTATGTGGTATCATCAGGCGGTGCCGCCCGCAAGGCCGGCATGACCCGCGAAGACCTTTTGAAAGGCAATGCCGCTATTGCCGAAGAATTCGGTAAGAATGTAAAAGCCTACTGTCCGGACGTGAAGCACGTGGTTGTCATTTTCAACCCTGCCGACATCACCGGTCTGATTACCCTATTGTATTCCGGCCTGAAACCTTCACAAGTGACCACACTGGCCGCCCTCGACAGCACCCGCCTGCGTAGTGAACTTTCCAAGCATTTCGGCATCGCCCCCGACAAAATCGAAAATTGCCGTACCTACGGCGGTCATGGTGAACAGATGGCTGTATATGCCTCTACCGCCAAGGTGGACGGTAAACCGTTACTTGATATCATCGGTACCCCTGCCCTGACTAAAGAACAGTGGGTCGAAATCCAGACTAAGGTAACCAAAGGCGGTGCCAACATCATCGCCCTCCGTGGACGTTCTTCCTTCCAGAGTCCGGCATACGTCTCCATCGAAATGATAGCTGCAGCTATGGGTGGCAAACCGTTCCGCTGCCTGCCGGTACATATGTACACAACCACGGCTTCGACCACATCATGATGGCAATGGAAACTGAAATTACCAAAGACGGCGTACACTATAAGGAACTGAACGGCACACCCGAAGAAGAAGCCAAACTGAAAGAAAGCTATGCCCATCTCTGCAAACTTCGTGACGAGGTGATAGAAATGGGTGTACTGCCTGCCATCAAAGACTGGCACAGCATCAATCCGAATATCGACTGATGTCTTCGATAGCAAATGATTTTTAGAAGTAAGGTGCCTCGCTCCATAGAGCAAGAGGCACCTTTTTTAGATATTTTTCCTCAAAAAGCCTTGCGGTATAAAAAAAACTCTTTATCTTTGCACCCGCAAACGAAAAAGGTGCCATAGCTCAGTTGGTAGAGCAAAGGACTGAAAATCCTTGTGTCCCCGGTTCGATTCCTGGTGGCACCACTTTTCAAAAGCAATCGGAATGTAGCGCAGTTGGTAGCGCACTACGTTCGGGACGTAGGGGTCGGGCGTTCGAGTCGCCTCATTCCGACAGAAGGCGACAAACGAGCAAAATCGGTTGTCGCTTTTTCTTTTTCACCTTCACAAACCGCTGTAAATCTGCGGAAAATCTTAAAAACTTCATTCTCGTTTTCTGTTCGATAATCCATTATATAAACCTATAACAAAACAGTTGTCAAAAACAAAACTTTCCCGCTTTAAAAGTAAAAGAAGGTATTTCCATAGGTTTTATCTTTATAGCATGATACCCCTCATACTTTTGAAATATAAAATATGTATAAGTAGTGATTGGAAAATATAACACCACTTTGTTTATAAATGATTGCTGAATTGTATCATACCCTTGATAACAAAAAAAACTATTATTATTAAGCATTAAAGAAAATCTCATTCTCACCGAACCCTGATAATTAATGATATGTGGTAAACACTTACTTTGAAATAATACTCCCAAAGGAAAATGATACCCATTACTGTTAGAACCTTGGAAATACAAAATCTGAGATTGTGTATCATATAGGAATTCAAGTTCTTTCCCCGTATGTGTAAAACAATAAAACCCTGTATGAATAACCTCTATACCTTCAGATAGATTACATTTCGAATGGATAGCTGTATTTACTACTCTTAGCACTTTGTCTTTTCCTGATTTAGCTAGACGCTTTTTCTTTTTATAACCGATATCAGTAGACGGTTCTTGGAATGTTGTACTGGTTCAGTAGTCACTTCTTCCCAAGCCCTGCTGATATAGTAGACACAGCAA
>ENA-OQCX01000055-OQCX01000055.1-human-gut-metagenome-genome-assembly--contig:-NODE-55-length-53939-cov-7.098194_pt1 | contig 53939 bp, 66 predicted proteins | sample MGYA00242762_ERZ504587 | MGnify/ENA primary metagenome ERZ504587 (study PRJEB26092, sample SAMD00036337) | human gut metagenome | host: Homo sapiens | study: EMG produced TPA metagenomics assembly of...
GCCTGATGTATTCGGAATATCTTTGGATTCCGGTCCGGTTTGATGAAGAGGGGATGCCTTATCTTACCCTTTCCGGCAAATGCAATCCGTCAGATGGTCGTTGATAAACCCCGAAGCTTGCAGATGGCATAGCAAATGGTAGAGCCGAAGAACTTGAATCCCCGTTTTTTCATGTCTTTGCTCATGGCATCTGATTCGGGAGATGATACCGGAATCTCACTCAATGACTGAAAATGATTGATAATGGGGTTCCGGTCGGGGAAGAAGGATAGCGTATAGTTGTAAAAGCTGCCGAATTCTTTCTGTATGGCAAGAAACAGCTTTGCATTGGTGATGGTCGACTTGATTTTCAGACGGTTTTTCACGATGCCGTCAAAGTGCATCAGCCGTTCCACGTCTTCGTTGGTCATTTGCGCCACTTGCGTGGCATCGAAATTGCAAAAGGCTTTGCGGTAGCCTTCCCGCTTTTTGAGGATGGTTATCCAGCTCAGTCCCGCCTGGGCACTTTCCAATACAAGAAACTCGAATAGTGTCTTGTCGTCTGTTACCGGTTTTCCCCACTCTTCATCGTGGTATTTCACATACAGCTCGTCGGTTCCGCACCAGCCGCAACGTCCGTTTATAAAGTCTTGCATAAGCGTAATTAATATATGTAATGAAGTGCTAAGATATTGTTTTCATTGCGAACAAACAAATCTATCCATTCAGAATGGACAGTTCTCATATTCTTTCTTACTTTTGCAAAAGGTAACGGGTGGTTTGAACGCCTGAAAAACAAGAAAATTAATAATAAAGAATGGAAAAGACTTGGAGATGGTTTGGCAAGAAAGACAAGATAACCCTTGCCATGTTGCAACAGATAGGAGTGGAAGGCGTTGTCACTGCCTTGCATGAAGTTCCCAACGGTGAAATATGGACGTTGGAAGCCATTGAAGATTTGAGGGATTATATTGAATCCTTCGGATTGCGCTGGTCTGTAGTAGAAAGTCTGCCGGTGTGCGAGGCTGTCAAATATGCGGGGAGTGAGCGTGACCGATTGATAGAGAACTACAAGATAAGCCTTGCCAATCTCGGCAAGGCAGGCATCCGGACGGTATGTTACAACTTCATGCCGGTGATTGACTGGATTCGCACGGACTTACAACATCCCTGGGAAGACGGGACATCTTCTCTTTATTTCGACAGAATCCGTTTTGCCTACTTCGACCTGAAGATATTGGAACGGGAGAATGCGGAAGCCGATTATTCTCCGGAAGAGCTGGACAAGGTGGCAGAACTGGATAAGGTGATTACGGAGTCTGAAAAGGCAGAGCTGGTAGATACGATTATCGTAAAGACACAAGGATTCGTAAATGGCAACATCAAGGAAGGTGACAAGGAGCCGGTAACCCTGTTCAAACGTTTGCTGGCGCTATACAAAGGGATAGACCGGGAGGCTCTGCGCGAGAATATGCGTTATTTCTTGTCTGCCATCATGCCGGTATGCGAGGAATATGGGGTGAATATGTGTGTACACCCCGATGACCCTCCTTTTCAGGTATTGGGGTTGCCGCGCATTGTGACAGACGAGGCAGATATTGCCTGGATACTGAGTGCAGTGGACAATCCCCATAATGGCCTGACTTTTTGCGCCGGTTCATTGAGTGCGGGTGAACAGAATGATACCCGTGAACTGGCAAGGAAGTTTGCCAGGCGTACCCACTTTGTGCATTTGCGCAGTACGAAGGCAATACCGGTGGAAACTTTATCGAAAGTTCCCATCTGGAGGGAAGGGGACACCTCATTGATTTGATTCGTATCTTTGAGAAAGAAAATCCGGGATTGCCGATGCGTGTGGACCACGGTCGCATGATGTTGGGCGACGAGGATAAAGGTACAATGCAGGTTATTCTTTTCATGGCCGTATGCTGGCATTGGCTCAAGTGGAGGGAATGCTGGCTGTGGTAGACGATGAATTGTACGGAAAATCTGTTTGATTGATTTTAAGTTAGGCATGGATTACGCGAAAAATCATGGATATTCTTCATTTATTATCCATGATTTTTCATGTAATCCGTGTCTAAAGAATCTATTAGTGTTGTAAATCCGGCTTAATAGTTGAAAGCCTTGGATTTTACGTAAACCTTGAAGTCTTTGATTCCACCCGGTACCTCGCTTTCCATTCTGGTAGATATTGTATGCCGGTCAGGGTGCGGGTACTACCCAAGTCAATCACGACAGAATGCGGGTATGGAGTGTCTTTTGTTGTGCTCCAATAGGTTGATTCCTGGAGGTCGAAGATTTTGTCCGCAGAACAGTTGACGTGGGATACGTCTTCGCTGTCGGCATAATTGACAATCCAGGGTTCGCGTGACAGACGTTCCCCATTCTCATCCAGCAGATACATTTCGGCAATGCAAGCCAGGTCTTTTCCATCTTGTGCACTCAAGGCTTCCAGGCAGACATAACGTCCGGTGACGGGTTGGTCGAATTTGCGTTCCTGCCAACCGTTGCCGGGATTGAAGCTGCCGGAGAGGACGGGCTGCTCACCGGACAAGTCGAGATTTTCACCCTCATTGCGGTGCGTCAGCGGTTTGGTGACGAGCAACTGGTCCAGTAATGGCTCGCTCAGTCCTTCGGACTTAACTTCTTTGGGACCGATGATGTCGAAGACAATCACTTCATTCTCACCTTTCTTCAACCAGCATCCCGGGATGTAGAGGGTCTGTTGCGGGCCGATTTCCCAAATGCGTCCCATGGCGTGCCCGTTGACGTAGACAAGTCCCTTGCCCCAAGTCTCGAAGTTTAGGAATGTGTCGCTGGGCTTGTTCACCTTAAAGGTGGCACGGTAGCAACCCGGAATGCGTTGTCCTAACTCATCTTTCAGTGAGCCGATGGGCTGGAACTTCATGTTCTTATAGAAATCGTATGTATCTTCGAGATTATAGACTTCCCAATCCTTCAGGTTGCAGGTGAAAGGACGGCCGTCGATGTCTACGGTAAGTTCTACGCTTTGGGTGATACCCTTGAAGTCCTTGATGGCACGTCCAAAGTTGATGCGGCCCATGGCTTCTACCAGAATGTCGAGGCGTGCACCTTTGGGGCAGGCGGGGAATTCCAGTTGCTTTTCACCGTTGCGGCGGTCCAGTTTGCCGATGTATTTGCCATCCAGGAAAACTTGGGCATAATCGTGCGCATCGTTCACAGTGAGCAGGGACGGGGTTTTCATCTCGGGCAGTGTGGTGCGGTAGAGAATACTTCCGAATCCCTGGTTATATTCCTCCATGGTACGGATATTGCGGTCTTTCTTGGCAGCAGGAAGATTGTCGAACAAAGGAGCCATCTCTGTAAATTGGAAAGACGGAATACGGATGGGCTTGATTAAAGCGGGAACTTTAGCCTGCTTCTCGCCGTTCATGTATTTGGACAATGCTTTTCGCAATTCCCAGTATTTGGGAGTGGTCTGTCCCGATTCGCTGATGGGGGCGTCGTAGTCGTAAGAGGTTACGTCAGGGGCGAATCCGGGTGAGTTGGCTCCTGCCCAGTGTCCCCAGTTGGTCCCTCCGTGGGTCATGTAGAGGCTGAAGGAGATGCCTTTGGACAACATCTCGTCAATGCCGGCAATCATGTCGCAGCCGGACGGGTTTCGTGGTTGGCTCCCCACTTGTCGAACCAGCCGCTCCAGAATTCGGAGCACATCAGCGGGCTATCAGGACGGAGTTTCTTCAGCGGTGCAAACTGTTGGTCGATGTTGGCTCCTGTACCGAAGTTCATGGTCCATACCAGGTCGTGGAGTCCGTTCTTGGTGAAGTTGGACGCCCAGTCGCATTGGAACAGTGCTACGCCGGGGTAGTTGGCGCGTACGATGTCGCGGATTTGCGATACGTAGCTTTGTCTTCCCCGTAGGAGCCGTATTCGTTCTCTACTTGTACCATGATGATGGGACCTCCGTTCTGTATGGTCATACCGGCTACCTGCTCGGCAACGGCTTTTTCGAAGATACCTACACGCTCCATAAAGTAGGGGTCGGATTCGCGCAGGCGGATATCTTTTTTCTTGAGTAACCACCAGGCAGTCCGCCCATTTCCCATTCGGCACAGACATACGGTCCCGGGCGCAGGATGACATACATGTCGTTCTGCTGGCATAGGCGGCAGAATTCCGCCAGGTCATTCTGTCCGGTGAAGTCGAACACTCCCGGCTGAGACTCGTGGGAGTTCCAGAATACATAAAGGCAGATGGTGTTCATGCCCAGTGCCTTGCATAGCTTGATGCGTTGGTCCCAATAGGCTTTGGGGATACGTGGATAGTGCAGCTCTGCGGCTTTGATGACAAACGGCTTGCCATTCAATAGGAATGTTCCTTTGCCGGCAGAGAAGTCGCCTTGTCCTTCCCATTGGGTACGCGGGTCCCAGCTGTCGCGCCAGGGTATCGCGATTGTGCCGTCCTTGCCGAATTCAAGCGGGAGCCATACGTAGCGTGAGTCCTCAAGGTTTTTCTTTTTCCAGCGGTCGAACATGGCAATGTAGGCATTTCCTTTTCCGTATACTTGCTGCACGTAAGTGCTTTGTGCATAGAAGGTCTTATCTGCATCAGGACCGGTACACGGATTGCCGATGGTAGTCCATTGCCCCATGATGGAGTCGGCCACAGCCAGTTCGGCAACATTGGGATCCCAGCCGGTACAACCGGAAGAGAGCATATAGTACTTGCCGTTATACTTGAATACGGCGGGTGCTTCGCGGCTTTGCTTCACGAAATTGCGTGTATAGCGACCAGTGGGCTTCAGGTAGTCATCCGTTAGTTCGCTTATATATAAGGTAGCGTTGTTTTCCGACGAGTAGAACTGATATGCCTTGCCGTTATCATCAACGAACACTGTTTGGTCGCGGCTCATCGCACCGTTGGGACGGAAGCTGCCTACATAGGTGAATGTCCCGGTAGGAGAATCGCTGACCGCTACGCCGGCACATGCCTTACTGTAGTCGCGCTTTCCACATGCGCCCACATGACGAATTTCTTTGTCTTTTCGTTGTAAATCACTTTGGGACGTTCCAACACCTTGCTGGGGTGCAGGTCGTGTTTCTCGTCATCTTTCACGGCAGGAAGTACAATACCCTCGAACTTCCAGTTCAGCAGGTCTTTTGAAGAGTAGCAGCTGACACCGGTTACGTCGGTGCGGTAGCATTCCCACGTAGCCCATTCGGGCAGGATGGTTTCCCCTTTTTTGTATTCGCCATACCAATAGTAGGTCCCTTCGTGGTAAAGAAGCCGCCGCCATGGGCGTTGATGGGATTGCCGTCGGTGTCTTTCCATACTTCCCCGGGTATGATTGCGGCATTTTTCGTTTGTGCTTTTGTTTTTGCAGATGGCAGGCAGCAAAGGCAGGCCAGCAATGCAAAACTCCAAATAATTTTCCTTTTCATTTAAGAATTCGGTATTAGATAATTAATAAATCGTTTATGTTTTGGGCAAAGATATGCGAAAGTTGAGAAATGGAGGGTATGTAAATGTGTCAAAAAGGAGAGATTATAGCTCTAATCTCTCCTTTTTGTGATGTTTTTCGGTCTTTTCTATTTGGTTTGTACTTGTTTCATCACCCGGAGGAAATTTCCACCCCATATCTTGGCGATGTCTGTTTCTGTAAATCCATGTTCCAGCAGACGGACGGTGATATTGATGAAATCATTGTCCCCATTGCATCCTTTGACCCCGCCTCCACCGTCGAAGTCCGAGCCAATGCCCACGTGTCTATGCCTGCCACTTCAACCATGTGCAGCAGGTGTTTCATGAAGTCCGTAAGGTTGGTTTTCTTGGCATCCGGTTCAGAAACTCGTCTACCAGGCAGGCTTGAGCCACACCGCCATGTGCGGCAAGGGCGCGTAGCTGTTCGTCGGTCAGATTGCGGTCGTGTCTGTAGATGGCGCTTGCAGAGGAGTGGGAGACTATGACCGGTGCTTTTGAATATTTCAGTACATCCCAGAAGGTGCTTTCGGCTGCATGGGAAAGGTCTATCATTATTCCCAGCCGGTTCATTTCTTTCACCACTTTTCTACCGTAAGGACTTAAGCCGTTCCAACGGGCAGTCGTGTCCGAAGAACTGTCGCAGATGTCATTGTTGCGGGTGTGGCAAAGGGTGATGTAGGTAACGCCTGCATCATGGAAACGGGTGATATTCTTCAAATCCTTGCCGATGCCGTATCCGTTTTCGATGCCAATATAAAAGGCTTTCTTTCCTTCGGTCTTGAGCCTGGACAAATCATCGGGCGTGCGGGCTATGGCACATTGCTCCCCGTTCATCTCCACTTGTCGGTAGATGTGGCGTATCAACTCATCCACTCGGTCAATGGCTTTCAGACTGTTCTCTTCATCGCACGGGCCTTGACGCACCCAGCATGCCAGGTATTGTCCATCCAATTTCCCTTCTCGCATCTTGGCAGGCAAACCTGCGTTTTTTCGCGCGTACCTATATTATAGGAAACGTCAAAATCAAGTGGGGTGTCTGTATGCGTGTCGAGGGAGAGGATGCGGCGATGAATCTCTTTGGCATGCCGGTAGGTAGCTGCCTTTTGAACCAGAAAATAGAAGAATCTGGCAGAGATGCTGTCGCCTGCCGTAGCCAGAGCTTCGGGATGGAATTGCACACCCCATATCGGATATTCGTGAGAAGACTCTATAGCTTCGGGAATACTGTCTGACGACCAACCCGTTACGCTGAATCCCGGGGCAACTTGCTTGACCGCCTGGTGATGGTGAGTATTGGTGAAAAGTTGTGTCTGTCCGGTTATGGATGCCATGGCAGAACCGGGAGTGAGGTGGACGGTATGAGTTGGTATACTGCTCGGTTCCTGCTGCTGGTGGCAGACAGTGGTGTCGGGATGCTGGGTAGGGATATCCTGATAAAGGGTTCCGCCGAAAGCTACATTGATTAACTGTTCTCCCCGGCAGATGCCAAACATCGGAATGTTACGCCGGGTAGCCAGGCGGATGAGTGCCATGTCGTATACATCACGCAGGGAGTCCACCTCTCCCAGCTGTTCGATGGGCGATTCATTGAAATAGGAAGGGTGGATGTCTCCTCCTCCTATCAGAATGATACCGTCCAGCCGGTTGGCAATGTCTGTCAAGACAAGGCTATCGGTAGTGATGGAAATCAGTATAGGTGTTCCACCTGCCTGGATTACAGACTCGGTATACGTCATCTGTGTGGATGAGCTTCGGCCCGGATGTGAGCAGGAAATGCCGATGAGAGGGGCTTTCCTGGTTGTTTTTTGGTTGGACTGTCCCATTGCCAAATATGGACATAGAACGAGCAGTGTTGTTAACAGTAGTTTGTTCATGGTTTTCGGGGGGGATTCTTTTTCCTGCAAAGTTATAAGAAATATTTAAGCCGTCCAAGAAGTTGGATGACTTGTGAATTCGGGCAGTTTATTGGCAGAAGAACATTATATTCTTTGTTGGTGGAGGAAGTGTGTTATATAACATGCTTCCCGATGTTGCTTTTCTTTGAATTAATGCCTAATTTGCGCCTCACAAAAAGTTAACGGCATCATCGTATGTCAGGTTATTCACTTAAAATCTTAATATATCATGAAAGTATATCAGACGAATGAAATTAAGAACATTGCCCTCCTTGGCAATGACGGCTCGGGTAAAACCACTCTCACGGAAGCGCTGCTCTTTGAGAGTGGTATTATAAAACGTCGCGGCAGGATTACTGCCAAGAATACAGTCAGCGATTACTTCCCGGTGGAGCAGGAATACGGCTATTCTGTGTTTTCCACCGTTTTCCATGTGGAGTGGAACGGCAAGAAACTGAATATCATTGACTGCCCGGGTAGTGATGACTTTGTAGGGGCTGCCATGACGGCGCTCAACGTTACAGATACTGCCATTCTGCTGCTGAACGGGCAATACGGTCCCGAGGTAGGTACGCAGAACCATTTCCGCTACACCGAGAAACTGGGCAAACCGGTTATTTTCCTGGTAAACCAGCTTGATAATGAAAAGTGCGATTATGATATGGTGCTTGAGCAGTTGCAAACCATATACGGTCCGAAGGTGGTGCCCGTGCAATATCCGCTGGCTACCGGACCGAACTTCAATTCGTTGATCGATGTACTTTTGATGAAAAAATATTCGTGGGGACCCGAAGGTGGCGCTCCCATTATTGAAGAGATTCCGGCCGAAGAAATGGAAAAGGCTACAGAACTGCACAAGGCTTTGGTAGAAGCTGCAGCCGAACATGACGAAGGCCTGATGGAAAAATTCTTTGAGCAGGACTCTTTGACAGAAGACGAAATGCGCGAAGGTATCCGCAAGGGACTGGCTTCACGAGGTATGTTCCCGGTATTCTGCGTCTGTGCCGGCAAGGATATGGGTGTACGCCGTCTGATGGAGTTCCTGGGTAATGTGGTGCCGTTTGTGGACGAAATGCCACCGGTGCACAATACACGCGGTGAGGTGGTGAAGCCGGATTCTAACGGACCGACTTCCTTGTATTTCTTCAAGACTGCCGTTGAGCCGCATATCGGTGATGTTCAATACTTCAAGGTTATGAGTGGTAAAGTGCACGAAGGTGATGATTTTACCAATGCAGACCGCGGTTCCAAGGAACGCATCGCGCAGATTTATGCTTGTGCCGGTGCCAACCGTATCAAGGTAGAGGAAATGGTAGCCGGTGACATCGGCTGTACAGTGAAACTGAAGGATGTACATACCGGCAATACATTGAACGGTAAGGGCTCTGAAAACCGTTTCAACTTCATTAAATATCCGAACTCCAAATACTCACGTGCTATCAAGCCGTTGAACGAGTCGGATACAGAAAAGATGATGGTTGCTTTGAACCGTATGCGAGAGGAAGACCCGACATGGGTGATAGACCAGTCTAAAGAATTGCGTCAGACTATTGTACACGGACAAGGTGAATTCCATTTGCGTACCTTGAAGTGGCGTCTGGAAAACAATGAAAAACTGCAAATCAAGTTTGAAGAACCGAGAATACCGTATCGCGAAACGATTACCAAAGCTGCCCGTGCGGATTATCGCCATAAGAAGCAGTCGGGTGGTGCAGGCCAGTTCGGTGAAGTTCATCTGATTGTTGAGCCTTACTACGAAGGCATGCCGTTGCCCGAAACCTATAAATCAATGGTCAGGAGTCAAGATGAACGTCAAGGGTACCGAAGAAGTTCCATTGGAATGGGGTGGCAAGCTGGTATTCGTCAATAGTATTGTGGGTGGTTCCATTGATGCACGTTTCATGCCGGCCATCTTGAAGGGTATCATGTCACGTATGGAGCAGGGACCGTTGACTGGTTCGTATGCTCGCGATGTACGTGTCATCGTATATGACGGAAAAATGCATCCGGTTGACTCCAATGAAATCTCCTTTATGCTGGCGGGACGGAATGCGTTCAGCGAAGCGTTCAAGAATGCAGGCCCGAAGATTCTAGAACCCATTTATGACGTGGAAGTATTTGTTCCGTCGGACAAGATGGGTGATGTGATGGGGGACTTGCAGGGACGCCGTGCCATGATTATGGGTATGAGCAGCGAGGCCAGTTACGAAAAACTGAGTGCTAAGGTGCCTTTGAAGGAAATGTCATCCTACTCTACGGCACTTAGCTCACTGACTGGTGGACGTGCTTCGTTCATCATGAAGTTTGCCAGCTATGAACTCGTTCCGAGTGATGTGCAGGATAAACTGATTAAGGAATTTGAGGCAAAGCAAGCTGAAGAATGATTTTCAGGGTTGGTAGTTTGGCTGTTGTAACTACCGGCTGCTAATATAACAATTGTTAAAGCCGTTGTTACTTCATGGCAAGTAATAACGGCTTTTTTCATTAACGTAGATTAAGAACATGCAGAATTGTGAATTGAATGATTAATTTTTTATTAAATTTGCAAACCAAAGGCTTGTGTTTTTGTTATAATGCTCATAATACAACCTAAAAAATGGTCTTCGGTTAATTTACGAGAACGTCCGGTTAAATCAGGTTAATTGGTTAGGAGTGTTAATTAGGGAGTGTTAATTTTGTGACTATGAAAAAGTCAACTATATGGATATTAGGTGTTGTTATGGGGCTTTCCTTCCTTAGTTTGCTGTATCTGCAGATAAGCTATATTGAGGAAATGGTGAAGATGCGTAACGGACAATTTGATGAATCGGTGAAGCGTGCGTTGATGGCTGCTTCGAAAGAGGCAGAGTCCGCAGAGGTTGTGCGTTGGCTGAATGAGGATATCTCCGAGGCAGAAAAGAAGGCGTGGGAACAATCGCAAAGCAGTAGCGGAGTGATGCGTACCCAGCGGTTTGTGATGACAGCTCCGGATGGCAGTGTCCGTTCTTCGGTGGAATTGAAAACTTTCAGTAACGAGCCTTCTGAATTGCCAAGAGCAATGATTTCACGCAAACACGGAGCAAAAACCATTCCTCAGACTTCACGCTCGCAGATAGAGATGCTTAAAACCGCTATCTTTACCAGCGTGCATTGGTAGACGAGGTGGTGTTGCAGATGGTATACAATGCCAGCGACAAGCCGATTGAGGAGCGTGTTAATTTCAAAAGTCTGGACCAGTATCTAAAAGCAGGTCTGATAGAGAATGGTCTCGGTGATATGGATTATCACTTCAAGGTGATAGACCGGGAAGGTCGGGAGGTATACCGTTGTGCGGATTATAGCGATGCAGGGAGTGAAAGCTCTTATTCGCAGCCATTGTTTTTGAATGACCCACCAGCGTATGAGTATCGTCAAGATACATTTTCCGGGAAAGAAGGATTATATCTTCGATTCGGTCAGGTTTATGATACCGTCGATGATATTTACTTTTGTACTGCTGGTGACGTTCATCTTTACGATTTACATCGTATTCCGCCAGAAGAAGCTGACGGAGATGAAGAATGATTTCATCAACAATATGACGCACGAGTTCAAGACGCCGATATCGACGATTTCTCTGGCGGCACAGATGTTGAAAGACCCGGCTGTGGGCAAGTCTCCGACTATGTTCCAGCATATATCGGGTGTCATCAACGATGAAACGAAGCGCTTGAGGTTCCAGGTAGAAAAAGTGCTTCAGATGTCGATGTTTGACCGTCAGAAGGCTACTTTGAAGAATAAGGAACTGGATGCCAACGAGCTGATAGCGGGTGTTATCAACACGTTTACACTGAAAGTGGAGCGTTATAATGGAAAGATTGAATCGGAGCTTAAAGCTACCAACTCTGCCATTTTTGCCGATGAGATGCATATCACCAATGTGATTTTCAATCTCATGGATAATGCAGTGAAGTATAAACGTCCGGATGCGGATCTGCAACTGACGGTGAAGACTTGGAATGAGCCTGGCAAACTGATGATTTCCATCCAAGATAACGGCATCGGCATCAAGAAGGAGAATTTGAAAAAGATATTCGAGAAGTTCTATCGCGTGCATACAGGTAATCTGCACGATGTGAAAGGCTTCGGCTTGGGACTGGCTTATGTGAAGAAGATTATCATGGATCATAAGGGAACTATCCGGGCAGAAAGTGAACTGAACGTAGGAACTAAATTTATTATTGCATTACCTTTATTAAAAAATTGATTGATATGGACGAGAAACTGCGTATTTTATTGTGCGAAGATGATGAAAATCTTGGCATGCTTTTAAGAGAATATTTACAGGCAAAAGGTTACGCTGCCGAGTTATATCCCGATGGAGAAGCAGGATACAAGGCTTTCCTGAAGAATAAATATGACTTGTGTGTGTTTGATGTGATGATGCCGAAGAAAGACGGATTCACACTGACACAAGAAGTGCGTGCGGCCAATGCCGAAATACCTATTATCTTCTTGACGGCAAAAACATTGAAGGAAGATATTCTGGAAGGTTTCAAGATTGGTGCCGATGACTACATCACCAAGCCCTTCAGTATGGAAGAGCTGACTTTCAGAATTGAAGCTATCCTGAGACGTGTTCGCGGAAAGAAGAACAAGGAGAGCAACATCTATAAGATTGGTAAGTTTACATTCGACACGCAGAAACAGATTCTGGCGACTGCCGAGAAGCAGACTAAACTGACCACCAAAGAATCCGAACTGCTGGGCTTGCTTTGTGCACATGCCAACGAAATTCTGCAGCGTGACTTTGCGTTGAAGACTATTTGGATTGATGACAACTATTTCAATGCACGTAGTATGGATGTATATATCACAAAGCTGCGTAAGCACCTGAAAGAAGATGATTCGATTGAAATCATCAACATTCACGGAAAAGGATATAAACTGATTACTCCGGAAGCTGAGTCTTGATGAGGCTCGGCTCCTCTGAGGGAGAGAAAATAAAAAAGGCGGTCTGCATGTATATGCTAACCGCCTTCTTTATTTCTTTTCTTTTGATATTAGTCGACAATTCTCTTGTTGATGACAATGTAGGAAATCAATCCCACTACAACCAAAACGGCAGAACTGCCCAAGATGGCATTGTTGTTAACATTGCCGGTAAAAGAACATGCAACCAGGATTACAGCTCCTATTACGACTAATATCAATCCCAGATTTTTTAATAAGCCTTTCATGTGTGTGTATTTTAATTAGATTATTATATTCTTTCGTATTCTTGTCACAAAGAAAAGCATAATTCTTTAACAAGCGAAATTATTTTTGCAAAAAATCCATATTTTAATAAAGAATGGAAGATGAGGAATGAAAAATGACGCTTCATCCCTTGTTTTCTCCTCCCTTAATCTCTAATCCTTAACCCCTAATCCCTATATCTTAGTCCTTCGTATTGAAGAAAATCTTCCTCAGCACCTCCTGGCTCACACTGAGCTCTTCGATGGTGATGCCTTTCAAGGCTTCTTTGAGGGTCTGGTTGGCAATGACGCGCGCGCGTTCTTCCAGCTCCTTGCCGTCCTTGGTCAGATGTATCAGATTGGTTCGGCGGTCTTTCTTGTCCGATATGCGCACGACGAGATGCTGACGCTCCATATTGTCTATCAAGCGCGTCATGCTGGGCTTGTCTTTGAAAGTTGCATTACACAACTCTTGTTGCGTCACCCCGTCCTTTTCCCATAAGAAGATGAGGACGGTCCACTGTTCCGGAGTAATCTCCAAACCGTTCTGGCGGAAGTTGCGGGACAGCTTTCGGTTAATGGCAGCCGACACTTTACCGTTCAGTATGGCAAAGATAAGGCGGATATCAAAGTTGAATTGCTCTATCATGAAATTATTGTTTAAACAACTTTGCAAAGATAGTGCAAGCCGAAGACAATTCCTATATCCCTACACAAAAAAACATTAAATGTTTGTAGTTCAAAATAAAATGTCTACCTTTGCACCGCATTTTTAAAACGAATAATTTATTTATTTAATTAAACGAGTATGAATCAATACGAAACCGTTTTCATTTTGACTCCCGTTTTGTCTGATGTTCAGATGAAGGAAGCGGTAGAAAAATTCAAAAGCATCCTTACTGCTGAAGGTGCTGAGATTGTAAATGAAGAAAACTGGGGACTGAAGAAGCTGGCATATCCTATCCAGAAGAAGTCAACCGGTTTCTATCAGCTGATTGAGTTCAATGCAGAACCTACTGTCATTGAGAAATTGGAAATAAACTTCCGTCGTGACGAGCGCGTTATCCGTTTCTTGACTTTCAAGCAAGACAAGTACGCTGCTGAATATGCTGCGAAGAGAAGAAGTGTTAAATCAACTAAAAAGGAGGATTAATCATGGCACAACAAGTTCAATCAGAAATCAGATATTTAACTCCGCCCTCAGTAGACGTTAAGAAGAAAAAATACTGCCGTTTCAAAAAGAGCGGTATTAAGTACATCGACTACAAAGATCCCGAATTCTTGAAGAAATTCTTGAATGAGCAAGGTAAAATCCTTCCGCGTCGTATTACCGGTACTTCTTTGAAGTTCCAACGTCGTGTAGCTCAAGCTGTGAAGAGAGCACGTCACTTGGCGTTGCTGCCCTATGTAACTGACATGATGAAATAATAGGAGGAGGAAAGTATGGAAATTATATTGAAAGAAGACATTGTAAACTTGGGTTATAAGAACGACATCGTAACAGTAAAGTCTGGTTACGGTCGTAACTACCTCATCCCGACTGGTAAAGCTGTCATCGCTTCACCGGCTGCAAAGAAAATGTTGGCTGAAGAGCTGAAACAACGTGCTCACAAGCTGGAGAAAATCAAAAAGGATGCTGAAGAACTGGCTGCTAAGCTGGAAGGCGTATCATTGAAGATTGCTACTAAGGTTAGCTCTACTGGTACTATCTTCGGTTCTGTTGGTAACATCCAGATTGCTGAAGAGTTGGCTAAATTGGGTCACAACATCGATCGTAAGATTATCGTTGTTAAGGACGCAGTGAAAGAAGTTGGTAACTACAAGGCTATCGTTAAGCTGCACAAGGAAGTTTCTGTAGAAATTCCTTTCGAAGTAGTTGCTGAAGAAGCATAAGAAAAGACTTAATAATGATAAGGAAGCCCGGTTCTGATAAAGGACCGGGCTTTTCTATGTTCGGAGCGTATGTGTGTGAGCTTATTGAGGGATACGTAAAGCTGCGGTTTACGCATGCTGACATAGAGGTTTACGAATCTGAAGTAGAGGTTTACGCGCGCGGTATAGAGGTTTGGCAAGAATACTCTTGTGTCTCTTTACGAGGTTACTAATGCAAAAAAAGAGCATATCCACTCAGGGGTATGCTCTTTGCCTTATTGTCAGCCAATAATTCTTTTAGTTTCTTGGCAATGCTTCTTTCACTACCATTTGGCGGCCTACATATTCTGCTCCATTCAGTTTGTTGATTGCTTGTTGGGCTTCAGCAGCTTCGGGCATCTCTACGAAGGCAAAACCTTTTGATCTGTTTGTATTACGGTCCATAATCAGTTTTACTGATTCTACTGTTCCATACTCTTCCATTACTTGTCTCAAATCTGATTCCCTAACGTTGTAGCTAAGGTTTCCAATGTACATATTCATAAAATACAAAAATAAAAAATTAATAATTCAATAAAGGAGTCTTAGGAAGTTGTAGTCAGAAATGAAAATTCTCAATGTGGCTAATCGAGGAGAAACATAGTGAAACGTAGATCGTAATAAACCTCTTATTGTTTTGTTGATGCAAAGTAACGGCTTTTATTTGGTATATGCACTATACTTTATCATTTATCTGCCATATAATACCCTTTTTTGTGAAATAAGACCAAGACTTAACAATTGGAAGGGAACAGAAGGAGAGGATAAGACATAAAAAAAGTCTGGTGTGCTTGTATGCACGTCAGACTTTCAATTCTCTCGAGTGTTGTACTGAAATTATTCAGCTACAACAGCTGCGCTATCTACTGCTACAGTGTCAGCTGCTGCGGCTGCTGCTGCGGCTTCAGCTGCTGCTGCTTCTACAGCTGCGATTGAGTCAGCGATACGGATAGAATCTGCAGTTGCTTGTTCAGCGTTAGCTGCTTTGTTGCCACAAGATGCGAAAGATACTGCTACGATAGCTGCAGCCATCAAAACTAATTTTTTCATTTTCTTTACTTTTAAAACGTAATACAATCAATTGCTTTATTAAAACGTTGCAAAGGTATGTACTTTTTGAATATGTTGTTCTCGAAACCCCAACTTTTTTTATATTTTTTTTGGAGCTTCGGCTGTTTTTATCCCTATCTATGTGTTTTACAACATATTAATCTTCGGCAATGCTGTTGTATAAGTATCTCTTGATACTTCTTTTGGGCGTTTTCTCAAATTCAGTCGGATAAAGTTGGATTTGGCTTACTTTTTCGTAGGCTGCCACGCTGTTATTCAGATTTTTGAGATTCTCATCCATGATGGTTTTAAGGTTATCCGGCTGGTTTAGTCCCAAGGAATCCAGGGCTTCATAGTCGGCATAAACCAGCGCTACCAGTCTTTTATTCCGTTCGATGACAAGACTTTCCAGGACGAAAGGCATGTTGTTGAGCCGTGCTTCTATCTCTTCGGGGAAGATATTCTGTCCACTGGAACTGAGAATCATGGTTTTGCTGCGTCCGCGTATGTATAGGTTGTTGTCGTCGTCCAGTGTACCCAAGTCGCCGGTGCGAAGCCATCCGTCTTCGGTGAAGACTTCTTTGGTGGCTTCGGGGTTTTTGTAATAACCCGTCATCACGTTCTCGCCACGTACTTGTATTTCGCCGAGTTTGTCGTCCGGGTTTTCCTTGTAGATACGGGCTTCCATGATGTCGAGTACCCGTCCGGAGGAAGTCGGGACGAATTCATTCCAGGGAGCATAGCTGATGAGAGGGGCACATTCAGTCATGCCGTAGCCGATGGTGAAGGGGAACTTGATGCGATGGAAGAATTCTTCACTTCCGGGTTCATGCTGCGCCTCCTATGATGACTTCCTTGAAACGTCCGCCCAGTGCGTCAATCAGTTTCTTGCGGATTTGCCCGTATATCTGTCCGTCGAGCAAGGGAATGCTGAGCGCCCATTTCATGGTCTTTTTGTTGATGATGGGCTGTATGACATTCTTGTATATCTTTTCAATGACAAGGGGGACGGTGATAATCAGGTTGGGTTTCACTTCCTCGAAAGCTTTCATCAGAATCTTTGGGGAAGGCACTTTTCCCAACAGTGTGACGTGTGTGCCGACGGCCGTGGCGGTAAGGAAATCGAATGCGCAGCCGTATGCATGTGCCAAAGGCAGGAAAGAGAGCACTTTGTCCCCTTTCTTCAGCAGCTCGGTACGTATGCCGAAGGTGACGTTGCCGGCCAGGTTGTTTCCCGTCAGCATGACGCCCTTACTGAATCCGGTGGTGCCCGAGGTATAATTCAGCAGCATGACCTTGTCGTTGGAAAGGTCCGTGTAAACGATGTCTTCCTTGCGGAACCCGTTCGGGTAGGTCGCTTCCATTTCATCGCCCAGATGCTTGAGGAAACGCTGGATGGTTTCGCCGTCCCGCTGATACAGACAGCGGAAGTCGCTCAGTGAGAACACACCGCGAAGTCCAGTAAGTCGTTCTTCTTCCAGATGTTCCCAAATGGCATCGCTGGTGAAGAGGAACGTCGATTCGGAGTGGTTTACGATATGATGGACATCATTGGGGTTGAAGTCTTGCAGAATGGGGACTACGATACCACCGTAGGTGATGGTGGCCATATAGGCGATGCACCAGCGGGCATTGTTCTTGCCGATGACGGCTATCTTGTCGCCGCGGCGCAGTTGGCAGTACTTGAAAATAAGATGCAGTCTGGCTATTTCTTGTGCCACTTCGCCATAAGTATAGCTCTCGTTTTCTCCATAGTTGGTATAGCAGGGGAGGTCCCAATTCTCGCGGAAACTATGCTCGTATAGTTTGATAAAGTTCTCTTGTATCATTGCACAAATTTTAGTTGAGTGTGCAAAAGTAGGAAAAATAGATTAATAATGTATATATTTGCAGCATAAATGTGTTTATAAGCTCATGATAGATACCAATATATTTCAAGATAAGACGGCGGTTTACTATACGTTGGGGTGCAAACTGAACTTCTCGGAGACCTCTACTATCGGTAAAATTTTGCGGGAAGCGGGCGTACGTACGGCGCGCAAGGGTGAGAAAGCGGATATTTGTGTAGTGAATACCTGCTCGGTGACGGAAGTGGCGGACAAGAAGTGCCGCCAGGCCATCCACAAACTGGTGAAGCAACATCCGGGTGCATTTGTCGTGGTGACCGGTTGCTATGCCCAGCTGAAACCGGAGACGGTGGCAAAGATAGAAGGTGTGGACGTCGTGCTGGGAGCCGAGCAGAAGAAGGACCTGCTCCACTACCTGGGCAATCTGCAGAAGCACGAGACCGGCGAGGCCTACACTTCCGCTTTGAAGGATATACGTTCGTTTGCCCCGTCTTGTTCGCGTGGCGACCGGACACGCTTCTTCCTGAAAGTGCAGGACGGCTGCGATTATTATTGTTCCTATTGCACCATTCCCTTTGCCCGCGGACGTAGCCGTAACGGCAGCATTGCTTCTATGGTGGAGCAGGCCAGCCAGGCGGCTGCCGAAGGTGGAAAGGAAATTGTATTGACCGGCGTCAATATCGGAGACTTCGGCAAGTCTACCGGTGAGACTTTCTTCGACTTGGTGAAGGCGCTGGACGAGGTGGAAGGCATTGAGCGTTACCGCATATCCTCCATCGAGCCGAATCTGCTGACAGATGAAATCATAGAATACGTGTCCCGTTCCCGGCGTTTCATGCCTCATTTCCATATACCGCTGCAGTCGGGCAGTGACGAGGTGCTGAAGCTGATGCGACGCCGTTACGATACCGCCTTGTTTGCCTCGAAGATAAAGAAGATAAAGGAAGTGATGCCCGATTCCTTTATAGGGGTAGACGTGATTGTGGGTACCCGTGGAGAGACGGAGGAGTATTTCGGGCAGGCTTATGAGTTTATCAAGAGCCTGGACGTGACGCAGCTCCATGTCTTCAGCTATTCGGAGCGTCCCGGCACGCAAGCCTTGAAGATAGACCACGTGGTAGCACCCGAAGAAAAGCACCGCAGGAGCCAGCAATTGCTGGAGCTTTCGGACGAAAAGACCCGTGCTTTTTATGCGCGCCATATCGGGCAGACGATGCCGGTGTTGCTGGAACGTCCCAAACCCGGACTGCCGATGCACGGCTTCACTCCCAATTATATCCGTGTGGAAGTCCCTCATGATGCTGCCTTGGACAACCAGCTCGTGTCTGTGCGCCTGGGCGATTTCAATGCCGACGGCACCGCACTCTTGGGAGCAATGGAATGAGGAATGCCGCCTTTGCAACAAATAACTCATAACTTATAACTCATAACTGACGAAGTGAAATCAAAAATTGTCTATTGGCTGACTTATGCGGGCATGTGGCTTGTGGCACTTCTGCCTTTCCGGGCGCTTTATGCATTGTCTGACGGGCTGTACTTCCTGATGCGCCACGTCGTGCATTATCGGAAGAAAGTCGTTCGCCGCAACCTTCGCAATTCCTTTCCGGAGAAGTCGGAAACCGAATTGATGGAGATAGAGCGCAAGTTCTACCATTATATCTGCGACTATATGCTGGAAGAGGTGAAGATGCTGCGCATGTCTTTCGAGGAGCTCTGCCGCCGGATGAAGTATGATAATAAGGAAGAATACCTTGCCATGATAGAGAAGCATGGAGCATTGTACTGTTGATTCCCCATTATGCCAATTTTGAGTGGATTATAGGCATGGGGGCCATCATGCATCCGGGCGACATCCCGGTGCAGGTGTACAAACCGCTAAGCAATAAGTATCTGGACGAGATGTTTAAGCATATCCGTGCCCGGTTCGGAGGATACAATGTGGCGAAACATTCCACGGCACGCGAAGTGATAAAGCTTCGCCGTGAAGGCAGACGGATAGCCATCGGCCTGATTACAGACCAGTCGCCCAACCGCAGCGAGGCCCATTATTGGACCACTTTCTTGAATCAGGACACCGTGTTCATGGATGGCGCCGAGCGCATTGCCAAGCTGATGGACTTCCCCGTCTTTTATTGTGAATTGGAACGGACATCCAGGGGATATTGCAAAGTGCTCTTCGATTTGGTTACCGAAACTCCCAAGCAGACGGCGGATGGCGAGATAACCGAGTGCTTCGCCCGTCGTCTGGAGCAGACCATCCGGCGCGAACCGGCTTATTGGTTCTGGTCTCATAAACGCTGGAAAAATAAACGAAAAGAATCTGTGCAACATGGATAAGATTGCTGTTGTCATATTGAATTGGAACGGATGTGATATGCTCCGTTCCTTCCTTCCCTCTGTTGTGCGTTTTTCGGAGGTGGATGGTGCTGTGGTGTATGTGGCGGACAATGGCTCTACGGATGCTTCCGTGGCAATGCTCCGTCGCGAGTTTCCTTCTGTGCACTTGATTCTGCTGGAAGAGAACCACGGTTTTGCCGACGGATACAATCTGGCATTGAAGCAGGTGGAGGCAGAATATGTAGTGCTGCTCAACTCCGATGTAGAGGTCACCGAGCACTGGCTTGTCCCGTTGGCAGATATATGGATGCCTATCCGGAGACGGCCGCTTGCCAGCCGAAGATACGCAGTTGGCGTAACAAGGGGCAGTTTGAATATGCCGGAGCTGCGGGAGGTTTCATCGACCGCTATGGCTATCCCTTCTGCCGCGGCCGTATTATGGGCGTGGTAGAAGAGGACAAGGGGCAATACGACACGGTGATACCCATTTTCTGGGCTACGGGGGCGGCTCTGTTCATCCGTCTGGCAGACTACCGGGAAGCGGGTGGGCTGGACGGACGTTTTTTTGCCCACATGGAGGAGATAGATTTATGTTGGCGGCTTCGTGCCCGTGGCAGACAGTTGGCATGTATACCGCAGAGTGTGGTATTTCATGTGGGAGGGGCCACTTTGAAGAAGGAGAATCCGCGCAAGACCTTCCTCAATTTTCGTAATAACCTTGTCATGCTTTATAAGAATCTGCCGCAAGAGGACTTGGCGTCCGTGATGCGTGTACGTGCGGTGCTCGATTATGTGGCTGCGTTCAGTTTCATGCTGAAAGGCCAGTTACCCAATGCTTTGGCCGTATTCCGTGCGCGCCGTGCCTACCACTCCCTTCGCACTTCATTGGCAGCGTCCCGCAAAGAGAATCTGAAAAAAACTACGCTTGCCGTAATACCGGAACGGACAAAAAGCAGTATATTGGCGCAGTTTTATCTGCATGGAAAGAAATTCTTTTCCCAATTGTAGGAACTGTTGCCTTTTATAATTGTTCAATCTATTAAAGGTTTTGAATTATGGAAAAACTAGTTAGAAAAATCGGATTAGTGGCACACGACGCCATGAAGAAAGACCTCATCGAGTGGGTACTGTGGAACTCGGAATTGCTGATGGGGCATAAATTCTATTGTACGGGCACCACGGGTACCCTTATCCTCGAAGCCCTCCGGGAGAAACATCCTGATGTGGAGTGGGATTTCACTATCCTTAAATCCGGTCCTTTGGGCGGTGACCAGCAGATGGCTCGCGCATTGTGGACGGAGAGATTGACTATCTTTTCTTTTTCACCGACCCGATGACCCTTCAGCCGCACGATACGGATGTGAAGGCGTTGACCCGCCTTGCCGGTGTGGAGAACATCGTGTTCTGCTGCAACCGCAGTACGGCAGACCATATCATTTCCAGCCCGTTGTTTGTCGACCCGACGTATGAACGCACTGTTCCCGATTACAGCAACTACACCAAGCGGTTTGCAAATAAGCCGGTGGTGGCCGAAGCGGTGGAATCGGCAAAGAAGCGGAAACGGCAAAAATAAGGATGAAACTCGGTTCTACTGGGCATTCTTAATCTATCGCTACCCTTCGTTCATGGACAGCCCACACTGGTGCGATAGCCCACCCTTGCCGTTTGAAGTCATAGAGTTGCACAATAATGGTGTTGGTGAATCTGCCCATTCTATGTCGTTGAGGTATTGGTAGGGGAAGCGGAACTCTGTGAGGTTTATTTTCAATAGTTCATTCCTTCTGAAGTCTGCATAGTTGTATGGGTTTGTAAAGTCGTAAGGGGTGGGCAGGTAGAGGGCATTTCTCCAATGAAACTCGGAGCTGTATTTGATAGCAAGCGGCCGGTAGCAGGAAGAGAGCGACGATGGGGAGTAATGCCAGTCGTTGTATAGCGTTTCTCATTGACTTTTTGTTGATGATGGGGCAAAGGTACGGAATATTGGTATCAATGGTTGTATTCTACGGCAGAAAAGTTGCTGCATGCTCACTGCAGAACTTCTGTATACATTTTGCAGTGCTACTGCATATCTGTTGCAGCGTCACTGCAAAGCTATTGCAGTACTACTGCAAATATATGTGCAGCGCCACTGCAAAAAGCATGCAGTGTCTTTGCAGTGGGAAGTGTCTGTGTATCAATAGTGAATGGGGTGATTCGGCAATCTGTCATTCTCCGCGGCGTTGGCATATTTCCACTCCTGCAGCCTCTATATCCGCGCCCATCGGTGGATTGCGCTTTGCCAGCTTGAGGGTTATTTCCTCTATCTGTGGGAAGTCGTGGAACAATCGGTTTATAATTCGCCCGCATACATGTTCCAATAGTTTGGAAGGAATGTCCATCTCTGCCTTCACAGCTGTATGTACATCGGCATAGCTCACGGTGTCGGCTACGTCGTCCGTTTCTGCCGCACGCCGGATATCAACTTGCAGGCGCAGGCTGACGGTAAACTCATTGCCTACCACGGTTTCTTGTTCGCCCACGCCGTGATGGGCGAAGAAGCGAAGCGTATCAAGGAAAATATAACTGGTCATTACTTGTAGATTGTTTTCTGCAAACTTACTGATATTTTGTGGTACGGGCAAATCAGTATCCGGTTATTACGATTCAGGCTGTGGATTGTATTCTGTAAAATATAAAAATAGCGCGAAATTGTTTTTTATAGAATACAATTATGTGAGGGCCGGAATGAACTTATCGAATTATTTTAGGCACGGAATTATACGGGTTATCACGGTTACTTTCAATATTATCCGTGATTGTCCATGTAATCCGTGCCTAAAATAACCCTTTGTTAAGAATCCTTTCTTATCTTCCGGTGCTTTCTATCATGCTCCTTATTTTCTCGTTCAGGCTTTCTGCCTTCATCAGTTGTTCCAGTGTCAGGTGCATGCGCCAGCGCCAGTAGTGCCGCGGGTTGGCAGGAATATTGATGTGTTCTTCCTGCACGTTCGGGTTGCGCCATTTGCCGTCCATGGACATCCAGTCTTGCAGGGAGAGGATGCAGAGGATGGAGTTGCTATGGAGGTGATTGCGAACCACTTCTTCGCAGAGCTCCGGCGTGGCCGTTGCCGGTGCGGCACCGTAGTGCCCGAGCATGGTGTTGTAGTAACGCTGCGTCTGTTGGAAGTCTTCTTCCCACCAGCCGCGCAGGGTAGACATGTCGTGCGTGGAGATGGTGCAGACCGAACGGTATGGATACCAGTCTGTGTGGCCGAATTCTTGTTTCGGGTCTTTCGGCATACGTTGTATCTCCAGGGAAAGGATACGCAGGTCGTTCATCACCCATGCCACGCAATCGGGAATCATGCCTAAGTCCTCACCGCATACCAGCATGCGCGTGGACTGTGTCAGTTGCGGCAGTTTCTTCATGGCTTGCTGTCCCCAGAAGTCGTTGTGGCGGTGATAGTAGTACTGGTCATACAGCCGGTTGAAGGCAGCCTTTTCCCAATCGTTCAGTGCGCGGTAGATGTAGTCGTGCTGCACGCCGATGCGCGGATGGTATTCGTGCGGATTGTTGCGGTCGGGCACGAACAGCACATCGCTGATAAGGGCGTAAAGCCCGTCACGAATCCAGATGCTGTCATCGTCCGTTTTTCCGGCAAAGTAGGCTTCCACCTTGCGCTGGGTGTCGAACTCGGGACGCATGCGGTAAACCTCCCACGTGTCTGTCGGCTCTATGAAGGTCTGTTTCACATAGTCTGTATGCGGGCCGAAGATTTGTCCGAGGAAGTACTCATGGATATAGGGCTTTAGGAAGAAGTCTTCGCGGAATGCCAGCCCGTAGCTTTCTATCTCCTCGCGCGTCATGGGCAGGGCGGGGACGAATTGTCCCAACAGCCCGTGTACGGCGTGCATCGGTATCTCCCAAATGCGGAAGAAGCCGAGGATGTGGTCTATGCGGTAGGCATCGAAGTATTCTGCCATTTTGTGGAAACGTTTCATCCACCAGGCATAACCGTCTTTTTCCATGACATCCCAGTTGTAGGTGGGGAGGCCCCAGTTCTGTCCGTTCACGGAGAAGTCGTCGGGCGGTGCACCGGCTTGTCCGTTCAGGTTGAAGTAGTGGGACTCTTTCCAGGCTTCCACACTGTTGCGGCTGATGCCGATGGGAATGTCGCCTTTCAGCACTACGCCGTTGGCGCGCGCATGCTCCGTGGCGGCAAGCAGTTGCCGGTGCAGGTTGAACTGGATGTAATAATAGATGGCTATGTGCGGATAGTCGGCGGAGTCCGGCCGGCACAATGTCTCTATCTCCTTGGCATCGTAGGTGGCATACTTGGGCCACTCGCGGAAATTCGGGGTCTTGTAGGCATCACGCAGGTAGCTGAAGACGGCATATGGCTGCAACCATTCCTTGTTGGCTTCGTAGAAATTACGGAAAGCATCCGATGCCAGCACCTTTTCCCCTTCCTGCTTGAAGATGAGGTGGAAGTATTCCCACTTTGTCTTGTTCACAGCTTCGTAGTCCACGGCGGGCAGGGCATTCAGTTCCTTCTGGCGTTTGTTGAATTCGGCCATCACCTTCTTGTCCTTCAAGCTGCCCAACTGCTTCAGGTCGGCGTACATGGGATGGAAGGCATAGATGGAGATGCTACTGTAAGGGTAGGAGTCTGTCCAGGTATGCGTCATGGTAGTGTCGTTGATGGGCAGAATCTGCACCGCCTTCTGATTGGTGGCAACTGCCCAGTCAATCATGCGCTTCAAGTCGCCGAAATCGCCTACACCGAAGCTTTTCTCGGAGCGCAGGGAGAATACGGGTACGGCTACTCCGGAACCTTTCCATGCAGGAAGATTGAAGTATACATAACGGTCGCCGACAGCCAGCGTTTCGTTGGCGGCTATCTGCGGGTCGGCCATATAGCGGTTGGGATTGTTCTCCCAGGCCACGGCACGGCGCTCTTTCTTGTTGTAAAGGACGAATTTATACTCCAGCGGGAAGCTGATTTTGCCGGCATCCACTTCTACCTGCCATTCGGGGAAGTCGATGTCGCTCATAAGGGCAGCTTTGTCCGGGTTCCAGTCACCCAGCGCCTTCTGGTTTCCGCAGAGTGCCAGGCAATGGTCACTGTCTATGCAGGGGGCGTACGCTTTATCAGCAACCCCTTTTTGTAGCTTTTCGGGGCGGCACTGCGTTCGCGATGCGCCAGCAGGGATTCTGTGAAAGCGGATGTATAAAAATACTGCTGCTCGGGCAGATTCTTCCAACAATCTTCTATGCGGTAAACTTTCTTCGGATTGTCTGCAACGTGCAGGATGCGTGGCAGGCTGTTCCACTCTGTCCGTATGGTTCTGCCATCTCGATAGATGTGGTAACTGTATTCGACGCTTCCATTACCGGGAATCTGGATATCCACTTCCGCGGTCCAGTGAATGCCGTCTACAGTGTGCAGGGGGGTGGCTTTGTTGGGCTGGTTGTTGCCAAGTTCCGGGATGGAACCCAGGACTCTGACTTCTTCACCCCAGCTGGTGCGATACTCGATATTGAATATTAGTGTCATATTATATTAGATTTAGAAATAGCAATAGCTGCAATGATTATGCAAGTATAGAAATTATTCCTCATAATCATGCAGCTACCGTTATCTAAGTCATTTAAATTCCTATGCAAACGTTTGTGCTTGCCGTGGGATTATCCACAGCGAGAAGCTCCGCACGTCTTGCAGATGAGGCAACCTTCTTGGTAAACCAGTGTTTCGTTACCGCAGTTGGGGCATTTCTTGCCTTTGGCTTCCGTGCCGTCCTGGATGTATTTCTTCAGGGCGCGTTCCACACCGTTCTTCCAGGTGTTGATGTTTTCGCTGTCCAGTTGCAGTGAACCTACCAGCTTGATGACCTGCTCGATAGGCATGCGGTAGCGCAATACACCGGAAATCAGCTTGGCATAGTTCCAATACTCTTTGTTGAACTTCTCGGACAGACCCTCGATGGTGACTTTGTATCCGCGCTTGTTCTCGAACTGGAAGTCGTAACGCTTGTTTCCGTGCTCATCCACATTCTTGATGATGTGGCCCGACACCACATTCTTCGGCAGGATGATGCCTTCATCATCATCCAGCACACCGGTGAATATTTCGTAGGGATGATTGTCCAGCAAGCCGACGAATGCCACCCATTTCTCCTTGTTGTTCTGGAAGCGGACAACGTCTGCATCCAATATTCTGGGACGTGTTTCAACGACCGTAGGCGGTTTGCACGGGGGAAGTTCGGACTTCTTGTCACTCTTGGTAGAGATGAGTACGCCGGAACGCGAACCGTCGCGGTAAACCGTACAGCCCTTGCAGCCGGATTTCCATGCTTCTACATACAGACGGTTCACGAGGTCTTCGTCTACGTCGTTCGGCAGGTTGATGGTTACGCTGATAGAGTGGTCCACCCATTTTTGGATACGTCCCTGCATCTTGACTTTCATCAGCCAGTCCACGTCGTTGGAGGTTGCTTTATAATAAGGTGATTTCTCTACCAGGGCATCCACTTCTTCCTGCGTGTAGCGTTTGGCGGGGTTGTATCCTTGTGCTTCCATCCAAGTCACGAACTTGGGGTGGAACACGATATATTCTTCAAAGGCATCTCCGGTTTCGTCGATGAAGTCCACATGGACGTTCGTATCGTTGGGATTCACTTTGCGGCGGCGCTTGTACACGGGCAGGAATACGGGCTCGATACCGGAGGTGGTTTGAGTCATCAGGCTGGTGGTGCCGGTCGGGGCGATGGTCAGACAGGCAATGTTGCGGCGTCCGTACTTCTTCATCTCCTCGTACATTTCCGGGTCAGCTTCACGCAGGCGGTTGATGAACGGGTTGTTCTTTTCGCGTTCTGTATCGTACACCTCGAATGCGCCGCGTTCTTTGGCCATTTCTATGGAGGAGCGATAGGCGTTGAGTGCCACCGTCTTGTGTACTTGCTCCGAGAATTCGGTTGCCTCTTCAGTGCCATAACGCAATCCCAGGGCGGCAAGCATGTCGCCTTCTGCCGTGATGCCTACACCGGTACGGCGGCCTTGGGCGCTTTTCTTGTAAATCTTCTGCCACAAAACGCGTTCTGTATGTTTCACGTCTTCACTTTCGGGGTCGGCATCTATCTTGCTCATGATGCGCTCTATCTTCTCCAGTTCAAGGTCGATGATATCGTCCATGATGCGTTGGGCCAAAGCTACATGCTTCTTGAATAGCTCAAAGTCAAAGTAGGCGTCCGGCTTGAACGGATTGACCACGTATGAGTAAAGGTTGATGGCGAGCAGACGGCAGGAGTCGTACGGGCACAGTGGAATTTCGCCGCATGGATTGGTGGATACGGTACGGTAGCCAGGTCTGCATAGCAGTCGGGCACGGATTCCTTTAATATGGTATCCCAGAACAATACACCGGGTTCTGCCGATTTCCATGCATTGTGCACAATCTTTTTCCATAATGCGGATGCGTCAATGTCTTTTTGAAATGCCGGCTCTGTGGCGTCAATCGGATATTGCTGTGTATATGGTTTGCCTTCGATGGCGGCCTGCATGAAGTCGTCGGTCAGTTTTACGGAAACGTTGGCTCCGGTCACTTTGCCCTCAGTCATCTTGGCATCGATGAAGGCTTCCGAGTCGGGGTGTTTGATGGATACGCTGAGCATCAGTGCGCCGCGGCGTCCATCTTGAGCTACTTCGCGTGTAGAGTTTGAATAGCGTTCCATGAAGGGAACCAAGCCGGTGGAGGTCAGTGCCGAGTTCTTTACCGGTGAACCTTTCGGACGGATATGGGATAAGTCGTGTCCCACGCCGCCACGGCGTTTCATCAGCTGTACTTGTTCTTCGTCTATCTTGAAGATGGCACCATAAGAATCCGCTTCGCCGTCCACACCGATAACAAAGCAGTTGGACAGAGAGGCTACCTGATAGTTGTTCCCGATTCCGGTCATCGGGCTTCCTTGCGGAACAATGTACTTGAAGTGGTCGAGCAAGCCGAAAAGTTCCTCTGAACTTAATGGATTGGGGTACTTGGCCTCAATGCGGGCTACCTCATTGGCTATCCGCCAATGCATGTCTTCCGGAGACTTTTCGTAAATATTTCCGAAAGAATCTTTGACTGCATATTTGTTTACCCAAACTCTGGCAGCCAACTCGTCGCCTTGGAAGTATTTTAAAGATTCTCCGTAGGCTTCGTCATAAGAATAATTTTTCTTTTCCACAATGTTGTATCTCTTAGGATTAGTTACAAATAAGTAAAGTTGTAGAAGTTGTACTTATCGTTAACAAATGTATTTGCAAAGCTATGAATGTTTTTCAACTTGGCAAAATTAAAATGAATGTTTTTATTAACCGATATATAGTTTTCTATTGATTGCTATTAATTTATTGGTTTATAATGTTTTAATGATTTGAGTAAACGAATAAGTTTTCCAAAATGGAATTTATTAACAACTTGTTGGGCTGAAAGGTTCTCGGTTTAGTCGAACATAAGGTTACTTTTATCTGCTCGTAGAGATAATAATTGTTCATTTCTTGTTGAAAAGATGTATTTTATTCCGGATATATGATGATAAAAAAAGTGTGAACTCTTGAATGAATTGTTCGTGGATTACATTATCTTTGCAAAAAAAGAAAGAATGGAAAGCTTGAAACAAAGGAGAACAATCCGAAAATACCAGCAGAAGGATATTTCTGCTGATTTGTTAAATGATTTGCTTGAAACCTCTTTCCGGGCTTCTACAGTCGGGAACATGCAGGTTTATAGTGTGATTGTGACGCGTGATGCAGAGCGTAAAGCCAAACTGGCGCCTGCACATTTCAATCAGCCGATGGTTCGGACGGCGCCGGTAGTGCTTACTTTCTGCATAGATTTGCGCCGCTTCAGCAAGTGGTGTGAGCAACGTAAGGCTGAGCCGGGATACAACAACTTTGAGTGGTTTGTGACGGGGGCTGTCGATACCTTGCTGGTGGCACAGACTTTTTGTGTGGCTGCCGAGGAGAAGGGGTTGGGCATTTGCTATCTGGGAACTACCACTTACAACCCTCAGATGATTGTCGAAGCGTTGGAGTTACCGGAATTGGTGTTTCCCATCACGACAGTCACAGTGGGATGGCCTGCCGAACAGCCGGAACAAGTGGACCGTTTGCCGCTGGAGGCATTGTACACGAAGAGGTTTATCATGATTATACTCCTCAGGACATTGACCGGTTGTATGCCTATAAAGAATCGCTTCCTGAGAACAAGCAGTTCATCTTGGAGAACAATAAGGAAACGCTGGCGCAGGTCTTTACAGATGTGCGTTATACGAAGAAAGACAGTGAGGCAATGTCGGAGAATCTTTGGAAGATAATGAAAAAGCAGGGATTTTGAAAATTAAGGATTAGGGATAAGGGATAAGGGATAAGGGATAAGGGGTTAAGCTAATGCATACTTAGCTGCATTTAATCCCTTATCCTTTATTCTTATCCTTTTTTCAGTGCGGCTTGAATCTCGTCGATTTCCGCACGGAATGATTTGTCCACCTCTTTCAGTTCTTTGATGGTTTTACATGCATGCAATACGGTGGCATGGTCTTTATGTCCAATTAGCGCACCGATTTTTGCAGTAGAGAAGTCTGTATGGTTTTTGGCTAAATACATGGCTATTTGTCGTGCTTGCACCACTTCCCGCTTTCTGGATTTTGTGTGGATGGTGGCAGTTTCCAATCCGAAGTGCTTGCATACGGTGTTGATGATTTCATCGACAGTCACTGCCTTGCTTTCGCTGTTCACTACCTTGCGGACGATACGTTGCGTCAGTTCCAGGTCTATTTCTTTATTGTATATGGTGGAATGCGCCATAATGGAAATGACGATGCCCTCCAGGTCACGTACACTGTCGCCCACGTTCTCTGCAATATAGTCAATCACTTCCTGGGGGAACTGCAGGCCGTCACGGTGTATCTTGTTGCGCAGAATGTTCTTGCGGAGTTCTACGGTAGGTTTCTCCAGCTCAGCCACCATTCCCCATTTAAAACGTGTAATCAGACGCTCTTCCATGCCCTGCAGCAATACCGGTGCACGGTCGGAAGTGAGGATGAGCTGCTTGCCGTTCTGATGCAGATGGTTGAAGATATGGAAGAATGTATTCTGCGTTTTGGTCACGCCGGCAAATTCCTGAATATCATCAATGATTAGAATATCAATGGTCTGGTAGAAGTTGATGAAGTCGTTAGTCGTATTGTTACGTACGGAATCGGTGTATTGCACTTGGAATAGGTGTGCAGATACATACAATACCCTTTTCTCCGGGTATAGTTCCTTGATTTTGGTTCCGATAGCATTGGCAAGATGGGTTTTGCCTACACCTGATGCTCCGTATAGGAACAGCGGATTGAAGATTGTTTTAGCCGGATTGAGAGCGACAGCTTCTGCAACGCTGCGCGACAGCTTGTTGCTGTAACCTTCGATGAAGGTTTCAAAGTTGTATTCTGGATTAAGGTGCGGGTCAAGTTCGGGGACGGGAATCTGCGGAATCCTTTTGTCCATCACTTGTTTTTGCGGTATGATGGTACGCTGTGTAGACTCCAGGTCGACGGTTTTCCGCGAGCTCTTGTCCACCATTACGTTATACATCAATTTAGTTCCCTCACCAATGACCTTATAGAGAGTCTTGCGCAACAAATCAACAAATTTGTCCTCCAAAAACTCATAGAAGAACTGGCTGGGCACTTGTACGACCAGCGTTTTGTCTTCATATTTTAAAGGTATGATGGGAAGAAACCATGTTTTGTATGTCTGCTCCGGAACATTGTCTCTGATGATTTCAAGACAGCGGTTCCACAGCCCGACATGATCTATTTCACTCATAACGGCTATAAATACATTTATTAATTAAGCATAACTTCTACGATTGCAAAATTGGCAATCTTATTCGAGAAAAACAAATCCTTTTTTTCTTGCGTTTTTAGGGAAAGTAATAAGCTCTTTACTTTCAGCTACTTATCGGTTACTATGAGTATACTCCTTATATAAGGTGTCTTGCATTTATCTAATACTTTGTCATATAGTGGTTTATGTAGCTTTGCGTCTCTTGTTTTCCTTCTGTGCCCAGAGCAGGAAAAAGCCCTTTTTCGCTCCTTGTATAGAGCAAATGAGGGCTTTCCTTTTAATTCCTTTATAGACTTATTATTTAGACAAAATCTATATAACGTCCATCTTTTACTTATCTTTCTTGCCGAATAGGGAGAAATGGACGTATCGTTTCGGATGCGATTTCAAGTCTTCCAATAAACTTGCTGCGTTGGCAGTGGTGGCGTTCAGATTATTATATAGAGAAGGGTCGTTTAGCAAAAGTCCGACGGTATTGTCTTTCTGGTTCAATTTGTCTGTAATCATTTTTACATTGTTCAAAGTTGCGTCTACCTTTTGCATGGCGGCAGCATAATCTATCTCCTTTAAGTTGTTGGAAATGAGTGCAAAGTTGTCTCCAATAGTATTGAGCTTGCCGGTCAGTTGTGGAATATCATCCTTCATTAGAGTTTGCAATTGGCGGCTTGTGACGGCCATACTTGCTGTTAAATCTTGTACGTTATGCAAGGTTGCAGGGATGGCGGGGTCGGCCAGTATGACATTTAAGGATGCGAGGATGGAATCCAGCTTGGGCAGCATCTTCTCTACTTGCGGCATCATGGTGGCAACTTTTTCCATCATTCCGTTGTTCAGCACGCCGGGGATTGTGTCTCCAATCTGGTATTTCTCCCGCGGGTTATTGGCAAGCAGCAGGTTCATCTTTACGCCGCCAAGCATTTCGGCTGCCAGTTCTGCCGTACTTCCTTTGGGAATGCGCAGCTCTGGGTCAACATCTATTTCGGCAACGACTTTGCCCGGTTGGTATAGTCGTAGTACAAGTCGCGGACAATACCCACGCGGAAGCCGTCGGCAAAGACCGGGCTGGATTTTGTCAGCCCATTGACATTCTGGAATTTCACGTAGAAATAGCTGGAGGCTTGAACATATTTATCCCTTTCAGGTAGTTGATGCCGTATACCAATATGCAAAGTGCAGCTATGCCTGCTATTCCTATTCTAACTTCTTTTGTAATATACTTCATGATGTATCTTTTGTTATTTATTTCTGTTCTTTTTAAATTCGCTGATGGCTGTGTTGACGTTTATCTTTTCTCCATTCTTGAACGCAATGATGAATGCGTCCTTGAATTTGTCCGTAATGCTACGTTTGCTGCGCAGCACCTTGTTGTAATCGGGTGATGCGCCGTACGTATATTTGTAGATTCCGCCTTCTTTATAATAATCCACGTCTTTCAGTCCTTTCAGTCTTTTGTCATTCTTGGCCAGAGGACGTGAAGAAGTGAGTATCTGTATCTTAAACACGATGCCGCTCTGTTCTGTTTGGGAAACGGCTGCATTTTCTGACCTTTGCGGGCGCTGGGCAGCTTGGTTACTCTCCGCTTGAGGTGCATTTTTCTTTTCCGGTGTCGCTGTAGCTGCGTTGCCTTCTTCTTGAACGGGCTCGGGTACATCCTCCGGAAGAATGGTATTGCTGCTTCCGTTCAACCGGATTTCCTGCTCGCGCTTATAGGTGAGGAAAGCGCGGAAGATACCGTTGGCAAGTGAGGTGGTTCCTGCTTCAGTGTTCAGGTACCGTTCCTCTTCCGGTGTGGAGATGAATCCGAGTTCCACCAGTATGCTTGGCATGGCACTGGCCTTCAATACCAGAAAACCTGCCTGGTGCACGCCCCGGTCTGTACGTTTGCAGGTTTGGCGGAAATGCTTTTGTACGAGGGAGGCGAGGTGCACACTCTGTGACATGTATTTGTCTTGCATGAATTCGAAGATGATGTAGGACTCTGCCGAGTTGGGATTGAAGCCGGCATACCGCGTCTTGTAGTCGCTTTCGTAGAGGATAACGGCATTTTCGCGCTTGGCTACTTCCAGATTGGCATCCGATTTTGCCAGACCCAGTGTCCAGGTGGAGGCTCCTTTGGCCGTCCGGTTTTTGGCCAGGGCATTGGTATGTATGGAGATGAACAAATCAGCTTTGGCGTTATTGGCAATTTCAGCGCGCCGGTCCAGGGGGATGAATATGTCCCGGTCCCGCGTATAGATAACTTTTACATCAGGGCAGTTCTTCTTGATTTGTTTGCCAAGTTTGAGTGCTACATTCAGGTTGATATTCTTCTCTTTGGAAATTTTTCCCACTGCACCCGGGTCGTGTCCACCGTGTCCGGGGTCTATAACGACAACAAAGTCTTTCGCTTCAGCGCTGCCACTGCAAAAGGGGGAGATAAGCAGCCCTAAGCATATACTTATATATAATATGTATCGTCTGTATAGTTTCATATAATTGTAGCAAAGACAATGCTTCCTTTTCGCTTGGCAAATGTAGTGGAAATTTATAGAAAACTAATGGATTATGTTCAGTTTTATTGTTCTTCTTCTCATTTTTAGTGGAATTAATGTCTGTGTTTGAGCAATTAGTGGCTTAATGTATTGATAATATGCGTAACTTTGCGGTGGATAATTAAAATAGCAAATCAAGTATGCTGGTTCGTTTTATAAAGAACTGGACGTTGCCTTTGGCAATGCTTGCCGGTACTTTGGGATATTTCTTTTTTGCAGACATTCCTTTTGTGGCGCCTGCCAAACCTTATGTGAATGGGTTAGTGGCTTTCCTGACTCCGCTTTTGATTTTTTCCCAACTTCTGCTCACTTTCTGCAAGGTGGAGGTGCATGAACTGAAACCCAAATCGTGGCATGGATGGTTACTGCTGTTCCAGACGGTTTCTTGCTTGATTGTTGCGGTATTGTTGGTGTGTTGCCCTATGGAGGAGGTCTACCGGGAAGTGTTTGAAGGTGCGATGGTCTGCCTCATTTGTCCCACTGCGACTGCTGCGGCTGTCATTACCGGTAAACTGGTGGAAGCGCATCCAGCCTGACGACCTATACGTTGTTGTCCAATCTTCTGGCGGCTGTGGCTGTTCCTTTGGTTTTCCCGTTGGTGGAGCCTCATGCTGACATTACTTTTTTTGTTGCATTCCTGAAAATTCTGAGTAAAGTCTTTCCATTGCTGCTTTGTCCTTTCTTGCTGGCATGGTTTCTGCGTGCGTTTGTGCCGAAGGTGCATCATTTTCTGTTGGGTTTCCATGATGCAGCCTTCTATTTGTGGGCGGTAGCTCTTGCCATTGTCTCAGGGCAGACGGTACGTTCATTGGTCAATAGTGATGCACCGGTATTTGTTGAACTGCTGATAGCCCTGGCGGGACTGATAACCTGCTGTATACAATTCTATTTGGGAAAGAGAATCGGCGGTCATTATGGTGAGCGCATCAGTGGAGGGCAGGCGCTGGGGCAAAAGAATACGGTGCTTGCCATCTGGATGGCATATACTTATCTTAATCCGTTATCTTCCGTCGGTCCGGGATCGTATGTGCTGTGGCAAAACATCATCAATAGTTATCAGCTGTGGAAGAAAAGGAAAAATGAGACGGAATAACTGCTGAGTATTTTACATCTTATTTGCTTTATGGACATAGAGGGTGGTTGCAACAATTATCAGTACAAATGCCATAATGAGGAATATTATCCGGATAAGACGATGTTTTGAAAATAGGTTGGCCATGCAGGCAGAAGCCACGCTGAAACGGGCTATTATAGAATCAATTGTGGCGTTTTCGAAAAAGACTGATGCAATACTCCATAGTGCAATAATGGTTAATATAGCATTGGCTGATAAACAAAGAATTTTATCAAGTGGCATTCTAAATACTTTTCTTGTTCTCATATATAGGACTCTATGTTTAACTCCTTTCATTCCTGCCTTTCGCTGAATCAGCCAAAGGATAGGGCAAAAATAAAAGAGAACTTCCTGACAGAATCAATATTGTCTTGGAATATTGTTAAATGATTGAATTTCTAAACCTATGTTTATTCTTTGCTGTCAAAACTCTGTTTGTGTCTGATGCGGCTCATGTGAATAGGGGTTATTTTCAAGTAAGACGCAATTTCTTTTAGGGGTACCATTTGTAGGATTTCTGGACATTTTTTAAGAAGTTGGAGATAGCGTTCTTCCGATGTAAATCTGAACAAATCCAAGTAACGTGAATACGACTGAAAAAATAATTGTTCGGCTGCAATGCGGGCTATTCGTTGATTTTCTTTGTTCTCTTCAAATTCTTGTAGAAGTAATTCGGAAGAACAGATGTAGATTCTACATGGGGTTATTGCTTGTATATTCAATTCAGATTTTATGTCGTATAAACAATTGGGATAATCAGAGATAAATTCATTGGCAAAAGAAAAACCTACATTATATGTTTTGTTTTCAGTTTGGTTGATGCAGGTATATTTGATTACACCGGATACAATAAACCCGAAGAAAGAACCGACTTCTCCCTCTCGGAGGATAAATTCATTTCTTTTATAATACCGTAGTTCTCCGTTTCTTAAACACAGTTCCCTAAAAAAGTCAGTGTCTATATTGCCCATGTATGAATTAAAATCTGTCATTTACAACACATGTTTTTCGAAAGGTACAAAATTATTATTTTATTCCTGATTTTTTGTCATTGTTGGTAAGTTGGTTGTGGATTCTCTTATTATAATACTTTAAAAATTTAACTTCACCTACGTTTTTTAAAAGCTTTTGGTTTTCAATGAAGTTTTGTCCGTATTTTAGCCAACGTTTGGTAAATCTTTTGAATTTAGTACATGGGAAATCAGAACACTGGAAACAATGTGTTATTCTTTTTTCCAAGCAACATAAATGGAATGTTTTACATTTTTCACAGCGAGAACCATTCTGTTCTGCTCCTTTGCAGGGACTTTTTTCTCTTGTGTATATGGGACAACCACCACAAAAGACACCACAAGCAGGAATACGTCCGTTATACGATTTCATTCAGCCAGCCTTTTCGCCATCCAAAAATTGGTGAGATAAAGTTGGTTGGCTTTGCGTTTCTGTTCCACTTCTACTATATAGCCTCTTTTCTCAAAGAATGGACGGGCTGTCAGGCTTACTTCTGATGTAATTCGCATGATTCCTCTTGCGGTTGCATACCGTTCTATCTCATTTAGAAGTATGGTAGCAATGCCTTTACCTTGAAAATCTTTATGAATAAACATAGAATGCAAATATCCTTGGTGGGTAATGGATGAAAAGCCGACAATCTGTGACTGTTGATTGGTTGCCACAATAAAATAATGTGTCTTAATCATGTCTTTTATGTGGGAGAGGTCGTTTCCGCACGATGCCCAATCTGCCACTTCTGCTTCTGAATAGTCACGTTTGTTTATATGGAGGACTGTCTCTTGAAACAAACTCATAAGTTCAAGGGCATCAGACTGTTGGGCAATTCTAATTGTAAAATCTGTATTCATGTTTTTAAGTGCTAAAATGTATGCTTTTAGATGTTCCATGTTCTAACAGAAAGTCTTTCAATGTATTTATTGTGTTTGCAAAGATAATTTTTTCATTTCTAATTTATTGGTTTAGGAAACCAAGTTGTTGATTCTCTGCTTCGAATATAAAAAGTATGCGAATTTTTTATGAAGCATGGGAATCTGCTTTCAATCGCCAGCCAATGGCTGATGAATTTAACCGGGTAGATTTCTTGTCAATCGGTTTCAGACCTGCTTATAAGAACAATTTATAACAAAGTACTCCCAATAAAAGCAAGACTAAAGCACATGCTGCAAGAATCGTCTTTGCCCTGAATAGATGTTCTTTATCTGATAATTCCTTTTCAGTAGTATTTCTTCGGATTTCTTCTATTTCCTCAATGGTTACATCGGCTCTCTCAGGACCTTTCCTTTTTACAAGGTATTTGTAGTGCTCCCGCATCCGTCCTCTGCTCAACTTGCGGAGAGCACGGTTCTCTTTATCCCTTTGTAGCATGTCATTGATGCAGCCTAATGTTCCCATAAGCAGATTTTTATCATGTGTAAGCAAAATGGTCTGCTTGCACGTGTACTAAGATACGGCATTTATGTCGCTTTCGCAAGCGATTTTGTGTTTTTTGATATAACTGATGTGACGATACGATTTTGATAGTTATGTTAACTCATTGTCTGCCAGAGAGTAATTTTGCCAACCCATTGTCATGCTTTTGGCAACTTTTGCCATGCCTATGGCAAAGTCTTGCCAATAGGGTGGCAAAATCTTGCCAACTTGTCGGCAAGAAAGACACACACTGTTCCCTATACCTTTATTATAGTGTGATAGTGTGAGAAGTGTTTTTCCTTTTTAAAACTTTTGTGTAGAATGATGATGGGCTTCTTTTATTCTGTTTTGCCGGACGGCATCAGCAGTTCTTCTTCATTGTAGCGCGGTCGGTCCTTCACCTCAATGTATATTTTGCCGATGTATTCGCCTACAATCCCCAGCGACACAAGTATCACACCTCCTACCAGCCAGACGGAAATCATCAGTGATGACCATCCGGGGACGGCGTTATGCTGTGTGTAAGAGTGAAGTGTCCATCCGGTGACACACAGTGCCACAAGAATAAAGATGCAGCCTATCCAAAAAATCATACGGACCGGTTTGACGGAAAAGGAAGTGATACCGTCGATGGCAAAATTAAGCATCTTCCGGAAAGGATACTTTGATTCTCCGGCAAAACGCTTGTCACGATTGTAGTACACGCTGTCCGTCTGGTAGCCGATGAGGGGAACCAGTCCCCGAAGAAAAAGGTTGCGCTCGCGGAAGCGGCATAGGTGTTGTACAGCCCGCTGGCTCATCAGGCGGTAGTCGGCATGATTGTAGACGGATTTTACCCCCATTGCCTTCATCAGCCGATAAAAGACCAAAGCGGTGTTGCGTTTGAAGAAAGTGTCGGTCTTCCGTTCTTTACGTACGCCATAAACGATGTCATTGCCCGCTTTATAGCTGTTTATCATGTCCGGAATCACCTGGATGTCATCTTGCAAGTCTGCATCAATGGAAATGGCTATCTCGCAACGGTCTTTTACTGCATTGAGTCCTGCCAGCAGGGCATTCTGGTGTCCTACGTTTCCTGCCAGGTTCAGTCCGCAGGCATAGGCCGTATTTTGGTGCAGTTCTTTGATGATAGCCCATGTCTGGTCGGTGCTTCCGTCGTTTACATATAATATATAGCTTTCCGGGGAAATTTGCCGGGCTTGTATCAGCCGGTCGAATAATTGGCTCAATCGTTTATGGGTTTCATGCAGCACTGCCTCTTCTTTGTAGCAAGGTACGACAACGGCGAGTATGGGAGAGTTTTCCATCATAGAACAAATCTTTTTGCAATATTCGTAAGAAATCGGGAGAAAAACAAATTATCACTCTTTTCTTTTGAAAACGAAACGTACGAGTAAGAAGTTGACCGGAATGGCGATGGCGAAAACCGGAATGGGGGCCAGAGGTTTGGGGATGCCCATCCAGAGAGAGAGGTTCAGCAACCCCATGTGTAGCAGATAGCTGCATAAGTGTGCTCCTCCAAATCCGAAGGCTTTTCTCCATGAGGGCTTTCGGCCGAAGGTAAAGTAAGCGGTCAGATAGAAATTGGCGATGAAGCTGAGAGCATATCCCAGTGTATAGGCTATGTTTACATTGATAACCCGTTGTAATACAAAATACAATCCGTAGTGCAGAGCTGTCGCAAAGATGCCCACCATTACGAAGCGTACAAATTCCGGTAGTTGTTTCAGCCGCTTCATCTTAACATTAAATATCTACTCTCTGTTGCCATTATCATTGGGGCGGCAAAGTTAGGCATTGTTTCAGAATTATTTGTAATTTTGCTTTGCGAAATTAAGCTGCATCTCAGCAAATTGCAAATAAATTTGCATCTGCTTTCGGTTTGCGCTATCTTTGCGTCCAGAAAACATAAAAAACAAATAAGGTATGTCGGACAGAAAGAAGGCGTTCTGGTTTATTGCGCTGCTGAGTGTGCTTGTGGTTGTTCCCTTTCTGGGAGAAACCATTTTTTATTCCAAGGGGGAACCGCGGGAGGCGATTGTTGCCCTTTCTATGCTGGAAAGTGGAAACTGGATACTTCCGGTGAACTATGGTACTGATATTGCTTATAAACCCCCTTTCTTCTACTGGTCAATAGCCGCCGTCTCTTCCCTTTTTGGAGAGGTGACGGAGTTTTCTGCCCGTTTCCCGTCTGCATTGGCTTTTTTAGCCATGCAGTTAATGTTCTTTGCCTTTGTGGCAAAACGTAAAAACGTTCAAACGGCGTTTCTGGCCTCTATTCTTCTTTTGTCTTCTTTCGAGGTGCATCGGGCGGCTGTCGCTTGTCGGGTCGATATGGTTCAGGTTGCCTTTATCGTTATTTCCCTTTGTCTGCTGTTCCGCTGGGATGAGAAGGGATGCCGCGGAGTGCTTGGCTTGCGGTGTTGCTGATGGGATGTGCCACGTTGACCAAAGGGCCGGTAGGCTCCATATTCCCTTGCGCGTGTATCGGTGTGTATCAGTTGTTGCGCGGACGTTCTTTCTGGAAAGCGTTTTTCTCGTTGGTAGGTATCGGCTTGCTTTCTTTTGTTCCTTATTTAGCTTGGGTATACGTAGCTTACAGACAAGGTGGACAACCGTTCCTCGATTTGGTTCTGGAGGAGAATACCAGGCGGTTTATGGGCAAAATGTCCTACGAGTCCCATGAAAATCCTATATGGTATAATTTCCTGACTTTGATTTGGGGATGGATTCCCTGGACGTTGGTTCTGGTAGTTTCCTTGTTTGGCTTGAAGTGGAAAACATGCGTTGTCTGCCGGAAGGGGAGACCCTGCTGTTGCGGTTGAAGAAGGGCTGGACTGCTTTCCGCAACCAGTCTCCGGTACAATTGTTCACGTGGCTGGTCATTCTGATAATCTTTGTCTTCTACTGCATCCCCAAGAGTAAGCGGAGCGTTTATCTGCTTCCCATCTATCCGTTTATGGCAGTGCTGATAGCTGAGTATCTGTTGGCTTTGGTACAAAAGGGGGCACGAGTTTTCAGGATTTGTGCAATCATCTTTGCTTCTTTGGGCTTGTTGCTTACGCTTGTTTTTGTCGTAGTTCGTCTCGGCTGGTTCCCGACAGCGTTTTTGGAAGTGGACGCCATGCCGCTGAGAATGTAGCCTTTATGCATGCGTTGGAGGATGTGGCTTTGTCTGTTCCCAAGTGGCTCCTGGTAGCGCTTCCCGTAGTAGCCGCTGTCTGCACATTATGTATGGTGGTAAAGCGTGCGGATAGCCGGTCATTATTATATGGTATAGCAGGATGTATGCTTTGTCTTTTCGTATCATTGGATTCGGTTTATCAGCACGGTGCTGGCTGTGAAATCAGATAAACATTTGGCTGAAAGGGTCAATACGTATGTTCCGGAAGGTGTGGTCTATTCTTACTCGAAAATGAGTTTCTATGGTGTTAACTTCTATCTGAAAGACCGCATGCGGCACATTGAAAAGGAACGTCCGTCCAGCGGGGAGGGCTATTTGTTGGTTCCCGTAAAGGAGGAGGAGAATATGTTGGGAGAGCTGGAACAGACGTATCATCTGGAAAAGATATTCCGTACAGACAGACGCAGTTGTGATATGCGTAATGAAATCTGCATGTATAAATTTAGGGCGATTGACATTCATAACCCATAATTTATAACTCATAACTTAAAATGAATCCGATAGATATCATTAACAAATATTATCCGGAAGAGAATGAGTTGCGGCATATACTGTTGACGCACAGCCGTTCCGTAGCCGACAAGTCGTTATGGATTGCCGACCGCCATCCGGAACTTTCATTGGATAAGGATTTTCTGTACGAGGCTGCCATGCTGCACGATATAGGCATTTTTCTTACAGATGCGGCAGGTATCCATTGTTTTGGCGACAAGCCTTATATCTGTCACGGTTATTTGGGAGCCGACCTGATACGCGGCGAAGGCTATCCCCGCCATGCTTTGGTTTGTGAACGCCATACGGGTGCCGGACTTTCATTGGAGGGAATCATTGCGCAGGATTTGCCCGTACCGCATCGTGAAATGGTTCCGGTCAGCTTGGAAGAACAAGCTATCTGTTTTGCCGATAAGTTTTATTCAAAAACTCATTTGGAAAAGGAGAAAAGTGTAGAAAAAGCCCGAAAAAGTTTGGAACGTTATGGTGAAGAAGGGGTACGGCGCTTTGATAATTGGTGCGAACAGTTCTTGTAGCAATCTAAATTTCTTTAAAAAGGGAGATTATCCGTATAAATTATGTACTTTTGCCCCTCCAAGCGTAAACTATTAGTTAATGACGCCATTGAAAGCAAATACATTCATATCATTCATACTACTATTCGTCTTGCTTCTTCTCTCCGGTGGGGCTGCTTCTCAGCGCCGTAGAGCGAAGGTCGCGCCTCCGAATATTCAGCGGACAGACACGTTGCAGGTAGGGGATAGTTTGCAGATGGGAGACTCCCTGCAAGGGGGAAAGGGGCTTCCTGCCGATTCGTTGCAACAAGATACGGTAGCGGCTGCGCCTCCCAAGAAGGATGCATTGGATGCTCCCGTAGCCTACGAAGCCAATGACTCCATTGTATTTACGCAGAGTGGCTTTGCCCATCTTTACGGCCAGGGAAAGGTGAGTTATCCGGGTGCTGACCTGGAGGCTGATGTCATCTCTATGGATATGGACAACAGTACGGTTTTTGCCCGTGGCGTGGTCGATTCTGTAGGAACAGCCAAGGGAAGACCGGTCTTCAAAGACGGGGACACCTCCTACGAAACCGATACTATCCGTTATAACTTCAAGAGTAAAAGAGGTCTTATCAGCAATGTTGTCAGCCAGCAGGGCGAGGGATACGTGACCGGTAATAATGCCAAGAAAGGGAATAATGATGAACTCTATATGAGGAGCGGTCGTTACACGACTTGTGACCATCATGACCACCCCCATTTTTATATGCAGATGACTTATGCCAAGGTACGTCCGAAAAAGAACGTGGTGACGGGACCTGCCTATCTGGTAGTAGAGGATGTGCCGCTTCCGCTTGCCGTTCCATTTTTCTTTTTCCCGTTTTCTAGCAGTTACCAGTCCGGTTTTCTGATGCCTACCTATATGGATGACTCCAATCGTGGCTTCGGTCTGACGGACGGTGGATATTACTTCGCCATCAGTGACCAAATGGACTTGAAGCTGCGGGCGGATATCTTCACGAAAGGTTCTTGGGCGCTGAATATGGAGTCGAACTATGTGAAGCGTTACAAATATTCCGGTTTGCTGCAGGCAAGCTATCAGGTGACCAAGACCGGTGACAAAGGCTTGCCCGACTACTCGGTTGCCAAAGACTTCAAGGTGGTGTGGTCTCACCGGCAGGACCCGAAAGCGAGTCCGAATTCTACCTTTTCTGCCAGTGTGAACTTTGCTACCAGTAGTTATGAGCGTACCAATATCGGCAATATGTACAACTCCCAGGCAATGTCGCAGAATACCAAGACTTCCAGTGTCAGCTATTCGCGTAACTTTCCCGACCAGCATCTGAGCATCTCCGCTTCAGGTAATATTGCCCAGACCATGCGCGACTCCTCTATCGCGGTGACTTTACCGGACATGACCATTTCCTTGAGTACCATTTTCCCTTTCAAGCGCAAACATGCAGTGGAGATGAAAAGTGGTATGAGAAGATTTCCGTTCGCTATACTGGCCGTGTGAAGAACAGTATCAAGACGAAGGACAATCTGTTGTTCAAGAAGAACCTGATACGCGATTGGGAGAACGGTATGCAGCATGAGATTCCGGTAAGTGCCACGTTTACTTTGTTCAAGTACTTCAATGTGACGCCTACCGTAAACTATACGGAGCGTTGGTACACCCGCAAGGTGAAGAAGGACTGGGACGATGAGCAAGGCAAGGAGGTGAATGATACGACCTACGGTTTTCACCGTGTATACGACTACAGTGCCAGTCTGGGTATCAATACCAAAGTTTATGGTATGTACAAGCCATTGTTTATGAAGAAGAAGGAGATACAGATACGTCACGTCATCACTCCCTCCATCAGTTTCAGCGCTGCACCCGATTTCACTTCGTCCCGTTTTGGCTATTATGACTCTTATATAAAAGACCAGAACGGCATTCGCGATACCGTGCAGTATTCCTATTATGCCGGTCAGGTGTTCAGTCCGCCAAGTGGAGGAAAGCAGGGGCTTATCAGTTTCAATATCTCCAATAACCTTGAAATGAAGTTCAAGGATAAGAATGACTCTATCCGCAAGGTGAGCCTGATTGACGATTTGAGTATGGGTATCAGTTACAACACGGCTGCCAGGTGCGTCCTTGGAGTGACTTGAGCTTTAATCTCCGTCTGAAGTTGAGCAAGAGTTATACGTTGAGTATGAGCTCTACCTTTGCCACTTATGCTTACGAGTTTGATGAGAACGGAAGGGTGGTGCCCGGTAACCGTACGGAATGGTCGTATGGCCGTTTCGGTCGTTGGTCGGGATATGGTACGTCGTTCAGTTGGACCGTGAACAATGATTCGTGGAAGAAAATAAGGAACTTCTTCACCGGTCAGAAGGATGACGAGGAGCAGGGCCAAGACCAGAATGCCTCGACGGAGGAAGACGGTGACATGGAGGGGGAAACTACCGAGGACGGCACTCCGAAGAAGAAGAAGGAAAAGGCTGCTGCCGATGCTGACGGCTATCAGGTATTCAAGATGCCTTGGTCTATCAACTTCAGTACCGGTTTCAATATTACGGAAGACACCAGTAAGCCCATTAATCGTAAGAACATGCGCTATCCGTACAAATTCAGCCTGAATTCCCTTAATATAAACGGTAACGTCAAGCTTACCAATAAATGGGCTGTCAGCTTCAATTCCGGTTATGACTTCAATGCGAAGGAGATAACGCAGACCGCTTTCAACATCACACGTGACCTGCACTGTTTCAGCATGACGGCTGCCATATCACCTTTCGGACGCTGGAAATACTATAACTTTACCATCCGTGCCAATGCAAGTATCCTGCAAGACTTGAAATGGGAACAGAGAAGCCAGACTCAGAGTAATATTCAGTGGTATTGATGTTTACCAAATTATTTCCGTCTCTCCATGTTCCCGCAAATACTCGTTTGTTTTGCTGAAATGCTTGTTCCCGAAGAAGCCGTTATAAGCGGATAGGAGATGGATGTGCCGAGGTAAGTACCAGATGTCGGCTACGGTCGATGAATGCCCCTTTACGTTGGGCGTAGGCTCCCCAAAGAATAAATACAAGATGCTCTTTTTCTTCGGCGAGAATGCGGATAGCCGCATCTGTAAATGTTTCCCAACCTCGGTTTTGGTGAGAACCGGCTTGGTGTGCACGTACGGTGAGGGTAGCATTGAGCAGCAATATGCCTTGCTCTGCCCAGCGTGTCAGATTGCCGGTAGTGGGGGCATCAGTGCCAATGTCATTTTTTATTTCCTTGAAAATATTAAGTAAGGAAGGAGGGAAAGGAACACCGTCATTTACGGAGAAACAAAGTCCGTGTGCTTGTCCCGGACCATGATAGGGGTCTTGACCGATTATCACGACTTTTACTTTGTCAAAAGGGCATAGGTTGAATGCATTGAATATCAGCTTTCCCGGAGGATATATTGCATATTTCCCATATTCGTCCCGTACAAAATCAGTCAATGTACGGAAATAATCTTTCTCAAATTCAGGTTGCAGATGTGCTTTCCAGCTTTCTTCTATTTGAACATTCATACTAATTGGATCTGTTAGTAGTTTCGGATGCTAAAGTACAAAATAAAAAATAAAGTCCAACCTTTTGAGGGGGTGAACTTTTATATTATATGACGGGATAAATGTATATCAAATCAGGTGTATATTGTGTTCCTTGCACTCTTTGCGCATATCTTCCGGCCAGATACTGGCTTGTATCTCACCGATATGCGCCTTGCGCAGATAGAACATACAGAGGCGGGACTGCCCTATACCGCCACCGATGGAAAGCGGCAGTGTATCATTCATCAAGCGTTTGTGGAAGTAAAGTTCCAGGCGTTCCTCTTCGCCTTCCTCTTTGAGCTGGCGAAGCAGGGCTTCCTTGTCTACGCGGATACCCATGGAGGAAAGTTCGATGCTGCGTTGCAGGATGTGGTCCCATAGCAGGAGGTCACCGTTCAGTCCGGGGAGGTCGTTCAGCCCTTTGCTGGTATAGTCGTCGTAGTCCGGGGCGCGTCCGTCGTGCTTCTTGCCGTCGCTCAGCTTGCATCCGATACCGATGATGAACACTGCACCGTATTTCTTGCAAATGGCATGTTCGCGGCATTTGGGTTCCAAGTCCGGATACAGTTGGCGCAATTCTTCGGCATGGATAAAGTGAAGTTTCTGGGGCAGGCAAGGCTTGATTTGCGGATACATCTCATATACCATATATTCTGTGCGCACCATAGCTGCATAGATACGGGTTACTATCTCCTTGAGGAATTCCACATTGCGGTCTTCGGCAGTAATGACGCGTTCCCAGTCCCACTGGTCTACATAAAGGGAATGCAGATTGCCCAGTTCTTCATCGGCACGGATGGCATTCATGTCTGTGTAGATGCCATATCCCGGTTCGATATGGTATTCGGCAAGCGTGAGGCGTTTCCATTTGGCGAGGGAGTGCACCACTTCAGCTTTGGCGTCGCCCAAATCTTTGATAGGGAAAGTTACGGCACGTTCCACTCCATTGAGGTCGTCATTGATACCCATTCCTTTCAATACGAACAGTGGAGCTGTCACACGTCGCAGGCGCAGTTCGGAAGAGAGGTTCAATTGGAAGAACTCTTTAATTTGTTTAATCCCTAATTCAGTCTGTTTTAGGTCCAATAAAGGTTTGTAACCTTCAGGTGTTATCAGGTAGCTCATAAATTTATTCAGTATAACTTCTATTAAATTGCTCGGCAAAGATAGGAATAATATTGATACTTGCTTCTGTTTTGTGGGAAAAAAGAACAAAATGTTTGTGTAATTGCGGTTAGTCTTCTCAAAGTAATAATAAAAATATTCCTCGGTTTGATATAAAAAGCGTTTGAATGTTAGGAATCTGCTAATTTTTTTATACTTTTGCATCCACATTTGGCTCCGTAGCTTAGTGAATAGAGCGTCAGATTCCGGTTCTGAAGGTCGTGCGTTTGAATCGCACCGGGGTCACAAAGAAAGGAACTCCCTTTGCATGAATACTTTGCAAAGGGAGTTTCTTTTTATACAATACATCCAGAAAAGTCAACCATACGGTTCTCTTTCTTGTTATAATTTCCATAGAGTTAGAGGTATGAAACAAATAATATTTATTTTTGCAATGTTAATGACTTGTCTGTCCTATGCCGGTAAGCCGGAAGGACGGTCAGAAAGGAGAACAGACATGAAACCAATGAAAGAGATTTATCTGGCAGGAGGATGTTTTTGGGGTACCGAACATTTCCTGAAACAAATAGAAGGTGTGGAGGCTACCCAGGTGGGATATGCCAATGGAAATATAGCCAATCCTACCTATCAGCAGGTATGTACCGGTACCACGGACTTTGCCGAAACCGTAAAAGTACAGTATGATCCCGATGAGGTGGACTTGCCTTTCCTTATCGACCTTTATTTCAAAACGATTGACCCTACCAGCCTCAATAAGCAAGGGGGGGATAGAGGTACACAGTATCGCACGGGTATCTATTATACGGATACCGCCGACCTGCCCGTTATTCGTGAAACCGTTGACCGGCTGGCTGCCAACTACTCCCGTCCGTTGGTTGTAGAGATAGAGCCTTTGAAGAACTTCTATCTCGCCGAAGATTATCATCAAGACTATCTGGACAAAAATCCTGGTGGATATTGCCACATTAACCCCACCTTGTTCGACCTGGCACGTAAAGCGAAGATGAAGAAAGAAGGAGATGGCGAGTATTTAAACCTGGAAAAGTAACGGACAATGGATATACTGTTAATAAGTAATGAAGATACGTGCCGCAGCCGTATCGCGCAGGAACTCCTGCATGCATTTGGCAGGGGAATGAATATCTCTACGGCAGGAATTATGGAGGGGAACTGCGTTCCCGATGCCGTGTGCAATGTGATGGAACAGAATGGTTTCAGCGTGTCTCGCAAGAAACGTCTGGTGTCGGGACCTATACGCACCGGTCGTGGGACTACGTGATTACCCTATGTAAAGAAGCCGGAGAAGAACTGAAGTTTATCACTCTGGATGCCAAGCAGCAGGTGCATTTTGATTTTGAAGATCCCTTTAAAAATCGTTTTCAAAATGAAAGTGAGCAGGAGAAACAAGTTGCCTCACTCTATGAAACCATGTACCGGCGGCTGTATGAATTTTACCGCGATGAACTGAGTGAGCAGCTGTTGCCTCGTTGTACGTGCGGTGCAAACACCTATTGCCGTTGTGAATAGTGAAATATGTGTTTTTTTTGAAGCAATCTCTTGACTCGTCCCTAAGGGCAGGACCTATCTTTGCTTCATAAACAAAATGCGCATGAGTTTATGAAGAATAAAATGAAGTTTAAAATCGGAGAGTTTTCCAAACTTTGCCAAGTGACCGTTAAGACGCTTCGTCATTATGAAGAGATAGGATTGATGATACCCGTTGAAGTGGATGAGTGGACGGGGTATCGCTATTACGACATCAGCCAGCTCCGGTGTATGAGCCGTATTGTTTACCTCAAGCAATTAGGGTTCAGCCTCGAAGAGATATCCGAGTTGTTTGCCGATGGCAAGGAATTTCCGGATGCTGAATTGTTGAAGGTTAAAATAGAACGTTGCAAAAACGAGATTGAACACTTGATATGGCGGCAGACCGAACTTGCCAAATTGGAAAATTTACTCCATAAACAAGAGAATGTTATGGAAAAAGTGTTTAAGAAATCCCTCCCTTCAAGAATTTTTGCTACCCATCGCCGTAAAATAGACTCTTATCAGGAACTGTTCAATCTTTGTCCGAATATTATCGGGCCTGAAATGTACCGTTTGGGTTGTGAATGTCCTGCCCCGGAATATTGTTTCACGGTGGAATATAATGAGGAATATGGGGTTGATATTGATATCGAGTTTTTTGAAGCGGTGGCTGAACGCAAGGAAGATTCGGAACTGATTAAATTCAAGGAACTTCCGGAAGTACCGGTTGCGCTCTGTGTCAACCATTACGGTGCTTATGAGCATATGCCCGAAACTTTCGCCGAGCTTTTTGCGTATGCCGAGGCAAATGGATACGAGGTCATTGACCGTCCCCGGTTTTGCCATATTGACGGCATTTGGAACAAAGAAACGGTGGATGAATGGATGACGGAAATTCAGTTGCCCATCAAACTTTCTTAATCAGCCTTTGATTTTTGCGGAAAGCTTTCAACCGTGAGAATACCTAAAAATAGGGATAGGTAGTCAACTTATTTTCTGCGAACTTTGCAGACTGAAAAAAGAATTGAAATGAGAAGCCTGCATATTCTGTTTATATTGGTAGTTGTCACTTGGCTCGGTTTTCCGCTGAGAGCGCAAGAAGCTATTTCTATCGGGACTCGCCACACTTTGTTTTCGCATGTCTTGAATGAGGCTAGAGAATATTGGGTGTATGTACCTGCAACCCGCCCGGGTGAAAAAGAGGAAAGTTATCCGGTTCTTTATTTGCTGGACGGTGATTCTTTTTTTCATTCGGTGGTAGGTTTTACTCGCTTGTTTTCCACCTCCAAAGTTTCTTCCTTACCGCCCTGTATCGTTGTGGCTGTCCTGAATACAAACAGAACCAGAGACTTTACGCCAACCTGTTCCGCTGCCCGGCGTGACGGAACTGTCCGTCCGGGCGATAAACCGGAAGGGGGTGGGGCAGGACAATTTTGCCGTTTTCTGACGGAGGAGCTACGCCCCGCAGTGGAACAAGACTTGCCGGTGAATGGACAACACTTGTTGGCCGGACATTCTTATGCCGGGTTGTTCACGCTGCATGTTTTGCTGAATTATCCCGGTACATTTGATACATACATCGCCATAGACCCCAGTTTATGGTGGGATAAAGGATGTTTTCAGAAACAGGTAGAACGGCAGGTAGATAAGGTTGACTTTTCAGGAAAACAACTGTATGTTGCGTTTGCCACTCAGCCGCGTCCTGATAGGAAGCTGAGCCACTTTTCCCTGACAGATGATTTTATAGGGAGTGCAGTTCCTCGTATGGAGAAGCGGCATTTGCGGGTGGTATCAAAAAAGTTCCCGGAAGAGACGCATGGAACGGTTGCTCTTCCGGGATTTTATGACGGACTGAAAACGTTGTTCTTCCGTTCTGCGGTTGGAATTTCTCTGCCGAACAAACCTCTCTGAAAAAAACTCTATTTTTCAGTAAGCTGAATGATATGCACCATTGTACTAAGGGGACTACCTATACCATGGTGAGGTCTGCCAAAATCCTGAAAGCGTCATAGCCTGAGTCGCCTTCCGGCAGGAAGCGCCGAGAAGCGCCATTTCCTTATAAATCAGTATTTTCAGCTCCGGAGAAGGTTGAGTGTCCTTCTCCGGACACACTGATTAAAAAACTGCAAAAGTGCAGCCGGGGCTTCGTTGACTCCGGGCAATTGGAATAGTAGTACAACCACTGTTGTACAATGAGCGCAGCACCATATGCCCTGCTACCGTACGGAAGTGCATAAAAAAAAACAGTTGCCTGGAGAAACCCTCTCCAAGCAACTGTTTTCAGTTTCTTGATACTTTATAATCTACATATTCTAAATCTTTCTTGTCATCAATCGTCAATGTCAATCACCCTCATTTTAGAGTCAAATGTAATTTCCCAACGATTAGACAACTTTATCTCATACTCATTGTCATCGTACTCAATCTGAAGAATTCTTGCATCCGGATAATTGGTCTTTACATAGTTACGTATCGCTTCCGGTACAATCTGTACAGGAACTTCACTTTGTCTGCATCGTACCTCTTTCCATTCCCCCGATTTATCAAATTCTACCTTCTCCCCATTCGTGAACACCACATCATAGCTTTTATAAAACATTCCCGACTCCAATTTAGCCATTGCCACCTTATGGTCTTTAAAATAAGTCTTGATAAATGTCTGCGCCTTCGCCGGCAACTGGCTCACCTCTATCGGCTTATCATTATCCGCCATTACCATTGTGTGCACTGCAAACATACAAACCAACATCATAACTAATTTTTTCATACTTCTCTATTTTTAATAATTAATACTTTATTTGTTTTCTGTATTACAAAGATGGGAAGGAAATCTGGAAAGAATTGGGAAAAAAACTCTATTTTTGGAAATGAAAAAAAATCTATTTTTGAAAATGGGTGTTGCGGCTCTTCACCTATGAATTTTTGTTTGCAATGAATATTATTTAAAGACACAATAGACTATTATGGCTATGAAAATATTAAATCAGTTTATCGATGATTTTGTAGGTGTTTTCCAATATCGGTTTATGGATACCTTTCAATATTTTAAAGAAAGGAAGAAAAGTAAATATTTAGGAGATAGATTTGAGGAATGGGTTGTGAAGAACTCCAATATTAGTAAAGATGGTTATTCGGATCTATGTGATAAGAAAATATTTTGGCGGCTTTTAGATTGGAGAGGTGATAAATACATTGAGGGGTATAGGCCTCTGTCTTCATCATCTCCGGATTTGTTGATGGAGTGTGTTACCACAACGAGTACCATTCATGAAGTTGGAGATATTATAGCTGTAGAATGTAAATGGCGAAGTAAGATAGGTTTTATCTCGATATAAAAGACATTGAAAAGTACGAGGGGTATATGAATTCCAATCTGTTGAACCGTCCGATAAAAAACTTGTTTTATGTTTTTGGCTTTGGATGGTGTGGTGACAGTCCGGAATCTGTTTATGTAGTTCCTGCCAGAGAATTGTATGATTATGATAAAGATACCTGTAGAATAACGTTCCCTATTAAAGAAACCGAGAAGGAGAAAATGGGTAGATTGGAGCGCTTTAAGAAGAAAGACAATAGATGTCTTCTGTATATCAAGTAATGGTATTACTTGGTTATATAAGCTCCAATCAACTGTTATATTGTTTGGGTCGCCGTCAATCTTTGTGGCGAAGGCTATTACTGGCATCTAATGCGGTTTGCAACCTTTCCCAGTCGTCACAAAGCGCCTGCATGGACGGAAACAATAAATCTGCTCCGGCATCCAGTAATACCTGCCTGTCCAGCGGACCGGTATTGACTGCCACAGTGAATATGCCGGCTGCTGTTCCGGCTTGTACTCCGATAGGTGCATTTTCTACAACTATAGCTTCGTTGGCTTGTACTCCGGCTTTTTCCAGTCCCATTAGATAAGGCTCAGGATGAGGCTTTCCGTATTTCACATCAAAGGCGGTCACCATGTGGTCGCGCTGAAACATACCAGGGAAGTTGTGGGCAAGGCGGTTCAGCAGGGAGTGTTGGCCCGAACCGGTGACAAGTACCGGAATAAGTCCTGCCGCTTTTACCTTTTGCAGCACTTCCCAAGCACCCGGCATACGTTCCGGTTCCGGTGGGTACTGAATTCGGCGCTTTTCTCTGCATAGATGCTTTCTATCATCTCGGGAGTGGCATCCTTGCCATACTGGCGTTGATAAACGATGTTGATGGTGGAGGCTCCGGTACGTCCCTCGTGCATGTATGCCTCTTCACGGCTCAAGTGCAGGCCATGACGTTCCATTACTTTATGCCAGGCATCGGCATGGTAGGGCATGGAGTTGAATAACACACCGTCCATGTCAAAAAGAACGGCTTTCAGTTGGATGTAGGGGTGCCCGTGCTTTTCCAGATAACGGGCGATAGAGTTTTCGAACACTTGGTAGATTGGGGATTGAGAATTTAAAAATGCGGGGTAGATAAATAGAGAGTTGAGAATCGGGGAACGGTTCTCTTCGCACTTGTTGTGCAGCCATTTCTCAATTCTCAACTCTCAATTCTTAATTTATCAAAGTCTTGCCTGGATAGCTTTGGACTCTTCTTCGTAGCCGGGCTTGTTCAGCAATGCAAACATATTCTTCTTGTATGCTTCCACACCCGGTTGGTTGAACGGATTGACTCCCAAAATATAACCGCTGATACCGCAAGCTATTTCAAAGAAGTAGAGCAGACCTCCGATGCTTTCTTCATTCAGTGCAGGGATAACGATGCGCATGTTGGGTACGCCGCCGTCAACGTGGGCAAGCTGTGTGCCCAATTCAGCCATCTTGTTCACTTCGTCACGTGCTTGCCTGCCAGGAAGTTCAGTCCGTCGAGGTTGGCTTCGTCCGAAGGTACTTGCAGGGAGTGCTGTGTCTTCTCCACGGAGATGACAGTTTCGTAGATGGTACGTTCGCCTTCCTGAATCCATTGTCCCATGGAGTGCAGGTCGGTGGAGAAATCTACGGCAGCAGGGAAGATACCCTTGTTTTCCTTACCTTCGGATTCACCATAAAGCTGCTTCCACCATTCGCTTACGTAGTGCAGTTTGGGATTGTAGTTTACGAGGATTTCAATTTTCTTACCGTTCTTGTAGAGCTCGTTACGCGTAGCTGCATAGATGGCAGCAGGATTTTCTGCAAACGGAACATCTTTTCCACAAGCCTTTTCCATGGCAACTGCACCTGCAACCAGTTTCTCAATGTCGAAACCTGCTATTGCGATGGGCAGCAAGTACCGGAGTCAGTACGGAGAAACGTCCGCCCACGTTATCGGGATGATGAAGGATTTGTAGCCTTCGTTGTCGGCCGTTACGCGGGCAGCGCCCTTTTTGGCATCGGTGATGGCAACGATAACCTTCTTTGCCATATCCTTGCCGCGTTGGTCTTCGCATTGCTTTTTCAACAGACGGAACGCCAAGGCCGTTTCAGTGTAGTACCGGATTTGGAGATGTTGATAACACCGAATTTCTTGTCTTTCAAGTATTCGGTGAGTTCATATAGATAATCTTCACCGATATTGTGTCCTGCATACAGAATGACCGGAGCCGTTTTCTTGTCTTGCAACCAAGTGAAGCTGTTTGACAAAGCCTCTATCACCGCACGTGCACCGAGGTAACTTCCGCCAATACCGGCAACTACTACTACCTCGCAGTTGTCACGCAACGTCTGTGCGGTAGTCTTTAGGTCGGCCAGGTGCTCTTTAGTGATGGAAGAGGGGAGGTGCAGCCAGCCTAAGAAGTCGTTGCCCTTACCGGTACCATTCTCTAATGCTTCCTGTGCAGCCTTTACTTGGGCTTCATAGGCGAAAACGTTTTCTTTGGAGATGAATCCAAGAGTCTTTTCAATGTTCAAACTAATCATAATATTCTAGGTTTTAAATTCAGTATTTCGTTTTATCTTTTTTCGCGCTTACCGGAATGAATCGGTAAGCAGCTTGATTTCAATCGTCGGCGAGATACGCTCATACAGAATGTTGTATACTGCATCTACAATAGGCATGTTGACATGATAATGCTTGTTGATTTCCTTGATACATTTTGTACCGTAATATCCTTCAGCAATCATTTCCATCTCAATCTGCGCGCTTTTCACGGAGTATCCCTTGCCAATCATCGTACCGAATGTGCGGTTGCGGCTGAAATTGGAATATCCCGTCACCAGCAGGTCACCTAAATAAACGGAATCACTTACGTTTCTGTTCAGCGGATGTACCGTTTGCAGGAATCTGTTCATTTCCTGTATGGCATTGGACATGAGCACAGCCTGAAAGTTGTCGCCATATTTCAGACCGCTGCAGATACCGGCTGCAATGGCATATACATTCTTCAGCACCGAACTGTATTCAATGCCGGCAACGTCATTACTGACAGAGGTCTTGATGAATGAACTGGCCAGTTTGCGGGCAATGGTGCAAGCCTTGTCGGTGTCGGGACAAGCAATGGTCAAATAAGAAAGGCGTTCCAGAGCCACTTCTTCCGCATGGCAGGGACCTGCCAATACAGCAATATTCTCAGCTGGGACGCCATATTCCTTAGTGAAATATTCCGAGACAATCAAGTTGTCATCGGGCACAATACCTTTAATGGCAGTGATGATGAATTTATCCTTAATCTTAGTCTTCAGTTTCTTCAAGTGAACCTTCAGATAAGGGGAAGGTGTAACGAAGATGAGCGTATCAGATTCTTTCACGACATCATTGATGTTGGAGTTGAAGTTGATACGCTTGGTATCAAACTTGACGCCCGTCAAGTAGGCAGGGTTATGACCAAGCCGTTTGAAGTCGGCAATACGGTCATCGCGTCGCATGTACCAATTTATAGACTCCGCTTGGGCCAGAACCATTTTTGCAATGGCAGTTGCCCAACTTCCTCCGCCCATGATGGCTATCTTACCGGGTAGTTTCATATCGAAATTAATAATTAAAA
>ENA-OQCX01000056-OQCX01000056.1-human-gut-metagenome-genome-assembly--contig:-NODE-56-length-53901-cov-2.781790_pt1 | contig 53901 bp, 57 predicted proteins | sample MGYA00242762_ERZ504587 | MGnify/ENA primary metagenome ERZ504587 (study PRJEB26092, sample SAMD00036337) | human gut metagenome | host: Homo sapiens | study: EMG produced TPA metagenomics assembly of...
GACATCTTAGACAAGGTACCGCAGCTGAATTCCAATTACTAGTTACATTCGTTTCGAAATAACTATACCACTCACTTGTCTGCGAATCCGAATTGCACAGGTCTAAAAGCCTCAGCGTAGCCCGCTTACGCCTGCGTTTTATACCAGCACACTCGAATCCGCATCCTACGCGATTGGTATAGTTATTTACGAAACGATGTACTAGGATGTTTCTGGTTACTGTTCATATCTACTATCCCGCGAGGTGTGTGAACAGTAACAACAGTAACTGTTTCTGTGCGTCCAATGTAGATAAATAGATGACAAACCCTTCCCCCATATGCTATAATACAAAATTAGCAAACCCATCAATTACAGTATATAAGAAAGAACTCAGGAGGGAATTCCTTAATGATAGACCAGAGCAAAATCAGAAATTTCTGTATTATTGCACACATAGACCACGGCAAATCCACTCTTGCCGACCGAATCATCGAAATGACCGGCACTCTGACAGAACGTGAAATGCAGTCACAGGTACTGGATAACATGGAACTCGAAAGAGAACGTGGAATCACCATTAAATCTCAGGCAGTGCGAATCGTATACAAAGCCAAAGACGGCGAAGAATACATCTTCAACCTGATCGACACCCCCGGCCATGTAGACTTCAATTACGAAGTATCCCGAAGCCTTGCAGCCTGCGACGGTGCAATCCTGGTAGTAGATGCAGCTCAGGGAATCGAAGCCCAGACACTGGCAAATGTATATCTTGCCCTTGACCATGACCTGGATGTCCTTCCGGTCATCAACAAAATCGACCTGCCAAGTGCAGAACCGGATCGTGTGGTAAATGAAATCGAAGATGTCATCGGCCTTGAAGCCCATGACGCACCAAGGATTTCTGCCAAAACAGGACTCAATGTAGAAGAAGTCCTGGAACAGATCGTAACAAAGATCCCGGCACCTCATGGTGATGTAGATGCACCATTAAAAGCCCTGATCTTTGACTCCATTTATGATGCATACAAAGGCGTTATCGTATTCTGCCGTGTCATGGATGGCCGTGTGAAAAGAGGCACCCAGATCCATATGATGGCAACTGGCTTCACCACAGAAGTTGTGGAAGTCGGATACTTTGGTGCAGGTCAGTTTATTCCATGTGAGGAACTGACAGCAGGTATGGTAGGATACATCACTGCGAGTATTAAAAACCTTGGTGACACTCGTGTAGGTGATACAGTTACAGACAAAAACAGACCATGTGCAGAAGCACTTCCGGGCTATAAGAAAGTAAACCCTATGGTGTACTGCGGATTATACCCGGCAGACGGTGCCAAATACGGTGATCTGAGAGATGCTCTTGAGAAGCTTCAGCTCAATGATGCCTCTCTGTTCTATGAACCAGAGACATCCGTAGCCCTTGGCTTTGGTTTCCGATGTGGTTTTCTGGGATTGCTCCATCTTGAGATTATTCAGGAGCGTCTGGAAAGAGAATACAACCTTGATCTTGTGACCACAGCTCCCGGTGTTATTTATAAAGTATACAAAACTAACGGCGAAGTTATCAATCTGACAAACCCAAGCAATCTGCCGGATCCATCAGAGATTGAATACATGGAAGAACCAATGGTAAATGCCGAGATCATGGTAACAACTGAATTTATCGGTGCAATTATGGATCTTTGCCAGGAACGAAGAGGGCAGTATCTGGGAATGGATTATATGGAAGAAACACGTGCGCTTCTGAAATATAAGCTGCCGTTAAATGAGATTATCTATGATTTCTTTGATGCCCTCAAATCCCGCTCCAGAGGCTATGCTTCTCTGGATTACGAACTCTGCGGATATGAGCGCAGCGAGCTTGTGAAACTGGATATTCTGGTAAACAAAGAAGAAGTGGATGCTCTTTCCTTTATCGTACATGCAGATACAGCATATGAGAGAGGCCGTAAGATGTGCGAGAAATTAAAAGACGAGATTCCCCGCCAGCTTTTTGAGATTCCGATCCAGGCAGCTGTCGGAAGCAAGATTATTGCCAGAGAGACAGTCAGAGCCATGCGTAAGGATGTACTTGCCAAATGTTACGGCGGTGATATTTCCCGTAAGAAGAAACTTCTGGAGAAACAGAAGGAAGGTAAGAAACGTATGCGTCAGGTAGGCAATGTGGAGATTCCGCAGAAAGCATTTATGAGTGTATTGAAACTGGATGATAAATAAAGTATGAATGGTAACTATTCGGCAGCCTGCTGTCCACATAACTGTGAAGGTACTGAACAGTTATCTGTGAATAGTGCTCATCTCACAGAAGGTTAAAATATTGAAGAAAATGATTAAGCGAAAAACAGTTATACTATGTATGTTATTGCTTGGAATTTCTGTCTCCGGATGTGGGAAAACCAGGGAGGTAGATGAAGCGTCCTCCAAAGTGATCCAGATCAGTGTTGCGCCGGAAGAGACAAGTCCCACTCCGGCACCGGATCAGGTAGCTTCCGCAGCAGTTACCACCAATGGTAATCTGACAATGGTAAATACGTATCTGGCAGAGCAGGATGCAGCAGGTATCTCATCTGCGGAAAGTTCAGACAGCCAAAGTGATGCCGACAGTACAGATAACAGTGTCGACTCAGCAGATAACAATGAGCAAGACAGCAGTACATCAGATACTGAGGAATAGAAAACAGGTCATAACAGGAGCAGATTACAATGGAGAGAAGGAATATCACAGATTCTCCCATGGAAATCTATGTCCACATTCCATTTTGCATAAAAAAATGTGATTACTGTGATTTCCTTTCCGGTCCGTCAGGTCCAAAGGAGCAGGCTGATTATGTAGATGCTCTGCTTGAAGAAATCAATGCAGCAGAAGAAGGAAAAGGAAGGAGTGTATCCTCTGTATTTATTGGAGGGGGCACTCCTTCTGTTTTGGATGAGAGATTCATAGGAGAAATTTTAAATCATATAAGACGAAAATTTCAGATTGCGGATCATGCTGAGATCACCATAGAAGTAAACCCGGGGACTGCAGACAGAAACAAACTGCAGGCATACAGAACATATGGAATCAACCGCCTGAGCATAGGTTTACAGTCGCCGGATGACAGAGAACTGAAGATCCTTGGAAGAATCCACAATTATGAGCAGTTTCTGGAGACTTACAGAAGTGCAAGAGAGGCAGGGTTCGACAATATCAATATTGATCTAATGAGTGCGATCCCGGATCAGACTTATGAAGGATGGATCCATAATCTTCGCACTGTTGCAGGACTGGATCCGGAACATATTTCCGCATACAGCCTGATCATTGAGGAGGGCACACCTTTTGCATCGCGGACGCTGAATTTGCCGGATGAAGATGCGGAGTACAATATGTATGAGGCAACAGCACAGATTCTGAGAGAATATGGCTTTGAGCAGTATGAGATTTCCAATTACGCAAAGAAAGGCAGAGAATGCAGGCATAACGTGGGCTATTGGATCCGACAGGATTATCTGGGGTTTGGCCTGGGAGCTTCCTCTCTTTATGGAAAGGAACGTTTTGCCAATACACAGGATATGAAAAAATATCTGGAAAACAGCAGAACTCCGGAAAAAATAAGAGAAAAAGAGCCGCCCCTCACCAGAGAGGATGAGATGGCGGAGTTCATGTTTCTGGGACTTCGTATGACCAGAGGAATCTCAAAAGCTGAGTTTGAGCGACAGTTTGGCAGGGAAATAGATGCAATATACGGGGATGTTCTGAGAAAATATAAGTCAATGGGACTGCTTTTGGAAGAAAAAGGAAGGATTTTTCTGAGCAGAGATGGAATCCATGTAAGCAATTCCGTTATGGCGGATTTTTGCCGTAAACGCCTTGACGAACAAATGTTCCTGTATTATACTGATGCCATGAGGATTGCGGGGCAGCGAAACTGCGCACAATCCATGAATATCATAACATACGAAAAAGGTGTAACTGTCAAGGTAAGAAACAGTTATTATTTATAAATGAGAAACAGGAGGCCCACAATGGCAGCAGATACAACGAAGAAGCACTTTATCAGGATCAGAGGTGCCAATGTTAATAACCTTAAGAATTTAAGTGTGGATATTCCCAGAGACAAGTTTGTGGTATTTACAGGACTGAGTGGCTCCGGTAAATCTTCACTGGCTTTTGATACCATCTATGCAGAGGGTCAGCGTCGTTATATGGAATCTCTCTCTTCCTATGCAAGACAGTTTCTGGGTCAGATGGAGAAGCCGGATGTGGAGAGCATCGAAGGTCTGCCACCGGCCATTTCCATTGATCAGAAATCTACCAACCGCAATCCCCGTTCCACAGTAGGAACAGTGACAGAAATCTATGATTATTTCCGACTTCTGTATGCCAGAGTGGGAATTCCTCATTGTCCGAAGTGCGGAAGAGAGATTAAGAAGCAGACAGTTGACCAGATGGTAGACAGTATCATGTCTTTTCCGGAGAGAACGAAGATCCAGCTTCTGGCGCCTGTTGTGCGGGGGCGCAAGGGAACTCATGCAAAGCTTCTGGAGCAGGCAAAGAGAAGCGGATATGTACGTGTGCAGATTGACGGAAACCTGTATGAGCTTTCCGAGGAGATCAGTCTGGACAAGAATATCAAGCATAATATAGAGATTGTGGTAGACCGTCTGATCGTGAAGCCCGGGATTGAGAAAAGACTCTCAGATTCCATTGAGACAGTGCTGGATCTGGCAGAGGGCCTTCTGATGTAGATACTATGGATGGAAATATTCACAATTTCAGCCAGAGTTTCTCCTGTCCTGACTGTGGTATCAGTGTAGATGAGATCGAACCGAGAAGCTTTTCTTTCAATAATCCTTTTGGCGCCTGTCCGGACTGTCTGGGACTTGGGTATAAAATGGAATTTGATATTGATCTGATGATCCCGGATAGATCTCTGAGTATCCTGGATGGTGCCATTGTGGTCACAGGATGGCAGTCTTGCACAAATGAGGGAAGCTTTTCCAGGGCAATCCTGGATGCTCTTGCCAGAGAATATGATTTCAGCCTGGCAACACCTTTTGAGGAGTATCCGGAGAAGATACAGGACATTCTGATCAACGGAACTAATGGACATTCTGTAAAGGTTTACTATAAAGGCAGCGCGGAGAGGGCGTTTACGATGTGGCGTTTCCGGGGCTGATCCGAAATGTGGAGCAGCGTTACAGAGAGACAGGCTCTGATGCCATGAAGCAGGAGTATGAATCTTTCATGCGCATTACTCCATGTAAAACCTGTAAAGGTCAGAGACTGAAGAAGGAATCACTGGCTGTGACTGTGGCGGATAAGAATATTTATGAGGTCACCAATCTTTCCATAGAGAAGCTGAAAGCCTTTCTGGCGGATATGCAGCTCTCCGAGCAGCAGCAGCTTATCGGCAGACAGATTCTGAAGGAAATCAGGGCAAGGGTAAGTTTCCTGTCAGATGTAGGACTGGATTATCTTTCATTGGGACGTGCGACAGGAACTCTTTCCGGCGGCGAGGCGCAGAGAATCCGTCTGGCTACCCAGATTGGTTCCGGGCTGGTAGGAGTTGCCTATATTCTGGATGAACCGAGTATCGGACTTCACCAGAGGGATAATGACAGACTTCTTGGTTCTCTGATGAAACTGCGTGATCTTGGAAACAGCCTGATCGTTGTGGAGCATGATGAAGATACCATGCGTGCCGCAGACTGTATTGTAGATATAGGTCCCGGTGCAGGGGAGCATGGCGGACAACTGGTTGCCATGGGAACTGCAGAGGATTTGATGAAGAACGAGGATTCCATCACAGGAGCTTATCTGAGCGGAAAATTAAAAATTCCGGTACCTTTGGAGAGACGGAAGCCAACCGGTTTTCTTACTGTCAAGGGGGCGGCAGAGAATAATCTCAAGAATATCGATGTGAAGATACCTCTTGGGATCATGACCTGTATCACAGGAGTTTCGGGCTCAGGTAAGAGCTCTCTGATCAATGAGATTCTTTATAAACGCCTGGCAAGAGATCTGAACCGGGCAAGAGTGATTCCGGGAAAACATAAGGATATTCTGGGAACAGACCAACTGGATAAGGTTATCAATATTGACCAGTCACCTATTGGCCGTACTCCACGTTCCAATCCTGCGACTTATACCGGGGTATTTGACCAGATCAGAGATCTTTTTGCAGCAACAGCAGATGCCAAGGCAAAAGGATATAAGAAAGGACGATTCAGTTTAATGTAAAGGGCGGAAGATGTGAGGCATGCAGCGGTGACGGTATTATCAAAATTGAGATGCATTTCCTTCCGGACGTATATGTACCATGCGAGGTCTGCAAAGGTAAGAGATATAACAGAGAAACCCTGGAAGTAAAGTATAAGGATAAGAATATTTACGATGTGCTGAATATGACGGTGGAGGAAGCACTGACTTTTTTTGAGAATGTTCCTTCTATTAAAAGAAAGATACAGACTCTTTATGATGTAGGACTTTCCTATATCCGGCTGGGACAGCCGTCCACAGAGCTTTCCGGAGGAGAGGCACAGAGGATCAAGCTTGCCACAGAGCTGAGCAAGCGCAGCACAGGTAAGACTATCTACATTCTGGATGAGCCTACCACAGGTCTGCATTTTGCGGATGTGCATAAGTTGGTGGAGATTCTGAAACGATTATCGGAGGGCGGTAATACAGTAGTTGTGATCGAGCATAATCTGGATGTGATCAAAACGGCAGATATATCATTGATATCGGACCGGAGGGTGGAGACAAAGGAGGTACCGTAGTTGCTCAGGGAACTCCTGAGGAGGTGGCACAGTCACCGGTTTCCTATACCGGAAAATATGTAAAGAAATATCTGAAATAATCTTGAAATCATATTGCAGGACTTTCTTTTTAAATGGAAGTTGTATATAATAGAAGAGATTATTTATAGCAATTCTCGTAAATAATATATTTTGATCCGGCTTATCAGGATGTGAAGCCCTGTTGGACTGTTTTGATCGCATTATTTTATGGAGTTGTTATAACTAAACCGGATAAGTCCCCGGTAGAGACTGTAAAAAGTAATGATCAGTTGAAGGGGATGAGGAGAACGTAAGAACAGAAAGGGGATTTCCATGCCGACAAGTGATATTGGAATTGACCTGGGAACCAGGAACAGTCTGGCTTATTCTACAGGAAAGGGGCTTGTGCTAAATGAGCCTTCGATCGTAGTTTATGATAAAAATACAGAGAAGATACGTGCAATCGGTGAAGAAGCCCGTCTGATGGAAGGGCGCATTACTTCAGATATGGAGATCATCCGTCCCATCAGACAGGGCGTGATCGTTGATTATACAGTTACAGAGAAGATGTTGAAATACTTTATATCCAGAGCAATAGGAAGAAGAGCTTTCCGCAAGCCCAGGATCAGTATCTGTGTTCCCAGTGGAATTACAGAGATTGAGAAAAAGGCAGTGGAGGAAGCAACCTATCAGGCTGGTGCCAGAGATGTCTATATGGTGGAGGAACCTATAGCTGCGGCAATCGGAGCCGGGGTGGATGTGACCAAGCCCTTTGGAAATCTGGTCGTAGACATTGGAGCCGGAACTTCGGATGTTGCGGTTATCTCTCTTGCGGGGGTTGTGGTTTCCGCTTCTGTGAAAGTTGCAGGGGACACTTTTAATCAGGCTATACTGAACTATGTGAGAAAGAATCATGGACTTTTTATCGGAGAAGATATGGCAGAGAAGATCAAAATTCAGATTGGTACGGCTATAGAGGAATCAAATCCGAGAACAATGGAAGTAAAGGGGAGAAATGTGATCACCGGTCTGCCGAAGACAGTGACACTTACCTCAGAAGAAATACGTGTGGCGTTAAAGGATGCTACAAGCCAGATTGTGGAGACTGTTCATGGAATTCTGGAAAAGACACCGCCGGAACTGGCTGCGGATATTGTAGACAGAGGAATCGTACTTACAGGCGGCGGTGCCCTTCTTCATGGGATGGATACACTGATCGAGCAGAGAACCGGGGTAAGTACACTGACTGTGCAGGATGCAATGAGCGTGGTCGCAGTGGGAACCGGTAAGTATGCAGAGGTAATGGCACGTTTTGACGGATAAAGCAGGAGGTACTGCACAGTGCAGTGCCTTTTTGCGTTGTCAGAGGCTCAAAGAAGCAGGAGGTGTGGAGAAAAGCACATGAGTGAAACTGTCACAGGATACATAGATCATGTTATTTTCAGAAATGAAGATAACGGATATACAGTTATGGTACTGAAAGGTACAAAAAAAGAGGAAGAGCTGACCTGCGTGGGAAGTTTCCCTGCGATCACACAGGGGGCATCTATTGAAGCAACCGGAGTATATATCCATCATCCGGTATATGGCAAACAGTTTCAGATCAGTTCTTTTACAGAGAAGATGCCGGAGGATACATATGGAATAGAACGTTATCTGGGTTCGGGCGCCATCAGGGGAATCGGTGCTGCACTGGCTGCCAGGATCGTGCGGAAGTTTGGAGATGACACACTCCGTATCGTAGAAGAAGAGCCGGAGCGGCTTGCAGAGGTAAAGGGGATCAGTGAGAAAAAAGCCCGGGAGATCGCTGCGCAGGTAAGTGAGAAGGCAGAGATGCGAAAAGTAATGATCTTTCTGCAGAAATATGGGATTTCCCTGAACCTGGGCGCAAAGATTTATCAGAAATATAAGGAATCTGTCTATACGATCCTTCAGGAGAATCCTTACAGACTTGCGGAAGATATTTCCGGTGTGGGATTTAAGATTGCTGATGAGATTGCTGCCAGAGTCGGTATTCACGCAGACTCAGATTACAGAATCCGCAGCGGAATGCTGTATACTCTTCTGCAGGCTTCGGGAGAAGGACATACTTATCTTCCGAGGGAACAGTTATTTACAAGATGTGCCAGACTTCTGGGAGTAGATGAATCCTATATGGAGAAACATCTTATGGATATGGTTATTGACAGGAAGCTGGTGCTGAAAGAAAAAAGCGGAGAAACTATCGTTTATCCGGCACAGTATTATTATCTGGAACTGAACACTGCCAGGATGCTTAATGAACTGAATATTGTGTGTCCTGAGGATAAAGAGCTTGTCAGGCACAGAATTGAGCTGATCGAGAAAGAGACAGGAACTGTTCTGGATGAAATGCAGAAGAAAGCAATCACTGAAGCAGCGGATCATGGACTCTTTATTCTTACAGGAGGCCCCGGTACAGGTAAAACGACAACGATCAATGCGATCATCCGCTTTTTGAGGGAGAAGGTGCAGAGATTCGGCTGGCTGCACCTACCGGACGTGCTGCAAAGAGAATGACAGAGACTACCGGATATGAGGCGCAGACAATTCACCGTCTGCTGGAACTGAATGGAATGCCGGAAGAAGAGAGGGACGGGCATTCAGCTAAATTCGAGAGGAATGCGCAGAATCCGCTGGAGGCAGATGTGATCATTATTGATGAAATGTCTATGGTGGATATCCATCTGATGCATTCTCTTCTTCTTGCAGTGGTAGCAGGAACCAGACTGATCCTTGTGGGGGATGAGAATCAGCTTCCGAGTGTAGGCCCGGGCAATGTGCTGAGAGATATTATCCGAAGCAGATGTTTCCATGTAGTGGAACTGACTAAGATATTCAGACAGGCATCAGAGAGTGATATTGTTGTAAATGCTCATAAGATAAATAAGGGAGAACAGGTTCAGATCAATAATAAGAGCAGAGATTTCTTTTTTCTGAAGAGATATGATGCAGATATCATTATAAGAGTAGTGATCGCGCTGATCCAGGAGAAAACTGCCGCGCTATGTAGATGCCAAACCCTTTGAGATACAGGTACTGACACCTATGAGAAAGGGACTTCTGGGAGTAGAGCGGCTGAACCAGATCCTGCAGAGATACCTGAATCCGCCGGAAGACGGGAAATCCGAGAGGGCGGTTGGAGACCGGCTGTTCCGCACAGGGACAAGGTCATGCAGATCAGAAATGAATTATCAGATGGAATGGGAAATCCGGGGACGATATGGGGTTGTCATTGAGAAAGGCGTGGGAGTATTTAACGGAGACACCGGAATCCTCAGGGAAATCAATGAATTTGCTGAGACAGCAGAAGTGGAATTTGAGGATGGACGTTTTGCAATGTACTCGTTCAAACAGCTGGAGGAACTGGAACTTGCATATGCTATTACAATCCACAAGTCTCAGGGATCTGAGTATCCGGCAGTCATACTTCCATTGCTTTCCGGACCACAGATGCTTTTAAACAGGAACCTTCTTTATACCGCAGTTACCAGAGCAAGAAAATGTGTGACGGTTGTGGGAAACGAGGAGACCTTTGCAGAGATGATACGCAATGAAAAACAGCAGAAGAGATACAGTGCACTGGATGAACGGATCAGAGAACTGAGTGAGACTACAGGGATAATAATACAGATGGTGAAGAATGATATTGCAGACTGTGATCTGATGACTGAATAATAACAGAGAAAAAATTTATTCCGATAATATGAAAAAAACAGAAATACAGAGGATAGCAAAACAAAGAGTAAAATAGTGGAAGGAAATGGAAATGAAACGGTTTCTGAACATGGTTGCTGATATTTTTTACCCGAGATGCTGTCCGGTCTGTCAGAAAATACTGGCAGATCAGCGAAGGATGATCTGTCCGGAATGCGAGAAAGAACTTCGTCCGATTGGTCATCCCAGATGTTATAAATGTGGAAAACCCATAGAAACAGGGGAATACTGCAGAGACTGTCAGAAACACAGGCATATGTATGAACAGGGAAGAGGTATTTTTGTTTATGATGGCATAATGAGAAGATCTGTTACCAGATATAAGTACTATGGATGCAGAGAATACGGTGATTTTTACGCCAGAGCAATGTATCGATATGCACAGAAAAGAATTGCGGGAATGGAAGCCGGATCTGATCGTGCCGGTTCCGGTACACAGGTCGAAGGAGCGGCAGAGAGGTTTTAATCAGGCTGCATATCTGGCGGAGAAACTCGGTCATTATACCGGGATTTCCACAGATGTCAATATTGTGCAGAAAGTTTTAAAGACAAAGTCGCAGAAAAAACTGAATGCTTTGCAGAGAAGAAAAAACCTGGAAAAAGCGTTCTGCGTGACCGGAGATGTCAGGGGAAAGAATATCCTGGTGATAGATGATGTGTATACAACAGGAAGTACGATCGATGCAATGGCCGGATGCCTGAAGAGAAAAGGTGCCGGAAATGTTTATTTTCTTACGGTTTGCATAGGCAGGAGATAAGAAAAAACACTTTTCATACATAATGATATATGTTACAATTAATCTGTATGATTATATGAATGATATCAGGTTGTTGCTGAGAACAGAGTGAACAGTAATAGCGGATTATAGCAAAAGGAAAAGCATACAGTAAGGAGTAATTTATGTTAAATGAAGAGAAGATAAAAATCATGAATAAACTTGCCATGTATGAACAGGGGGAAGGAAAGAAATATCTTCCGGTCAGCAGGTACTACCGTAGTGATTATATCGGACTTGCCATGATTAAGAATTTTTTCCTTGTTACGATTGGGTATTGCCTGATTCTGGCCGGTATCGCAGCATATTTTGCTGAATATCTGATAGATAATGTTCATAAGATGAACCTTGTTTCACTGGGCGTGGAAGTTATTCTGGGGTATGTGGCAGTGCTGGTACTGTTTTCTGTCCTGACATATATCCAATATACGGTGAAATACCACAAAGCAAAGAAAAGTGTGAAAAATTATTATGAAGAACTTACACAATTAAGTAAAATCTACGGTCGCGAAGATAAAAAATCTTCAGCCAGAGGAGTTACAGGAGGATATAAAAAATGACAGCATTACTCGAATTAAAACAGCGAATAAAGAATTTATACAGCCAGTATGAGATTTATATCCTGCCTGTCTTACGTTTCGTTCTGGCAATGGTTTATTTCATATGGATCAATACCAATATGGGATATATGAAGCAGATCGATAATATATTTATTGTTCTGATCCTTGCACTGATCTGTTCCATTCTTCCTTCAGGTGTAATGATTTTTGTAGGATTTGCCCTGATGGTCGCACATGGTTATGCACTGGGGATAGAAGTTGCAGGTTTTATGCTTGTGCTGATCCTGTTTATGGCAATTCTCTTCCTGAGATTCAGTTCAGACAATAATTTAGTACTTGTATTTACACCGCTTTCCTTTGGGTTCAGTGTTCCGACGCTTCTTCCTATCGGAAGCGGACTTTTGTGCAATGCGTTTTCTGCACTTCCTGCAGGCTGCGGAGTGATTATTTACTATTTTATCCGTTTTATACGTGTACAGCATAAACTTCTGGAAAACCCGGATGTTGCCATAGCTGACAAATTAAAACTTCTGACAGATGGAATCGTGCAGAACTGGGGAATGTGGATCACAGTGATTGCCTTTATCGCAGTGATTCTGCTGGTGAATCTGATACGTACCCGCTCTTTTGACTATGCATGGAGAATTGCCATTATTGCAGGTGGAGTTGTGTATGTTCTGATGATTATTGCAGGTGGATTTTATTTTAGACTGGATATTGATGTTGTTACGCTGATCATTTATACAGTGATCTCTGTGGTGATAGGATTACTTCTTGAATTCTTTGTATTTGGTGGTGACTATACCCGTACCGAGAGACTGGAATATGAGGATGATGAATATTATTATTATGTAAAAGCAGTGCCGAAAGCCTGTGTCACAACATCTGAAAGAAGTATAAAGAAGATTAACGGAAGTTCTGCAAAGGATGAAGACCGGCACAGGATAACGTTGTTTCTTATGCGAATCCTATTTTTCATGGTGATGAGAAAGCAGTGACGACAGATGAGGCTGCAGCACCTGTAGAGAGAAAGAAAGATATTGACAGCGTGGATTTTGAGAAGAAACTGGAAGAATCATTAAAAAATCTGTAAAAAGCAGTTTCCGGTAACGATGAGACATACGAGCCAAAATTCCATTGCCGCAGGCAATCTGGAATGAATTTTGGCTACGTTACTGTGAACGGAGTGAACAGTAACACAAAATCCACTGAAAACATTTTCAACGATAAGATATATAAAAATGATAAGGAAAGGAGAGCCATATGCAGGATTTTTCAGGAAATTTGATAGAAACATTATCAAGACTGGCATTTCCTAAGATTGGGATTATAGATATCATACAGATTGCACTGATCGCTTTTTTTGTATATCAGTTCATGGTATGGATCAAATATACTCATGCATATACACTTCTGAAAGGAATACTGGTCGTTCTCCTCTTCATTCTGATCGCGTATATTTTCAGGATGAATACGATTCTGTGGATTTTTTCAAATCTGGCAAGTACACTGATCGTAGGTGTGATCGTTATTTTTCAGCCGGAGCTCAGAAAAGTTCTGGAACAGCTTGGACAAAAGCGAATCATGGCTTCACTGATACCTTTTGATGCAGGTAAAGAGGTGAAGGAAAGATTTACGGATAAAACCATCAGTGAGCTGGTCAAAGCATGTTTTGATATGGGAGAAGTTAAGACCGGAGCACTGATCGTAATTGAGCAGAATGAGCTGCTGACCGATTATATAAGAACAGGTATTAATCTGGATGCAATCCTTACCAGTCAGCTTCTGATCAATATATTTGAACATAACACACCACTTCATGACGGAGCTGTTATTGTAAGAGAGAACAGGATTGTGGCTGCAACATGCTATCTTCCACTGTCTGATAATATGGAACTGAGCAAACAGCTTGGAACGCGGCACAGGCAGGTGTGGGGATCAGTGAGCAGACAGATTCTGTTACGATCATTGTATCAGAGGAAACCGGTCAGGTATCTGTAGCGCAGGGAGGAAAGCTGACCAGAAGTGTAAACAGTGCAAAACTCAGAGAAATCCTGGTCAGAGCGCAGAATAAGCAGGTTGTAGACAACAGCAAACTTCGCCATTTACTGAAAGGAAGAGTGAAGCATGAAGAAGCGAAAAATAACAGATAATATACCTCTGAAAATCATGTCTGTCGCAATAGCTGTTGTGCTATGGCTGATCGTTGTAAACATAGATAATCCGACAGGAACCAATTACTATACGCTCAATGATGTGGAACTGATCAACAAGGAATATGTGGAATCTTCAGATACCATCGGTAAGATGTGTATGCCGGAACAGAACCAGGATTCCATAAAAGTTGCGATCACTACAACCAAGAAGATCAGAGACAAGATCAAAGTCACAGACATCTCTGCGGTAGCTGATCTTCAGCAGGCGGTAAGCCTGGATACAAATCCGGTTATGGTTCCTATTACCGTTACCTGTTCTGTACCGGGGGTATCTCCCAGTGATATCAAAGTTACTCCTCAGAATCTCAGTGTAAATCTTGATGAAAAAGAGACACAGGAGTTTGTGGTAAATGTCAGCAGAGGTGATACGAAACCGGGCAAAGATTATGAAGTAGGAAGTCTGACTGCCAGTCCGGAGAAAGTAAGGATTACAGGCCCGAAGACGCTGATCAATAAAATAGATAAGGTAAATGCTTCCATTGAACTGGATGGGAATACAGAGGATTTTACACAGGATGTAAACCTTACGATCATTGATAAGAATCAGGAGGTACTTACCGATTCTGAAATGAATTCATTGCGGATTGAGAATAATGCAAAAGTAACAGTGACTGCAAAATTATGGAAAATCCGTCAGGGAGTGCAGATATCTGCAGATTATGTAGGGACACCGGCTGAAGGATATCAGGTTGGGGCTGTGAGAACAGTGCCGGATACGATCAGTGTAGCAGGCAGTGCAGAAGGTCTTGAAAGTCTTGCGGATAATAATAATGTGATCACTATACCGGAAGACAGTATTGATATTTCCGGTGAATCCGAAGATGTGGAGAAAAAATCAGTCTTACGAATCTTCTGCCGGACAATGTGAAACTTACAGTGACTCCAGTGAAGATGTATGGGTGACTGTAAGTATTCTTCCGGCCGGAAGCAGAGAGTTTGAATTTCCGACTAAGAATATAGAGGTTAAGAATAAACCGAAAGATCTGCAGGTAACATTTGAGACTGCGCAGATAGAAGTGAGAATCAAATCAGATAACAAAGATCTGGATGATCTGAATAATGACAAAGACATTAAGGCATCTATAGATCTGGATGGCAAAAAAGAAGGAAGTTATGAAGTCCCGGTTGAGATAGTCTTGCCGGATGGTTATGAGACAGTGAAGATGTGACTACGGAAGTAGTGATTTCATCAGGGACTGCTGTTGATGACAGTAAGGAAAACAAGGAATAAAAGAATTCTCCACTTACAGAAGGGGTAGTAACAATATAAGAGGAACAGTGAAATGGTCAGTAAAAAAGTGACAGTTAAAAATCCCACAGGTCTTCATCTGAGACCTGCGGGGATTTTGTGCAATGAGGCAATGAAATACCAGTCACAGATAACATTTGTCTACGATGGGGGCATGGCAAATGCAAAGAGTGTACTGAGTGTACTTGGTGCATGCGTAAAATGCGGAAATGAGATAGAACTTACCTGTGAAGGTGTTGATGAACAGGAAGCCCTGGATCATCTTGTTGCTGCTATTGATAGCGGCCTTGGCGAGTAGAAAGCTGCTGTGCACAAACAGAGTGAACAGTAACCATAAAGTAACATGAATAAAAGAGGAGGAACTTATTGTGAAAAGAAGATTAGTTGCGGTTACATTGAGTCTTATTATGACAATGGCAACTGTCAGTGAAGCAGGTGCTGCTGCATTTACTTCACCTGATACAGCTCCGGCTGTTGCCACACAGACAGATGCAGAAGAAGTAAATGTTACAGAAGAAACTTCTGAAACAGAAGCAGACGCTTTTTCAGATGGAGATGATGGGACAGCAGTACCATCACAGGAACAGACAGACGACGCATTTACAGCGGGAACGGATACGGCTGCTGCATTGCCGGACGAGACGCCGTCAACAGCAGATGCTACGGATGCCGTTGGAGCCGCTGTAGTGAAAGCTGAGGACTGGGTAAGCACAGAGAATGGCTTTAAACTGCGCAAACCTGCAAAAAATCAGGATACAGCAAATACAGATGATCAGAAAGCAGCAACAGCAGCACTACCCGATGAGGAGATGCTGTCTGAGACTGACGGATTCTCAGGAGATCAGACAGAATCATCTGAAACAGCAGTGGCTGAAACAGATACAACAGCTGTGACAGCAGAGGTTACAGCAATGGAAACACCAGCAGCAACGGATACAGTGTCTGTAACAAATGAAGAATTTTATACAGTGGCAGACGGAATTGTAAAGATCAGCACAGAGTATAAAGGGGAAACCCATACAGGATATTATCTGTTTGATGAAGAGGGAATCCTTGTAACTGGACAGGCTGAGGTAAAAGAAAAATCTTCAGCTGATGAAGAACCGACATCAGATGCAGCTCAGTCAGCAGGAGAAGATGCCACAGGGGAAGAAACAGAAGCCCAGGCAAATCAGTCCTATTTTACAACTGCAGATGAGGCTGTTGTTTATACCGGATGTGAAGGAGAAGCGATAACTCCATATACATCTACAGTAGGCCAGCAGGAGAAGAGTGTATGGAAATGGACAGGAACATATTTCCAGTACTACGATGAGAATGGTAATCTGGAGACAATTGCACAGCTTGAAGCGAAAGCAAAAGCAGCAGGTACATATACCGGATATTTCAAGATCAATGAGGATTATTACTGCCTTGATTCTGAAGGTAAGCCACAGACAGGAGAGATCACCCTCACAGTTAACGGCGAATCAAACCTGTATTATTTTGATCCTGCAAGCAGCGACATTCCCGGAAAAATGTTCCACAATGGATGGCTTCGTTCAGATACCACTAAGGGAGAGCGCTGGCTGTATTTTAAAAAGGGAAATATTCCGGCAGACATCGGTAAATATTATAAGCGTGGCGTAGTTGCCACAGCTATCCCGGAGAAAGGAACCGGAGATTACTTGCTGGATGCCAATGGATATGTTCTGAAATCAGTGATGAAGAAGGCTCAGAATGGTGCATATTACTGTACCGACAGTAACGGCCAGATTTATAGAAATAAACTTGTAAAATACGGCAATTTCAGATATTATTTTGGCTCAAACGGAAAGCGGGCAACCTGGACAAAGAGATGGGCAAAAGCAGGCGATCATTACTATTACTTTGGAAGTACTCCGGGTCGTGTTGTTGAGAAACATGGCTGGCAGAAACTTGTCAGCACCAGTGGCAAATTCCTTGGCTGGCTGTATTTTGATTCCAAGGGAAATCATTATACGGATAAGTGGACTTCCGCAGGTTATTATTTTAAACCATCAGGAAAGCTTGCAAGCGGTTTGACAGAAATCGATGGAAAGAAATATATATTTGAATCATCTACATCCGCAGAACACAAAGGTAAAGTATATAAGAGCACAATGGTGCGCTATAAAAAGAAATGGTATATCGCATCCTCTAAGGGAAGCCTGTATAAGAGCGGATGGAGAAAATACAGCGGCAATTACTATTATCTTAAAGAATGTGTGGTTCAGACAAATCAGTTTATGAAAAAGAATGGAGTAAACGGTTATCTGGATGCAAACGGTAAATATACAAGAGGATGGGTAATTGTAAGTAATGCTAAAAACCTGGTGAGATATATCGATCCGTCAGGAAACGGATTTGCAAGAAATAAGAGTATGAGAGTTAATGGAATTCTGTATTACTTTGACCATAACGGATACCGTATCACTGATCTGACAAACAGATACAGAGGACCGTATTCTGTTCAGGTGGACAGAGTAAACGGAGTTATGACTGTTTATGCTGATTCAGCCAGAACAATTCCTGTTAAGACGATCAGGGTATCTGTAGGTTTAGCAGGAACACCAACTCCGACCGGTAACTTTACACTGAGCAGAAGCCTGAGGTGGCAGCCTCTTATGGGACCATCCTGGGGACAGTATGGAACTCATGTAGACGGTGCCGGACAGGGAGGAATCTTTGTTCATTCTGTAGCCTGCGGCCAGGCAAACTCATATAATCTTCCGGCAGTAGAGTACAATAAGCTTGGATCTCCCGCATCACATGGATGTATCAGAACCTGTGTGGCAGATGCGAAGTGGGTTTATGAGAACTGTAATGGCGCATCCATCAGTATTATTGACGGTCAATATAAAGCAGATGATGCAATGAAAGGACCTCTTGGAAAGAAAGCACTGACTCCGTTAAGAGGAGCTGCTAATTTTGATCCTACAGATCCGGCTGTCTGATCCGGATATTTCTGCCAGGATAAATAAACATAATTGCTTATAGAAACGAAATATGCAAAACGCTGCACAGAGCAAGAAATGTGCAGCCGTTTTTGGGTATATATCAGGGATTATCTTGCGAAAATGTAATATAGTGTGTATAATATGTTAATAGTATTGTAATAAAATGGACGTTTATTAGAAGACAGGAGTAGAAAGATGAAAAGAGATTTTTTAAAAATCAGAAAAAGGCTTATTGTTGGTTGTCTGGCAGCTGCGATAGCTGTAGCGCAGCCTGTAAGCTCTGTTTTTGCAAATCCGCATTATGACAGACGTGATACAGTGGCTGAGGAGGAATTTATTTATTCTGCAAGAACTTCCGGTACAGAGTCATCAAGAAAAAAAGTGAACTCCAAAGCATGGAAAAAGATCAACGGTGTCTGCTATAACGGAAGTGGTGAAATCATTCCGGGTGCGATAACCAGAGGCATGGATGTCTCTGAATGGCAGGGCAATATTGACTGGAAACAGGTAAAGAGGTCTGATATAGATTTTGCGTTTGTCCGGATCTCCTATGGCCTGACTCACGAAGATTATACCTATGATGAGAATATGACAAATGCAGAACTTGCCGGAGTACCCACAGGCACCTATGTGTACAGTACAGCCTTATCGACAACTACCGCATTAAAGGAAGCACAGCTTGCCATCAGCAAAATGCAGGGTTACAAGGTTTCCTATCCGGTCGTATATGATCTGGAGTATGCAAAAGCAAGTAAGCTTTCTGCAAAAACAGTCTCAGAGATGGCACTGACCTTCTGCAATGAAGTGCGCAGGGCCGGATATTATCCAATGGTTTACTGCAATACCAACTGGTATGATAATTACATAGACTGGTCCTTATTATCAGGAGTGGATGTATGGATCGCAAGATATGGGGACACGATTCAGGCACCTGATAAGGAACGGTACAATTATACAATATGGCAGTCCACAGACGGTAACCGGGAAAGCGGACTGAATAGTACCAGCGGACTGGTAGCAGGAATTCCTGCAGGCAATGATGTTGATATGGATTTTGGCTATGTGGACTATACAAAGAAAATTACGCCGAGATGGAAATCTCTGCATTCCTATGTTCCGGCAATGAAACCCGATACAGGCAGCAATGATGGAAGCCAGGAACAGACAGGACTTCATCAGGAAAATGGAAAATACTATTATGTCAATGAAAATGGCGAACGTGTGTCAGATCAGTGGGTAACTGTAAATGGAAAGACCTATTATATCAGTTCTGATGGTTATGCTCTGATGGGAATGAAGAAAGTAGACGGGAAATGTTACTGGTTCCATACAAAATCCGGATATATGTTTAAAAACCGCCGCGTGACCAGATCTACCGGCGATATCTACTATTTTGGAAGCGACGGTGTACGTTGCGAGAATGGAATGTACAAAGTCAGGGAAAAAAGTGGGGAGCACACCTATTATTTCCGGAAAAACGGAAAAGCGTATAAGGGATGGCTGACACTGAATGGTAAAAAATACTATTTTTACAAAGGCAGTTCCGCACTTCCGGTACGCGTGCCGAGAACATTACACTGACCAGTTCCAACAGGATTGTATCTGTGTTTGATGGAAATGGAGTGTGTACCAGACAATATAAAAAGCGGTAAAAAATATTGAAACATATAAAAAGATCCTGCAGCTGTGGCACTGATGGAAATTCTGCAACAGCTTCGGGATCTTTTTATGAAATTGCCGTAATTAAAGCGTATAGATCAGGATACCTGCAATGATGATCAGGTTTCCCATGATTTTTCCTTTCGTGATTTTTTCCTTCAGAATGAAATGAGAGAGAAGCAGGACAAACACATAGGCGGCAGTATCAATGACAGGACCATAGCGCATATCTACTTTTGTATAACACCATGTATTGAGGAGGAGGATCAGCATATATATGGTGTATGAGAGAATCACCCGGAAATTGAGATATTCCCTGATTCGGTTTTCGTATTTGATATTTGCGCTCTGTTTCAGAAGTATCTGTGAAACAGCGGAAAAAAATGTTCCGCTCAACATGATTAAAATAAATGTTCTATTCATATCTCTGCACCGTCCATACTCCAAATAAAACCACCAGAATACCTATGATATTCTGAATGGAAAGATTTTCATGAAAGATCAGCACTGCCCATATCTGCGACCACAGAAGATAAACACTTTTATTGGCATAGGCAGTAGACAAAGAGAATTTCTTGATGACCTGCTGCCAGGTGATGGCGTAGATTCCGCAGTTGGCTACCATCAGGAACAGGAACAGGTAAAGCAGAGGACTGCTGAGACCATGTTTATTATACTGAACAGATGCAGCTTTGGAAAAAACACTTGTCAGTGAAAACAGCAGGATATTCAGATGAAGTTGTATGTAGTCTTTGAGTTTTGACATAATACCTCCGGGCGATAATGGTATTTTACGGATTTCATCCAATAGAGCGTGTCTGAAAGCTGTCGGACAGTAACTATTTTACATAAAAAAGCAGGGAAGTCAAGGTTTGTGCAGCAGGAATCTTGAAAAGAAATGTTGAAAATGATATGATAAAAATGATTGCAAAAAGATGAAAAGAGAAAGGAAAAGCATATGAGCTATATTCAGTGGTTGTTCCTGTATATAATTCTGAACATACACTGGGAGAACTATATACCCGTTTGGAGAAAGTATTCCGGGAAACTCTTAAAGAAGACTTTGAACTGATCCTGGTAGATGACGGATCAAAGGACAGATCTTATGAGATCATGACAGAACTCAGAGAAAAGGATCACAGGGTACGGATCATACAGATGGCCCGTAACTTCGGACAGCATCCGGCACTTCTGTGCGGATTTGCACATGTAAAAGGAGAGTTTGTGGTAACAATGGATGATGACCTTCAGCATCAGCCGGAGGAACTTCCGAAGATGGTCAGAACCATGCAGGAGAGACCGGATGTGGATGTTATCATTGCAAGCTATGAAGGAAGAAAGCATGGTCCGATACGCAAACTGGGAACGAAATTTTCTGTATGGGCAACTTCAAAGATGCTGGGAAAAGATCCGGATCTTCAGATCACCAGTTACAGGCTGATCCGCAGATTCCTTGTGGATGCCATGGTAAAAACAAATACATATCTTCCACAGATTGGAAACCTTCTGATCAGGAGTTCTAACCGTATTATTAATGTTCCGGTTCAGCATGCAGACAGAGCTTACGGAAAAAGCGGTTATTCCTTTAAGAGACTGCTGAAAGATCTGATTTATGATATCACGACACATACTGCATTTCCCCTTCTGCTGGTGAGAAATATCGGAATTGTCAGTTTCCTGATAAGTGTAGTTCTGTCGGTCTGTTATCTGGTAAGATATTTTACACTGGGCATATCTGTGCAGGGCTGGACTTCGCTGATGCTGGTTATGCTGGCGTTTTTTTGGACTGATTCTGTTATCAATAGGAATTATGGGAATCTATTTAATGAACATTCTTAATGAGGCAAAAAAAATGCCCCATTATGTAATACGTCGGGAGGATACGGACGAATAATGAAGGAAATTGGCGGATATTTTCAGCTGGAAGAGATGCCGGGAGAGGAATATTATCCTGACCTGTACAGGGTCAATCTTGGAAGAACCGCACTGCTGTGGCTTTTGAAGAGCCGCAGGTGCAGGAAAATCCTATTACCGTATTTTCTGTGTGAATCAGTGGTGCATACCTGTCAGGAAAATCAGATAGAGACAGAATTTTATCATCTGAATGAGAAACTGGAAGTTCTGTATCCGAAAGAACAGCTTCCGGAAGGGGAATATCTTTATCTGGTTAATTACTATGGTCAGCTGTCTGATTCCCGGATATCAGAGTATAAAAAGATTTACGGAAACATCATAGTGGACCATACCCATGCATTTTTCAGAAACCATTAAAAGGGATAGATACACTGTATTCCTGCAGAAAATTCTGGGGTGTCAGCGATGGCGCATATCTGTCAACAGATGCCAGCCTGACAGAAAATAAGACTGTCGATTATTCTGCAGAGCGTATGAAACATATTCTGGGGCGTTATGAGCATAATGCCGGAACCTACTACAAAGATATGCTGGAAAATGCGGCAAAATATGACGGGATGGAGCTTCGGCAGATGTCAAAGCTTACACAGAATCTTCTGAAAGCTGTGGATTATGACAGAGCAAAGAAAAAAAGGGAAGAAAACTACCGGATTCTCGGAGAACTGCTTCCATCGGAAAGTATATTTAATCAGACTGTGCCGGAGGGACCTTTTGCATATCCGTATTTCCACGCTGATGGAATGAAACTTCGCAGATATCTTGCCGAAAAGAAGATATTTGTGCCGACTTACTGGAAAAATATAATTGAGAACTCTGAGACAAAAAGTCTGGAATATACCTGGGCTGCCAATATTCTTCCGTTGCCCTGCGATCAGCGTTACAGCGTGGAGGATATGAAATATATGGCTTCGGTTGTCAGAGAATGTGAGGAACGGATATGAAACATAAAGTGTTGATTCTGGGAACGCTCGGAGAATTTACAGAGCTGGTAAAGAAAGCAAAAGAGAAAGGTTATGAGACTGTTGTGTGCGACGGATATGCAGATGGTATTGCCAGAACGTATGCAGATAAGGCTTATACCATTCCTGTAACAGATGTAGATGCTATTGCCCTGATGTGCAGGGAAGAAGGTGTGGACGGGATCATCACATCATTTTCAGATCTGCTCCTGGAGTGTATGGTTAAAATTGCAGACAAAGCAGGACTGCCCTGTTATCTGAAACCGGAACAGCTTTCCTGGTACAGGGATAAATCGCATGCCGGGATGTTCTGGACAAGCTTGGACTGCCGGCACCGGGATTTCGGAAAATATCTGTGGAACTGCTGAAACAGGGATCAGAAGAAGAAATACAACAGAGTATTGCAAATCTGCAGTATCCTCTGATCAGTAAACCTCTGGATAAATATGGTTCAAGAGGAATATTTATTATTCATCATTCAGATGAAGTCAGAAAAAAGGCCCTGCAGACAGCGGAATATACGGACTGTCAGGAAATTCTGGTTGAGGAATACAATGACGGTTATGAGTTTAACATGATGACATGGGTAATGGATGGGAAAGTCAATGTGATCAGTATTGCAGATCGTGAGAAAACGGAAATGGAAGAGGGAATGCTTCCGCTCAGCACACGAAATGTTTATCCATCCCGTTTCCTGGCGGAGGTCGAAAAAAGTGCCACAGATATTCTGCAGAATTATATCCGCTATACCGGACAGACGGAAGGTGCATTATCCATGCAGTTTTTCTGGAAACCTGGCAGGGGCATTCAGGTATGTGAGATTGCAGGACGTTTCTTTGGATATGAACATGAGCTGACAGATATGGTTTATGGATTTCAGACAGAGGAACTGCTGCTGGATTATCTTTATGAAAAAGACCGGATAAAGGAGATGTTTCACCGTCATGATATTCATCATCCGGTAAAATATGGGGCTGTACTGTATTTTCAGGGACGACAGCTTCAGATTGCAGATCAGACGGCAGCCTGTGAGCTTGCAAAAGAAAAATGCGTTGTAAAACCCTGGATTTTTTATAAAGAAGGCGAACGTGTGATAGAATATGGGCCGAATCCATATCTTGCATTGTATTATATAGAAACAGAAAACCGCAGGCAGCTGGAGATGGAGACTGAGAAATTTTTCAGTGAGATGAGTATCCGGGATCCGGAGGGAAGAGAAGTTGCCTACAGAAATAAGATACCGGAATATGAGAAGGAAAAGAAAACAGATGATTGATTTTAACAGACCTGCTTTTACAGGCAGGGAATTTGATTACATACGTGATGCGGTACAGAGAGGAATGCTCTGTGGGGATGGAGAATATACGAAAAGATGTTCTCAGTGGATGATGGATAAATTTCATGTAAATCATGTAATGCTTACCACATCCTGTACCCATGCTCTGGAGATGGCAGCCCATCTTTGCGACATTAAGCCCGGTGATGAGGTGATCATGCCGTCCTATACATTTGTTTCAACTGCAGATGCCTTTGTATTAAAGGGAGCAAAGATTGTATTTGTTGATATCAGACCGGATACAATGAATATTGATGAGAAACTGATCGAGGCGGCAGTGACTGAGAAAACAAAAGTGATCGTCCCGGTCCACTATGCAGGGGTTGCCTGTGAGATGGATACCATTATGGAGATTGCAAAAAAATACAATCTGAAGGTTGTTGAAGACGCTGCGCAGGGAGTAGATGCCTGTTATAAGGGAAAAGCTCTTGGTACCATTGGAGATTTTGGGTGTTACAGTTTCCATGAGACAAAGAACTATACTATGGGAGAGGGCGGTGCAATCCTTTTTAACAGGGATGAATATCTGGAGAAGGCAGAGATCCTGAGAGAAAAGGGAACTGACAGAAGTAAGTTTTTCCGCGGACAGATTGACAAGTACCGCTGGATAGATTATGGTTCTTCCTATCTTCCAAGTGAACTGAATGCAGCATATCTTTATGCACAGCTGGAAGCAAGAGATCAGATTTTTACCAAAAGAATGGAGATATACAATTATTATCATAAAAATCTGGCCCATCTTGCACAGGAGGGTAAGATCGAACAGCCTTATGTGCCGGAGGAATGTGGTCACAATGCCCATATGTATTATATCAAGGTGCGTGATATGCAGGTAAGAACCCGGCTGATTGCTTACCTTCGGGAAAAAGGAATCTGCAGCGTATTTCATTACGTGCCTCTTCATTCTGCACCTGCGGGACAGAAATTTGGAAGATTTTCAGGGGAAGATGTTTATACTACAAAGGAAAGTGAACGTCTGTTGAGACTGCCGATGTTTTATAATCTGGATATGGAGGATGTGAAGTATATCACAGATACCATAGCTTCTTTTGACGGATTCTGATAATCGTGTGCCGCAAGTCTGTTTCAGAAATCAACTTGTCGGCACATCGGACGGAAAACAGATATATATATTAAGAGGAAATATTATGAAAAAATGGAAGCATTTATTAAAGGCTGTTATGGCTGTGGGAGTCATTGCAATGACTGCTGTTCAGATCTGCGCTGCTGCGGAAGGAACTGCGCAGGCTGCTGTTTCAGAGGTTACACCCGTATCCATTTCAACTAATGAGATTTCAGGCTGGCCTGCAGGTCCTGAGATCACATCTGAGACAGGGGTACTGATGGATGCAGACAGCGGAACTCTTCTGTACAGCAAGGGCGGAGATGAAATCCGTTATCCGGCAAGTATTACCAAAATCATGACACTGCTTCTGGCGGTGGAGAACTGTTCCCTGAAAGAAGATGTTGTCTTTACGGAAACAGGAACACGTGATATCAGTTGGGATTCCGGCAATATTGGAATGCAGGTGGGAGAAGTGATGAGCATGAGAGCATGCCTTTATGCACTTGTGATCCGCTCTGCAAACGAGGTCGCAGCCCAGATTGCAGAACATGTAGGCGGCACAGAGCAGCACTTTGTAGATATGATGAATGAACGTGCGGCACAGATCGGATGCACGAATACACATTTTGTAAACGCCAGTGGTCTTCCGGATCCTGATCACTATTCTACTGCACATGACATGGCGTTGATCATGCGGGAAGGTCTGAAGAATAAAAAATTCCGCAGGATCATCGGCACTACAGATTATACGATCAAACCTACGAATATGAACAATGAGTCAAGGGTACTGCATACGCATCATCCGATGCTTGCCCCGGAGAGCAGCTATCATTATGATGGCTGTATTGGCGGTAAGACAGGATATACCAGTGAGGCCGGAAACACTCTTGTGACAGCAGCAGAGAAGAATGGAACTACTTATATTACAGTGACAATGAAGGCGGCAGACCTTGCAGTTGCCAGTACGGATTCCACAGCACTGTTCAACTATGGTTATCAAAATTTCACAAAAGCACAGGTAAATGGTGGAGAAGTATCAGTTCCAAACGGAGTGACTGTGGATAACCTGACTGTTCAGGAGAATTCACAGAATGGAAATACAGTAGATGATTACTATTATAATGATTATCTTTTGGGAAGCGTTGAAGTTCCGGAAGCTACACCTACACCGGAACCTGCAGCGGATGCCCTTTCTGATACATCCGGAGGAATACGGATCAGGCGGATCAAAATGAGAAATCAGATACTGTCGGAGAAGAAAAAACTTCTGCAGGCATGCCAAAGCTGCGAAAAATACTTCTGATCATAGGAGCGGCAATGCTTCTTCTTATTATCATTCTGAGTATTGCACTTGCAAAAAAGGAAAAAAGATATTATGGCTAAGTCTGCATACTATAGCAATCCTCTAAAATAATGCATCTTAATCCAGTCCATCAGAGTGTGAAATCCTGCGTCAGATATCTTTGCCGTGCGTCAGCACGCCTGCAGATATCTTCCTTGTCTTTCGCACGCTGCTGAACTGTCTTAAATGCATTATTTACGAGGATTGCTATGGGTGGATTTATGCGAACAGATATAACAGAAACACAGAGAAAGTTAAAGAAAAGAGGAAAATAAAATGGGAAAAATCAAAGTTACAGAATGTGGTGGAATTAAGGGATTAAAAGTGGTAGAACCTACAGTTTTCGGAGATGCCAGAGGATATTTCATGGAAACCTACAATTACAATGATTTCAAAGAAGCAGGAATTGATGTTGAATTTGTACAGGATAATCAGTCAAGCTCACATAAGGGTGTACTTCGCGGACTTCATTTCCAGATCAATTACCCACAGGATAAACTGGTACGTGTTGTAAATGGTGAGGTATTTGATGTGGCGGTAGATCTTCGTGAAGGCTCAGAAACATATGGAAAATGGTTTGGAGTCGTACTTTCTGCTGAAAACAAGAAACAGTTCTTCATTCCGAAAGGATTTGCACATGGTTTTCTTGTACTTTCCGAGCATGCGGAATTCGTTTACAAATGCTCTGATTTCTATCATCCAAATGATGAGGGCGGACTGATCTGGAACGATCCGGATATCGGAGTTGAATGGCCGATTCCGGAAGGAATGGAATTAAGCTTTTCTGACAAAGATACCAAATGGGGAAGCTTTAAAGAGTATCGTAAATAGGAGAATGAGCGATTGAATACAATTTTTTCTTTACCGATGGATATTTATAAGAACAGACGGCTTGTTGCAAAGCTTGCAAAGAATGATTTCAAAACAAGATATGCAGGTTCTTATCTGGGAATTGTGTGGGCGTTTATCCAGCCTGTGATCACGATCCTGGTATACTGGTTTGTATTCTCTGTAGGTTTTCGTTCCGGAACAGGGGATCTGGGAGTTCCTTTTGTTCTTTATCTGGTAGCAGGTATTGTGCCATGGTTCTTTTTCCAGGATGCGCTGATAGGGGGGACAAATTCTCTGCTGGAATACAATTATCTGGTAAAAAAAGTCGTTTTTAATATCAGTGTGCTTCCGGTAGTCAAGATCATTTCTGCCATGTTTGTGCATGCATTCTTTGTGTTGTTTACGATCATCCTGTATGCAGCGTATGGGAAATTTCCTGATTTCTATTATCTGCAGATTATTTATTACAGTGTATGTGTGTTCATTCTGGTATTGGGCTTATCCTATGCCACAAGTGCAATCGTTATTTTTTTCAGAGATCTGACCCAGATCATCAACATTGTGCTTCAGGTAGGAGTCTGGCTGACTCCGATCATGTGGATCGTTGAGGCTTCACCTCTGATGGGACATCCTGTGATCATGAAGATCCTGAAACTGAATCCGATGTATTATATTGTTTCCGGATACAGAGATACATTCCTGATGAAAACCTGGTTCTGGGAACATGCAGGATGGACGGTCTATTTCTGGATATTTACAATTCTGTGTTTCCTGTTCGGAAGCTGGGTATTTAAAACGTCTGCGCATTCATTTTGCAGATGTATTGTAACTAGTGTACCAACAAGTTGATTTCTAGAACAATCTTGCGTCTAAATTTCTTATTTCCGCGTTGTCGTCGGTCGCCGTAGCCACCGCTACGCCTCCTTCCTCCGCCTTGAAATAAAAAAATTTATCCTGCAAGATTGTTTCAAGAATCAACTTGTCGGCACACTAGTACAGCGAATATTAATATAGCAGAAACTTAATTTTCGCTGTACTGGTAAGCGTGAAATAAGTCAGAAGAAGATGAAAAACACAGGAACATAACAGAAAGGAAATCACGTGGAGAACAAGAAAGTAATTCAGGTGAAGGATCTCACCAAAATGTATAAATTATATGATAAGCCTTCGGACAGACTGAAAGAAGCGCTGGGGCTTACCAGAAAGAAACTTTATAAAGAGCATTATGCACTTCATGATGTAAATTTTGATATTTATGAAGGAGAATGCGTGGGAATTATCGGAACCAACGGTTCCGGTAAATCCACGATCTTAAAGATCATTACAGGTGTACTGACTCCCACAGCAGGGGAAGTAAAGGTAGACGGACGAATTTCCGCGCTGCTGGAACTGGGAGCCGGATTTAACATGGAATATTCAGGTCTTGAGAATGTATACCTGAATGGAACCATGATCGGTTTTTCAAAAGAAGAGATTGATGCCAGACTGAATGATATTCTGGAATTTGCGGACATTGGAGACTTTATCCACCAGCCTGTAAAGACTTATTCCAGCGGTATGTTCGTGCGTCTGGCTTTTGCTGTTGCGATCAATATTGATCCGGAGATCCTGGTGGTAGATGAGGCGTTGTCTGTGGGCGACGTGTTCTTTCAGGCAAAATGTTATCACAAGTTTGAGGAATTTAAGAAACAGGGAAAGACGATCCTGTTTGTAAGTCATGATCTTGGAAGCGTTTCCAAGTATTGTGACAGAGTTATTCTTTTGAACAAAGGGGTAAAGATGGATGAAGGTTCACCAAAGCAGATGGTTGACCTGTACAAACAGCTTCTGGTAGGACAGAATCCTGTAAAACAGAATGAATCCGACAGTACAGAGCAGATTGTGGCAGAGAACAGTGAAGGACTGGGAGATTTTCAGGTAAATCCCAATATGCTGGAATATGGAAGCCGTATTGCTGAGATCACAGATTTCAGAGTCATTGATGATAAAGGAAGATGTTCCAATACTGTTGAAAAGGGAAGCTGCTTCAAAATTCGTATGAAAGTCCGGTTTAATGAAGAGATTCAGGAGCCGATCATGGCATACACCTTTAAAAATATTCAGGGTACGGAAATCACAGGTACCAATACCATGTATGAAAATGCAAAGGTAGAACACTCCGGAAAAGGGGATATATGTACTGTAACATTTACACAGAACATGAACCTTCAGGGCGGTGAGTATCTCCTGTCATTTGGATGTACAGGGTATAAAAACGGAGATTTTACGGTATTCCACAGACTTTATGACGCATGTAACATAACAGTTATTTCCAGTAAAAATACAGTTGGATTCTATGATATGGATTCAAAGGTGGAAGTACGGTGCGAAGAACAGGTCTGAGAAAGTTATGATGACAAATATCAGTGCGAAAAAATAATCAGCGCGAGGACTATATATGGAAGAAAAAATCGGGAAAGTAATTCTGGATACCACGTGCTATCCGGGAAAAGATCTATACAGTGATGGTGCGATAGAGGATGAAATGCTTGCAATTTCCAGAGATTTTGCACCGGAAGAATTTAACAGAGTGATCAGTGAGAGAAAGAGCTGGCCAATTCTTTATCATTTTTCTCATATCAGGGAGAATATTCTGAGCTGGATTCCCTTTACAGGAGAAGAGAAGGTTCTGGAGATTGGTTCCGGATGTGGTGCTGTGACAGGAGCTCTCTGTGAAAGGGCGAAGGAAGTTACCTGCATCGAGCTTTCTATGAAAAGAAGTAAGATCAATGCATACAGACATCAGGATCAGGATAATCTTAAGATCCTTGTGGGAAACTTTCAGGAGATCGAGAAAAACCTTACTGAGAAATACGACTATATTACTCTGATCGGTGTATTTGAGTATGGAGAATCCTATATCCGGAGTGAGAATCCCTATGTGGACTTTCTCAGGATCATATCAAAGCATCTGAAGCCGGATGGAAAGATCATTCTGGCCATTGAGAACAGACTGGGACTGAAATACTGGGCCGGATGTACAGAGGACCATTTTGGAACTTTATTCGAAGGAATCCAGGGATACCCCAAAACAAAAGGGGTTAAAACTTTTTCAAGAAAAGAATTTAATGGAATTTTGGAGGAAGCAGGAAACTTAAAAGCCGACTGGTATTATCCATATCCGGATTACAAATTTCCAATGACTATTCATTCAGACAGACATCTCCCTGCAAGCGGAGAGCTGCATATGAGGGACTACAATTTTGACAGACTCCGTCTGGATCTGTTTCAGGAATCTCAGGTGTATAATACACTTTTGAGCAATGATCTTTACCCGCAATTTGCCAATTCCTTTCTTCTTGTGATCGGAAAAGAACAGCCACAGACAGCACCGGTTTATGTGAAGTTTTCCAATGAGAGAGATCAGAAGCTCTCCATTTATACGGAAATCAGTGAAGCAGCAGATGGGCAGCTGACTGTGAAGAAAGTACCGTCGCAGAAGAAAGCGGCAGCTCATGTACGGAATCTGGGAACTATCTGCGAAGAACTGACCGGAATGTATAAAGAAGAGGAAATTGAAGTAAACCGCTGCCGGATCAAAGGTGACTGTGCGCAGCTGGAATATCTGACAGGTATCACCCTGGAAGATAAGCTGGATCATCTTCTGGAAGAAGGCAGAACAGAGGAACTGGAGAAATTATTCTTCTCTTATATACAGAAAGTAAAGAATATTCATGAGAAGAAACCCTTTGAGAAAACACCGGAATTTGTAAGGGTATTTGGAAATGTAAACCTGCGTTCTGATCTGAAATGTACAGAAATATCCAATATTGATTTTGTTCCTGCAAATATTATCCTCTCTGAGAATAAAGTATCTGTGATCGACTATGAGTGGACCTTTGCATTTCCTGTACCTTCACAGTTCCTGGTTTACAGGATGATCTTTTACTATCTGGAACTGAATGACAAACGGGGAGTACTTAAAGAGCGGGATTTCTATGAGAAAGCAGGAATCCTGCCTGAAGATATAGAAGTTTATGTGGAGATGGAACATAATTTCCAGAAGTATATTCTGGGTGAGCATACAGCGATGAGAAATATGTATGCCCAGATCTCTCCGGGCCGGTGGAAGTAGAAGATTATTACAGAGAAAAGAAACAGGAATCTCTGGAAATGCTTCAAATTTTCTGGGATAACGGAAAGAGCTTTAATGAGGCTGATTCTGTGAGATATCTGTTCAGAAACGGGAAAATTCAGACGGAGTTTGAACTTCCGGAGAATACCACAATGCTTCGCCTTGATCCGGGCGAAATGTCCAAGGGACTTAAAATTGTAAAGCTGACATGGGAAGATGAAAGTCAGGTAAAGTTTCACACAGATGGCTGTGAAGTGCCTCCGGAGAATTCTATTTCGGCGGTGACGATCCGCAGATCATAGTAGATTCTGTTCCTGAGAACAGAAAGTCCATAAAGATTGAGATGGAGATCCTGGACCGGAAAACCACAGAAAAGAAATTCTGGAAAGTATATGCAGAGCAGAAAAGGGCAATGGAGCAGATGAGTCAGGAGCTTGCGCAGAAGAAAGCTCTGGTCGATCAGGTGGAAGGCAGTAAGGCATGGAAAGTGTATCGTGCCATCAAAAGGGTTTAGTTATGGGAAATATACTTTGGAGTGTAGATAAAAAAATATACAGTGACAAAGAAGATCATACTCTGGCCATTACCGGATGGGCGATAACCAGAGATCAGTCAGAATGTGAGTTCATTCTTTATGGCTCGGGAAAGGAACTTTCCGTTCCTGAACCTTCGCGTTGTGAAAGAGCGGATGTTGCCAAAGATTTAAAAGAAACAAAAGATATAAAAGAAGTGGGAAATGTCGGATTCACAGTAAAGATACCGGAAATTATAAAACTTGCAGAAGAACATGAGAAACTGCAGCTTGCGCTGAGAGCAGGAGATGAAAAAGAAATCATCTGGGAAGCCACAGCTGCAGAAGTGAAGGACTTTTGTGAGGAAAGTCTTATTGAATATCATATTGATGAGGAACAGATCACACAGGAGAGTATCCTGACAGTCAGAGGCTGGGTTGTAAACCAGCTGGAGCCGGATGAGATATTTGTACAGGGTACAGATGGGAAGGTTCTGGAATGTACGATCACCAGACAAAGACGTCCGGACGTGGAAGAGGCAAAGGGGATTTCCGAAGAAGAGAAAAGAAATCTGGGATTCAGTATTACTGTCAATCTGGAGAATACAAACGATCAGAATATCTGCATCTGTTTCAGGGGAAAAGATGTACAGAAAATTTATACTGTAAATGTAAAAAAAATAAAACGGGAAAATACCGGACTGTATCAGCAGATGAAACTGCTGTCTCTGAAGAACAGGCAGAAGAATCAGGAATATATAAAGAAAAACGGTATTGGAAGATTTATCCGTTATGTGAGAAATTCCCAGCTTAAGGACGGAGATCAGGATTATGAAGACTGGCTGAAAGATCATGTCGCATTCCGAAAGGAATTAAAAAGACAGAGAAATGCTGTTTTTTCTTATTCACCGCTGATCAGTATTGTGATGGTGGTGACGGATACAGATGAACAAAGGTTAAAAAGTGTGATCGATGCTTATACAGAACAGACCTATGGTAACTGGCAGCTGTGTCTTGCAGATGCATGTGAGGGAGAGGAAACAGGAGAGTTTCTGCGGAAAAAATATAAAAAAGAGATCCGCCTTTCCTACAAGAAGGTTACGGAAAACAACGGCATTTCGGGAAATCTTAATGCATCTCTGAAACTTGCAATGGGAGAGTATGTTCTGTTTGCCGGCCAGGAGATCATACCTGAACCTGATGCACTTTTTCAGATGGTCAAAGCGATCACAGAGAAAAAAGCGGATATGATCTATACAGATGAAGATGAGATCAGCGCAGACGGAAAACATTATTCTGAGCCGGAATTCAAGCCGGATTTCAATCTGTTCAGATTAAGGGAAAATAATTATATCGGACAGTTCTGGGCAATCCGGAAGGAAATTCTGGAACAGGCCGGAAAGTTTGATCCGGAATATGATGGTGCACAGGATTATGATATGCTCTTAAGATGCAGTGAGCAGGCAGAGAATATTGTGCATGTTCCAAAGATCCTCTGTCATTCCATGAAAGCAGAGAACCTGATCACAGAAGAACAGGAGAAGAAAAACTGGGAAGCAGGCAGAAAGGCACTGGAGGAGCATTACCGCAGGGCGGAGGTTTCTGCAACAGCGGAACTTGCAGACAAGAAGGGATGGTACAGAAGCCATCTGACTATTTCCGGCGAACCGATGATTTCTGTGATCATTCCAAGTAAAGATCACATTAATGATCTGGAACTGTGTATTTCATCCATAGAAGAGAAGACAACATGGAAGAATTACGAGATCATTATTGTTGAGAACAACAGTGTGGAAAAAGAAACCTTTGTATACTATGAGACACTGAAAAACAGATACCCAAATGTAAGGATCCTTACATGGAAAAAAGAATTCAATTATTCTGCGATCAATAATTTTGCAGTAAGAGAGGCACGGGAGAATATCTGCTGTTTCTTAACAATGATGTGGAGATCATTACAGAGAACTGGCTTGAAGAAATGCTTCAGCTTTGTCAGCAAAAAGACGTGGGAATGGTCGGTGCGAAACTGTATTATCCGGATGATACCATTCAGCATGCAGGAGTGGTAGTTGGTCTTGGTGGAGTTGCTGCCCATGTATTATGTAAACTTCCGCGGGATGCGGAAGGATATATGGGACGTCTGCGCTGTGTGCAGGAGATAAGTGCAGTCACTGCCGCCTGCATGATGGTAAAGACTTCTGTTTTTAAAGCAGTCGGAGGATTTGACGAGGAGCTGAAGGTTGCATTTAATGATATTGATCTCTGTATGAAAGTGAGAAAATATGGAGTGAAAATTGTATTCACACCGTATGCAGAACTGTATCATTATGAATCCAAATCCAGAGGAATGGAAGATACACCGGAGAAACAGCTGCGTTTTTCCAGAGAAGTAAACTGTTTCCGGAGAAAATGGGAAAGAGAGCTCCTGAAAGGAGATCCTTATTATAACCCCAATCTGACATTAAACAACACAGACTGTTCTCTGAGAAAACAGGAGAAGAACGGAGATTAACATGCCTAAGGAAATATTTGAAGTAGTAAGAGAAAGATTTCATTTATCAGACAGGACACAGTATATTGTGCAGGGACACTGGCCGAAAGATGCGGTGATGGAGGCATATCTGGATCAGCACAAACTGAAGGTGTCTGTGAAAGAAAATGAAAATGTAAGTGCACTGGAACGTTTTAAAGATCCGGAGAAAATGCAGGGAATACAGATTACGGCAACTGTTCAGATACCGGAAAATCTGGAGGGGTATCATAAGCTTGTGATCTATGAGAAGTTTCCGGATAAAAAACATGTCTGGTTTTCCATCACTGCCGGTGAACTGGATAAAAAAAGAGATAAACCGCAGGTATATTTTGAAGAAGAGAGTGCAGAACAGGGAACTGTACGGATCAGAGGGTGGGCCATTGCACCGAAGTCTGTGACTGTCCGTATCTTTGATGCGGATAAAAAGCCGGTTGCCGCTGAAATCCAGAGAACAGACAGGGTGGATGTCAACCAGCTGTTTGAAGAAGCACAGGATCCGGGAAAGACAGGATTCTTTTCTGAGATCACCAACGTTTCGGGAAAATGCCTGTATGTAGTGTTTTATGCAGGCGAGAAGAAAACTGTACATTGTGGTTCCTCTGAGAAAAGCTGATATTTCTGGCAAAAGAAATTAGACAAATATGTAGAAAAAGGAATCCGCTACTGGAAATCTCAGGGTGCGGCGGCTCTTGCTGAGAAGGTAGTGACAAAGGTTAAAAATGTACGTCAGGGACCGCCATCCTATCAGAAATGGATCAGACATCATCTGCCGGACAGGAACGAACTGGAGAAACAGAAGAAAACATCCTTTGGATACAGACCCAAGATTTCTTTTGTAGTACCGCTGTATAAGACACCGGAGAAATATCTCAGAAGACTGACAGAATCATTTCAGGAACAGACTTATTCAAACTGGGAACTTTGTTTCTCTGACGGAAGCGGCGCACAGTCACCGCTGACGGAATTGTTAAAAGAACTGACAGCGAAGGATAACAGAATTAAATACGTTTCTCATGAGGAGCCGCTTCAGATTTCAGAGAATACCAACAGTGCCATTGAAATTGCAACAGGTGATTTCATTGCCTTTGCAGACCATGATGATGAGCTGACGCCGAATGCATTATTTGAATGTGTGAAAGCAATAAATGAGAAACCGCAGACACTGGTGATCTACACAGATGAAGATAAGATGTCTATGGATGGACATAAATTCTTTCAGCCGCATTTTAAACCGGACTATAATCCGGATTTGCTGTGTACGGTCAATTATATCTGCCATCTGTTTGTGGTATCACGAAAAGTAATTGAAAAAGTTGGCGGGCTGCGAAGTGAGTTTGACGGTGCACAGGATTATGATTTTGTGTTACGCTGTGTGGAAGCAGTAAAGGATGAAGAAATCTGTCATATTCCAAAAATCCTGTATCACTGGCGTTGCATGAGGACTCCACAGCAGAGAATCCCGAGAGCAAGCTTTATGCCTTTGAAGCCGGAAGACGTGCAGTACAGGCTCACTATGAGAGAACAGGAATCCACGCAGAGGTTTTTAAGGGTGAATATCTGGGTCTGTACAGAACGAAGTTTATCAGAGATCATGATCCGCTGATTTCTATTATTATTCCGAATAAAGACCATATTGATGATCTGAAGAGATGTATGGAATCCATTGAACAGAAATCTACGTACAAAAATTATGAGTACATTATTGTAGAGAATAACAGTACAGATTCTGCTACTTTTGAATATTACAAAAAACTGGAGGCAGAGAATCCGAAGGTTCACATGGTATACTGGGACGGAGTCTTTAACTATTCTGCCATTAATAACTATGGTGCATCTTTTGCAAAGGGTGAGTATCTGCTTCTGCTTAACAATGATACAGAGATCATTAATCCGGACTGTCTGGAAGAACTCCTGGGTTATTGCATGCGTAAAGATGTAGGCGCAGTGGTGCAAGACTTTATTATGAGGATGATACGATCCAGCATGCAGGTGTTGTGATCGGTTTTGGCGGAATTGCAGGACACTGTTTTGTCCAGCAGAAGAGAGGTACCACCGGATATTGTCACAGAATTATCTGTGCACAGGATTACAGTGCGGTTACAGCTGCCTGCATGATGGTGAAGAAATCTGCATTTGATGCAGTGGGAGGACTTTCAGAGGAACTGGCTGTTGCATTTAATGATATTGATTTCTGCATGAAGCTGAGAAAGGCGGGATATCTGATCGTGTATAATCCATATGCGGAATTATACCATTATGAATCCAAATCCAGAGGCCTTGAGGATACTCCGGAAAAAGTGGCACGATTTAACAAAGAAATTGCCACCTTTGAGAAAAAATGGCCGGAGATCCTGGAGAACGGAGATCCTTATTATAACCCCAATCTCACTCTGAAGAGCCAGGACTTTTCTCTGAAAAGAATCTGAAGATGAAATTGCTATAAAATGAATGTGAAAGAAGATATGTTAAAGAAAAAGAAAGAGATCAATGAAAAAACAGAAATTTTCATTTTTGTATTTCTGGCGTTTATCCTGCTGACAATCTGGGCGATGACACAGCCTTTTAATTCAGGGCCGGATGAACAGATGAGATATTATGTCGCAGATTATATTTATAAACACCATGGAGTCTTCCGAGGGGAGATGATCCGGCTGTCAGGAATAAAGTGTGGGGAATTTCCTATGCATATTATCCGGTTGTATCTTATATGGTGTCTGCATTATTTATGAGAATATCCCGGCTTTTTGCAGATCCGGGATACTCCATGTTCAAAATTGCACGTATGGCAGATGTACTGTTTGTCACAGGTGCAGTGTATTTTGTTGTGAAAGCTTCGGGCAAATTATTTCCGAAAGAAAAATATTCCGGAGAGGTGAGATGGCTGTTTGCAGCCTGGCAGGATTTATGCCGCAGGCAATCTTTATGGGAACTTATGTGAATACAGACTCACTGGCACTGCTGGCAGCAGCATGATTTTGTATGCATGGGCCTCTTATCTGAGAGAAGACTGGACATGGAAAAACTGTATACTCCTTGCAGTGGGAATGGCCGTATGTGCATTGTCTTATTATAATGCATACGGTTGGATACTCTGCAGTTTTTTCTTCTTCTGTTTTACGGTATTACTCTGCAGAGAAGAAGCTTTTTCACAGAGAGTTCGTTTCCTTTTCAGCAGAGGAGCAGTGATCGCAGCAGTTACTTTAGTTCTCTGCGGCTGGTGGTTCATCCGTAACGCAGTTTTGTATAACGGAGATTTCCTGGGAAGGAAATCCTGTGCGGAATGTGCGGAAAAATATGCTCAGAAGGATTACAGACCTTCACTGTATCCGACTCCTGCAAAACTGGGATGGAACTGGAAGGATATTATCCTTTATCAGGATCCGGGCTGGTGTCATAACTGGATTCTGACAGTGTGTGTAAGTTTCATCGGTACTTTTGGACTGATGGAAATTTATATGCCATATACAGTCAGCAAACTGTATATGCTGTTCTTTGCTGTTGGGATCATCAGTGTATTTTTTGTAAAAGAGACATTTGATCTGAAAAAGAAAATATATGTTGTACAGCGGAAAAGCAGTCGGAAATGACAGATGGAAGATCAAAACAAAGGTGATATCCCGAGAGTGGAATAAAGAAGGTATTTTCCATTTGATGATGGTATTTCTGATTATGATTCCGGTATTTCTGTTTCTGTATTATGTTTATTACAGTGATAATCAGCCACAGGGAAGATATCTTATGCCTGCATTATATCCTCTGATGTACTTTGTTACGCTGGGCTGGAATAATATTCTGACAAAAACAGTGAAAAATGAAAAGGTGCGGAGTCTGATATACAGAGTACTGACTGTACTGCTGGTGATTTCGCCATTTGCCTGCTGGGCATTTTTAATCTTGCCTTAAAAGAAATAAAGGGACTGCCGCATGAAAAGCTTTTGCGGAAGTCCCTTAAATTTATCTATCAAAGAAATGGTTACTGTCTGGTATTCAGAAGTATGCTTCAGGATTTGATCACTTTGATCATCAGGAACAGGAAAAACAGCAGGAATGCTGCCCCGATCGCCCCGATGATATAATAAGGAGCAGTTGTATGGGAAGCAGAATATGCCTGTGCTGCTTCCATATTCTTCTGACCGGTTACTGCGGCATCATTTGTCTGCTGCTCTGCGTCTTCCAGAATCGCAGTTCCTACAGGAGTTCCTCCAAAGTAATACTGGCGTGTGATCTGTCCGTCAGAAGAAGTATCTTCTGTGGTCAGATTATCTTCTGTGGCACCGTTTGGTGCAATGACTGTACCACCGGAAAGACGGTTAAAATCATCGTCTGCGATGGTAAGGGGTGCAAAATTGTCAAAACCATAATTGAGAAGCGCGATCGCTTCATCATCGGTAACACCGGATGCGCCATTTAATACAATGCATACCAGTTTCATGTTATTTTTGGAAGCTTCACATACCAGGGTACTTCCGGAAGCTTCTGTGTACCCTTCCTTACCGCCGATACAGGTTCATAATAACCGTCGCTGGCGCTGTTGATCATGGTAAAATTGTTTGTAAGTACACGTTCACCGCCGGAAACATTTGTTGCCGGAAGTGTATAGGAAGTAGTTGCTGCAATGGTGCGGAAAGTGTCATTTGCCATAGCTGCTCATGATCAGAGCCATATCATGGGCGGTGATATGCTGGTTTTCATCAGGAAGACCGGTAGGATTGGTAAAGACAGTATTGGTGCAGCCAAGTTCCTGTGCCCGGGTATTCATTGTCTGTACAAAAGCATCCACAGAACCTCCCACATGTTCAGCTACCTGCAGTGCGATATCATTGGCAGAGGCAACCATGATGGCATATAAACATTGTTCCATGGTGAAAACCTCATCTAACTGTGAGGAAATATTGGCTCCTCCGTCAGTAACACCGGAAACACCGGTTGCAGTCATGGTTACCTGTTCATCCAGACTGCTGTTCTCAAGAGCAACCAGGCAGGTCATGATCTTGACTGCGCTTGCAGGGTAAAGGGGCTGATCTGCATTTTTGGAATACAGGACTGTGTTAGTGGAAGTTTCCATTACAATTGCTGCGGTAGACGAAATATCGGAAGCCTGGGGCCATCCGTCGATATCGTTGGTGACTACGACAGACGGATCTGCTGTCTGTGCGGCGGCGTCTGTATTCTGGGCTGTTTCTTCAGCAGCAGATACCGGAAACTGTGAAAACATGGTGACAGCACCAAGTCCCAGAGCCAGCAGGGCTGCAGTGATTCTTTTTTTCTTTATCATCATGGTAGATAATACTCCTGTGCATAAGAATGTTGAAAAGTAACTGTTCATTGTATGTGAACAGTTACATAAAAACGATAACATAAAAACAATAACAGTATAACACATTTCTCTCCTTTCTTGCAAAAAATATCATACAATGTTAAAATAAAAAATCATAGTAAAAATCGAGGTTATCATATGAGTAAAAAACCATCTGCAGGAGGAAAAATCCAGTGGACGAAAATGTTCAGGAAGCTTTCCCCCTATACGATCCGGAAAGGGTTCCGCTACATGAAGCATTATGGACCAAAGGAATTCTGGATCAGGCTGCATGAACGTTTTGAACCGGAAGAAGTACCATATGGTCTATGGTACCGGGCTTACATTCCGACGGAGGAAACACTGGAAACACAGAGGAAACAGAAATTTGATTATTCACCGCTGATCAGCATTGCAGTTCCGGCTTATCAGACACCTGTAGAATTTTTGAGACAGATGATAGAATCACTGATCGTTCAGACTTATTCAAACTGGGAGCTGTGTATCGTAAATGCAAGTCCTGACAATGAGGAGATGCAGAAAGTACTGGCAGAATATTCAGCCGGAGATTCCCGGGTAAGATTCTGCAATCTCAAAGAGAACCTTGGCATTGCAGAGAATACAAACCGCGCGTTTGCAATGACAAAAGGTGAATTTGTGGGGCTTCTTGACCATGATGACCTGCTGGCACCCAATGCATTATATGAGATCGTGAAAATACTGCAGGATCATCCGCAGGCAGATGCGCTTTATACAGACGAGGATAAGGTTACAACAGAACTGGACGAGCATTTTCAGCCACATCTGAAACCGGATTTTAATCTGGATCTCCTGCGTTCCAATAATTATATCTGCCACTTTTTTGTAGTGCAAAAGAGTATTGTAGAAAAGGCCGGAGGTTTCCGGAAAGAATTCGACGGAGCTCAGGATTACGATTTTATCTTCCGCTGTACGGAGAATGCCGGAGAGGTTTTACATGTTCCGGAAATCCTGTATCACTGGAGAACACACAAAGCCTCCACTGCAGATAATCCTGCCAGTAAAATGTACGCATTTGAAGCCGGCAAGAGAGCAATAGAAGCTCATCTTGAGAGAACAGGTACGAAAGGCGAGGTAAGCCATACACAGGATCTGGGCTTTTACCGGGTGAAATATCCGGTGCAGGGAAAACCTCTGGTGTCTGTTATCATACCAAACAAAGACGAGAAAGAGACTCTTCAGACCTGTCTGGAAATGCTGGAGAAGAATACCGGTTATCAGAATTTTGAAATCATAATCGTGGAGAATAACAGTACCACTGATGAGATTTTCCGATATTATAAAGAGCTTTCCAGAAACCGGAAGATCCATCTTTTGAGATGGGGAAAAGAATTTAATTATTCTGCCATCAATAACTTTGCTGCGGCGCATGCAAAGGGAGAATATCTGCTTTTCCTGAATAATGATGTAAAATCCATCAATCCGGACTGGCTGGAAGAAATGCTTGGAGTGTGTCAGCGTCCGGAAGTGGGCGGTGTCGGAGCAAAGCTCATTTATCCGGATAATACGATCCAGCATGCAGGATGTGTGATCGGAATGGGCGGTATTGCGGGGCATATGTTCGTAGATATGCCTGCGGACCGTACCGGCTATCTGCATAAGGCATCCCTTCTTCAGGATATGAGTGCAGTGACTGCCGCCTGTCTGTTGATGAAGAAAGAGGTTTTTGAGCAGGCAGGAGGATTTACAGAAGAACTGGCTGTGGCATTTAATGATGTGGATCTTTGCCTGAAAGTAAGAAAAAATGGCTATCTGATCGTATATGATCCCTATGCGAAGCTTTATCATATGGAATCAAAGACCAGAGGAGCTGAGGACAGCAAGGAGAAAGTGCGCCGTTTTCAGACGGAGATTGAATATATGCGATGTCACTGGATAGACATTCTCAAAAACGGAGATCCCTGTTATAACAAAAACCTGTCTCTTACCAAATGGAATTATTCTCTGAAGCCAATCCCGGGAATGGAGACAGAAGCAGGACAGAAAAAAGAGAAGACAGGGAGGAAATCATGCAGGAAGTATCAGTGATCATTCCGAATTTTAATGGGATGGCTTATCTGGATGGCGTACTTGCAGGTCTGGAGTGTCAGACTGTAAGCAATTTTGATGTAATTCTTGTGGATAATGGATCCAATGACGGAAGCTGTGCTTTTGTTGCTGCAAGGTATCCATGGGTCCATCTGATCGAACTGCCGGAGAATTTCGGATTCTGTAAAGCGGTCAATGAAGGGATCAGAGCATCACGCTCACCTTATGTACTGCTTTTAAACAATGATATTGAAGTAACGGAGAATTTTATAGAAGAAATGCTGTCAGCCATCAAAAGGCATCCCAAAGCTTTCTCCTGTGCTGCCAGAATGATTCAGTTTCATGACAGGGACAGGCTGGATGATGCAGGAAACTATTACTGCGCGCTTGGATGGGCTTATGCAAGAGGTAAGGGGAAAGATATCCATACCTATGAAAAGGAAGAGAAGATTTTTGCTTCCTGCGCAGGAGCTGCTATTTACAGAAAGAAGATCTTTGATGAACTGGGATATTTTGACGAAGAACATTTTGCATATCTGGAGGACATGGACGTGGGATACCGGGCCAGAATCTACGGATATGAAAACTGGTATGCACCTGATGCCATGGTATACCATGTGGGAAGCGGTACCAGCGGATCCAGATATAATCAGTTCAAGATCCGGTATTCTTCCAGAAATAATATTTATCTGATATACAAAAATATGCCGGTGTTACAGATTATTATCAATCTTCCGTTTCTTGTTGCAGGATTTGGAATCAAAATTCTGTTTTTTACGCTGAAAGGATTCGGAAGAGAGTATATTGCGGGAATTAAGAATGGATTCCAGATCAGCAAAAAAAATCATAAAATACCTTTTAAATTTCAAAATCTGTCAAACTATTTTGGGATTCAAGTTGAATTGTGGGTGAATATCTTCAGGCGTTTGTGCGGATGATAAGAAAGAAAGATAAATTTTTATTGCTTTTATAAAACAACTATTATAATATAGAAACGATAAAAAAATGAGGTGACAAAAGATTGCTAAAGGACAATGAAAAGAATTTCAGTCGTCTCCATATGATCATTGATGCAATTGTACTGGTACTGTCATATTTTCTGGCATGGCTGATCCGTTTTGTTGGTCCTATGGCAGCAACAGCAGTCAGAACCAGAAGCTTTCAGCAGTATATGCTGATGCTGGTTTTTATTGTACCGGTTTATCTGTTGTTGTATCAGGCTTTCACATTGTATACTCCCATGCGGATGCAGGGGCGTCGGCTTGTATTGGCTAATATTGTAAAGGCCAACTCGCTTGGGCTCCTTATTCTGATGTTTACATTTTACATGATAGATGAGAGCGATTTTTCCCGTTCTACTTATATTATGTTTTATGTAATCAATATTGTGCTTCAGTGGTGTGCCCGAATGTTTGATTTTCGCTCTTCTGAGAAATATGAGAGAGAAGGGACTGAATCAGAAACAGATGATCTGTGTGGGATACAGCCGCGCAGCAGAGGAATATATTGACAGAGTTCTTGCCAATCCTCAGTGGGGATATGTGATCCGCGGAATACTGGATGACAATGTTCCGGCAGGAACAGAGTACAAGGGAATCAAAGTTCTTGGAAGGATTGCCAATCTGAATATAATACTTCCGGAGAACCGGCTGGATGAAATAGCGATCACTCTGGGCTTAAGTGAATATTACCGCCTGGAAGAGATTGTAGCACTGTGTGAAAAATCCGGAGTACACACCAAGTTTATCCCGGATTATAATAAGATCATTCCGACAAAACCATACACAGAAGATATACTGGGACTTCCGGTTATCAATATCCGTTATGTACGTTGAACAATACATTCAATGCACTGGTCAAGCGGGCGATGGACATTGCAGGATCTATTGTTGGAATCATAGTAACCTCACCGCTGATGCTGTTAATGTGTGCTATCATTAAGCTGACATCACCGGGACCACTGATCTATAAACAGGAGAGGGTTGGACTTCATAACCAGACTTTTCGGATGTATAAGTTCCGTTCCATGGAAGTACAGCCGGAATCGGAAGAGAAGAAGGCATGGACAGTAAAGAATGACCCAAGAGTAACACCCATCGGAAAGTTTATGCGTCACACCAGTATTGATGAACTGCCACAGCTTTTCAACATACTGAAGGGTAACATGAGCCTTGTGGGACCACGACCGGAGCGGCCGTTTTTTGTAGAGAAATTCAGAGAAGAAATCCCGAGATATATGGTGAAACATCAGGTTCGCCCGGGACTTACCGGCTGGGCTCAGGTGAATGGTTACCGCGGAGACACATCCATAAGAAAAAGAATCGAATATGACCTTTATTACATTGAAAACTGGAGCATAGGGCTGGATATCAAGATTATATTCCTTACATTTTTCAAGGGATTTATAAACAAAAATGCATATTAAGATAAGGGGAAAAAGTCATGGCTAAACCAGGAAAAAAGAAAAAAGTACTGTTTGTGCTTGAGATCATTGTACTGCTGCTGTTTATTGGCGGGCTGTATGTGTATGGACAGATTTCTTCCAGGCTGGATAAGATCGAGCAGCCGGAACTGAAAAAGGAAAAAATAGTCGTAAACCAGGAAGCACCAAAGATGACAGGATACAAGACCTATGTGCTGTTTGGTATTGATACCAGAGGGGAAGGCTCCCAGTATTCTGCACAGAACAGTGATACCATGATCATTGTGAGTGTAAACAACGATACAAAAGAAGTGCGTATGGTTTCCGTATACAGAGATACACTTCTCAATGTTGGAGATGATACCTATACGAAGGCAAATGCAGCCTATGCGCTGGGTGGTCCGGAACAGGCGATCACCATGTTAAATACAAACCTGGATCTGGATATTTCCGATTATGCGACGGCTGATTTTTCCGCACTTGTAGAAGTGATAGATGATCTTGGCGGTCTTGATATTCCGTTATCTTATGCGGAAATTGAACATATGAATAACTATTGCGTGGAAACATCCAAGCTGACAGGAAAAGACTACACTCCGCTCGAGAAACCGGAGCCAAAGCCGGAAGATCAGGAAGCAATTGTAGGAACTTATCATCTGAACGGCGTACAGGCGACATCCTATTGCCGTATCCGTTATACTGCAAGTCTGGATATGGGACGTACAGAGCGTCAGAGACGAGTACTTGGAATGCTCTTTGATAAGGCGAAGATAGCAGGTCTTTCTTCTATCTTTAAGATTATGGATGATGTATTCCCGATGGTTACAACATCTCTTTCAAAGCAGGATATTCTGGGACTTATTCCGACTCTGATCGGATATAAATTTACAGACAGTACGGGATTCCCGCAGAAGTTTAAATTCTCCAATATCAAGGGAAGTATTATTGTTCCTACTGATCTTGAGAACAATGTAGTTGAACTTCACAAGTTCCTGTATGATGATCAGGATTATACTCCGTCTTCTGAGGTAGTGGCCCGCAGTAATAAGATACTTGAGATCGTTGGCGGAGAAAGTAAGCTGGATGATGCAGCCAAGACTACGACACAGGACACTGATACCACAAATGCAAATGACACTTTTGTATGGTCCGGCGATAATACCTCCGGCAGTACGGATAACAGCGGCGATTATGATTATGACAATGATTATGATAACGGTGGTTATGATGGCGGTTATGATAATGGCGGCGGAGATTATGGCGGCGGTGGCGATTATGATAACAGTGGTGATGACGGCAGTTATGATAATGGCGGCGATGACACCGGCAGTGACACTGGTGGTGGAGACTACGACGGCGGCGATGACACCGGTGGCGATGAGACCGGCGGCGACGATGGATTCAGCGATGATTCAGCAGCAGATTCCGGAGCAAGTTCTGAAGAACAGTAACAGGGAACTGCTATAAAAATATAAATAATAGAAAAGAGGACCATCTGTTGGAAAGGATGGTCCTCTTTTCAGATAAGGAGTGTTGAGGATGACGCATAAGGAAAAATATAATGACACTGCGACAGTTGATGTAATCATTCCTGCCTATCGTCCCGGCAGAGAATTTGGAGAACTGCTGCACAGTCTGGAAGAACAGGAATACCGTCCCCGCAGGATTCTGGTTATGAATACGGGAGAGCAGTACTGGAACAGAGAATGGGAGAAATGTCCGATCCTTGAGGTTCATCACCTGGAACAGAAGGATTTTGATCATGGCGGAACCAGAAGAAGGGCAGCAGAACTTTCGAATGCAGATATTATGATCTTTATGACACAGGATGCTCTCCCTGCTGATAGAAAAGTAATTGGAAATCTTGTCTGTGCTGTCAGTGAAAATCCGGGTGCAGGAGCAGCCTATGCAAGACAATTACCCAGGGCAGACTGTCGCTTTCTGGAACGTTATACCGTTCTTTTAATTATCCGGAGCAGTCCTCGGTAAAGTCGCTGGCTGATATTGATAAGTACGGGATCAAGACCTATTTCTGTTCTAATGTGTGTGCGGCCTATGATAAAGGGATTTATCTGAAAACAGGCGGTTTTACAGAGCGGGCGATTTTCAATGAAGATATGATCTGTGCCGGAACAATGATTCAGAAAGGCTATTCAGTTGTCTATGCAGCAGATGCGAGAGTGTATCATTCCCATAATTATTCCGGAAGGCAGCAGTTTCACAGAAACTTCGATCTGGGAGTATCCCAGGCAGAGCATCCGGAAATTTTTGAAGGAGTACCTTCTGAGGGAGAGGGAATCCGTCTGGTAAAAAGAAGCCTGGGCTATCTGATAAGAACGGGACACTTCTGGCTGATTCCTCAGCTGATCTGGCAGAGCGGAATGAAATATGCAGGATATTTTCTGGGGAAAAGATACAGAAAACTTCCCCGGAAAGTTGTTCTTGCATGTACCATGAGTCCATATTACTGGAACAGAAAATAAAGGTAAGAGGATGACCTTAAGACACGCCAATTTACGATAATTGTCACATTTTGAACACAATTAATTGATATACTGATTCCAGAGTTCAGGAGAAGAATTGCTGTAACTGTGCAGAAATAAAACAGTTACAGATCATTGTTTATTTCGGGGAGTGTTCCGATAAACAGTAATACAGGAACAGAAGGGAGCAGATTACATGAATGATGAAAGAAACCTGGGTGAAAAAACAGATGATTCCGGTCAGCAGCCCAGATATGAACATTATCAGTTCCATGAAGAACAGAGAACTGTTTTGAAACCATCCGGTCCCTCTGGACACAGAAGAAATCAGAATTCTTTTCAGAAAAAAGCAGGGGCGACAATCGCACTGGCTGTGATCTTTGGCCTGGTGGCGGCAGTTGTATTTCAGGCGGCAAATTTTGCAGCAGACAGATTCCTGAATACAGGTAAGTCTTCGGTGCAGATTAAAACTACAGACAGTGTGGATCTTCAGGAAACGGCATCAGATGACAGCACTGCCGATAAGGTGCTGTCTGACTCTGAGAATGGAACAGTAGCAGCAGTGCTCAGGCTTCCATGCCTTCTGTAGTTGCGATCACTACTGTCAGTGTTCAGGAAATACCAAGCTTTTTCGGATATAGTTCCCACCAATATAAGAGTGCGTCAACAGGTTCAGGGATTATCGTTGGAGATAATGATGATGAGCTTCTGATCGCAACGAATAATCACGTGGTGGATGGAGCTACAACTCTGAGTGTCTGCTTTATCGGGGATGATGTGGCAAATGCAGAGACAGAGACTGTGAATGCGGGAGATAATGGAGATCTGAATGTAGAGGATGCGGTCAGTGCCAAGATTAAGGGTACAGATGCTGATAATGATCTGGCAGTAGTTGCGGTGAAGAAATCGGATATCCCTGAGGACACTTTAAATCAGATCAAGATTGCTCAGATAGGAAGTTCGGATGATCTGGCAGTAGGGCAGCAGGTAGTTGCGATCGGTAATGCGCTTGGATATGGTCAGTCTGTAACATCAGGCTGGATAAGTGCATTGAACCGGACGATTTCTACAGATGACGGAACGAACAGTACAGGACTGATCCAGACGGATGCGGCAATCAATCCGGGTAACAGTGGTGGTGCACTTTTGAATATGAAAGGCGAGCTGATTGGCATCAATTCTGCAAAATACGCAGACAGTGCTGTGGAAGGTATGGGATATGCCATTCCTATTTCCAAGGCAAAGCCTATTCTGGAAGAACTGATGAATCGTGAGACCAGGGAGAAAGTAGACAGCAGCAAAAAAGGATATCTGGGAGTAAGTCTTGCAAATCTGACCACAGAGGCAATTGAGATGTATAATATGCCCACAGGTGCTTTTGTAAGAAGTGTGGAGGATGATTCTCCGGCACAGGAGGCAGGTATCTGTAAAGGCGACATCATCGTAAAATTCGACGGACAGAAAGTCAGTGATGGTGATGATCTGCTGGATAAACTGCAGTATTATAAATCGGGAGAGAAGATTGAGGCAGTTATTGCAAGAGCCACTAATGGGGAATATGAAGAAAATACTATAGAGCTGACTCTCGGCACCAGACCGGACAATGAATAAAACAAAAGACATCGCCCATGCGGCGGTGTCTTTTATATATTATCAGTGAACAGTAACCCGGGCAAGATTCTTTTTGTGTTTATAAAACTTTCATTTTGTTATAAGGGAATTGTATGATATAATTCAGTTAAATAAGCGTAATGATCCAGCGGCCTGCTATCCTGCAAGAGCACTGTACTGTTACGAATAAGAGGATATAGAAAGGAGTCATTATGAGCGAGAACTATAATGATGATGAAATAATAGACAGCAGCGAAGATACAGAGAAAAAGAGAAACAAATCCGAAAAATTCTGTTTTCTCTGCCGCAGACCTGAGAGCAAGGCCGGTCCGATGATCGAACTTCCAAATAACATACATGTCTGCACAGATTGTATGCAGAAGAGCTTTAATTCTATGAATCAGCAGTTTAATGAAGGGAAATTCAATTATTCTGATCTGCTGAACATGCCCAATGTAAGCATGATCGATCTGAGCAGTTTCCAGAATCCTGTTCAGCAGCCGAAGAAGGCCAGGAAGAAAAAGAAAGAGGAGAAGCCGGTTCTGGATCTTAAGAAGATCCCTGCACCGCACAAGATCAAAGCAACACTGGATGAGTACGTGATCGGACAGGAGCATGCCAAGAAGGTTATGTCTGTGGCGGTCTACAATCACTACAAGAGAGTTGCAACAGATACGATGGACGATATCGCTATCGAGAAATCCAACATGCTTATGATCGGACCGACAGGATGTGGCAAGACCTATCTTGTCAAGACACTGGCGAAGCTTCTGGATGTGCCGCTCGCGATCGCGGATGCGACTTCTCTGACTGAGGCAGGCTATATTGGGGATGACATTGAGAGCGTTGTTTCCAAGCTTCTGGCAGCAGCAGACAACGATGTGGAGAAGGCGGAACACGGTATTATCTTTATCGATGAGATCGATAAGATCGCCAAGAAGAAAAACACCAATCAGAGAGATGTAAGTGGAGAAGCTGTACAGCAGGGAATGCTGAAACTTCTGGAGGGAGCTGATGTAGAGGTTCCGATCGGAGCAAACAGCAAGAATGCAATGGTTCCGCTGACTACAGTAAATACCAGAAATATCCTGTTTATCTGTGGCGGTGCATTCCCGGATATTGAAGACATCATTAAGGAGAGACTGAACAAGCAGGCATCCATTGGATTTTATGCGGACCTGAAGGACAAATACGACAATGATCCACATCTTCTGGAGAAAGTGACCGTAGAGGATCTTCGAAACTTCGGAATGATTCCGGAATTCCTTGGCCGTCTGCCGATCATCTTTACGCTGAACGGACTGGATGAGGATATGATGGTCAAGATCCTTTCTGAGCCACGTAACGCAATTCTCAAGCAGTATCAGAAGCTTCTGGCACTGGATGAGGTGAAACTGGAATTTGACGACGGTGCACTTCATGCGATCGCAGCCAAAGCCATGGAGAAGGATACAGGAGCCAGAGCACTTCGTGCAATTCTGGAGGAATATATGCTGGACATCATGTATGAGATCCCGAAGGATGACAGCATTGGTGAAGTTATCATTACGAAGGAATATATTGAAGGAACCGGAGGACCACAGATCCTGCTCCGCGGGCAGGAAGTTCCACTTCTTACAGAGAATAACTAGGATTTCATAAGAAAGAGAGGAATTTTATTATGGCAAAGGATTTTTTTGGCACCTTAGGAGAAACACTCACAAAGACAGCACGAGAACTGAGCGGCCGTGCAGAGGAAGTCTATGAGACACAGCGCCTCAGAAACAAGATCTCCGGTGAAGAAAGACAGATCAACAAGGCGATGGCAGATCTCGGCAAGATCATCTACAAACGCTACAGAGATGGCGTTCCGGTAGACGAAGAGGAGAAGGCAATCTGTGAACAGATCGATGACAGAATGGCCCAGGTAGACAAATACAAAGAAGAGATGGACGGTGTCAAAGGAAACAGATTCTGTCCATCCTGCGGTAATCCGATTGGCAGAAATGATGCGTTCTGTTCCAGATGCGGGGCAGCCTGCCCGATTCCGGAACCGGAGGAAGAAGCCGGTGATACTGTGGACGGAACAGCCGAGGAGATTTATGAGACCGAGGAAACTTCCGAAGAAGTTGATGTGACAGACGGCACAGAGGAGACAGGGAGTAAAGTCAGCCTCTCCAAAGAAGAGACTGTACAGGGAGAAGTATCAGAGTCAGAGGCGAACGAAGTTCCAGAGAAAGAAGACAGTGTACAGGAAGAAAAAACTGAATAACGAAATCAGATAACAGGAGTGGCGGTTATGAAAGAGAAAGAAAAACGGACGGCAGGATCAGGCGGCAGGCTGGCAAGGTGTCTGCTGCTTACAGTATTGTTTATGATTTTGTCTGCGGGTCTGTGGCAGTCCCGACATCAGAAACACAGGCCGCATCAACGACAAAAAAGACGGTAAAGATCAAACTGGTGGGTTCCAGTGGGAGATATATCCTTGATACAGGCTATAACTGGTGGCTCAGGGACAAGAATGGCAGAAGTGTCGGCGGTTTCAACTACGTCAAAGTACCAGCAGGGAACCGATTAAAGAGTGGATACTATATGTTTGACAACAGAGGACGTCTCTGTACAGGCAAACATTTCCACAAGGTAAACACGACACTTGGCAGAAAGCAGTTTAAGGGAACCTATTATTTTGGCGGACAGAACGGAAGTCTCTACCGGAAGAAAGGCTGGATCACTGTCGGAGGGAAGAAGTATCTACTCACACCTTATGGCAAGCGTTATGAGAACTGCTGGAGATACGGCTATTATCTTCAGTCAGACGGAACTATTGCCAGAAGTAAGAAAGTACCGCACGGAAGTTACGTGGACTTTGAGGGGCATAAATGCTCCAGAGAGGATATGAAACTGAACAGTCTCAAGAAGAAACTGAGTCAGATGCTGAACAGCTACGGCGGTTCCTGGTCCGTTTATGTCAAAGACCTTAAGAATGGCGGCGTGATCAATCTGAATGACCAGCAAATGTATCCGGCGAGTACGATCAAGGCATTTGTCATGGCATCGACGTTCGACCAGATCAAGCGGGGAAATTTAAGCTATAATGCAACTGTAAAAAGCCTTCTGACAGATATGATCACAGTAAGTGATAATGAGGCATGCAATCAGCTGATCCGATACAACAGCAAATCCAGAAGTTTCCTCGATGGTGCAAGGACGATTAACCGCTATCTGAGTGCCAAAGGCTACACTGAGACAGGCTGTCATCACAGCTTCATCCGGCCGCTTCTTCTTATGTCGGTGATGGCAGCAGCAATGTATCTTCTGCAAGGACTGCGGAGTTCTTCTGGAGCGTATTTATAATGGAACCTGTGTGTCATCCAGCTATTCCAGAGCAATGCTGAACCTTCTTCTGAGACAGACAAGAAGATGGAAGATCGTCAGGGCTTCCATCGGGAGTCAAAGTTGCAAACAAGACAGGAGAAACTTCAAGTGTTGACCATGACATGGCAATTGTTTTTGGAAAAAAGACAGATTATGTGATCTGTGTATTTTCAAGAACCGGAAGTGAAGGCTATGCGATCCCGCGCATCAAAAGTATTTCGGGAACAGTATACAATTATCTGAACAAATAAAGTTGACAGGAAATGACAGAATGAATTTAAAACAGAAATGCAAAGAAATATCCATGGCACTGGCTGCAAATCTTCTGGTGCTGTTTGTGATGGTGCTGGTAATGCGCCCATCGTTTGAGACAAATGATGATATTGTTTTGCAGAACTTGGAAGCGGACTGAGAGGAGTGAAGGATGCACACCTGGTATTTCAGAATTACGGGCTGGGTGTGATCTACCGGTTTCTGTACGCAGTGACAGGCAGACTGCGTGGTACACGATTTTTCAGTATGTGATTCTTCTGGTGGCATTTACTGCAGTGACTTATGTATTAATAAACAGGCTGGAAGGAATTTCCGGCCTGTGTCTTTCTCTGATCCTTGTATGTGGATTTGGTTATGAAGGATACATTCATCTGCAGTTTACCAAGACAGCAGGAATTGCAGCGGCGGCATCCGTTTTTTTACTGCTTTATGTGCTGGAGAAGGAGAGATGGTCCTGGGCTGAGGCTGTCTTTGGTATCTGCCTCGGAATTATGGCTTATATGTACCGGGAGGACCAGTTCTGGGCAAGCTGCGGTCTGATGGCAGGAGCAGGACTTCTTTTCTTATTTGATCTCAGGAAATATAAGGGCAGGAAACTTCGCAGACTGGGACTGTGTGTTTTGACATTTGGAGTCCTTCTGGCGTGTGTGTTTGGCGTGGACAGATGGGATGCTTCAAATTACCAGAGTGCGGAGTGGAAAGAATACCAGGAGTTCAACCAGTTTCGTTCCAGGCTTCTGGACTATGGATTTCCGGATTATGATAGCAATCAGGAAATTTATGAAGAACTCGGGATCAGCAGGGATGCCTATGAACTGTACCGAAGCTGGAATTTCAATGACACAGAGAAATTTAATACAGATGTCATGAAGAAACTGGTGGATCTGAAACAGAAGCGTCCGCTGACAGGAAAGACTGTGACGGCATTTCTGAAGCGGTATCCTTCTGATCTTCTCAAAATGCCGATGTTTTATGTTTTTGCTGTTTTTGTGCTGGTCTGGCTGATCTGGGGACGGAAAGATATCTTTTCCGTACTTTCTGTGCTGGCAGAGTGGATGATGCTCATGGCGGTATATTTTTACCTGTATTATCAGGGGCGGTATATGGTGAACCGTGTCGATGTCGGTCTGTGGTTCAGCGCATGTCTCGTGATGCTGTGGATCATTTCAGCAGGAAAACTCAGGCATATGGATGCGAAGATATCTGTGGTATTGTGCATAGTATGTGTGGCAGCAGGGCAGTTTTTGATGTACAGAGACTGGAGGATCATGACTTCGACTATCCCGGAGGCAAGAGTGAGCCAGAGGGCAGTTCTGGAAACGCTCGGAACAGATAAGGAGCATACGTATCTGGCAAAGAGTGGAATGCTTTCTGAGATCGTATGTTATGGTCCGTTTGACCGGATGCCGGAGAATCTTATGGACAATGTGTACTGGTTTGGCGGATGGGAATGCCGGACACCTGGATATACGCAGAAGATGGAGGCGCATGGGATCACAAATCCTTACAGAGATGTGATCAACAATGACAGCATTTATCTGGTGGATGATAATATTGACCTGACACTGAAGTATATCCGTCAGTATTATGACAGCAGTGCACAGGCAGTGTTTATAAAGACAATCGGAAATGTGGATGTTTATCAGATCAGAAGTAAATAATAAGAGAGTCACCGATACTTCTCTGACTGCAATGTAATAAAAATCCCGCAGAATCTTTGAGATGAGATGCTGCGGGATATTATTTACCATATTAAGACAAAAAAGAATGCAGGAGATGGGACTTGAACCCACACGATCTTGCGACCACAGGCACCTGAAGCCTGCGCGTCTGCCAATTCCGCCACTCCTGCATTTCAATATGAATCAGACATTGTCTGATTAAATGCAGAAG
>ENA-OQCX01000057-OQCX01000057.1-human-gut-metagenome-genome-assembly--contig:-NODE-57-length-53226-cov-3.699674_pt1 | contig 53226 bp, 60 predicted proteins | sample MGYA00242762_ERZ504587 | MGnify/ENA primary metagenome ERZ504587 (study PRJEB26092, sample SAMD00036337) | human gut metagenome | host: Homo sapiens | study: EMG produced TPA metagenomics assembly of...
ACAGAAAGTAATATGTCGTATCGTTTCCGTTCACATATGAGTGCGTAAAAGTTCGGGCAGTTCATCTGAATAAGCTTTCCGTAGTCGGTTTGTTCCGCATATATTGTGATGATATCGATAAACGGTCTACCCATAATAATTGCAGGCAGGCACATTATTACATCAACCGCAGGATTATAAAGAAATGCAGAATCGAAATTTTCTTTGTCGAAATCCAGTAATAAAGCAGAACAGGAATGATGAATACGGTTTGCAGCTTGAATGCAAACGCAATGCCGATGAACACAAACGATGCAATCGGCTTGTCTTTGTGCAAAAACAGGATTGCAAGGATTATAAACGAGGTGTAAATTGAATCGCACTGCGCCCAAAACGATGAGTTAAAAATCACCGTTGCCGAAAGAAGTACGGCTGAATAGGTGAGTATCGCTTTGAGCCGTCGGTTATTCTTTGCAAACGAATAAACAAGCATTGCGGTTGAAATTGCAAGTACAAAATCGAATATTATTGATACGATTTTGTACGCATACAGAGCATTTAGCGGCAAAAGAGTCATAAGATAGATTATGATTGATACGGAATGTTGTAGTTGCCCACCTGAGTTGCAAGCCCCGTAAAATCATTCAGCTTGATTATGCTCCACCACGAATTTAAAAAGCTGTTGAAATCATCGCTTTGAAAATCCATTCCGCAGGCTCTGAGGAAAATTGCAATAATCGTTACCGCAACGAGTAAAAATAAAAGAATGTGTTTTTTTATAAAGTCAATGACTTTGCTTTCTGCTTTTGTCATAGAGAAAATTCCTGTTCGGGTTTAAATAAAACCGATTTTCTTCATAACCTTGCCCATTGTGCGGCTGCTGATTTTAAGGGCAATTTCATCGGCTTTTCTGTAACAGCTTTCAAGATATGCCTTGTCTGCAACAAGCTTTTCGTAGCGTTCACGAATCGGACGAAGTTCTTCAACAACTGCCTCGCCTACAGCTGTCTTGAAGTCGCCGTAGCCCTTGCCGTCAAAATCCTTTTCAATCTGTTCATATGAAAGACCTGTAACTGCGCTGTAAATTGCCATAAGGTTATTTACGCCGTCTTTGCCCTCCGCATAGCGAACCTTTGCCTCGCTGTCCGTAACGGCTCTCTTGAACTTCTTCATTATAACCTCGGGTGCATCAAGAAGATGTACACAGCCGTTGACATTTTCATCGGACTTGCTCATCTTTCTTGTCGGGTCCTGAAGGCTCATAACCCTTGCACCGTTCTTTGGAATGAAACCGTCCGGAATCTTGAACACATTGCCGTAAATACCGTTAAAACGCTCTGCAATGTTTCTTGTAATTTCAATGTGCTGTTTCTGGTCTGCACCGACAGGCACTTTGTCAGCCTGATAGAGAAGAATGTCGGCAGCCATGAGTACGGGATATGTGAAAAGACCTGCGTTGATGTTGTCGGCGTGCTTTGCAGACTTGTCCTTGAACTGCGTCATTCTTGAAAGCTCGCCGAACTGTGTGTAACAGCTGAGCGCCCACGCAAGCTCTGCATGAGTGTGAACATGACTCTGAATGAAGAAAAGGCTTTTTTCAACATCAATACCGCAAGCCATAATTGAAGCATAAGCATCAATTATATTCTTACGCATAACGGCAGGAGTCTGTCTTACCGTGATTGTGTGCAGATCTGCAAGAGCGTAAATGCAGTCGTATTCGTTCTGCATTGTAACCCAGTTGCGAACCGCACCGAGATAGTTTCCGAGTGTAATTGTTCCGCTGGGCTGTATTGCGCTGAATACAACCTCTTTTTTTGTCTGATTTTCCATTATTCCCCTCCGTGATTAAAGACTGTTTGCATACTCGCCGAGGATTTTTATTCCTCTTTCAAGCTGTTCATCAGTTGGTGTTGAAAAGTTTATTCTGAAACTGTGACAGGTTTCGTTTTCGTCAGTTAAAAATGCGTTGCCCGGAACTACGCAAACCTTTTTGAGAACGAGTTCTTTGCAGAAATTCGGCATATCAATATCCTCGGGCAAGTCACACCAGATGAAAAGACCGCCGTCAATTTTATGATATGTGATTTTCGGTGCGCAGTATTTGTCAAGAAGCTCCATGCAGAAGTTCGCTTTCTTTGTGTAGATTTCACGAAGCTTTGCAAGATGAGCGTTAAAGTCATACTTTGTTATGAATTCATCGCATACATATTGTGCCCAGATGTTTGTATGTACATCGTTGCCCTGTTTGCACACAACAAGCTTTTGAAAAATCGGCTTTGGTGCAATTGTGTAAGCAACACGCATACCCGGTGAAATTACCTTTGAGAATGAACCGGCATAGATTACAATTCCGTCCGTATCAAAGCTTTTTATGTTCGGAACATATTCACCGCTGTAACGCAGGTCGCCGTACGGGTTGTCCTCAATGATGAGAACACCGTATTTTTTGGCAAGCTCATAAACTTTCTTACGCTTTTCAAGGCTCATTGTAACACCCGAAGGATTTTGAAAATTCGGAATTGTATAAATGAGCTTTGCGTTCGGATTGGCTTTTAAAGCCTCTTCAAGCTTTTCTGTGCTCATACCGTCAGGCTCAACGGGAACACCTGCAAGCTTTGCGTTGTAGCTTCTGAATGTGTTGAGCGAGCCGATGAATGACGGTGCCTCGCAGATTACAACATCGCCCTCGTTTACAAGAGCCTTTGAGCATAAATCCATATCTGCTGTGCGCCTGTTGTGATGAGAATGTCGTCATTGTCAGAGCCTGTGTTATGCTCCTTTTTCATATATTCCGTAAGGTGCTTTCTCAGCGGAGTGTAACCCTCCGAAACGCTGTACTGTAAAACCGAAATCGGATCTTCTGCAAAAACCTTTGCCGAGATTTCCGCAATCTCCTTCGAGGGAAATGCATCGGGCGACGGGTTTCCTGCCGAAAGCGATACAACGCTCGGATCGGCGGCATATTTGAAAATTTCTCTGATAGCACTCGGCTTCAGGCTTGAAACCCTGTCGGAAAACCTGTATTCCATAAAAATATCTCCTTTTAAGATGATAAGGATTTTTTAAAATTCCATACCCTGTAATTCTATCACGAATTGCATATATGTTCAAGAAATTTGACTGTTTTTACTGCGATTTTATTCAAAAAATGTGTAATTTATTATTTTGCATTTGTAAATGTTAATTCACGGAAATTGTATTTTTTGTGCTTTTTGTATTGTTTTTGATGAGTTTCTGTTGTATAATCTAAGTGATAATGTCCTTACGGTCAGAGCAAGGCTTGCTTTGATTCAAACAGGAGTACACTGCGAGTAATTAATACACTTATATAATTCATTGAATTCAAATTGAATTTAAAAATCTTCAGTTTGGGAGAGTAACACTATGAGCAGAAGAAACGATTACGATTATTTTGATCTTGATAATTTCGATGACAGCATTGATTCCCGTGAATATCGTCGCAGACAGCAACAGCGCCGTCCTGCAAGCTATGCCGCAAGACCGTCATCACAGCGTCCCGTCAGAAGACCTGTAAAAAGAAGAAACAAAAGAAGAACCAGAAACAGAATTATTATCGTTGCGAGCGCATTGATAATTCTGTTTGTTATTATTTTTATTATAACTTCAATTTTTAAGGGCTGTTCAAAGGAAGATGCCCTTGCAAGCGTTCCCACGGGAACAGTGGGTACAACGGCATCTCCTGACGAAACCGCAAAATCTTCGACTGCTAACAAAGCAGACGAGCTTTCCCCTACATACTTTATGACACCGAGCATAAAGGACGACAATAAAAACGGAACTCTTTCATACAGTATTTATGTGTGGAACAAAACAGGCTACGAATTGTTCGGCAGTGATGATGCAAGAGCGCAGAACTATGCTCAGACAATCAACGGCTTTGCAGACAAGTTCGGCAGTTCTGTAAAGGTTTATGATATGATTGTTCCTAACCATACCGAAATGGGACTTCCGCAAAGACTCAAAGACAGCGACGCTCCGTCAACCTCACAGGCTGACAACATCAAGGCGGCTTATGCGGCTCTTTCCGACAAGGTAACTCCGATTAACTGCTACAACCGTCTTGCGGAACATAATACAGATTACATCTACTTTAAGAGCGACCACCATTGGACAGGCCTCGGCGCTTACTATGCTTACACAGCATTTGCCGATACAAACGATTTGCCCGTTCTTTCGCTTGATGATTGCGAGGAACAGAAAATTGACGGCTTTACAGGCTCGTTTACCAACTCAGCAGACGGTCTTGACAGCGATACGGTAAGTTATTGGAAGTTCCCTTATAATGTGACAATGGATATCACACAGGCAGACGGTTCTTCCGCCAGCTATGACAGTCCCTACTATGAAGCCGCAGAGGGCGGTTCAAACACCTACGGTGTGTTTATTATGGGTGATAATGCCCTCACGGTTCTGAAATCAGCTTCGGAAAATGCGGCGGCAGGCAAGAAGATTGCCGTTGTAAAGGAAAGCTACGGCAACGCTTTTGTTCCGTATCTCACCAATAACTACGAAGAAGTTCATGTTATCGATTTCAGATATTTCAAACAGAATCTTGTTGATTACTGCAAAACCAACGGAATTGACGAGGTGCTTTTTATAAACGGTGTAATGAGTGCCAACACTCAGGTTCAGCTTGACAGTATGAGCGGACTTTTTAACTGATATCATATCGGGTAAATTCTTGTAAGGAGGTGTATGCCGATGATAGCAGACAGCGTGAAGGTGAGCGTGTTCGGAAAAATAAGCGATAAGCTGTATTCGGCACAAATTACCTCCGTTTCAGGACGCTGTAAAAGTGCGTATGTGATTTCGCACAAGCCCGTAACAGAATATTTTGAGGGCATTGTGGTTGCCGTTGCCGAATTTGACGGACTTGACGGCGAGCGTCCCATAATCTCACAATACGGTGAGGTGTTTTATGAGCCGGAACTGCGACAGGTGCTTTCAAAGCTGAAAAATATTAAGCTGAAAAGCATTGTGTGCCTTTACGAAAAGTCGTGCGGTGCGGTTATCTTCTACAAAAGCAGACAGAACACGAAAATTCTGCTTGTAAAGAACAGCAACGGCAGATATTGGAGCTTTCCGAAGGGTCATATTGAAGACGGTGAAAACGAACATCAGACAGCAATCCGTGAAATTAAAGAGGAAACAGGTCTTGATGTCGTGATTGAAAAGGGCTTTCGTGAAATCAGCGAATACTGTCCTTTCGGTAAAATTCGCAAACGGGTCGTCTTTTTCCTTGCACAGGCATTTACAGATAATGTCAAAATTCAGGAGGAGGAAATTGACAGTTATATTTGGGTTGATTTGCAACAGGCACGAAAAATGTGCTCCTATGACAATGATTTGAGGATTATTGAGAAAGCTGAAACGGCGATTCATCTTCTCAGAAACTAAAAGCCGACAATTTAACACGAAATTTACAGGTACACGGCGGTGTGCCTGTTTTTTTTGATTTTATAAAACATTTTCTGTAAATCAAAAATGTTGAAAAAAGCAAAAAATACCACTTGACATGTGGATTATACAGAATGTAATCTAATTTCCCCGTTACAATCCTGTATCCAAAAATGTGGAAAACCTATTTTTTTAATTGTTAAAAGTTACAACTTTGTAAATTTCGTGTAGTATCGGGATTTTTTAACATCACTTTCAACACTTTCAACATAGTTTTCCACATTGATGTTCAAAATGTTGAGTTATACAGAATGTATAAGTGCAAATTTAGAAAAATAAATCGCAAATTCGTGATTCAAAAAAACATTTTTTTCTGCGATTCAAATTGTGGCAAGGTAATATATGACAATCTATACTCATAAAATACATCGGCGAGGTGTGTTTTATGAAAAAGGAAACCGTGAAAATGAGGTTTTGGGGGCTTGTCATTGTTCCGCTGATGATAATTGTGTTCAAAAATCTTTATTCCCTGACAAACGGTGCGTTGCTCGGCATATTTTTCGGTGCTGTAAACGGCAGTATGTGGGAGCAGACCAAGGTCGTCATGCTTTCCTACCTTGTGTGGAGTCTTGTTGAGGCAATCGGAAAACGCTCGGGCTTCCATCGCTTTGCCGTGTCAAGAATAATTTCGCTGTGGTTTGTCGGAATATTCTGTCTTGCGTCATATCTGCTGATCTATGCACTCGGTGTTGAAAGTGCAGGTCTGCCAAGTTCATTTGTGCAATTGCCGTGTGTTTTTCTGCGTTTGCACTCAGCGCAAGGCTTGAATACGGTGAAAGAAAAATTGAACAGCTTTTTTTGCCCTGCGTGTTTATGATGTTGCTTTTGATTGCTGTGTACTGCAGTTTTACAGTGTTCCCTCCGCACATGATACTTTTTGAGGACATACAAACGGGAATGTACGGCATAATTCCCGAATACATCGACTCCGGAGCGATTGCTCTTGATACATTGTACAGAGTTTGAGTTTTTAAAAACAAATGGCTTAAAAGTATTTAATAATTTGAATTGTTATGTTATAATAGATAGCAAAATGAAGTGGTGTGTCCTATGCAGACACAAAAAATAAAAAGGAAACCGAATAAGGCTGATTATGATGAAAAACGAAAGATTTGAAAATACAGAACAAAAGCCTGATGTGATTGCAGGGCGAAATCCTGTAAGCGAGGCTGTTCGCAGTAACCGCCCGATTGACAAAATTCTTGTTGCAAAGGGTGAAAAGAGCGGTGCGATTGTGGGAATCCTCGCAAAAGCCCGTGACAAGAAAATTCCCGTTAAGGAAGTTGACCGCACAAAGCTTGATTATGTGAGCGGTGGCGCAACCCATCAGGTATTGTCGCATTTGCAGCGGCAAAGGATTATTCAACGGTTGACGATATCCTTAAATATGCCGAAAGCAGGGGCGAAGCTCCGTTTGTTGTTGTGCTTGATGAGGTTGAAGATCCGCATAATCTCGGTGCAATAATCAGAACCGCAGAATGTGCCGGAGTTCACGGAATTATTATTCCGAAACGCAGAAGTGCCGGTTTAAGCTACACGGTTGCCAAAGCGTCTGCAGGCGCAATTGAATATATGCGTGTTGCAAGGGTGACCAATATTGCAGTTACACTTGATGAACTCAAAGAAAAAGGCGTGTGGGTTTACGGCGCAGATATGGACGGCACGGATTATGACGAGTGTGATTTTTCGGGTGCGTGTGCAATTGTTATCGGCAACGAAGGTAAGGGCATTTCCAGACTTGTCCGTGAAAAGTGCGATGTAATAGCGTCATTGCCCATGAAAGGTCAGATAAATTCCCTTAATGCGTCGGTTGCCGCAGGAATTTTGATGTACAAAGCGATGAAAAACCGCTGATGTCAAATTGAAAATTGAAAATGTAAAATGGAAAATTTATGAAAGTATGTAGGGGTAGCCTTGCGACCGCCGCCGGTGGCGGAAAAAGGGAGCAAAGCGCTGTCTGAAATAACGAGCAAAAGGCAGTGCATTTATGCACAACGCATTGCGACTATATTTCAGACGGGAGGATATCATCCGCCCGCATTGATGAAATATTATGTTTAAATAAAATCATTTGATGTTATCAAAGTTGTGTGTTTAAATGTCAAAGATTGCAAAAACAGAGAGTACCGCTCGGGGGGCATAGTTTCCGATAAATCTAACTATCTGCCCGAGAGTAAATAAAAAGGAGTGAATGCTTTGGCTGATATGGACAAGGACAGGCTTAAAGAGCTTGAAATCGAGAGCATACTCGAAGAAACCCACTATCTTGCCGATCAGGAACGAATGGAGCAGACGGCACAGAAATACCGTGCAAAGCCGAAGATTGAAGAGATTTTCAGCAATGCCGATAAAAAGCCGAGGTTAAAAAATACGAATCCGCTTGATGAATCCGAACCTGATACTTCAAACTCAATAGTCGGGGATAAGACTGCCGCCACAATGCAGGCAGAGCTTATAATGGACGGAAATGACGATGACCTTGTAACTCCCGAACAGCTTAAAGCAGAGGCTGAAAAAAAGGCTGCGGAAAAAGCCGAAAAAGCCAAGCGTGAGTATGAGGAGCAAAGAAAAAAGCCGCCGAGGAAGAAAATAAGATAGTTACCCTCACACCTGAGTATGATGAAAATACAGAATTTTCGGGCGAAGTGCTCGGAGAGGTTGACCAGTTTCGTGACGAGGCTGAAATTAAAAGCTACCATACCATAGATATCGACATTCCCGAGGATAAGCCAAAGGAAAAGACCGAAACCAAAGAAAAGAAAGAGACTTTGCAGACTCCCGTTCATCAGTTTCCGAATACCGAAAAACCGCCTCGCAAGGTGGTTGCAAAAGTTCCCGTGTATCGTCCCGATGAACCGAGAAATATTCTCAATGTCAAGGCAGGCAGATTTTCCGAGGTTGTAGCGAATGAGTATGAGGAGTATGTGCGTTCAAAGAATCCTTCGGTAATCGCTCATGTGCTTCGTCCCGAGCCGACAATAGTTGATGAGGAGATTGCCCCGACCGAGGAAAAGCATAAGGATAACCGCCCTATAGGCGAAAAGGTTATTTCTGCCCTTGTCGGAATCTTTTCAAAGGATGAATCCGACGATAACGATACCGTAAAAGAGGAAAATTCAAAGCCTGTTGAGGATTATACAGGCGAGGAGGACGAAAAAAGTATTCTCTATGAGCTGAATCATAATATAAGAAAGCTCTTTATGAGAAGTCTGTTGTCGGGAATAATTGCCGCAGTTGTGGTTGTTCTCACAATCGTTACAAGAATTTTTCCGAGTGCAATATGTTCGGCAGTTCCTTTTGCACCGGCGGCATACGCAATTTTGCTGTTTATTCTTATGGCGGCGTCGCTTGTGCTGAACCGTGTGGCAATGCTCAGCGGACTTTCACCGCTTGTGCATATCAAAGGTAATTCCGATACAGCCGTTGCCGTTGCAGGTGCGGCAGGAATGGTTCAGATAATTGTTTCATTCTTCTGCCTTGGCGATTTGAACGGATTTCATGTGAACTACTACACGGTAATTCCTATGCTTGCGTTCTTTGCAAATAATGTGGGAAAGCTTTATATGGTTCTTCGTGTAAAGGACAATTTCAAGTTTGTTTCGTCAAAGGGACAGAAATATGCGTCAAAGATTTACAACAACGAGTCTGTTGCAATGCAGATGATGAGCGGTACTGCCGCCGACCGTCCGATAATTGCCTATCAGCATAAGACCGAATTTCCGTCAAACTTTCTCAAAATATCTTATGCACCGATCCGAGCGAGGATTTGGCGTCAAAGCTTGCCCCGATAACAACAATTGCATCAATAATCATTGCGGTAATGTACGGTGTTGTTAAGCTGTCATTTGCAGACGCTTTGAATGCATTTGCACTTATCACTGCGGTATCTGTGCCTGTGGCAACACTTCTTTCTGTTAATGCCCCCGTGAGAAAGCTCTGCAAAACTCTGCTTTCCTACGGCTCAATGCTTTCGGGTTATCCGTCGGTAAAGCAGTTCTGCGACAGTACGGCTATAATGATAGATGCAAATGAATTGTTCCCTGCCGAGTCAATCTCGCTTGAGGGCATCAAAACCTTTGAGGATTACGGCATTGATGAATCTCTTCTCTGCGGAATTGCAATTCTTAAAGAGGCTCAGAATCCGATTGCAAATGCTTTTGATTCGGTAGTTGCAGAAACCGAGGAAACACTTCCCGAGGTTGAAAGCGTTCTTTATGAGGATGAAATCGGACTTGTGGGATGGATTAAGAGCGAAAGAATCCTTGTGGGTTCACGCACGCTTATGGAAAAGTACAGCGTGGAAGTTCCGAATATGGAATATGAGGAGAAATATACTTCTCAGGGCAGACAGGTCACATATCTGTCAAGAGCAGGCAGACTTGTTGCAATGTTTGTTACAAGATACACTCCCGACGCTCAGCTCAAGGCTGAAATGCAGAGAGCCGAAACCAACGGCATAAGCTTCCTCATCAGAACAACCGATTATAATGTTACAAATGACCTTGTTGCAAAACTCTACGATTTGTTCTATCGCAGTATCAAGGTGCTTCCGACAGGACTCGGAAATGTTCTCAGGGAGGCTGAGGATACGGTTGAGGAAACCTCCCGTTCATATCTCATTACAAACGGCAAAGCCGCATCGCTTGCCCGTGCAGTTACGGGTTGCGTAAAAATCAAGCACAATATTTCGCTTTCAATCATAATTCAGCTGATTGCCGTAATTTTCGGATTGCTCGTTGCGTCAACACTTTCGCTTTATGCCGGTGTACAGGTTATGGGTTCGCTTGAAGTGTTGATTTATGCGTTGTTCTGGGGCGCCGCCGCTGTTTTTGCTCCGGCTGTCCAAAAACCGTAGGAAAGGATGTAAAATATGAAAATAGCTCCGTCACTTTTGTCTTGTGACTTTTCAAAAATGGGTGAAGAAATTGAAAGAATGGATCTGGCGGGTGCCGATTGGATGCATCTTGATGTTATGGACGTCACTTTGTTCCGAACATAACCTTTGGCGCTCCCGTAATCAAGGCGGTAAGAAAGTTCTCAAACCGCCCGTTTGATGTTCACCTCATGATAAGCGATCCGCTTAAATATATTGACGATTTTGCCGATGCAGGTGCGGATATCATTACCTTCCATGTTGAATGCGACTCTGACATTGATGATACAATTGCGAAAATCAAGTCAAGAGGAATCAAACCCGGACTTGTTTTAAAGCCAAACACTCCTGCCTGGACAGTATTTCCGTATCTTGAAAAGCTTGACCTTGTACTTGTTATGACGGTTGAGCCGGGCTTTGGCGGACAGAGCTTTATGCCCGAGATGATGCCGAAGGTTAAGGAAATCAAGAGGGAATGCCAACGCAGAGGTCTGAACAATATCCTTATTGAGGCTGACGGCGGAATCGGTAGAGATACCATTGAGCAGGCATCAGAGGCAGGCGTTGATGTTTGCGTTGCGGGAACAGCTGTTTTCAGAGCCGCAGATCCCGCAAAAGCAATTGAGCTTTTTAAATCATTCTGATAATAAGCAAGCCCGAATCCGATATTTCTCGAATTCGGGCTTTTGTTTTTGTAGAAAATCAGTACGGTGACTTGCCGTCGGCAAATTATATACAATATAAGTTCGTATCCCATGCCGGAATATATGGGTGGTGGCGGAGAAAAATTTTGTAGTCGGGATTCACGCTGTGAATGTATAGTGCAAGGCGGAAAATATCCTCAAATCTGTGGTATGCCGAAAAATTCAGCTTTGGTTTGCAGTTTTCCATTGTTTTCTGCATACCGATAAGGGTTTCCATATCCGCCCCCTCAACATCGGCTTTAATGTAGCCTGCCGCCATTCCGCAGAGAATCGTATCAACTGTCGCAACCTTTGTTGCAACGCCCTTGTCGGCAATTGCGCTGTTGCGACCGGCCTTGTTGTTGAATATAAGCTCCGTGTTTTTACTGTATGAGCCGAGTTGCCAAAGCGACACATTCGCCATGCCCTTGCAATGAAGTTTCAGCTTTTCAAAATTCTTTGCGTTAGGTTCAAATGCGATTATACGCTTGTAACTGCCGTTTGTGTAGTGCAGAAATTCGTCAATCGTATCACCGTTGTATGCGCCGAGGTCAACATAGCTTTCGTTTTCACCGAGATTCAGAATATTGCCGAAAGCCTCGTCCTTGTCGGTTGTGACAGGGGGGAGGAGGTCAATTCTGCCTGTGTAGTAGAATTTCAGAATGTTTTCGTAAACCTTTTTTGAAAGGTCATCGGCAAGCAGACTGTATGCACTTTCAATTTGCCCTTTATTTTCGGTAATAAAATCATTGTCAAAAAGTTTGTTTCCAAAAACGGGAACGGAGGGGACAAGCGTTTTGTACTTTTCGGAAATTTTCGTTATGTGTTCCATAACATCGGGGAGCTGGCTTGCAAAGCAGAGGGCAATTATAATGTCGCTAAATTCGGTTTCAACATCGGAAAGCTTCTTCACCGTAAAATCGTGGAATTTCTGCCCACGCACAAAATCATCACTTGCAATAACGGCAGACGCTTTGATTCCGTATCGGTCAAATGCGGCAAGAACCTTGTCCGCACCGTCACCCATTCCGTAAAGCACAACAGGCTTTCCGCAATTTTTCAGTTGTTCCCATACGGATATTTCATCTTTTAAAAGTTCGGTTATATTAAACATATAGATACTCCAATTAGTGTATATGGCATTGTAATTGTCCGCAAAAGAGTAAAAAAACGCCCACCCTATTGGGTGGACACTTTATATGTTGGCATCTCCCTATTTTCCGGGCCGTCACCAGCCAAGTATTTTCGGCACCACTGAGCTTAACTTCTGTGTTCGGTATGGGAACAGGTGGACCCTCAGCGTCATCAACACCAACTTATTAACTTTTGTTTCTCTCTTGAGAACAGTATTGATTATACTACGGGCTGCACCAAATGTCAAACTACTTTTTTAAAATTTAAAAAATTCTTTTAAAACCCTGAAAAGCCCGTATTTATCCCGATTTATCGCCGTTTTAACCGTCATTGAACCCGATATATACTTGATGCGGTGAAAAATTATACATATTTTGGCTTGTTAAAGCGTAAAAAATAGGATGCCGTTGTTTGCCGTAAATTATTGACTAAACGGATAAAAATGTGTACAATTAAATAGATTAGAACAGATTGGGATGTTTAGAATGAATAATGTAAATAAGTGTAAAATGCTTTTGTCGTCACTCTCTGTATTCAGAGGTATAATGAACAGAAGCGTTCCGAAAGCCTTTTATGAACTTTTGCTTTCGCTCGACAAAAAGCCTGAGGAATTTCTCGGTGCATACGGCAAGCTTTGCTCAATGCTTTGCGAAAGAGGTTGTGCGGATAAGTTCGCATTTGCAATCAGCGAAACGGCTCTTTTTGACGATAACTGTTTTGCCCGTGCCGCAACAGCCGGCAAACAGGGTGAGTTACCCGAAAATGTTGTTTCTGCCGTTAAGACAGACTGCGACGCTATTTTAACAGCCGCAAAGCTTACTTCCGATGAAGTGCTTGAGGCATATACCTATGCCGATGAAATCAAGGAGCTTATTCCGATTCTTCCAAAGTGGCAGACAGGCAAGTGCGCTCCGTGTTTTGACGGATTTGACGGTTCACTTGACAAGCTTTCTGCTTATTATAAGGAAAACGGTTGCGGAATGTTTGCCCGTTACAAGGCATTCATCTGGCGTGACGGTGACATTCAGCCTGTTGAGCATCCGGACAAGATTGATATGGATACATTTACGGGATATGAGCGTCAGAGAAGTCAGGTTGTAAACAACACACTTTCATTTATTCAGGGCAAGAGCTGTAACAACTGCCTGCTTTACGGTGATAAGGGTACAGGTAAAAGCTCAACAGTCAAGGCAATTGCAAACGAGTTCCGCAAGGACGGACTCCGCATTGTTGAAATGCCTAAGGACAGGCTCATTGACTTTCCGCTTCTTGTTGACAAGATTGCCGCTCTTCCGCTTAAATTCATTATATTTATTGATGATCTTTCGTTCCAGCATCAGGATCAGAGCTATACAACCCTTAAAGCCGTGCTTGAGGGCGGACTTGCGGCTCGTCCCGATAATGCGTTGATTTATGCAACATCAAATCGCAGACACCTTGTTAAGGAAAGCATTTCCGACAGAACGCATACTGTTGATGATATCAATGTTCGTGACAATATGCAGGAAAGTCTTTCGCTTTCGGACCGTTTCGGTCTTGCAGTCTGCTACACAATTCCTTCAAAGAATGATTTTCTTGAAATTGTATATTCTCTTGCAGAGCAGAGGGGCGTCAAGATGACTCACGAAGAGCTTGCACTCGGCGCTGAGCAGTTTGCACTTTCAAGAGGCGGTCGTTCGCCAAGATGTGCAAGACAGTATGTTGAATCGCTGTTTTGCTGATTAATCGGAGGTCAGTTATGAAAACAAAAATAATTTCAATTGCTCTTGCAGTTGTGACAATGCTTTCGGCAGTTGCGCTTTTCAGCGGTTGTTCTGACGGAGAATATCCTGTTGAGGTGGCAAACATCACGATAGAAAGTCAGCCAAAGAACATAGTTGTTCTTGATGCGCCGACAGCCGATATCCTCATCGCAACAGGCTATGACAGATATATTGTGGGCAGAAGTGATGAGGTTGACCAGCAGTCAATCGCAGTTGCCCCGAGCGTCGGTTCATATGAAAATCCCGATACCGACAAAATTATCAATTCCGGCACAAACCTTGTGTTTGCAGGTCAGTCAATAAATGAGGACGCAAAGAAGAAGCTTCAGGACAAGGGTATTCAGGTTGTTACAATGTCACACGGTGACACCCCCAAGCAGGTTGAAACAAACTATGTGACAATCGGCAAAATTTGCGGCGGCACAAAAACGGGCGCAAAGAAGGGTGAAGATACCTACAATGAATTGCTTGATAAGATGAACAACTACAAACAGCAGGTTAATAACAGAAATTCCGGCATTCTTGATACGGTTTGTTATCTCTATACAGAAGACGACAGACTCAAGATGATGACAAGCGGAACATACGGCGATATGCTCCTCGGCTATACGGGGGCGGTTAATGCCGCAGTAAACATCAGCGACAACAATGTTGATGTTGCAACTCTCAAGATTGCAAATCCGAACTTTATCTTCTATGCAGACAATGCTACTCTTGATAAAATTAAGGGTGATACAACACTCGCAAGTCTTGGCGCAGTCAAGACAGGCAAAATTCTTGAGGTTTCGCTTGAAGAAATGTCAAGACCCGGCAATACTGCTCTGGAAGCACTTGAAAAAATGGTTTACTTTATGTATCCCGACCTCAAGCCAAAGTCTGCAACAGACACAACAAAGGCTCAGGATGCGACAGCGTCAAAGACTGACGCAACAACCGCAACTCAGGCAACAACAACCGCAAGCAATTCAAAGTCGGTTGCCGATAAGTATAATCTTACCATTACATCAGACCTTTCACTCAAGCAGGAAGATGAAAATGACACGGTAAAGGCTATGCAGCTCCGCCTTTATAACATCGGTTACATTGCCGACAAGGACAATGTGACAGGCTACTATGGCGAAGTAACAGCCGAGGCTGTTAAGAAATTCCAGAAAAACAACGGTCTTAAAGAAACAGGTACAGCCGATAACGCAACTCTTGTATTGCTTTTTGACAGTTCAGCGAAAAAGGCCAAATAATTCAAATTGAAATTTGAAAATTGAAAATGGAAAATTAATGTTGGCAGTGTACCACCGCCCGTAATTTGAGAAGATAGTTAAATAAACGAAATGCATCAGATGCCCGAATAAGGCTCTGATGCATTTTTATTTTATGTAGAAGTGTATGAGTGCCCCTACTGACTTGCGACATTTACAAAATTTGTTTTTGTTGAAAAGCGTTTTGTTTCATGATACAATAACCAAGTCGGCTTCTTCCGTCAGGAAGGAGGTGAACCTGTTGTATTACATAACTTCTCTTTTTATTTCTATCGTGGCAGGTGTAATTAGCTACTACATCTGTAAGTGGATTGATAGGAAGTAGCCCGACAAAATCCCAAAAGAAACCCCCGAGGCGGCCACCTTCGGGGGTTTCACTTGCATGAACCTGTGTTCATAACTTCTCTTTAGCTATCTTGATTATAGCACATAAGCTATTTGTTTGCAAGTGATTTTTATAATTGTCCGTTTTGTTTTATGATTTATTTTTAGCATAATATCTGTGCCATTACAAAATTGCAAAAACAATAACATGTTTTTGACATTACAAACTGTCTACATGAATTGGGAACGGCGGTGGTCGCAAAGCTACCCCTACAGTCGGGCATTAAATTTGTTAAAAAACAAACTATCTTCCGACATTCATTTTCCATTTCCCATTTTCAATTTTCCATTAAAAAAGTTCGGGGTGCATTCGGCTGTAGTGAAAAATGTACTGCTGGGCGATGCCTGCGTACTGACCGAAATCGTCGCCGTTCATATTCGGAAACAGCTTTTCCATTGCCCGTTTCATCCACACATCAATCGGAAAAGCCTCAATTCTGTGCATACCGAACAGAAGTGTGCAGTCGGCAACCTTTTTGCCGACACCCGTAATTTTCATAAGCTCCGCTCTTGCGTCTTCATAGTCAAGCGTGAAACAGCTGTCAAGATTCACCTCGCCGTTTGCAACCTTTTGTGCCGCATCAACAATGTAACGGTTGCGAAATCCTGCTCTCAGCGGTGCAAGGTCATCGGGCGAAAGTTTTGCAAGTGTTTCGGCTGTCGGGAACGCAAATTCTCCGTCATCAAGCCGTGTGCCGAAGTTCTCGCACAAACGCTCAACAATCCCTTTGATTCGCTTTATATTGTTGTTCTGCGAAATGATGAATGTGCAGAGTGCCTCAAAAGGCTCTTGCCTTAAAATCCTTATGCCCGGGGCGTACTTTGCCGCCTCGTTCAGAACGGGATGTATTGTGCTGATTTCTTCACGGATTTTTCCGTAATCAAGCGAAAGGTCAAAGTAGCTGTACCAGATGTTTTTGAAGTCGTCAGCCGTTGCATTTTCAATGTACATATCCGTTTTGTCAAGGCTGACGGTTACGCTTTTGCCGTAGGCAACACCATGAAAAGAACCGTCATCCTGCGGTTTCCAACGAAAGCTCTGACCGCAGTCGAGAGTCTGCGCAAGGTCAAGGTCATGCACATCGGTTATTTTGATTTTGTTGTCGAGTTCAATACATTCCATGATTTTCACCGCCGAAATTTTCTTAATAAAGTATATCACATTCGGGCAAATTATGATATACTTTATTTAAAATGAAAAATGGAAAATTGAAAATGGAAAATTGAAAATGGAAAATGAATGTCGGGAAGATAGTTTGTTTGTAAAACAGATTTCAGTCCCGACTGTAGGAGCAGCCTTGATGAAACATTTTGTTTAAACACATATGTTTTGATATGATGAAAACGGTGTGTTGTCACCACTACATTAACTCAAAAGGAGAATTATTGTGAAAGAAACTATCTGCACAATTCCGATTAACGATATATTTATGCCGAAATGCGGTTGCCCGTTTTGCCGAATGGAGAGTATGCTTGAGGAGCAGTATGTAAAATTCATTACGGGCGATGCGATGATGGAGCCTAATATCAGGATTGAAACCAACAAAAAAGGCTTTTGTCACCGCCATTTTTCGCAGATGTTTGAAAAAGGACAAAAACTGCCGAATGCGCTTATTCTTGAAAGTCATCTTCAGGAAATTATTGATAACGATATGCCGAAAAAGCTGAAGGGCAAGCCTGATAAGAAACAGCTTGAAGTTATTAAAAAGCGACTTGATTCGTGTTATGTATGCGACAGAATCGAGTGGGATATGCACCATTTTTGCGACACGATTTTTGTTGAGTGGGCAAAGGGAGAGGAGTTTTATAAGCTGTACAACGAACAGCCGTTTATCTGCTTTAAACACTACGATTTTATTATGAATGTTGCAACCCAAAAGAGCAAGCTGCCGTCAAAGCTTTTACCGCAGTTCTATGCCGAAACGGCAGGTCTTACAAAAAAATATCTGCTGTCGCTTAAAGAAGATATCACATATTTCTGCTCAATGTTTGATTACCGCAACCACGGCAAAGATTGGGGAAGCTCCAAGGATTCAATTGACAGAAGTATTGAATTTTTGACAGGCGAAAAGCCGTAAACGGCGAGCCGACTTTTTATGTTCGTGTAGACAGTTTGTGAATGTCAAAAAACAAATTATACCCGAGCGAAAGGTTTAATTAATGTAAAATTGAAAATTGAAAATGGAAAATTAATGTCGGAAGACAGTTCGCAAAATAAAATGCAATGTCTTCCCGACTGTTTTGTTAATATGAAATTTACTGTTTATTTATGGCGAACACGGTTCGGTGCTACTGACAAATTTTTGATATAAACAAAGATTGCATCAGAACCTTACTCGGGTATCTGATGCAATTTCTTTATCCGACTGTCATTAGCACTGCCATACTGCCATAACGGCGTTGAAGTATTCGTCAGAGAGAACCTTTCTCAACTGTTCTCTGCCCGATTTGCTGTTCATATAAGCGTTTCGGATGTTTCCGCCGACCTGCATTTCTTCACCGTTAAAGGTCAAAAACTGCTGCCTGAGTACCGACACGCTGTCCTTTGTGAGCATATCGAGTGTGATTTTTTCTTTAAGTTCCATTTTTCATACCTCCGTTATTTTTATATTTTGTAAATCAAAGAAAAGTTTACCTGCTCATCAGCAACGAAATCATAAGTCTGTTTATTGAGCGGAGTAAACTGCAACCACGCTGATTTATTTACATTTCCTCTGAACATACCGCCGTTTTTGCTTATGCCGATATCGTGAACAATCACATCCGATTTGTTTGGAAACGGCATATTGAGCAAAGATATTGCAGATGTTCCGCCTAAAGTTGTTGCGTTCATAATGACGGTGACATTTACAATAACGATATCGCCAATTTTTTCATAAAGGCAAGTTGCAGATTTTATTTTGTCAATCAGAGTAGAGTATGGAGTAAGAGTAGCTGTACCAAGTTCGATATTTGACGAATCGTATTTTGAGCCGATGCTCATATCCATACGGGCTAATCTTTCATTAAGGGGTTTGTTGTCAGCTTTTGCGTTAAGCAGAGTGTCAACCTCATCCGACGAGTAGCTGTCGGCACTATCCCAGTAGTTATCGGTAAGATACTTGATACTCGGATAATTTTGAGTATAGTCGGTAATCTGAGAGGAATCACTTACCTTGTTTGAGTTGTCCTCTTTTTTTGTAATGTCGGATTGTTCAATTAGCTTTTTGGTTTTGTCAATTTCAGTCCGGCAAAGCTTTGTTTCGTCAAGAAGATTTTTCGTTTCTTCACGAAGCTTCAGCGTTTCTGAGTTCGGATTAAGGTACTCTTTGTCCTCAATCGGAATACTCTCGTCTGCATAAAGCGTGACGATCTGAGTTTGGAAAACATAGCCGTTTTCGCCTCTGCCTTCAAGCTGAAGTTCAAAATAGCCGTGCATGAAAATGTCGTTTTTTCTGACCTTCCACACAAGTTTTGTGCCTGTTTCATCAATTGCGGTGCTGTCGGGAATTACCGAATTTACACTGCCGTCGGCAAAACGCAGATGAATGAAGTAGTCAACCGTAATGTCGCACATTCCCCGAATTAAAAATTCCTGTGTTTCGGCAAGATTTTCACCCGTGATGCCGACGCAGTTTGCACCGTCAAAAGTTTTTGGTTTTTGTTTGTCATAGATAATCATTGTTACACCTCCACTTAAAGAGGCAAAAACACGAAAAAATGCATTGTTTTATGCAATTTTCAGAAAATAATTTAAAAATTTTTTATTTTCCCGCCACAAGTGGAAAACGGTTGCAATTGCAATGCTTTGTGATATAATCTAATTTGAATAATTTGAACAAAGGGGGGACGCAACACGCCGTGATATTAAATGAGAAAATATGTAGAAGTTTTTACTCGTGATCATTTGCCAAAGCTGAGGGATCAGCTGTTGTTTTCGGGATTGACGGATCACGAGATTTTTATGTTTATACAATATGCAAAGCCGTACTATCTGTCGCTGAACCGTGGCGGAACGGCAAGGGTTGAAAACAAGTTCAGCCATATGACGGGGCTTGTGTTTTCGGGAACTGCATACCTTTATTCTGTGGACTACAGCGGCAACAAAAGTCTGCTCAAAACAATTCGCAGCGGTGAGTCAAGCGGAACGCTTTACGCAATGTTTGACTACTACAATACGCTTGTTGAGATTATGGCAGGAGAGGACTGCGAAATTCTTTTCATTCCGCCGGAGTCGATGTTTATAACCGAGGATTCGCTTGCGTCGATTCAGCAGAAAATCCTCGTCAATATGCTTGCGTCACAAAGACAGGTGTTTTTGCAGATTTCGGAACACCTTGCCTGTCTTTCAAAGCGAAGTATCAAGGGCAAATTTATGCACCTTCTTCAAATCTATTGCAAGCGTGAGCATAGCTGTGAGGTTGACCTGCCGTTTTCCCGTGACGAGCTTGCAAACTATCTTGCGGTTGACAGAGCGTCACTTTCAAGAGCACTCGGTGAACTGAAAAAAGCAGGAATTATTGAATTTAAAAAGAGCCATTTCAAACTGATTGAAACAGCTGAATATCACTTTGATTAAAAACGGTCGGCAAACGGTGTTCTGTTTCCTTTCACCGCCGACTAAAATATAACGGAGGATAATATTATGAGTTTTGTGGAATTACTGCTGTTCGGCATCGGCTTGTCTATGGATGCATTTGCGGTTTCAATTTGCAAGGGGCTTTCCGTGCGTAAGTTAAGACCTAAACACGCAATTACTGTAGGATTGTGGTTTGGCGGATTTCAGGCGCTTATGCCGCTTATCGGTTATCTTCTCGGAAAGCAGTTTGAGTGGCTCATCACAAGCATTGACCATTGGATTGCATTTATCCTGCTTGCACTTATCGGTGCAAATATGATAAGAGAAGCTTTCGGCGAGGAAGAACAGCTTGACGATTCGTTCTCGGTCAAGACAATGCTGCCCCTTGCCGTTGCAACAAGCATTGACGCACTTGCAGTAGGCGTTTCGTTTGCGTGCATTAATGTTGATATCGTACCTGCAATCGCAATTATAGGCACAACAACATTCGTACTTTCGGCTGTCGGCATCAAAATAGGCAATGTGTTCGGTGCAAAGTATAAGTCAAAGGCAGAATTTTTAGGCGGTGCGGTGCTGATTTTGCTTGGACTCAAGATTTTGCTTGAAGATTTGGGGCTTTTGCCGTTCTGACGGATTATTCTGACGGATTATAAATTGAAAGTTGAAAATGTAAAATGGAAAATTAAGGTCGGGAAGACAGTCTGCGAAATGCAAGCATTTTGTTTTCCCGACTGTTTTATTTTATATGAAAGTCGTTGCTTAAATGTAGGGGCGATCATCGGTCGCCCGCCTTGATAAATGATTATGTTTAAACACATAGGTTTTAATGTGATGAAAATTGTGTATCCCAATGTAGCGGCGAACCGTGTTCGCCAATTTGGGCCGATTGAAAAATCGGTCCAACGGTACAAGTTTTTTATTTTAAAATAATTATCATGATAAAAAATTAAATTGTTATTTGTTCGTTTTGATTTTGCAACCAAAACGATTGGTAGCCTTGCGACCGCCGCCGGTGGCGGAAAAAGGGAGCAAAGCGCTGTCTGAAATAACGAGCAAAAGGCAGTGCATTTATGTACAATGCATTGCGACTATATTTCAGACGGGAGAACACGGTTCGCCTCTACAGGCAATAAACGGCTTTCATTAAATCAAAATATTTTTATTAAACAAAAAGTTTCATTAAAGCGGGCGCCCAATGAGCGCCCCTACAGACAATACAGGGTTTTTATAATTTCAATTTCTTAAAGTTGTCATTCAGAATTGTGCAGGAGTTATCTAACTTTTGCAATTCCTGTTCGGTTAATTTAAGTTCCAGAATGCGTTTTGCACCGTTTGCGCTTACTATGCACGGGTTGCCGATAAACACATCTTTCTTGCCGCCGTATTCGCCACGCAGACGAACCGATACTGTCAGAACGCTGTTTTCATCTTGAAGAATTGCACGGACGATACGGACGATTGACATACCAATGCCGTAGTAGGTTGCGCCCTTTGCCTCAATGATTTTGTGGGCGGCACAACGCACATCATCGCTTATCTGCTCAAGCTCCTCCATATAGTACGATTTTGGGTTATCACGCATGACATCCTTTAGCGGTTTGGCGGCAAGGAGTGCCTGACTCCACGGAACAAATTCGCTGTCACCGTGTTCGCCGATTACATATGCGTGAATGTTGCGTGGGTCAACCTCAAAATATTCGCCGAGAAGATATCTGAGCCGTGCCGTGTCAAGTGTAGTTCCCGTGCCGATAATTTTTGACGCATTGAATCCCGAAAGCTCATAGGTCACCCGTGTCATAATGTCAACGGGGTTTGTCGCAACAAGGAAAATTCCCTCAAAACCGCTTTGCACAACCTTTGGCACAATTGCAGAAAATACAACAGCGTTTTTCTGCAAAAGCTGAAGCCTGCTTTCGGTGGCTTTTGATTTGCGCCTGCACAGATTACAACAATGTCGGCATCGGCACATTCACCGTACCCTCCGCAGCGGATTTTCATGCTTGAATGTGAAAACGCAAGCCCGTGATTCAAATCCATTGCCTCACCCTCGGCACGCTTTTCGTTGAGGTCAATCATAATGAGCTCATCGCACACATTTTGATTGAGTGCCGCATAGGCAAAGCTCATTCCGACCATTCCCGTTCCCACAAGTACAACCTTTCTTTTGTTTCCCGACATATGACCGTTCCTTTCATTTGTATTCTTTTTTTAGGATTTTCATATGTGCAAAAATTATTCTTCGGTTCAAAAAATTGATTGAATTGTGCTTTTTTGGGGGTTGTGAAAAAAATAACGGCAGAATCGGCTGTTTGTTTGGTGAAATGGCAAGGATTATATGTAAAAATCATCAAAATTCACTTGAAACGCAGATATAATTGTGCTAAAATTAATTCGACAAGGTGTTCGGAATACATTAGGCATATTCCGATTTTTATTTTATAGGAAAATATCAATTGCGAGATTCTTTTTTTGAAAACTGTCAAATTTTGCCGAGTTGTGCTTTAGCATAAAATCCTGCAAGGCTACGCTCGGGCATTAAAAGTTTTTTGAAAAGCAAGACTGTCTGCACGAGTTGGGTGCGAGGCACTCGCTTTTCAGAATGTACAGGTGCTTGCAGAGTTACGCTCGGGCATTAAAAGTTTTTGAAAAGTAAGACTGTCTGCACGAATAGGGTGCGAGGCACTCGCAGAAAGGAAAAGAGAAAAATGTACAAGATAGTTAAGAAAAAATCTCTGAATCCAACCGTTACACTTATGGAAATTGACGCTCCGCTTATTGCCAAAAAGGCAGAGCCCGGACAGTTCATCATTCTCCGTGTTGACGAGAACGGTGAGCGTATTCCGCTTACGGTTGCAGGCTATGACAGAGAGGCCGGCACAGTTCGTATTATCTTCCAGATTGTCGGTGCGACAACAGAAAAGCTCAATCACCTTAACGAAGGCGATTATATTCACGATTTTGTAGGCCCTCTCGGTGTTCCCACACATACAGACGGTCTTAAAAAGGTTTGCGTTGTAGGCGGCGGCGTTGGCTGTGCAATTGCACTTCCTGTTGCCGAAAAGCTCCACGAAATCGGCTGTGAGGTTCACTCAATTGTCGGTTTCAGAAACAAGGATCTTGTTATTCTTGAAGATGAATTCAAGGCTTGCTCAGACAAGTTTATTCTTATGACAGATGACGGTTCATACGGTCAAAAGGGCGTTGTTACAGCTCCTCTCGAAGAGATGATTAAGGCAGGCGAGGACTATGACCTCGTTATTACAATCGGTCCGCTTATCATGATGAAGTTTGTTGTTAAAACAACAAAGCCTTACAATATTCCCACAACAGTTTCCATGAACCCGATTATGATTGACGGCACAGGTATGTGCGGCGGCTGTCGTCTTACAGTTGACGGACAGACAAAGTTTGCCTGTGTTGACGGCCCCGACTTTGACGGCTTTAAGGTTGATTTTGACGAGGCTATGAAGCGTGGCGCAATGTACAAGCCGTTTGAGCGTCATGCACACGAAGAAACATGTAATCTGTTCAAGAAGGAGGTTGAGTAATCATGCCAAATATGTCACCAAAAAAGGCTCCTATGCCATCACAGGATCCTAATGTAAGAAATAAAAACTTTCTTGAGGTAGCAACAGGCTACACGGAAGAGGTTGCAATTGAGGAGGCACAGCGTTGCCTGAATTGTAAGCACAGACCGTGCGTAAACGGTTGTCCCGTACATATCGCAATCCCTGATTTTATCAAAGAGGTTGCTCAGGGCAACTTTGCAGGCGCTTACGATGTAATTTCGCAGTCAAGCTCACTTCCTGCTGTTTGCGGCCGTGTTTGTCCGCAGGAGTCACAGTGTGAGTCAAAGTGCGTAAGAGGCATCAAGACTGAGCCTGTCGGAATCGGCAGACTTGAGAGATTTGTTGCCGACTGGCACAACGCTCAGACAGATGTTAAGGTAAATAAGCCTGAGTCAAACGGTCACAAGGTTGCTATCGTCGGTTCGGGTCCTGCAGGTCTTACCTGTGCAGGCGACCTTGCAAAGAAGGGTTACGATGTAACAGTATTTGAGGCTCTCCACCTTGCAGGCGGTGTTCTCGTTTACGGTATCCCTGAGTTCAGACTTCCCAAGTCAATCGTTCAGAAGGAAGTTGACACACTTAAAGAGCTCGGTGTTAAGGTTGAAACAAATATGGTTATCGGCAGAGTTCTCTCAATTGACGAGCTTATGGACGATTACGGCTTTGAGTCGGTATTTATCGGTTCGGGTGCAGGTCTTCCGAGATTTATGAATATCCCCGGTGAGAACCTTTGCGGTGTTTACTCGGCAAATGAGTTCCTCACAAGAACAAACCTTATGAAGGCTTATAAGGATGACAGCACAACTCCGATTATGCACGCAAAGAAGGTTGCAGTTGTCGGCGGCGGTAATGTTGCAATGGATGCCGCTCGTTGTGCAAAGCGTCTTGGCGCGGAAGAGGTTTATATTGTTTACAGAAGAAGCGAAGAAGAGCTTCCTGCCCGTAAGGAAGAAGTTGAGCATGCAAAGGAAGAGGGAATTATCTTCAAGCTCCTCAATAACCCTGTTGAAATTCTCGGCAACGAAGATGAGTTCGTAACGGGTATGAAGTGCATTAAGATGGAACTCGGCGAGCCTGACGCAAGCGGCAGAAGAAGACCTGTTGAAATCCCCGGCAGTGAGTTCGTTCTTGATGTTGACGCTGTTGTTATTTCAATCGGTACATCACCTAACCCGCTTATCAAGGCTACAACAAAGGGTCTTGACACTCAGAAGTGGGGCGGTATCATCGCTGACGAAAACGGTCTTACATCCCGTGAAGGCGTATATGCAGGCGGTGACGCTGTAACAGGTGCCGCAACGGTTATCCTCGCAATGGGCGCAGGCAAAACAGCCGCAGCCGCTATTGACGAGTACATTCAGAACAAAAATAAGTAAAAGTGAATAGTTAAAAAGTATGGTCGGCGGTGTGCCACCGCTGTCTATCCGAGAAGATAGTTAGATAAAGAGATTGCATCAGATGCCCGAGAAAGGCTCTGATGCAATTTTTGTTATGTTAAAATTTTTGTCCGTATGTAAATCATTATCCGCCCGCACGGCGAGCCGCCGTTCCCAATTCGTGAAGATAGTTTGTAATGTCAAAAAACATTTATGCCCGAGCGTGCATAAAATTGAAAATTTAAAATTGAAAATGGAAAATTATGGTCGAGCGTAGTATTGTAATTGTTTCCACAATCCAGTAGGGGCGTTCATTGGACGCCCGCACGGCGAGCCGCCGTTCCCAATTCGTGTAGATAGTTTGTAATATTAAAACATATTATGCCCGAGCGTGTATAAAATTGAAAATTGAAAATGGAAAATGGAAAATTATGGTCGAGCGTAGTATTGTAATTGTTCGCACAATCCCGTAGGGGCGTTCATTGGACGCCCGCCAAGTAATGACAGAAAATTTATGATGAAAATAAACCATATAAATGAGATACAGTTACCAAAATAATGTAGGGGAGAACCGTGTTCTCCGTCCGTATGCGTTGCATACGGATTGCACGCAATGCGTGCAAATTTGAATAAACAGTTTATGTTATATCAAAACACATTTCTGCGAACATAATATTTCATCAAGGCGGGCGCCCAATGAGCGCCCCTACAGACTATACACTGCTTTTATTGTATAAAAAGCTATGTGTATAAACATATAAATTTATCAATGCGGGCGGATAATATCCTCAAAAACGGGTTGTGGGATTATACAAAACCTCGGCTCTTCGTGGTGTTAAGCCTCAGCTCTTCTGTTTTGCACAATAAATAAAATTTGTATATAGTCGGATTCTTTCTATTTTGGTATTGATTTTAGCATAAAATAGGTGTATTATGACTTTGGTATGCGGACGGGTGAATTATTTCAGTGGTCCGCACCTTGTTTTTAAATAATGGTTAAGAGGAAATTTTATGAGGATTATAATTGTTGGATGCGGAAAGGTTGGCTCTTCGATAGCGTCGGAGCTTAATTCGGAGGGACATGAAATATCCGTAGTCGATATTAACCACGGTGCAGTTGATAAACTTGCAAATTCGCTTGATGTTCTCGGCATAGAGGGAAACGGTGCAACATATGATGTGCTTGTTGAGGCAGGCGCAGAGTATGCCGATTTGCTTATTGCCGCAACTGCAAGGGATGAAATCAATCTGTATTCGTGCCTTATGGCTAAGGCGGCAGGCGTTACCCACACAATTGCAAGAGTGCGTAATCCCGAATACACAAACGACCTTTACAGAATCAAAGAGCATCTCGGTCTTTCTATGGCAATCAATCCCGAACAGACCGCCGCTAATGAAATCAGTCGTCTGTTAAGATTTTCGGGTGCGCTTGAAATTGATTCGTTCTCAAAGGGCGTTGTTGAGCTTATCAAGGTAACTGTACCGCAGAATTCGTCAATTGTCGGAACTGCTTTGAGCAGAGTTGACAACCTCAGAGGCAAGGTGAGAATCTGTACGGTTGAGCGAGGGGATGAGATGTTCATCCTAACGGTGATTTTGTTATTAACGGCGGTGACAGAATTTCTGTTGTTGCAAAGCCCGAAATTGCCGCAAAATTCTTTAAGCGTATCAGTATTGCAATCGGCAGAAGTAAGGATGTTATCCTTCTCGGCGGCGCAAGGTTTCGTTCTACCTTGCAAAGACGCTTATTAAATCCGGTGCGAATGTCAAAATTATCGAGAAAAATCCCGAACGCTGCAACCTTCTTTCGGAGGCTATGCCTGAGGCTGTTATAATTCAGGGCGATTGCATGGATCAGTCGCTGTTGCTTTCGGAGGGTGTTGAACACGCTGACGGCATTGCCGCTCTTATGGATTATGACGAAGAAAATATTATCATAACGATGTACCTAAAGGGCATTACAAAGGCAAAATTGATTACTAAGGTAAATAATGCGTCATTTGATCCGCTTTTGCATGATCAGAATTTTGAATGTATTATTCATCCAAAGAGCCTTACAGGCGAATATATTGCAAGATATATCAGAGCGATGCAGAATACGGGCGACAGCAATGTTGAATCGCTTTACCGCCTTAACGACGACAAGGTTGAGGCTCTTGAATTCAAGGTTAATGCGGAATCAAGGGTTACGAATGTTCCGATTATGAGCCTTAATCTGAAGGCTAATCTTCAGATTATCTGCATTAACAGAGGCGGAAAAATTATTCTTCCGCAAGGTACGGATGTGATTAAACCTGAGGACACGGTAATTGTGCTTACCATGCAAAAAGGTCTTAGCAAGCTTGAAGATATTGTAAAGCGTTGAGGGGAGCATAATGAATAAACGATTAATTGTGTATATCCTCGGCTGGGTTCTTATTGTCGAGGGTGCGGCTATGCAGATTGCAACCGTTACTTCATTTATATACGGCGAACACGAGGGACTTTATTTTCTTGGAGTAGGTGCTTTGTCGGCACTTTTGGGATTGCTTGCCGTAAAAGTAAAAAAGCCCAAAAATCCCGTGCTTTATCAGAAGGCAGGCTTTGCGGCTACTGCGTTAAGCTGGATTCTTATGTCTTTTGTAGGATGTTTTCCGTTCTGGCTGAGCGGTGAGATTCCGAGTTTTATTGACGCTTTTTACGAAACCGTGTCGGGCTTTACAACAACAGGTTCAACTATACTTACCGATGTTGAGGCATTGAGCCATGGAATGCTTATGTGGCGAAGCTTTCTCCATTGGTTGGGCGGTATGGGCGTAATCGTGTTCTTGCTTGCGATTATCCCGAGGCTCGGCGGTCAGCAGAATATTTTCCTTATGAAGCCGAGAGCCCCGGTCCGATTGTGGGCAAGGCTGTTCCGAAAATGAGAAATTACGCAATGCTGCTCTACGGAATTTATTTTGGCTTGACTGCACTTGAATTTATATTTCTGATTGTAGGCAAAATGCCTGTTTTTGACGCACTTAACATAAGCTTTGCAACGGCAGGTACGGGTGGTTTCGGCGTTACCAACGCAGGTATCGCTTCATACAGCAATTATTTGCAAACCGTTATTGCTGTATTTATGATGCTGTTCGGAATTAACTTTTCCGTATATATCCTAATTCTTGCGAAGAAGTTTAAGCAGGCTTTCCGCATTCAGGAGCTGTGGGTTTATTTCGGAATTATCGTGCTGTCAACAGCCTTGATTGCGTTTAACATCAGGTCACTTTATCCGAGTGCATATGATGCGGTTCACCAGAGCTTTTTCTATGTTTCGTCAATTATCACGACAACAGGTTTTGGTTTGACGGATGTCAATAACTGGCCTGAATTTTCAAAAACTGTGATTATGATTATCACATTTATCGGTGCAATGGCAGGCAGTACAGGCGGCGGTTTTAAGGTTTCAAGAGTTATTTTGCTCTTTAAGGAAACACGAAAGGAGTTTTCACTCCTCATTCATCCGAGAAATGTTAAGACTGTTAAAATGGACGGCAAGGCGATTGACCACAACGTTATGAGGTCAACTTCAATTTTTCTTGTGCTGTACATCGGAATCTTTGCGTTAAGCTGGCTTGTGCTTTCGCTTGACCGGACGGATTTTGTGACGAATTTCACGGCTGTTGCCGCAAATATCAACAACACAGGTCCGGGTCTTGGAATGGTTGGCCCTGTCGGCAACTATTCGGAATTCAGTATTTTGTCAAAAATTATTTTGATTTTCGATATGTTAGCAGGCAGACTCGAATTGTTCCCGTTGATGTTGCTGTTCGCCCCGTCAGCGTGGAAAAAGTCGTAAGTAAATTGAAAGTTGAAAATGGAAAATTAAGGTCGGCGGTGTGCCACCGCTGTCCTTTCGAGAAGATAGTTAGATAAAAAGATTGCATCAGATGCCACAAAAAGGTTCTGATGCAATCTTTGTTTTATTAATGTCGCAAATCAGTAGGGGCGGTCATTGGCCGCCCGCCAAGTAATGGCAGAAATTATATGTTAAAATAAATTTTATAAATGTCACAAAGTGATTGTCCATTTGTTCAGTTTGGTTTTTCAAGCAAACCGATTGGCGAACACGGTTCGCCGCTACAAAATTATACATAACTTTCATTACATCAAAAAATTTTTATTAAACATAATTTCATCAAGGCGGGCGCCCGATGAGCGCCCCTACTGTTGCAACAGCACATCTGCAATTGCGTTGCCTAACAGACTGCCCGAGTAGGTTGCCTCGTCAATGGAATTTGATTCTGTGCCGACTTCTATTAACAGCGAACCGTTGCAGACATATTCATTGTATGCAAAGTAGTCGAAATTCAGCGGTCTGGTCATATCGGGGTAGAGGGTTTCGGCTTTGTCCTGAATTTTCAGGGCAAAGTTTAAATTTTCCTCCCAGCAGTCAAAACCCCGTTCACCGTCTGTGTCGCAACCCGCAAGAATCATAATCTGCGCACCTTTTTGCCGTTGTATGTAAACACGGGCTTAACCTTGTTTTCGTCCGTTCCGATTGCGTCACGGTGCAGGTCGATAACAACCTTGATATCGGGATATTTTTCAAGATTTTTATACACTGTGTCAACACTTCGGTCATACGAACCGTTGTAGGATTCATCGTGAATTGTCGTGTCATGAACCGTTTTTATTCCACGCTTGTTGAGCTGTTCGGTGAGCGCATCTCCGACTGCCACAACATTGAAATCGTTGTTGTTTGTGCGTGAATAAAAGCTGTCATAAAAAAGTCAACATCTTCGTCAAGATATGCCTCGCTTGTGTGGGTGTGGTAGATTAGAACCTGCGGTGAGTTTATGCCCTTGTCAATTGAGAACGGCAGTTTTGCCGAAAGAAGTCCGTCAAAGTCAAGCGACAGTCCCGTTTTGTTTTTGACAAAGCAGTTGTCAACCTGAGTCCCCGTGTCGCCTATGGTGCGTTCCTCAACCGTGTATTTGTTCTCGCCGTCATGGTTGCCGTAGGATCGTAATAGGTGCTTTTGTCACGCTTGTGATTTTTTTGAACTGTGGGTTCTGTGTCGGCTGATTCTGTGGGCTTTTGGTCGGAAGCTGTCGGCTTTTCCGTCTTTGAATTTTCAAGCTTGTATTCTCCGTTTGTGAGAGTAAAAGCGGCAGCGGCAAGTGCCGCAGGATTCTGTGATTCAAAGCAGAGAGGCAGTCTGTATATAACGCTTAAAACAGCCGTTGTCAACAGTACAACGGCTGTGCTTGTTTTTAAGGCTTTTTTCAGTTTCTTTTTTGATGTTCCTTCACTTTTCACAAAATCACCTGCAATCCGTACATATGTTGGCTATCGGTTTCTGCAATAAATATATGCCGTGCCGTAGGTGAATATGTGTAAATATGCGTGGATTTACATTAACGAGATGAGGTCGGACAAATCAAATTCATTTTGCAACGCTCCGTTGAGTGCAAAGGCTATGAGCCTTGAGGCTCTTTCCGTGAGCAGGTCAATTTCTCTGGGAATGACTACAAGCTGTCTGCCCTGCGGCATAAGCATTTTCTGCGTTTTTCGGTTGCAGTCATTGCCGAGAATGTCAACCGCAAGTGTTTGTGCGTCAACAACAGTCGGCACTCCGATTGCAATAACAGGAACTCCGATTGTTTCCTTTGTGATTTTGGTTCGGTGATTGCCCACCCCCGCACCGGGTGAGATTCCCGTGTCGCTTATCTGAAGTGTACAGCCGAGCCTTTCGGTTCTGCGTGAGGCGAGTGCGTCAATTGCAACAACGGCTGTCGGTCTTATCCGCCGTACAATGCTGAGAATGTATTCGCCTGTTTCAATGCCCGTCTGTCCCGTGACTCCCGTCTGCATTACGGCAACGGGGCGAAGTCGGTCAAGTCCCGTTGAACGGGCAATTTCTCCGCCTATGTGACGGGTGGCAAGCACTCGTCGGCTTGTTTTCGGTCCGAGTGAGTCGGGAGTGATTTCCATGTTGCCGAGTCCTGCAACAAGCACAAGTCCGTTTACGGGCAACAGCCGTTTGATTTCATTGCCGACGGTTTCAAGCCGTTTGTCGGTTTCGGTAAAATTGTCGGTGAGTGACGGCAACTCAATTGTAATGTATGTGCCGATTTCCTTGCCGAGTGCCTGTCTTGCCTTTTGGTTCTTTACAATCAGCCGTGAAATTTCAAGACCGTTTTCACTGTATTTTTTGAATTCAATACCGCCTGTGTTTTCTCCTGCAATTTCTCTTGCCTCAATTGCAAGGTCGGTTCTGAACTGCAAAATAATCCCCCGTTTCGCAAATTTGTTTGTATATTGTTATTATTGTGCAATTTTATATTATGTATTCTATTTACAAGACTATTTTGTTTTGTTATAATCTTAACGCAGGTATCTATGCCTTTTAGGCAGTAGATACTCCCGAAATTCAGTTGACACTGAATTTCTAAGGAGCTGACGCTCCTCTGCGTAGATTGCAATCTATCACATTCCGCTCCTTGCAAGCAAAGCGGAAATTGTTCAGATTTAAATTCTTTATTATAAAGCTAAGCAAAATTAAATTCTTTGTTATAAAGCAAAGCGGAAATTGCTCAGATTTAAATTCTTTATTATGAAGAAAAAGAGACAGCTTATAATTCTAAAACAAACACACAACTTTACATTATATACAGGTGATTTTATGAACAAAAAATTTGCTGAAAAATTTACCGCAGTGGTTTCTGCGGTGTGTATGATTTCGGTCAGCATTGCAAGCGTAAATGCGGCTGAAATTGATGACGGATTTGAGTCGGTCACAAAGAATGCACAATCTTCGGATTCGTCTTTTCCGTCTGCATATTCCGCAATCGGCTATTCGCTTGTTGACGAAAACGGACTTCCGAGTAATTTCAGCTCAAAAAATCTCGGCTTTGTAACACCTATCAAGGCTCAGCAGTATAACGATTGCTGGGCGGTTGCAGGCACAGAAGGCTTTGAAACAAAGCTTTTGAAGCTTGGCTATCCCGTTACCGAGATATCACATGACCACGCAAACGCAAGTTCCACAACCCAGACAAACGGTAAGGGCTGGCAGAGAAAATACCGTGACGGCGGATTTACAAATATTTATCCCGCTATCTCACCTCATGGCAGGGCGGTGCAGAGATTGCCGATGTCGGTAAGATTGATTTTTCAAAAAATATTCACGGCGATGATATGACAGCGACAAGACTAAATACGGCACAACAAAACTGCGTTATCTTGACGGCGCTGATTCAAACGAAATCAAGCAGGCAATTATCGACAACGGCTCGGTGACAGCGTCATATGCCACATCAAACAAGTGCTTTAACAATGCAGGCACAACCTACTTTATGCCGCAGTCATATGACGGCGACTATGTCGGTCACACAATCAGCATTGTGGGTTGGAACGATAATATCAGCAGGTACAGGTTCTCTAACGGAACAGGTGTGTTGCCGCAGAACAACGGAGCATGGCTTGTGCGCAACAGCTGGGGCGACAACAACACAATGGGCGGTTATTTCTGGCTTTCATATGAGGATAAGTACATTTTCGGCGAAAAGTATTCCCCGAATTTCACAATTGACGAGGTGACGGAGATTACCGATGATATGACATTGTTGCAGGATGAACGCTACGGTGCTACATACAGCTTTAATTATGTTGACAGCAACGACATTACATTCATCAATTGCTTTGATTTTGGCGAAAACAGCCGTACACTTGATAAGGTGCTTTTTGAAACAAAGAGCAACGGTGCGGATTATGAGATTTACTACATTCCCGTAAGAGACGGTGTTCCCTCAAATGATGAGAGCGAATGGAAGTCTGTTGCATCGGGCAAGGTTGCATACAGCGGTTATCAGTCTGTTGATGCAAACGGATTTGTTGCACCGCTCGGAAGAGGTGCAGTCGGTGTGAGAATCAAACAAATTCAGAGGAATTAAGTCAGCTTGGTGTAGGCGAATGGCTTACAAGTGCAACGAAAATGACTTTTCTCAATGATTCATCTTACGGTAACAGCTACATTAAATATGACGGCACAACATGTGAACTGCTCGACTGGTACAAAACCGAGAGAGATGATATGCTCGGCGGTACATTTGTTATCAAAGCTGTTGCTCTCAAAAATGATAAGATTTTGAACGGCGATGTTGACCTTGACGGAGATATTGCCGTTAAGGACGCAACCCTTGTTCAGAAGTATATAGTAAAGCTTGAACAGCTTGACAACACACAGCTTTGCAATGCCGATTGTGACAGTGACGGAGATATCACGGTTGCCGATGCCACGAAAATTCAGAAAATAGTTGTGGGAATTAATTAAAATTGAAAATGGACGGCGAGCACCGTTCTCGGTTCGTGAATACAGTCGTTTCAAGGCGAGAGCGTAGATGTCCGAGCGGAAGTTTTTTTAAATTGAAAGTTGAAAATGGAAAATTGAAAATGGCGGTCGGGCAGACAGTTTGCAAAATGCAAATCATTGTTGCCCGACTGTTTTTGTATATATAGAAGTTGCGTTTAAATGTATGGGCGGATATTATCCGCCCGCAAGTAACGGCAGAATATTTTTGTTAAATATAATTTTTATAAATGTCACAAATCAGTAGGGGCGTTCATCGGACGCCCGCCTTGATGAATGTTTATGTTTATACATATATTTTTGATGTGATGAAAATTGTGTGTTCAAATTTGCACGCAATGCGTGCAATCGTGTGCGTTGCACACGAACGGGAGAACACGGTTCTCCCCTACAAAATAGTGGTAACTTTTGCTTGACAAATCACCCGAACAAATGTACTATGTTAGAAGAGCCGAGGTTCGGAGCCTTAAAATAACGACCGGCGAGGAGTAAGCCGAGGAAATCACGGAAGTGATAGGAGCGGGTTAGACGAGTGAGAGTATTTTAAGGAAAGCGGAGAACAACGAGGCTTGACATCAAATACGCAACTTGAAGTCATGGGAGAAAAATTATGAACAAACCGCTTGCGGACAGGATTCGTCCAAAGACAATTGATGACATTGTGGGACAAAAGCATCTTATTGCACCCGACAGACCTTTGCGTAAAATTATTGAAAGCGGAGATATTCCGAATCTTATTTTCTACGGTCCTTCGGGGGTTGGAAAGACTACGCTTGCCACATATATTGCCAAAAAGACAAACCGTACCCTCAAAAAGCTTAACGGCACAACGGCTTCAACCGCCGACATAAAGGAGATTGTTGCACAGCTTAACACTTTTTCGGGGCTTAACGGAATTCTGCTCTATCTTGACGAAATTCAGTATTTTAATAAAAAGCAACAGCAGACCTTGCTCGAATACATTGAAAACGGCAGTATCACGCTGATTGCGTCAACAACCGAAAATCCGTATTTTTATGTATATAACGCAATTTTGAGCCGTTCGACTGTTTTTGAATTTAAGCCGGTTGATCCGGATGAGGTTGAAAAGGCGGTTTACCGTGCAAGTGATTTTCTTGCCGAGGAGAGCGGTACGGATATTGAAATGCCCGAAGAATGTGCAAAGAAAATAGCATCGGGTTGCGGAGGAGATGTTCGCAAGGCTATGAATGCCGTTGAGCTTTCCGTGATTGCAACAGATGAAATTGACGGAAAAAAGGTTGTCAGACTTGAAACCGTTGAACAGCTTGTGCAGAAAAGTGCGGTCAGATATGACCGTGAGGGCGATGAGCATTACGATATTATTTCGGCTTATCAGAAAAGTATGCGTGGAAGCGATCCCGATGCCGCACTTCACTATCTTGCAAGACTGCTTGAGGTAGGCGATCTGCCGAGTGCGTGTCGCAGACTTATGGTGTGTGCGAGCGAGGATGTGGGACTTGCGTATCCACAACTTTTGCCGATTGTAAAGTCGTGCGTTGATATAGCGCAGGCTGTCGGACTTCCCGAGGCGAGAATTCCGCTTGCCGATGCCGTGGTTATGGTGTGCAATGCCCCAAAATCCAACTCGGCATATATGGGTATAAACAGAGCTTTGGCTGACATAAGAACAGGTAACTCGGGCCCTGTACCCAGACAATTGCAGAACAAGCACTGTGACGGAGATGACAATCCAAACAAGGGACAGTTCTATCTTTATCCCCACGATTTTCCGAACCATTATGTTGAGCAACAATATCTGCCCGATGCCCTAAAGGACAAGAAATATTACGAATACGGCAGAAATAAAAACGAGCAGGCGTTCAAAGCCTATTGGGACAAAATCAAAAAGAAGTAATCAAATGAAAATTTTTGACATGAAACTGCAAATAAAGTCAGATGTTGCTAACCAAACATCTGACTATTTGCTTTTATTATCCTGTTTTTTTGCTAATTATTGTTTCATTGTCTATTATGCACAATTTGAATGTGAATAATTTGTGACGCAAGAAATTTTATTATTCTTTAAAGGAAAATTATTAGCGGTTCAATAATGTAGAATTAAAGAGTAATTGTGGAGTAGTGTTGAGTAGCTTCACACGTGCAACAAAAAAATAATTCTGGAGGAAATCAAAATGGTAAAAAGACAACACAAAATCATGTGCCTTGTGCTTTGCCTTATGCTGGCGGTTTCAACCGTATTCGTCGGTGTAGTCAGTGCTTCTGCTGCAACAGGCGATACTGTTTACGTTAGGGTAAACAACGGCTGGTCAAAAGTTAACTGCTATATGTGGACTGACGGTGTCGGCAGCAACGCATCTTGGCCGGGTAAAGCAATGACAAAGGTTGAGGACGGTGTATATTCTTACACTCTTGACAAGGATTATGCAATGGTAATCTTCAACAACGGCTCAGATCAGACAGACGACCTTGCATACCAGGGTCACGGCAAAATCTATGACCTTTCAAAGAAAACATGGTCGGATTATGCAGGTGCTCCTTCACAGGACGCAACTGCTCAGAGACCTACAAGCGCAACAACAGCAACAACTGCTACAACAGCAACAACTCCCAGCGGTGAAGGCACAACTGTTTACCTCAACAACGAGGCAGGTTGGGCAACACCTGTTGCTTATATGTGGAACAGCAATTCTGACAGCAACGGTTCATGGCCGGGTGTAAAGATGACGAACATCGGTGGCAATGTATATCAGTACACCGCATCAAAGACATATACCAGCTGTATCTTCAGCAACAGCGGTCAGTCACAGACAGGAAACCTTACTGCAAAGGACGGCTATATCTACAACAACAAGACTAATCAATGGTCTGTTTATGATACAAGCCCTCTTCAGGTTAAGGAATTTACTGCTGATCCTGCATCAAACATCTACACAGGTACAGATGTACAGCTTTCTGCAACTGCTGCCAATAAGAGCGGCGCAGCAGTAAGCTACAAGTTCTCTGTTACTAACGCACAGGGCGGAACATCAACACTTTCCGACTTCTCTTCTGCTAAGTCAGTAACATGGACTCCTACAGTTGCAGGTGAATACACAATTACATTTGACTTTAAGGACACAGACGGCAACACAAACAACCGTACAATGACTCTTGAAGTTAAGGACGACTCAGCACTTGTTAAGCCAATCATCAAGAGCGTTACTCCTGCAAACCTTAACCTTATCAAGGTTAACTCAACTGCTACTGTAACAGTTAAGGCAGGCGGCGGTAAGACAGGTACTAACCTTCTTTTCTACAAGTATGTTGTAACTGATCCTAACGGTGCTCAGAACACACCTTACTACACACTCAACAACATTTACACATTCGTTCCTACAATGAAGGGTGAATACAAGGTTAATGTTTATGTACAGGGTTCTGACAACAGCACAATAAACAAGACTTATACTTACACAGCTGCAGACGATGTTACTGAGCCTACAACAGTTGTTGTTCCTACAACTGCTCCTCAGCCAACAACAGTTCAGCCTACAACTGTTAAGCCTACAACTCCACAGCCAACAACTGTTAAACCTACAACTCCTCAGCCAACAACAGTTCAGCCTACAACAGCTCCCGAAAGACTCCGTGGCGATGTTGACGATGACGGAGAAGTAACTGTTATGGACTCAACATATCTTCAGAAGTCAATTGTAGGACTTCCGGATGTTCCGGCTCTCGAAACACTTGACCTCAAGATTTGCGACCTTGACAGCGACGGTACAATCAGTGTTAAGGATGCAACAATCATTCAGAAAATCGTTGTAAACCTTGAGTAATCCAAACATTAAGTAAATAAAAGATTGGAGATATACCTATGACAAGAATAAAGAAGCTGTGCGCACTTGTTCTTGCTGTGATGATGGTTGTAACCGCAGGAGTAATTTCTGTAAATGCAGCTCAGAGTTCCGACTCTGACGCTGTATCTGCGGATACAACAGAAACAGGCATCACAATTCATGTAAGAATGAGTGACGGTACACAGCCATATGTATATTTGTGGAACTCGCTCCCCACAAACAGCGCCATGTCAAAGTCTTACCCAGGTGAGAAAATGACAAAGGGTGACAAGTGGTATAACTACCATGTAGCAGATGTTACAAAGGTAAATGCCATTGTTACAGACGCTGACGGCAAGCAGTATTCTTCGGAGAAAAAACTTGAATCTGCTGCAAGCGCAGACTGGTACTGTGAAAACGGTAAATGGTCAAAATACAACCCTGACGAGCCGGATCCGGTTGGCAGCGTTGATATGCGTGAAGAAACAATCTACTTTGTTATGACAACACGTTTCTATAACGGCGATACAGGCAACGATGTTCATTGCTGGGATGACGGCACAGCCGGCAACGGTGATGACGACCCTGCATGGCGTGGTGACTTCAAGGGTCTTGGCGAAAAGCTCGACTACATCAAGGCTCTCGGCTTCAGCGCAATCTGGGTAACACCTGTTGTTACAAACGGATCAGGCTATGACTACCACGGCTATCATGCTATGGATTTGTCAACAGTTGATGCTCGTTATGAAAGCTCAGACTACACATACGAAGATCTTATTCACGATGCTCACCAGAAGGGCATGAAGATTATTCAGGACGTAGTTCTTCAGCACACAGGTAACTTTGGTGAAGCACACTTCTGTGATCTTTTCACAAAGGATACAACTAAAGACCTTGGCAACCTTCAGGAGTCATTGATTCCTACACAGTATCTTCTTGATACATACGGCCTTAAGTCACCTGAGGAATACTGGCTCAGAAGCCGGGTGTTCAGTATCAGCAGAGACTTAACCTTATGAAGAATGTTACTTACTCAGGCGACAACGGTAACTCAACCGGTCCTCAGCCTGCAGCTCAGGACTTCTCTATGAATAAGATTTCACAGAGTGATACTTACAACCCGAACAACTACTATCATACAGGCTATTTCCAGAGTCCTAACTATGATGACTGGACAACAAAGTTCAGCCAGATTGCAGGCGACTGCGTTGACCTTAACACAGAGAACCCTGCAGTTGCAGAATATGTTGTAGATTCATATTCAAAGTATATGGATATGGGCGTTGACGGCTTCCGTGTTGATACCGTTCGTCACATTCCGAGAGTATCTCTCAACATTATGTTCAATGATCAGCTTATGGACGCTGCTAAGGCAGCAGGCAAGCCTAACTTCTATATGTTCGGCGAAATCTGCACAAGATACACATCAGTTTGGTATCGTGGCCATGCCGAGGAGTCAACTCCTTACTACACATGGAAAGAGTCTAACTCTAAGTGGGCAGACAGCTGGAACTGGGGCACATCAGCTTCAGAGATCAACGACAACATGAACCTCGTTCTTCAGCATTATATTGAAGAAGATAATTACAACGGTGATATGGATTCTACACAGCCAAAGAGCGACAACGCTTACCTTGACGGTATTACATATCACGGTTCCGACCGTTCTATGGCATCAGGCATGGATGCAATTGACTTCCAGATGCACAGAATGTTCGGTAGCGCTAAGAACGCTTATAACTTCGCTATTAACAACGACCAGTATTACAATGATGCAACATACAGCGTAATGTATGTTGATTCACACGACTATGCTCCTGAACAGCCGGATGAAACAACTCGTTTCACAGGCGGTACACAGACATGGGCAGAGAATATGGATCTTATGTTCACATTCCGTGGTATTCCTTGCGTATACTATGGTTCAGAAGTTGAGTTCAAGAAGGGTGAGCTTATTGATAAGGGTACACTTATTTCTCTTGAAAACTCAGGTCGTGCATACTTCGGTGATTATCTTGAGGGTACTGTAAACGCTACTGACTTCAGTGAGTACACGGCATCAGGCACTGTTGCTGACACTCTTGCAAGCCCGCTCAGTAAGCACCTTTCAAAGGTTAATGCTATTCGTCGTGCTATCCCGCTCTCCAGAAGGGACAGTACACAGCATCAAGCACATATGTAACAGGTGGAGATATGTCTTATGTTCGCCGTTATACTGACGACAACACAGACAGCCTTGCACTCGTTTCAATTTCTTCAGGTGCAACATTCAAGAACATTCCTAACGGCAAGTATGTTGACGCTGTTACAGGTGATGTTAAGTATGTTACTGACGGTACACTTACAGTTCCGGAACTTGCTAAGGCTAACATGAGAGTATATGTATGCTGCGCAAGCGGATTTACAGGTATCGACGGTCAGATCGGCGGAGATTCTGCTTACGCTAAATAATGCGGAATATTCCACACTCAACACGATTCTGATTCTGTAATCAAAATTAATTACGGCACTCCGAGTAAAATCGGGGTGCCGTTTTTTAATTGCCATTTTATTTGTTCGTAATATTTTAAAAAATATGCTTATAATAAAAGTGTATCCTAAGTGTTATGTCAGCTTAAAAATGCTTGACAAAAAATCTTTTGAACGAAAATACAAATATTCCACGCTTAAATATTTTTATGATATTCTCAGTATAGAATAACAATCGGGCAGCAGAAGTTTACATTCAGTAAATCTGTTACCCGATTGTTCTCTTATATTTTTTATTGTTATAATCGGCACTCAAAAATTTCGTTGGTGTCGGAAAACCCATGTGATTTATACCATTCTGCCGAATTTTCGCTTGGCCATGCAAAGACAAGTTCGCAGTTGATTGACGAAAGGTAGTTCTTTACATAATCGAGCAGTTGAGTGCCGATGCCCTTGCCACGATATTCTTCAAGCGTGAACACCTTTGTGAGATACGCAATAAATTCACGCTTTGCATTCGGGGTGGGAATTGTCGGAATAAGATATACAAACATTGCCGAAAGAATTTTAGCATTCTCATCTTCCGCAACGAAAATTTTATATCCCTTGTTTGTGTATAAAAAGGCAACGAACTCCTCGATAAATACCGATTTTGTTACACCGTCGGTGTTGTGTTCACCGTAAGTTTCGTCGTCCTCAACAGCATGGGCCCATCTCATTTCCGCAAGCTGAACGAAATCTCTGTCCTGAACCTCTCTTATTACCATGCTATCACCTCATCAAATTATTTTCAACTTAAGTATAACACAGATTTCTGCGATTACAAGGATGCAATTCGTCAGTATTCGCTCTCAATTCCACTCATTACAGTTATTCATTTGGTATTGTTCCTTGGGTATTTTTCTCTTAGTCTTTTTCTATGGGTATTATTAGGCTTCAAATTCTGAAGGGGACGGGTTCAAATTTTGAAGGGGGGAGGTGCAAATTCTGAATCCCATGGGTGTAATATTTGAAGTAGGGGGGTGCAGTATTTTACATGGGGTATGAAGTGATATTCGCAGAGTGTGTTGTTGCAGATTATGAGGTGGCAGAGTTTTCGTTTTTGTAATATTCGACAAGGTTGTCCCTGCCGAAACCTTCGTCATAAAAATTCGGGTTGATCGAGAACAGATAGGACGATGACTGAATCTTGCCGTATTTGCCGACCGTAAAACCGCCCGATTTGGTAATGATTTTTCTTTTGCAAAGGAATTTTATGCTTTCCCTAACGGTGTTGTCGGAGATTGCACAGGCCTCTGCAATGGTGTGTATGGACGGATAACAGGTGTTCGATTCGTCACAGCATTTGAGTATGTAGCATAAAACAGCGAACTGTTGCGGTTTTAGGTTGAGGTCAAACACCTCGTTTGGAACCATAAAAAAGTTAGTCATAAAATCGCCTCCGCTTATAAGCACAAAAGGCGAAAAAATGTATATTTTAATGCAATTTTTGAAAAATTTAACAGAGTTTTTTTATACGGCAAATAAAGATAATTATAGTTACTGTTTTCACAATTCAGTAGGTGATCCGATGAACACTCGCAAGTAACAGTACAGATTTTATGGTGAATTAAATTATATAAATGTCGGAAATTTACCGTTATACCGTAGCGGCGAACCTCGTTCGCAAATCAATTCGTGTGCAAGCACGAATTGAATAAAAGCTAATTTCAATTTGGCATTATAATTTTTTTGAAACAAATAGATTGTGTGTTTGTTCGTTTTGGTTTTGCAACTAAAACGATTGGAGAACACGGTTCGCCACTACATTGAATGGTGCAGACGGTGACAATGTTACGCTCGGGCATAATATGTTTTGCATTACAGAAAAACTATCTTCACGAACAGAGAGCGATTAGCACAAAGCAAATCTCGGGAGTAGCAGTATTGACTGTTTCAAACTGTCTACACGAATTGAGAGCGAGGCACTCGCATGCATAGGGGAATATTAGCACAAAGTTAATCTCGGGAGTCATAGTTTTGGTTATATTAAACTGTCTACACGAACGGAGAGCGAGGCACTCGCATGCTTGACAATTTTAGGGTTGCGATATATAGTATAGTCAAGGGAAGAGATTAACGCAAACGCCGTAAAAATTGTGGGGTGAGCAGATGAAAATAACACTTAATCCCGACAAAGAAGTAGTAAAAACAGTTAAAGAGGGCTTGAAGAGGACAGGCGGTTACTGCCCGTGCAGAATTCAGCGTACAGAGGAATACAAGTGTATGTGCAAGGAATTCAAGGAGCAGATTGCCGATCCTGATTTTGAGGGCTTTTGTCATTGTATGCTTTACTACAAATCAAAAGATTAAAATAACCGAACAGGAGGATTGTTATGGAAATAGAGCTTTACAAAGAAACTTTTGAGCAGGAGGTTTTGCAGTCGGATATCCCCGTGCTTGTAGACTTTTGGGCAACATGGTGCGGTCCGTGCAAGATGATTGCCCCGATTGTGAAAGAAATCGCTGACGAATATGACGGCAAAATTCTTGTCGGCAAGGTTAATGTTGACGAAGAACCCGACCTTACAATGCAGTATAATGTGTCGAGTATCCCGACTCTTATGGTGTTCAAAAACGGTCAGCTTGTCAACAAGGCAGTAGGCTATCGTGAAAAGGACGAAATTCTTAAAATGCTCAAGTAAATATACCGACTATAACACAAAACCGTGTGTACAGAAAAAGTACACACGGTTTTTTATTATCTGATTTGGAAAAGACGGTTTTTTGAGGGGGAATCAGGCGGATATCTTTGCGATTGATTTTTGGTTGTGAATAATTATTTTTAAAAATATTTTTGAAAATTGCATTAAAGTATGCAATTTTTTTGAATTTTGCAGGTATAAGTGAGGGGCGTTGATAAAGCCTCTCGGAAAACGGAGGTGACGAGATATCAGAAAATTGACAGGTAGGGAAAAGAAGTTTTGCAGTTTATTTCTCGGTTCGGGAAATTCCGAGCTTGCCGCAGAAAAGGCAGGCTACACGGGGGATTGTGAGCAGAAGGGGGAAGAGCTTATCTGCCGTCCCGAAATTTCAGCCGAGCTTGAACGGCTGTCACGGCTAAGAGAAAAATCCCTTGCCAACATGGCGGCGGCAGGGTATCAGCGGTTGGCTTTCGGGAGCATTTGCGATGCAATTTCTTTGCTTTACAAAAGTGATCCGAGCAAGGAGGATCTTGAGGGAATGGATTTGTTCCTTGTGTCGGAGATTAAAAGACCAAAGGACGGTTCAATGGAAATCAAGTTTTTTGACAGGCTAAAGGCACTTGAAAAACTCGGTGCAGGCGGTGAGCATGAAACAGGCGCAAAACAGCTTTTTGACGCCATTTCAAACAGCGCAAGGGCGGTGAATGACAAGGAAAATGGAAATTAAAACTTTTTCTAAAAAACAGCTTACCGTGCTTTCGTGGTGGAACAGGGAGTCGGTTTTTCGTGACAGGGACGCAATCATCTGTGACGGTGCTGTGCGCAGCGGAAAGACTTTTTGTATGTCGCTGTCGTTCATTTTGTGGAGCTTTTACGATTTTGCAAATTCGGACTTTGCACTTTGCGGAAAGACAATCCGTTCTTTAAGGCGAAATATGATTACGCCCGTGATTCCGATTTTGAAATCACTCGGTTTTAAGTGTGAAGAAAAGTTGTCGCAGAATATTTTGACCGTGAGCGTTAACGGAGTGATGAACAGGTTTTATCTTTTCGGAGGCAAGGACGAGTCATCCGCATCGCTCATTCAGGCATGACGCTTTCGGGTGTGCTTTTTGACGAGGTTGCGTTGATGCCGAGGTCGTTCGTTGAACAGGCATTGGCGAGATGTTCCGTGTCGGGTTCAAGATTTTGGTTTAACTGCAATCCCGAATTTCCTGAGCATTGGTTCTACCGTGAGTGGATTAAAAAGTGCGGTGACAAAAATGCGTTATATCTGCACTTTACAATGCAGGACAATCCGTCTTTGAAGCCCGAGGTTATCAAGCGGTATGAAAGTCTGTATTCGGGTGTGTTTTACGAGAGGTTCGTAAAGGGCAGATGGGTAGCCGTTTTCGGTGCGGTTTATCCGTTTATGGACAATGAAAGGATGTACTGCGATATTCCGTCAGATATTGAAAGCTGGGCGGTATCGTGCGATTACGGTACTGTAAATCCCGCATCATTCGGTTTGTGGGGCAGGAAAAACGGTGTGTGGTACAGGGTTGACGAATACTACTTCAATTCTCGCACGCAGGGCTTTCAAAAGACCGACGAGGAGCATTATGACGGACTTGAAAAGCTGATTGACGGGCGAAAAATCGAATGTGTGATTGTCGATCCGTCTGCCGCAAGCTTTATTGAGGTTATAAGGAGACACGGAAAATACACGGTTGTGTCGGCTGAAAACAATGTTATCAACGGCATAAGACAGACTTCGCAGGCTTTGAAGGACAGAAAAATAAGAATCTGCAAAAATTGCAGAGCCGCAAGAAGAGAATTTTCGCTTTACCGTTGGGACGGCTCGGGGCGCAGTGACGCACCTGTTAAGGAAAACGATCATGCAATGGACGACATAAGATATTTTGTCGCTACGAAAATTTACGGTTGTGACGGATTCTTTGCCGTTGCAACCAAAAGACAGGAGGAAACAGCTTGAGGCTTGGCAGAAAAAATAAAAAGACCGAGAGCATAAAGACGGTGCAGACCGTTTTGAGAGAAACGAGAAATAATTCGCCGATTTTCTCACGATTTGCCGTTCAGACGAGAACGGAAAGGCAGTTGTACACAACTTTGCGTGAGTCTGTGCCGATTATTGATGCGGCACTCTGTAAAATTATCAGACTTATCGGCGGATTCAAAATTGTGACTTCATCGGCTGAAAGCCAGAAGATTGCCGACAGCTTTGTTAAAAATGTCCGCACAAACGGTGAAATGATGGGACTTGAAAGCTTTGTACTTTGCTATCTTGATTCGCTTCTCACCTACGGACAGGCGGTCGGTGAGATTGTTCCCGATAGTGGCGGTGAAGGAATTTGCGCATTGTACAATGCAAGCCTTGACGATGTTGAAATCAGAGCGGATTCTTCTCCGCTGAAGCTTGCGGTTTACACACTCGGCAACGGTACAGCCGAAGAACCTAAGCATCCGGAAAGGATTTTTGCAACACTGCTTAATCCCAAGCCGGGTACTGTGTGCGGTACTTCCATACTCAGCGGTCTGCCGTTTGTCAGCTCAATACTTTTGAGGATTTTTGAGTCGGTAAAAACAAACTGGGAGAGGGTTGGCGATATCCGTTTTGCGGTTACTCTCAATCCCGATTCAAACGGTTCGGCTGTGAGCAGAGAAAATGCACAGGCGGTTGCCGATGAGTGGAAAAAGGCGATGAGAAGCGACAGCGTGTGTGATTTTGTGTCGGTCGGCGATGTCAGCGTTAAGGTTATCGGCGCTGAAAGTGATATGCCCGACTGTGACATTCCCGTAAGGCATATTCTTGAGCAGATTATTGCAAAGCTTGGTATTCCGCCGTTTTTGCTCGGCATTTCGTGGTCGAGTACAGAGAGAATGAGCGAACAGCAGGCGGACATCCTCACAAGCGAGCTTGCCTACTACCGCACCGTGCTTGAACCCGTGATTACAAAAATTGTGTCGGCTCATCTCAAAATGTGCGGTTATAACGACAGCTTTAAGATTGAGTGGGACAAGATTAATCTTCAGGATGCGGTTGAGCTTTCTCAGGCAAGACTTAACAATGCAAATGCGATGAACATTGAAAGACAGATTGGAGCGGAGGTGCAGAATGAAGGATAACAAACTTATTAAAAGCGGTGTTTCGGGCGTTGTTGACGGTGAAAATCAGACTGTCGGTGATGATGAGCTCGAACTGATTAACCGCTTTACAAGGCGAAATCTTGCAAAAAATGAGGTGTATGCGTTTTCGGTTGTGCTGTGTGACAACGATGTTGACCGTGACGGCGAACGCTTTACAACGGATTCGCTTTATGAGCTTGAAAAGCTTTTTGTCGGCAAGACGGGAATTATTGACACAATCCGAGTGCCAAAAATCAGACGGCAAGAATTTTCAGCTGTAAGGTTGAGAAAATTGACGGTCAGAAAACGGCTTTGGGTGACGATTACTACAGGCTCAAGGCAAGGGCATATCTTCCGTTTGTGAGAGCAACAGGGATATTATTCTTGCGATTGACAGCGGAATTATCAAGGAAGTAAGCGTTGGCTGTGCCGTTGACAGGGTTGTGTGCAATGTGTGCGGTGAGGACATCTCGATGTGTACTCACAAAAAGGGCGAGGTTTACGGTTCAAAGCTTTGTTGCGGTGAACTTGTGAACCCGTATGACGCATACGAATGGAGCTTTGTTGCCGTGCCGTCACAAAAGAGGGCAGGCATTACGAAAGGTCACAAATTTTTTGGAAAGGAAAATGATATGGAGAAAATTCTTAAAGCCATTGAAAACAAAAAGGCTTTTGCACTTGATGAGAGCGACAGCAGAAAGCTGTGTGAATATATTGACGGGCTTAAAAAGTCGGCTAAGGACGGTGTGCTGTACCGTGAAAGCCTTACCCGTGATGTTGTGGGACTTGCCGCTTTTGTTCAGCCTGACATTTCGGGCGAAACAATGGAGAGCGTTGCAAAGAGTATGACAATTGAACAGCTCAGAGAATTTAAGTCAGCATTTGAAAAGAAAAAGAAAGCAGCTTTTGAGCCTGTTCCGCAGCTTTACTGCAAGCAGGACAAGAGAAATAACACCGTGGAAAACGGTCAGTTCAGTATTTAACGGAGGTATGATTATGAATGTAAATTTTAACGGATTCGGCGAAAATGCCGCAACATTTATTGCAGACAAAACACTTACAGAGGCAGGCATGCCTGTTAAGATGAAGGACAACGGCACTGTTGCAAAATGTGACGCAAGTGAGAATTTTTGCGGTGTGTGCGTAAGCGTGAGAGGCGGTTATGCGGTTGTTCAGCTTTCGGGCTATGTGACCGTAAAGAGCGACAAGAAAATCGCCGTAGGCTACAAAAAGCTTTCTGCAACGGCAGACGGCGGCGTGTCGGTTACAACAACCGGCAGAGAGTACCTTGTGCTTGACTCAACAGACACATCAGTCGGATTTATTCTTTGATAACAGGAGGAAGATATTATGGCAAATTTTGAAAATATTACAATTGAAAAGGGTATGTATCAGACAAAGGGCGGAATTTCGGGTGCACTTGAAAAGCTTGATCCGTCAGAAAATTACAGAGGTACTGCACTTGAGGGACTTGACGCATTTTCCCGTCAGCTCAAACGCTTTGACATTAAGGTTAAGGCAGAAACAGCGACTGCGTTGAAAAGTTTTTTCAGAGTTCAAACTCTGCGGCACTTTTCCCCGAATATGTGAGCAGAGCCGTTATGCAGGGCATGGAGAGAGCGGATATTCTCCCAAATCTTGTGGCAACCGTGACAGACATTGAGGGCATGGATTACCGCAGTATTGCATCTGTTCCGAGTGAGGATGACAAGAGCCTTAAACTCGTCGGCGAGGGTGCAAAGATTCCGCAGACTGAGGTTAAGACAAGAGAAAACCTTGTTAAGCTTCACAAGCGTGGCAGAATGCTTGTTGCATCATATGAGGCACTTCGCTTTCAGCGTCTTGACCTCTTTACCGTAACACTCAATCAGATTGGCGCATATATTGCAAGAGCACAGCTTAAAGATGCGATTGATGTGCTTGTGAACGGTGACGGCAATGAAAATCCCGCCGGCACACTTAATGTTGCAACAGGCGGCAAGGTTACATATGAGGACCTTTTAAAGCTTTGGACAGAGCTTGCTCCGTATGAGCTCAACACAATTCTTGCGTCAACTCCCGAAATGCAGAAGATTCTTTCGCTCTCTCAGCTTCAGGATTCAAACGCAGGTCTTGATTTTCAGGCTACGGGCAGAATGATTACACCTCTCGGTGCAAGCCTTCTTCACACTCCCGAGCTTGTGGGCGGTAAGATTATCGGTCTTGACAAAAACTGTGCGCTTGAAATGGTTCAGGCAGGCGGCGTTGTTACAGATTACGACAAGCTTATTGACCGTCAGCTTGAAAGAGCCGCAGTTACCTGTACCGCAGGTTTTTCAAAAATCTTTACAGAGGCGTCAAAGGTGATGAGCTGTTAAGGAGGGATTGCCTTGAACATTGCAAACATTACAAAGCGTTTTGCCTTATACAGCGGTATTGACGGTGCTGAAGCATACAAGTGGAAGAGCATTATTGACGATGCCGTGGTGTATGTTAATTCGATTGTTACGAAGGGAAATCTTTCGGAAGATGACGAATTAAGACTTGAAAACCTGTGTGCCGTTTACGCTTTTAAGTTGTATTCCCTTTGCAATGATGACAGCATTTCTTCTTTTTCCGCAGGTGATTTGAAAATTTCATCATCTGCGGACGGCGAAAGCGTGCCGAAAAGCTGTGGAGGGAATATGCCGACAAGTCGCAGGACCTTATCGGCAGAGAAAAATTTTTGCTTGGGGTGATATGATGAATATTTCACCGTCTATCGGGAAAATATTAAACAGATACGGCTGTGATGTTACCGTTAAAAACGGTGGTAAATCGGTTAGGACAAAGGCCTTTATTTCACCTTTGAGATACAACAGCAATCAGAATTATGACAGTGTGCGGCATAAACTGGGTATGAGAAAAACAAAGCTGTTTTTATTTATTGCACCGCCCGATGTTCTGCTTGATTCGGGAAAAAGCGTAATAGAAAGTGAAAACGGTAAATATACTGTTAAAAGGTGCGAAAAATATTATGTGAAGGACAATCCGATTTATGTAAGGGCTGTTTTGTGTGCATACAGAGAAGAAACGAGGGATGATTTTGAATCGAATTGAGAAACAGGTTGACCGTATTATTGCAGGCTTAAAGGTAAATGAGGCTTTGAAAAATGTCAGATTTATAAGAGAATACGGCTCTGATGAAGCACCGTCACCCGTGAACGGAATGATTGCCGTTGTGTCGGTGAGAGATATGTCAACGGAGAAAAGCTATATCGGCGGATACCTTTCGCCGTCTATCAAGGGTGAAAGCTACAATGCAGGAGTTGAAATCAGGGTGTATGCTCCTGCAACCGAGAACGGAAGCGGTCTTTCGGAAGTGGTAAGTGAAATTCTTCTCGGACTTAAAACTGCCGATGCGGAAAAGACGATTACCCACAGCGAGGCGGCGTCAATTGAATTTGATCCCGATATGAACGCAATTTACAGAACGGTGAGTTTTAATATGGAATTCTGTCTTTGCGAGGAGGTTTAAATGGACGGCTTTGAATTTGAAAATTGCGGAAATGCCGTGTTGAAATGTGAGGGAAAAATTCTCGGCGGCGTTGAAAAGGCAACCTGTACAAGAAAAAACTCCTTCACGGAAATCAAGGAATTTTTCAATGACAAGCCCGTTGAAAGAATTGTTTCAAATGAATGGGAACTTACCTTTGTGATGAAGATTACGGATGAAACTCCGTTTTTGGAGCGTGACAGCTTTAAGAGTCTTGAGCTTGACCTTGCAAAGAAGAAAATCATTTACACGGATTGCAAAGTGCTTGAATTTTCAAGCGTTACTCAGGGCAGCGGAAGTATTCTTGCAACCGTGAAAATCAGTGCCGACGAGAGGAAAATTATATGAATGATAAAAATTCAGACGAACTTTACAGGCTTGCGGAGTCTGAGAACGGCGGTAAAGATACCGAAATGTTCGGTGAATTCCTTGAAAGGGAAAGCCGTCGTTACAGTCGCAGACTTGACGAAGAAGAGGAGCGAAAAGCCGATGAAACCGGTGCCGATGAAATTCGGTGAATATGTGTGGCATCACAATCCGCAGAATATCAGCTTTGAATGTGACAGGAGCGTTGCAGAGATGAAAAGTCCGTTCGGCGAATCTTCCGTTCAGGATATGGGGCGGAAGAATATGAAAATCAGCGGTTCGGGACAGCTGTACGGTGAGGATTGTGCAGAACAGTTTGAAAGGCTGTTTGAGGTGTTCAAAAACAGCGGAAAAGAAGTGCTCTCCGTGCCAAACCTGCCGAGCATTTATGCTGTGTTTGAAAAGCTTGAAATAAAGGGCGAGCCAAAGCCGAATGTGCTTGAATACAGCTTTGTGTTCCGTGAGGTTATGGAAAAAAAGCAGAAAACGGTAATTACATATTTTGACTGTGAAAACGGACAAACCCTGTGGGACATTGCATACAAAACAGGGGTGAAAATTGACGAGCTTGTGCGGCTGAATCACGATGTTAAGTTCCCCGATGAAAACCTCGGAACAAGGAGGGTTAAGCTGTGCTGACTTACTTTTTTACTGATAAAAACGGCAAAAGGTGTGAAATTAAAAATGTTCTCACGGCAGAAATTTCGGCAGATGTTGATGTGCCTGCCGATGAGCTTGTGATGACTGTGCCGTATGACGAGAAGTTCGGAAATGCCGATATGCTTGAGGCTTATGACGCAAGTCGCTCGTGTTTGTGGGACAGGTTGACGAGATTGTCAGCATTGTGAGAACCGACGGTGCGATTGTAAGGCTGAGTGCAAGAAGTCTTGCCGGAAGGCTTCTCGACAATGAGGCAGAACCTGTTACATATGTGAACCCAGCGGCAAAGTTCATTTTTGAAAGGCATTTAAAGCCGTTCGGAATTGTCGGATATGACGGTGACGAACATCCGTTTATGGGCACAATAAAAATTGAAAAGGGTATGACCGAGTGGCAGGTGCTTGAAAAATTCTGTAACGGCAGATACGGCAAAAGTCCGAGAATTACGGGTGCGGGATTTGTCTTGATGTGCGGAACTTACGGCGGTGCAAAGCCGATTGTGTTCGGCAGAAACGGAGTAGGCTACACATCTCTCCGTGAGTACATAAAGCCGTGCAAGGTGATTTCGCAGGTCAAACTACGCACCGAGGAATACGGCGGTTACAAGAGCGTTATAAGCAACAAATGCGTTGCCGACAGGATTAAAAGGGTGAGATATGTAAACGCTTTTCTCGACAACAATGCGGTAAAAACAGCCGACAGAATGATTGAAAACGGCAACAGGCAGAGCTTTGAAATAATGCTTGAATGTGCAGAATGTCTGTGCGGAATTGTCGGCAGAAGGGCTGTGATTGATGACCCCCTCGTCGGAAAAAGGGAGGGCTTGGTTGTGAAAAGCATTAAATATTCACTTGGGAAAAACGGTGAAAGCACAACGGTTGTGCTTGGAAAGGAGAACGGCGATGTGGCTGATGAATTACATAACTAAAAATTCGATTACCGCCCCGAAAGCCGAAAAGGGCGGTGTGAAAAGTTCGGGAAACACGGTTTCGGTGGATTCCTCGGAAGAACACAGGGAGATAAAATGTTGCGTGCCGTATGGCTTTGCAAGCGTTGTTCCCGTGGGAGAGTCGGCGGTTGTTTTGCCGCTTGCCAACGGTGAAGTGAGCCTTGGCGTGCTTGCAAAAAATGTTGAACTTGATGAGGGCGAGGTTATGCTCTCGTCAAAGGGCGGAGCGAGTATTGTGCTGAAAAATGACGGCAGAGTTCTTATCAACGGCAAGGCGGTGTAGTATGAGGGATATGATGATTAAAAACGGTGATATCGTTATCGGCTCTTCGGGCAATACGGTATTGCTTGAGGGGACTGACGCAAAATTCCAACAGGCTGTGCTTTGCATTTCGGCAAAACTCGGCGGATTTGTCTATGACAGAAATTTCGGTTCAAAGGTGCTTTTGCAGGACAAAACACTCTCGCAAAGCAGACTGAACTGCTTGCCAATGAATCGCTTGCAAAAATGAAAAATACATACGCAAGCGTTAAGTCGGTTGGCAAAAAGATTACGATTGACCTTACGGTTGACGATATTACAAGGGAGGTGCAGATAAATGGAAACCTATGATGAAATTTACGGCAGAATGAAGAATGCCTATGAGCATGAAACGGGTGACAGCTTTAACGAGGTGAGCGACATTGCAATCAGGCTCAAGGTGCTTGCCGGCGAGATTTTTAAGCTACAGACGAATCTTGAGTGGTGGAAAAGACAGATGTTTGCAGTGACTGCAAGCGGTGAATGCCTTGATAAACTCGCATCGCAGAGAGGTATTGAAACGCAAAAAGGCGATGAAGTCAACGGGCGAAATTACCTTCAATATTTCTCAGCCGTGCAGTCACGATATTGTAATTCCAAAGGGGTGCGTTGTGGCTACTGCCGACCTTGTGCCGATACGATTTGTTACGACCGAGGATGAAGAAATCAGTGCCGGCAACACGCTTGTGAGTGTTTATGCCGAGGCTGAACAGGCAGGAAGTAACGGTAATATAGGGCTTGGTTGTGCGGTTGTTCCCGTGAGTGTGCCGACAGAGATTGAAACGGTTACAAACCGTGAGAAATTTACGGGCGGTTGCGATGCCGAAACGGACGATGAACTTCGCAAACGCATAAGAGATACATATATAAACACCTCCAACGGCACGAATGCGGCATATTACGAACAGCTTGCACTCACGGTTGACGGTGTTGCAAAGGCAAGTGCATCGGCAAAGCGAGGGGCGTAGGTACAGTTAATGTCTATGTTACGGGTGCGGATGCATCATTGGGTACGAATGTTGTTGCAAAGGTTCAGTCGCTTTTGGAAAAGCAGAGAGAGCTTAATGTTGATGTTATTGTGTCGAATGCCCAGCGTACCGCTTGCAATATGAGTGTTGTTGCCTATGTGGAGGACGGATATTCTTCAGGTGAAGTCAAGGAGTTGCTCAAAAATGCCTTTGCGGAATATGTGAATTCAATTCCTATCGGCGGAACTTTCAGATTGTCGGAACTTGGTGCAAGACTGATTGACACGGGTTGTATAACCAACTACAACTGGAACACGGATATGCAGGATGTGACGGTGGCAAAGTCGCAATGTTTTACTGTCGGTACAGTTACGATTGGGGTGAAGTGATGAACAGCTTTGATTCGATGAAAACCAAATTAGAAAGTACGGGGCTTTACAAAGTTACGGCAAAATCAAATATCAGAGCGGAACTTTTGGCATATGCAGAGGGTTTGAACACGGAATTTGATATGCTTGAAACTATGGAACGGGAGTTGTTTATTGACACAGCGGAAAACTGTGGAATTACCGAAAGGGAAAGATTTGTCGGTAAAATCAATGCCGATTATCCGCTTGAAAAACGAAGGGAAATGCTTAAAATATCTGAGCAGAAGGTCGGCGGAAAATGCACTCCCGACGATTTCAAAAGAATTGTCAGAGGTTACGGTGTGGAAAATTTTACAATTGCTGAAGCTCCCACAAGAAACCGTGTGGATATTAAAATTTCGGATACAAAAACAGACGCAGAGAAGAAGCTCATAGAAAAGCGTGTGAAAGCAGATTTTCCGTTACATCTTAATGTGATAATTTCTTATGTAAATGCATAAAATCCTGATTAAAATTTTAATCAAGCTATGTTAATAAATTTTGCAGCCTTGCAAAACCATTCAAATAATTAAATAACCATTACCAAAATAAAAATGACAAGTTGAAAAATCTCAGCTTGTCATTTTTCTG